>ENA-OREN01001216-OREN01001216.1-marine-metagenome-genome-assembly--contig:-NODE-1216-length-31299-cov-3.316187_pt1 | contig 31299 bp, 28 predicted proteins | sample MGYA00248624_ERZ508555 | MGnify/ENA primary metagenome ERZ508555 (study PRJEB26222, sample SAMN06267773) | marine metagenome | isolation source: Saanich Inlet, British Columbia, Canada | place...
GGCATGAAGCTCTCGCGCTGAAACTCAACGACTGGCACCGGTGCCTCGGGCGATATGCGCAAGACGTTGCCCCACAAAAACTGATCCAGCATCGCGTCGCCGGTGACGAGCACCGTGCGCTTGGCGGCGGTGTTCAAGATGTTCCGTGCGCGTTGCCGCGTGAGTTTTTTTCGTTCAGCCATCAGCCTGTTTCAGCGGCACTTCGTCGAGAAAACCGGTGAGTGGGCTGGTCGCGCTGGCCGTGCTAAGTTCTTGGCCAAGGCCGATTTCGTAGGCCGCACGGCCTGCCTCAACGGCGGCTTTGAAAGCAAGTCCCATGCGAGATGGGTCGTTTGCGATGGCGATGGCGGTATTTACCAGTACGGCGTCAGCACCCATTTCCATTGCCTCGGCGGCGTGGCTCGGCGAGCCGATGCCGGCATCGACCACCACCGGTACGGTGGCCTGCTCGATGATGATGCGAATTTGTCCCCGCGTCTCGATGCCGCGATTGGAGCCGATCGGCGCGCCCAACGGCATGACCGTGGCGGTACCGACCTCCTGCAGTCGTTTGGCCAGGACCGGGTCGGCGTTGATGTACGGCAGCACGGTGAAGCCGTCGGCGACAAGCCGCTTGGCCGCCTCGAACGTCTCGACCGGGTCGGGCAGCAGGTAGCGAGGGTCGGGGTGGATTTCGAGTTTCACCCACTTCGGCAAACCGGCGGCGGCGGCGAGCTTGGCCAAGCGCACTGCCTCGTCGGCGTTCATCGCGCCGCTGGTGTTTGGCAGGATGAGGTAGCGCCCGGGATCGATGAACTCGAGGATGTTCGCGAACGGGTCGTTCTTGCCGGTGAGGTCGGCGCGGCGCAGGGCCACGGTGACGACCTGCGTACCGCTCGAGGCGAGCGCGTCGCGCATCGACTCGGGCGAGGCGAACTTGCCCGTGCCCAGGAATAGGCGCGAGTCGAACGTGCGATCGGCAATGGTCAGCGGCGAAGTCTCCAGCGACATCGGGGAAAAACTAGGCGAGCCAAGTGCCGTTGTCGAGGCGACGGCTACTCCCTGGGCTTCGGCTTCGCCGGGCGGGGGCGGGGACCGAATAGTGCGGTGCCGATCCGGACGAGGGTTGCTCCTTCCTCGATTGCCACCTCGAAGTCGCCGCTCATGCCCATGCTGAGGTGTTGCATCGGCGCGCCGAGTTTTTGTTCGCACGCCTCCTTCAGTTCGCGCAGTTGCTGGAAGATGGGTCGCACTTTTTCCGGCTCAGGCACCCATGGGGCGAGGGTCATAAGGCCGTGAATCTCCAGCCGTGGCAGGTCGTTGATCGGCTCGAGGACGTCGAGCAACTCTGCCGGCTTGAAACCGTACTTCGCGCCCTCGCCGGCGACGTTGACCTCGAGCAACACCGGCATGTCCTTGGCGGCGTTGTGGGCGTGCCGGTTGATTTCCTCGGCGATCGACATGCGGTCGACGCTCTGAATCATACGGAACAACCGCACCGCGTCGCGGCATTTGTTGGACTGCAAATGACCGATGAGGTGCCACTCGAGATTGCCGGGGCAAGCGGAGATTTTCAGCTTGGCCTCCTGGATTTTGCTTTCGCCGAAGACGCGGCAGCCGTGATACGTCAGCTCCCGCACGGCGTTGGCGTTGTGGTTTTTCGAGACCGGCAGCAGCATGACCTCCGCCGGGTCGCGCCCGGCGAGCTCGCAGGCGGCATTGATCCGCTCGCGGATGCCGTGCAGTCGTTCGTCCAACTCCATGCGCCGATTTAGCCACAGCAACCCCGGCGGCGGCAAGGTCGTGCTATTTCGTTTTTGGCCAAGCGGGTTAGCCGAACAACTCTCCGTCGGCGAAGAATCGTTTGAGTTCCGCCTGGCCGTTTTCGACTGAGTCGGAGGCGTGAACCACGTTCTTCATTTTATCCTGGCCGAAGTCGCCGCGCAGGGTGCCTTTTTCGGCAACAGTCGAGTCGGTCGGGCCGACCATCTCGCGGATGCGGACGATCGCGTTCTCGCCGCGAAGCGCGATCGCCACCACCGGCGACGACTGCATAAAGGCCTGAATCTCAGGAAAAAAAGGCAGCTCGGTCAGATGCGCGTAATGCTCGCGCAGGATCTCCTCCGACAGGCGCATCATCTTCACGCCGAACACATCGAAGCCGGCTTCCTCAAAGCGCTTCAACACCTCGCCGCATTTGCGGCCCTCCAGACAATCAGGTTTCAAAAGAACCAGCGAATCTTCCATAAGCGCGCGAATCATGGGGCCGAATTCCCTGGTGAAAAGCGAAAAGTGATTTCAAGGCGATTTTCCTCCGCTTGGCCAAGCGGGAGGGGGTTCAATTAAACGCAGAGGACGCAGAGGGGTTTCACTGAATTGCGGCAGTGTCGTGGAGTGCGGCTGTCCCCGCCGCTTTTGGGAGCGTTCCAAAGCTGAGCACAGCGCAGCACTCCAAGACGCTGCCGCGTGACTTGGAGCGCCTTGGCCAACCGTTGCTCAGGTGATGTGGGCGCCGGTGGCGTTGGTGTAGACAGCGTAGAGGCTTTGGCTGGCGGTCATGAACAGCCGGTTGCGTTTGCGGCCGCCGAAGCAGACGTTTGAGCAAATCTCCGGCAGCCGGATTTGCCCGATGCGATCGCCGTTCGGGGCGAAGGTGTGCACGCCGTCGTAGCCGGCTCCGACCCAGCCCGCGCTTGCCCAGATATTGCCATCCACATCGGCGCGGATGCCGTCGGCACCGCCTGCTGCCATTAGGCTTGGCGTGTTCTTTTGAGCCAATTCTTTGGTTGTTGCCAGCCTGTCTTCGCCCTGGGCTTTCAAGGCTTTCATCGAGGCGAACTCTTTTCCGTTTTTCAGCTTCACGCCATCGACGTCCCAGACTTTGATGTTTTTCCCCGTGCCGCTGTCGGAGACGTAGAGTTGGCTCAAGTCGGGCGAGAAGCAGAGGCCGTTTGGCTTGTGAATGTCATCGGTCAACTTGGTGATTTTTCCGCTCTTGGCGTCGATGCGGTAGACGGCTTCCTTGAGTTCGAGCGGGCCTTTGTTGCCCTCGTAGTCGGACAGGCTGCCGTAGCCGGGGTCGGTGAACCAAATCGAGTCGTCGCCGCGATGGACGACAGCATCGTTCGGCGCGTTGAATGGTTTGTCGTCGAACGTGGCCGCCAGCACGGTCTCGGTGCCATCGTACTCGTAGCGCACCACGCGCCGGTGTCCATGCTGGCAGGAGATTTGCCGGCCCCGATAGTCGAACGTGTTGCCGTTGCTGTTGCCGCTGGGTTTGCGGAAGACGGTCACGCGGTTGTCGTCCTCGACCCAGCGCAGTTGCAGGTCGTTCGGGATGTCGCTGAAAACCAGATACCGCCCGACACCGTTCCAGGCGCAGCCCTCGGTCCAGAGGGCGTTCGGGCTGGTGTAGAGTCGTTGAACCGGCGTGTTGCCGATCTTGTATTTGTCGAAGCGCGGGTCGAGCGAAATGAGGTCGGGATCGGGATATCGCGTCGGGTTTTTGCCGGTCCAATCCCGAGCGGCGGCGGTAGCCAAGCCGGCTCCAGCAACGGCGGCGGTGGCGAGAAAATTCCTGCGATCAATGTGGGTCTTGTTCATGATGTTTCAGGGCTAAACGATGGCGCGCAGCTTCGCTTGGCCAAGCGGTTGGCGCAAGAAAAAGCTCGCGCTTGGCCAAGCGGTTCCGTTGGATGGCCCAAGCCGATGAGCGATGGATTCCCACAAATGTTCCGTGTGCGGCAGCAGTTCAATGCCACGCCGCCGGTCGATGTCGCCGCCTCGGTTGCCGATGGTTTTGCGGCAATTCGCGGGCAATTGAAGCCGGGCATGCGTGTCGCCGTGGGTGTCGGCAGTCGCGGGATTTCAAACTTGGCCAAGGTTGTCGCCGCCGTGATCGGCGAGCTGAAAAGCGCCGGCGCGGAGCCATTCATCCTCCCGGCGATGGGCAGCCATGGCGGCGCGACGCCGGAAGGGCAGGCTGGGTTGCTTGCCGACTACGGCGTTACCGCGGCGTCGATGGGCGTGCCGGTTCGAGCCTCGATGGAGGCCGAGCCGCTTGGCCAAGTGAAGGGCGGACAGGACGTGCCGTGGAGCCGCGAGGCGTTGGCAGCGGATGGGGTCATCGTGATCAACCGCGTCAAGCCGCACACCGACTTTGATGGGCCGATGGGCAGCGGGCTCACGAAGATGCTCGTCGTCGGTCTAGGTAAACACGCTGGTGCCTCCGCGTACCATGCGGCCGCGCTCACGCTCGGCTACGAGGCGGCGTTGATGCGCCTAGCCAAGGTGGTTTTTGCGCGGGCACCGATCCTTGGCGGCGTGGCCATTGTCGAGAATGCGATGCATGACACGGCCTGTGTCGAGGTGCTTTCGGCTGACACGATTCCCGGTCGAGAGCCGGAGCTTTGCGCCGAGGCGGCGACGATGATGCCGGCGCTGCCGTTCGACGAAATCGACCTGCTGATCGTCGATCAAATCGGCAAAAATATCAGCGGCACCGGCATGGACACCAACACGATCGGCCGCGGCGTGCACGGCTATAATCTCATGCCGGGGGACGCGTTGGCCAAGCCGTTTATCTGGCGGATTTTCGTACGCGGCCTGACGCCGGAGACACATGGCAACGCCATCGGCATCGGCTTGGCTGAGGCGACGACCAAGCGGCTGGTTGCCGAGGTGGACGCCGCCGCGCTGCGCACCAACGTGCTCACGTCGCGTGCTGTCCAGTGTGCCAAGTTGCCGATGGATTTTGCGACCGACGCCGAGGCGATCCGCGCCATGCTGGCGTCGCTGCCCGATTCCGATCCGGCCAAGGCACGGGTGGTGCACATCCGCGATACTCTTTCGCTTGGCACGCTCGATGTCTCGGCCGCATTGGCCGCCAAGGTGGCGTCGCATCCTGCGTTGGAGTCGCTTGGCCAAGCGGAGCCGATGAAGTTCGGGGCTGACGGCAATCTGTCGTTGTTGAATTTGGACTGAGTTGCGGGTGCGAACATCATCGACAAGTGGCGGTGCTTGGCTATCTTCTTTCGCGATCAATGGGGGTTCCTGTTTTTAAAATAAGATTTGTTATCGGACTGTTTGTTCAGCTTGGACTGTTTGGATTGGTGATTGCTCCGGCGCTTGGCCAAGATCCCAACGACGATCGGGTTGAGGTGGACATCACCGCGCGGTCCGGGTTGCAATACGACGTCGTCCGATTTACTGCCAAGCCGGGCCAGGCAATCCTAATGAAACTCATCAACGACGACGACATGGCGCACAACTTCGTCTTCACAAAGCCCGGCCAGCGGCAAGCTGTGGCCACCGCCGCGCTCGCTCTGGGCGTTGATGGTGAGGCGAAAAACTGGGTGCCCGATCATGCTTCGGTTTTGTGGTCGACGCCGGTGCTGCCGCCGGGAGAGCAGCATGTGCTGCAGTTCACTGCGCCGGTGGAACCGGGAATTTATCCGTATGTCTGCACGTACCCCGGGCACGGCTTCCTGATGTACGGTGCGATGTACGTCGGTGTATTGATGCCGGAATTGGCCACGGATCAACATGTACCCGAACTGGCCCGGCAGGGGAAAGCGGCTCAAAAACAATTTCACGCCTGGGGACATAAACGTCCGCTGATGTATCGCATTTTCATGCCGGACGCTTCCCCGGCAGCGATCGCTGTGGGGCTGAAACACGGGCAGAATTACTGCTGGGACGCCGGGCAGTGCCGGTTGCGATACGCGTGGTACGGTGGGTTTGTCGATCCGTCGCCGGTGTGGCGAGGCAACGGCAACGGCTTGGCCGGGGTCTTGGGCACGAAGTATTGGGAGTCAGAAATGCCCGGCACGATCCGGGTGGGTGGCGGTGATTCCGAGCCGGAGTTTTTGGGCTACAAAAAAGTCGATGGCCAGCCGGAGTTCCATTTCCGCGTCAACGACACGGATGTGTATGAATTGATCACTCCACTTCATTCGATCATTGGGATTCAACGTTCATTTCGAATCCCGAACAACACGCAGCCGGTCTCGCTTCCGGTCGGCCCGACGAGCCGGGTGGCTTTTGAGCACAGCGCGGGCAAACTCGAGAATGGCCTGCTGACGTTGTCCGCAGAAGAGGCCAGGGCGTTTACCGTTTTCATCGGGTTGATCAAGTAAGTCACGATGAGAATTACAGGACGAATACTGACAATTGCTGGTTTGGTTGCGGCTGTTTCCATGCGTGCGGCGGGCATCGGCGACTACTACTCGCTAGAAAACATCGCCACGCCCAAGGGGCTCGATCCGCAGGTCGGTGGGCTGGACTTCATGCCCAACGGGCGCTTGGTTGCCTGTTTTCACCGTGGCGAGGTGTACACGTACGATCCCGGCAAGGGCGAGTGGAGATTATTCGCCGATGGACTGCAGGAGCCGCTTGGCATCGTGGCGATAAACGACCGTGAAGTCGTCGTCATGCAGCGGTCGGAGTTGACGCGCATCACTGACACCGACGGCGACGGCGAGGCGGATCAGTACAAAACAGTGTGCGACGATTTTGGCATGACCGGCAACTACCACGAGTTCGCCTTTGGGCCGGCGCGGGATGCGTGCGGTAACTTGTACGTCGGTCTGAATCTGGCCTCTAGTGGAGCGAGCATCCGGCCGGAGTTGCGGGGGGAGTTTCGCCACTACGGACTGTCGCGCGAAGGATTCAAGGCCAGCAGCTACGGGAGGGCGTCCGGCCGAATGTACGGGGCCACGCCGTACCGCGGCTGGGTGTTGAAGATCACCCCAGAGGGCGAAATGACGCCGTTTGCGCCCGGTTTTCGCTCACCCAACGGGTTGGGCTTCGACCTCGATGGGCGGTTGTTTGTGACCGACAATCAGGGCGACTGGCTGGGCACGAGCAAATTGTTTCACGTGCAGCGCGGGAAATTTTACGGACACCCGGCGAGTTTGGCATGGACGAGTGAATGGAAAAAGGGGCGCAACCCGCTGAAGGTTGCTTCAGGCGAATTTGATGCCAAACGCACCTACGCCACGGTGCTTTTCCCTCATGGGTTGATGGCCAACAGCCCGACCCAGCCGATCCCCGATTCTTCCGGCGGCAAGTTTGGCCCGTTCGCCGCTCAACTGTTCGTCGGCGAAATGAACCGGGCGCGGATCGTGCGCGTGATGTTGGACAAGGTCGCCGGGGAATGGCAGGGCGCGTGCGTGCCGTTTTACGACGGCGCAGGCTTGGGTTTGGGTAAAGGTAACCATCGGTTTGTTTTTGGCAAAGACGGCAGTATGTGGCTGGGCAAAACACACCTCTCGTGGGTCGGCGGCCAAGGTGTGCAGCGAATCAAGTGGAATGGAAAAACGCCGATGGAAGTCGAGTCGATGAAACTGACCGACTCGGGCTTTGCCCTCCAGTTCACCAAGCCTTTGGCCAACGGCTTGGCCAAGCCGGAGACCTTCGCCATCCAGCGCTATTACTACGCGTATCGAAAGGACTACGGTTCGCCACAGCACGGCCGGGAACCGGTGCCGGTGACCGGGGTTCAACTACTTCGGGACGGGCGAACCGTTATCGTGAGCTTGGCCAAGCTGAACCCCGGCTATGTTTATCAACTCGACCTGAACAACATCGCCGCCGCCGATGGTTCGTTACTCGTAAATGGGTTGGTTTGCTACACTCTCAATCGGTTGACCAACGGCGACGACAAAGCGCCGCACTTGGTGCAAAAATAAACTCGCCTACGACTCTGGTTCGCTTCAACAATCCGCCTGAAAACTTGACGAACCACTCACGAATCAAACATGCCCAATATAACCCAAAATCCCATGAGCCGACGCAATTTATTGAAGACTACCGGCATTGCTACCGCTGGCCTGTTGGCTGCCAGCGCTACGACGCAGGCTAAGCCCAATAAGAAAAGTGGCAGTGATCCGTTCCGGTACTGCCTGAACATGAGCACGATTCGCGGGCAGGAATTGTCCGTCACCGGGGAGGTCGATGTTGCTGGCAAGGCGGGCTACGACGCCATTGAGCCGTGGTTGGGTAAGCTCAATGACTATAAGAAAAACGGCGGCTCGCTGAAGGATTTGCGCAAGCGCATTGAGGATCACGGGCTGACTGTCGAGAGTGCGATTGGCTTTGCGCGTTGGATTGTCGATGACGACGCGCAGCGAGCCAAGGGTCTCGAGGACGCCCGGCGTGACATGGATCTGCTCGCCCAACTCGGCGCCAAGCGCATCGCCGCGCCGCCGGCCGGTGCCCGTGGCACGGTCGACCCGATGGCGGCGGCCAAGCGGTATCGTGCGCTACTCGAGATCGGCGACGAGATTGGTGTTGTGCCGCAGATCGAGATGTGGGGCGGCAACCCATCCATTGGCCGCGTGAGTACAGCCATTTACATCGCGATTGAGGCCGGCCACCCGAGCGCCTGTTTTCTGGGTGATGTTTATCACACTTACAAGGGCGGCTCCGATTTCGCCGGGCTGAAAATGCTCGGCCCGCAGGCGTTGCAGCATTTTCACTGGAACGACTATCCTGCCGACCCGCCGCTGGAGAAGATCGGTGACCAGCACCGTGTGTTCCCCGGCGATGGCATTGCGCCGATCGCCGACATCACGAGGGGCTTTCTGCAGGTCGGCGCGACGCCAGTGCTGTCACTCGAGTTGTTCAATCGCGAATACTGGGCGATGGACGCGCTCGAGGCCGCCAGGATCGGGCTCGACAAAATGAAGGCTTCTGTCGCCCCGGCACTTTAGTTTTTTGCGATGGCAACGTACGACGAGCTCGCCGGTCGCCTGGTGCTCATAACCGGTGGGGCTAATGGCATTGGCCAGGCGATGGTCGAGGCGTTTCACGCCCAGGGAGCCGTGGTTTGTTTCTGTGACTTGGATGACAGGGCCGGTGTGCGCCTGGCCAAGCGCCTGGGCGACCGGGCTGAATTTTCCAAGGTTAACCTCTGTCGCGAGGCTGCCATCAAGCGCTGGGTGGCACATTTGGCCAAGCGGCATGGCGACATTCACGTGCTCATTAACAACGCCGCGCGCGACCCGCGCATCGCCCTTGAGGACGTCACTGCGAAGGTGTGGGATGATCTCATCGCCGGCAATATTCGGGCCTATTTTATAGCCTGCCGCGAGGCGTCGCCACACTTGGCCAAGGGGGCGTCGATCGTCAACTTTTCGTCGATCACGTTTTATACCGCGCCTGTGAATATGAGCGCCTATGTCGCGACCAAGGCCGCGGCGATCGGTTTGACGCGATCACTGGCCCGTGAGCTAGGGCCGCGGCGGATTCGCGTGAACACCATTTCGCCGGGGTGGATCATGACCGAGCGGCAACTCAGCGATCATGTCACCCCGGCGGTCAAGCGGCAAATTCGTAGGGAACAATGCATCCCGGATCTCAATCAGCCGGATGAAGTCGCCGACGTGGCCTTGTTCCTCGCGAGCGATGCCAGCTGCGCGGTGACCGGGCAGGAGATACTCGTTGATCGCGGTTGGGTGCACGGATGAAAACAGACTACCTTGTCATCGGCGGAGGCGTTGTCGGCCTGGCGACGGCTTGGCGGTTGCAAACTATGCAGCCGGGGAGTCGCGTTTGCCTACTGGAAAAGGAACCGGAAGTTGGCAGCCACCAAAGTGGCCACAACAGCGGCGTGCTGCATTGCGGCCTCTATTACAAGCCGGGCTCGACCAAGGCCATCCTAGCAGTGCGGGGCATCCGGCAGATGGTCGAGTTTTGCCGCGAGGCCGACATCGCTCACGAGGTCTGCGGTAAACTGGTTGTGGCGTGCAACGACACCGAGCTGGAGCGACTGCACAAACTCGAGGAGCGCGGCCGGCAAAACGGACTTGAAGGCATCGAGTTTCTTGGGCGCGAGGCAATGCTCGAGCGCGAGCCGAACGTCGGTGGCATCGCGGCATTGCGAGTGCCGCAGGAGGGCATCGTCGATTACCCGGCGGTCTGCCGCGAACTCAAACGACGCATCACGGCCAACGGCGGCGACGTGCAAACCGGCGCTCGCGTTACGCGGCTCGAGCAGCGCGGTGACGAGTGGATCGCGACGACGCCCAAGGGTGAGTTCGCCGGCAGGTACCTCGTGAACTGCGCCGGGCTGCATTGCGACCGTGTCGCCGGGTTGGCTGGCGAGAAACGCGAGACCCGAATCGTTCCGTTCCGTGGCGAGTACTATAAACTGGTTGAGGGGAGCGAAGGGTTGGTGCGCCACTTGATTTATCCCGTGCCAGATCCGCAGTTCCCGTTTTTGGGTGTGCACTTCACGCGGTTGATTCACGGCGGCATCGAGGCCGGCCCGAACGCCGTGCTCGCTTTTGCCCGCGAAGGTTATCGCAAGACAGACGTCAACGTGCGTGACCTGTGGGATGCGGTGACTTATCCCGGCCTGTGGCGTTTCGTCGCGAAATACCCGAGGATGACCGCGCTTGAGTTGTGGCAGTCGTTCAGCAAACGGCGCTTCTGCAAGGCGCTGCAAAAGCTCGTACCGAACATCCGTGTAACCGATATTGATCCGGGCGGTGCGGGTGTGCGCGCACAGGCGATGGCGCGGGAGGGCGACTTGATACAGGATTTTTGCCTGATTCAACGACCGGCGGCGCTGCATGTGCTCAACGCCCCCAGCCCGGCGGCGACCGCATCGCTGGCGATCGGCGAGGAAATCGTCCGCAAGATTCTGGCGGGCAATTAAACGCGCTTGGCCAAGCGGAATAGAGGAAATCGGACCCGCTCAATCCCGGCAGGTTTTCAGGCGACGGCGGGCGGTCGTTTCAGCGGCCCATCCCGATGAGTTTCATTACTTCACCCTCGAACTCACCTTCAACCTTGTCACCTTCACGCATGCCGGCGGCACTAAGCTGGGTTTTGCCGCCGATGAATTGCATGCCAAGCGGGCCAAACGAAAAGCTGCGACCCTCTTTCAGCACGCCGCCGGATTGAATGTCGTCTCCGGCACGAAAGGCGTCCTCCTCCATTCCGAGATCGAACGACACCTGTTTGTCGTTGTCGGCCCGCCTCGCCACGATGAGCACTGACGGCTTGCTGCTCCGGCCGAAGCCGCCTGTCCACGACGCATGCACGCCGGCGTCCTTCATCGCTACCTCCTTGCCATTCATGGTCAGGCTGATTTCCACCTTGCCAATGTTGGTGCGTTCGCGCGGCGAATCCTCCATCCACGTGGCGGCGAACTTGGCCTTGATTTTGCCGATGGCGGCGATGACGGGCGGCGCCTTGGGTTCCTTGCGCCACTCCGGCATGCCTTCTTTGGTTTCCTTTATCAAGTCCCCGCGGCGTGCCTCAATGAAATCGCGCGTGCCATTAAGCGACCGGCTGAAGCGGTACTGCTCACGGCTCAAGTGCGGCTTGAGCAGGGCCTCGATGCGGTCGCATTCGGCGAGCAGCTTGTCCTCGACCCAATATTCCTTGAGCAAGCCGTGCAGCGCCTTGCGATAGCGTTCCCGGCCGTTTTCGGTCTGGTAAAGAAAGTGGGCGACCCGGCCCTTGGTCTTCACCGAGATCGGCGCGCGAAAATTGAAGTTGAGCATGCCGCGCTTGCGGAACAGCGCGTCCGCTCCCCACGGCATGAAGTGGAACCGATCCGTCTTCGGGTTGAGATAAATGAAAAAGTTGTTCGCGTTGCCGGAGTAGCCGTCCCAAAAGCCAAGCAGCCCTTCGATGGCCCAGTACCGGTAAAACGAATCGAGATCGACGAGTCTGCCGATGGCTTCCTCGCTCACGTCATCGCTCTCGAGCAGCTGGGTTAGTTGCCGGATTTTTTCGCGACCCAGTTTGTCGTCGCCGCGTTTGTGCTCGAGGCTGCCTTCCCAGTCCTCGTAAAAATCCACCACCGTCCCCTCGTAAAGCGTGCCGGCATCGTTGCCGAACCCGCGCGCCAGCAGCGGCTTGCGCACCGACTCCACATGCGAGTAAATGCCGAGGTTTTTGCCGTTGACCGTCACCTTGGCAAAGGCGCAGCGCGGCGCCGTCGAGCCGGCGGCGTTGAAAATTGCATACCCCATGTACTGGCTGACGATGCTGCCGTCCTGCTTGTTGTTGTTCATCGTAAGGTTGGTCAGCCCGCCGATGGCCTGCTCCTTGTTGGTGTGGTTGAGCTTGATCTTGAGCGACGGCCTGCTGCTGCTCTGCGAGCCGATGAACCCCTTCTTGCGCAGGCCGACCTTCTCAAACTTCACGCCGTCAATCGTCACGTCGGCATTCACGTATTCGTACGGGCCGTCGATCGGCTTTACTTTCCGTCTCTCGTGCAGCGCCGAGACGAAGTTTCGCGACTGCTGGCGTATCTTGTCCCAGTCCTTTTCGGCAACGGTGATTTGCACCTCGAGCACGCGGTCGGCCGGGAACAGTTCGCCGAGCGTCAGTTTTTTGTCCGCAGCCAAGCCGGTGGCGGCCAACACGAATGCAGCCAAGCCGACGGTCGCGCTCTTGAAGAAAGTCAGGTTCATGTTCAGTGATGGGTTGCGCCTGTACAAGGCGCAATACATTACGTGCCGGGAGGCGGCAAAGTTACCGAATCACCGCAAAAACTCAACACTAGGCCCAGAGTCCAATGCCCGCCGAACTGCCCTTGGCGCTGGCGATGAATGCGGCGACCTTCGCGGCATCCTTCCGGCCGGGAGCCGCCTCGACGCTACTCGACACGTCGAGCCCGAACGGCGCAACCTGGCCAACCGCTTCGCCGGCGTTCGCCGGCGTCAACCCGCCAGCGAGCAGGATCGGGCGGCCCAGCCGGCTGGCCTCCACGGCCAGGTCCCAGTTGAACCGTTCTCCGGTGCCGCCCGGCACACCCTTCACGTAACTGTCCAGCAGCCACGCGTCGGTCTCGTAATCCGGCAGTTGGCCAAGCGACTCGCTGTCCTTCAGGCGGAATGCCTTGATCGTCCGCAGTTCGAATCGCGCACAATACCCCGGCGACTCGTTGCCGTGGAATTGCAGCGTGTCCAGCCCGGCCGTGGCGGCGGCGGCGCGCACCGTCGCCTCGTCGGCATCGACGAACACGCCGACCTTGGCCACGTGTGTCGGCAGTTCGGCAATGATCGCCGCCGCCCGCCTCGGTGTGATGCAGCGCGGGCTCGGCTCATAAAACATGAAGCCCAGCGCGTCCGCGCCCGCCCCGACCGCCGCCCGCGCATCGTCGGTCGACGTGATGCCGCAAATTTTTACCCGTACACTCACGGCGCAAGACGCTATGCGGTCAGGGCCAAGTGTCAACGCCCGTGTCGGATTCAGATTGCGCCGGAGGGTGGGGCACGGCAAAACCAAGCGCGTGAATGACGAACCGCTAATGGCCTATGTGGCACTGGGGGCCAACCTCGGCGCCGCCGCCGGGACATTGCGAGAGGCAGCCAACTCAATCGCCGGATGGTCGTCCGCCAAGCTGTTTGGCTCGTCGCTTTGGCGGACCGCGCCGATCGATTGCCCGCCCGGCTCGCCGCCGTTCCTCAACGCTGCGCTTGGCCTGCAGCCAACGCCGGGCACCACGCCAGAGTCGCTGCTCGACGCATTGCTGGCGCTGGAGGCCCGGCTTGGCCGCACGCGCTCTGGGTTGGCCAACGCGCCACGCGCCATCGACCTCGACCTGATCGCCTTCGGCACCGAGACACGCACTACGCCGACATTGGTTTTGCCGCATCCGCGTGCCCACGAACGCGCCTTCGTCTTGGCCCCACTCGCCGAGATTGCCCCCGGCTTGGTTTTGCCCGGTCAGCAAAAACCGGTTTTCGAGTTATTGGAAACGCTCGTCCAATCGGAGGTGACGAAAACGGGTCAGCGTTTTATTTAACCGTCTATTTCGCTGCCGGTGTTGCTCCGGTTTTTTTGAAGACTATGACGTGTTGGCGGGGGAGTACGGAGATTGTCTCCACCCACTCGAGCGGGTGCGGCGTCGCCTCTTTCATCACCTGCAGTTGCGACATTTTGTGCAGCAGCTTGATCGGCACGTTGGGATCCTCCATCCGATACTCGACGAACGCGATCCGCCCTCCCGGCTTCAGCGCGTGGCAGAGGTTCTGCAGCATCTCGTGCGGGTGTGAAAACTCGTGGTACACATCGACCATCAGCGCGAGGTCGATGCTGTTCGCGGGCAGGTTTGGGTTTTTGATCGTGCCGAGCACGCCCTTCACATTCTTGATGCCGAGCTTGCCGAGATTCTTTGCCAGCAACTCGAGCATCTCCGGCTGGATGTCCACCCCGTACACTGTGCCCTTCGGCCCGATGACGCGCGCGATCCGCCGCGCGAAGTAGCCCGTGCCGACGCCGATGTCCGCCACGTTGTCGCCCGGCTTTAGCTTGAGTGAGCGGATGAGCGTTTGCGGTTTTTCCTCGAGTTCGCGTGACGACCGCTCAAGCCAACCGGCGCCGAGGTGCCCCATCACGTGGGCGATTTCGCGGCCCATGTAGAATTTGCCAATGCCATCGCGGCTGTGCTGCGTGCGGTGTGTGTAGCGCGGGTTCTCGGGATCGATGCGGGCACCCTTGGTCTGGCCAAGCGCGGCGGAGAGCTGGCCAAGCGCGACGAAGGAGGCGGCGAGTCCGAGGCAAAACAGCGGATGTTTCATGCCGGACAATCTACCCTTGGGCAGGCGCGATGACAAGCTGGCCCGTGCTTGGCTCGGCCCGCTTGGCTTGGTACGGTGTGCGGCGTTATGGCCTTGGCAAAGAAACTGTTGCACACCCGCTACCGCGTGAACGACCTCGAGCAAACCGTCGAGTTTTACAAGAACGTCCTTGGGCTGGAGGAGGTGCGCCGCCACAAGTCGCCGCGCGGCTCCGAGCTGGCTTTCCTCAAGGCACCCGAGAGCGAGGAGACCGTCGAGATCTGCCATTTCCCCAACAGCGGCCCAGTGGTGGTGCAGGAAGACCTCACGCATCTGGCCTTCGAGGTCGACAGCCTTGAGGAATTTGGCCGACACCTGGCCAAGCTGGGCTTCGAGTACTCCGACGGCCCGACGATGAGGGAGGCCGGCGGCGGCTTCGCCTTCATCGACGCCCCCGAGGGCTACGAGATCGAGTTGATCGAGATCGCGAAGTAAGCTTCAAGTAGGGATACGGATACCACGGACTCACTTGGATGTACTGATTCCGTGAACTTCGTGTCCTGTTCCTCTGCTCATCAAACGATACTTGACTAAATAGGTCGGGATTCTACTTTCTGCCTCGCATGAAACTGTCGCAACGGGGTGAGTATGCTTTACGGGCGCTGTTGGTTCTGGGCATGAACCACGGTTCGGGTGTGGTGCGGATCAGGGACATCGCGCAGCAGCAGAACATTCCGCGTCGGTTTTTGGAGCAAATCCTCAATGACCTCAAGTCGGCCGGGTTTGTCTTGAGTAAGCGCGGGGTGGCGGGTGGCTACCGGCTGCAGCGCGCGCCGGGGGAGATTTCGCTGGCCGACATCATCCGTCATTTGGAGGGACCACTGGCGCCGGTGGGGTGTGTGAGTGTGAATTATTACCAACGCTGTTCCTGCCCCGACGAGGGCAAGTGCGCGATTCGTAGCGTGATGCAGGAGGTACGCGACGCGATCGTCGGCGTGCTGGAGGGGGTGAGCGTGGCGCATCTGTGCGACCGCGTGTGCGATTTGCAGGGGCCGCTCGAGAACCCTCTCGATTATATCATTTAGAGAGTTTCAAGTTTTCAGTTTGGACACGGATTTTACGGATGAACTGTAGCCCGAGTTTTGAAACGCGGTTTGCTTTCTCCTTCTCCCCGGCCCTCTCCCGCCGGAAGAGGGAGCTTGGCCAAGCGCATTCGGCTTGATTCCTTGGCTTGTTAAATCCACCATTTTTTATCCTGAGAATCCGTAAAATCCGTGTCCCTTTTCTGCTAACTGCTCACCGCAGTCTGATCACCTAACTCGGCTTCAAGGTCGGTCTGGATTTGCTGGAGTTGCGACTCGTCGGTTGGCTTTTTGCCGAGGGCGGTTCGGACGTAAAAGGTGTCGATCGCCGCGCCTTTCTCGGTGCTGATCCGCGCGACGTGGATGCTGAGCCCGTGCCGTGTTAGCACTTTTGAAATCCGGTGTAAAAGGCCAAGCCGATCCCCTGTCTCGACCTCGATGATGGTGCGCGATTCGGCGGCCTCGGTGTCGATGCGGATGCGGGTTGGCCACTCCCACTCCGCTGGTGTGCCGCGCTTGGCTAAGGCGTCGATCTGTGTCTGGAATTCCGGCGACTCGTCGGGCAGTAGCGCCTGGGTGAGCAGTTTTTTGAACGTGTCGCGTTCGGGCCGCTTGGCCAAGCCGCCGGTGCTGGCGTTCACGACGAGGAACGTGTCGATGATGATCCCGTCGCTCCGCGAGAAGACGCGCGCGCTCAGGATGTTCAACCCCGCCGCGGCCAAGGCCCCGGAGATAGTGGTGAAGAGGCCGGGTCGATCCCACGTGCAAATCTTGACTGAAGTGTGGCCTCGCGCCGGCCTGTTGTGCCAGGCGATGATTGGCTCGAGCACCTTTGAGCCGGTGCCATTGACGACGCGCTTGAGGAAGCGGTTCACCTGTGTGAGGTCGATGTTGATATGCTCAAGCGAGTGGGTGCGGAAGTAACGCGGCGTGAGGTGTTTGAAGTGGGCCTCGAGTTCCTCGCCCGGAATTTTCAGCGGCAACCGTTCGCGAGCCTCCTGCATGAGCTTGGCCAAGCGCTCTCTCTCTGCTTGTTCGTAGTCCTTGCCGCTGGCGAGGCGGCGGCCGGCGAGGTGGTAGAGGGTCTGCAGCAGGGTGTTTTTGAAATCGTTCCAGAGGTTGTTGCTGGTGCCGAGCGAGTCGGCGAACGTCAGCAGGGTGAGCATGGCCAAGTTTTCTTCGTCCTGCACCGTCTCGGCGAATTGGCGGATCACCGTGGGTGAGTCGATGTCGCGCCGCTGCGACACTTCGGCCATGAGCAGGTGATACTCGACGAGGAACTTCAGCCTGGCCAGGCGGCGAGGCGTGAGGCCAAGCCGCTCGCCGACTTTTTGGCAGACGACTGTGCCGTCCTTCACGTGGTCGCCGCTCTCCATGCCCTTGCCGGCGTCGTGCAAAAACAGAGCGAGGTACAGCAGGTACGGCAGGTCGATGTCCTGCAGGATGTGAGTGTAGAGGACGAACGGCGGCTGGGCTGCGTCCCAGACTTGATCGAGTTTCTCGAGGCAAACAAGCGTGTGTTCGTCCGCCGCATAGGCGTGAAAAAACTCGTGCTGCACGAGGCAGGTCATCCGGCCGAACTCGGGAATGTAGCGCCCGAGCAGATCGACTTCGTGCATGGCGCGCAGGGCAGGGGCGACGTCGCCGCGCCGATTGAGAATCTCGAGAAACGTCTCGTGGTTTTCGGAGTCGTGGATGAAGTCGTCGTTCACCAGCGAGACGTTGTCGCGCAGCAACTGCGTGAGGTCGGGGTGAAACTCAAGGCCGCGCTGCTGGGCGTGCAGGAACACGCGCATGAGCCGCCTCGGCTGATCCCTGAAAATACGCTGTGAGATCGGCACCAGTTCGCCGTCGATGATGTTGAATCCGTCGAGCATCTCCGTTTTTTTGCCACCCCCGAAAAAAGAACGAAGCGAGGGCAGCCGGCGGGCCGACTTTGGGCGGAGAGCCAATCGGCGCTCGACCATGCGGGTGATGAGATGGATCGCGCGCGTGTGCGTGTAGAGATCGCGCATGAACGCCTCGAGCCGACGGGCCGGGGAGCGGTCCTTGTAGCCAAGCTGCCAAGCGACCTTGGGCTGGAGCGCCTTTGGGAGGTTGTCCGCCAGTCGCGTGGTCTGGTAGTGAAGCTCGTTGCGGGTGCGCAGCAGGAAGTCGTGGCCGACCTCGAGTTGCCTGCGGTTTTTCGGGCGGACCATCTCTTGGGCCTCGAGTTGCGCGAGGGTGTGGGCGCCGTACTTGAAGTGCGTCATCCACAGCAGATTCTGGTAATCACGAAGGCCGCCGCAGCCGTTCTTGATGTTGGGCTCCTGCAGTAGGGCGGTGTTTCCGAACTTCACGCGGCGAGCGTCTTGGTCGCCGATCCGCATTTGCAGATAGTCATCGACGTGGTTGCGGACGCACTTGGCCTCGAGCCGTTGCTGAAACTGCCCGAACAGCGCGGGGTCGCCGGTGATGAGGCGCGACTCGATCAGCGACGTTTTGGTCTGCATGTCGTCGTTGGCGACGTTGACCGCATCCTGAATGTTGCGCACCGAGTGGCCGACCTTCAAGCCGAGGTCGTACAGTGTATAGATCAAGCCGCCGGGGCCGGTGAGTTTCTCGAGCAGCGGATGCGTGAAAATGCGGGCGACGCTCGGCATCGAGCCGCTGTGCAGCAGCATGATGTCGATGTCACTGTGAGGGTTGAGTTCCGCGCGCCCGTAGCCGCCGATGGCGACGAGAGCGACTTGAAGTTTCCGCGCATTGCCGGGCGGCTCGAAGGTTGCCAGCGTCCAGTCGAACAGCTCGCGCAGCAGCGTGTCGAGCATCCACGATCGGCCAAGGCACACCTCGCGACCGCCGCCGCCGCCGCGATGCCATTTCTGTAGGCGGGCCGACTCCGTCTTGAGGAAACGCTTGAGCCTTGGCAGTTCCTTGACGAGGGAACTGTCATTGGGGATGGCCATCAACTCCGTGGCGTCGGCTGGGTCTGTGGCGTTATCCGGCACGTGCCGGGAGTCTAGCCGCGCTAGGCCGCCGAAACAATTCCGCTTGGCCAAGCGGAGTTTCGCCCACCCGCAACCTTGCCGCTTAGCCAAGCGTAATCTAGATTTTCGCGGCATGGTTGACAGGAACGATCCCGATGTGGCCCTGATGTTGAGGGTGAAGGAGGGAGACTTGTCGGCCTACGAGACGTTGGTGGAGAAGTTCAAGCAGCCGGTGATGAACCTGGTTTACCGGCTGATCAACGACATCGACGAGGCGGAGGACATCGCCCAAAACGTCTTCGTTCAAGTCTGGAAAACCCGCGAACGCTACGAGCCGGCCAGCAAGTTCACCACCTGGCTTTTCACGATTGCCCGCAACCTTGGCCTGAACGAAATCCGTCGCCGTACCCGGCATCCGGCCGACTCACTCGATGAGCCGCGCCCCGACAACGAGTCGCAGCCATTGCGCGTGGTGGAGGATCGTTCCAGCCCGATCCCGGCCGACGCCGCCCTGAGCGGCGAGTTGCGCGCCAAGGTCGAGGAGGCGCTGATGGATCTGCCGGAAAAACAGCGCACCGCCCTGCTGCTCTGCCGCGAGGGCGGCGTGAGCTACGAGGAAATCGCCGATGTACTGGGCGGGATCTCGCTGACGGCGGTAAAATCGATCATTTTCCGGGGGCGTGCGGTGCTCAAAAACCGCCTGAAACCGTATTTGAAATCAGGCGAATGGCAAAAAAAATGACCGGGCGGCAAAACTTTTTTGCAGTCTTGGTTTTTAAGAAAAGGCGACAATGAACCAATCCGAGTTTGATAACCTGTTGCAAACGGCAATTGAGCGTGACTTGACTGATGGTGAGTTGGCCAGGCTGCAGCGCTGGCTGGCTGCGAACCCCACCGATCAGGCCGAGTGGGAAGCACTCGACCACCTGTTGGCCTCACTGCCTGACACGCCTGTCGCGACCAATTTCACCGCCCGCGTGCTGGACGAAGTCCGCCGCGCCGAGACGGCCCACCCGGCGCTTGACCAAGCGTGGTGGCAGAGGCTCCTTTCGCCGCAGTTTCGGCCTATTCAAATCGCGGCTGCCGCAACGCTCGCCATGGTACTCGGCGATGTTGGCTACCAATCGCACCTCAAGCAGAGCCGAGCCGAGATGGCTGCGGCCGTCGCGGCCATCGCCGAGTTCACCCCCGGTTTTTTGGCTGACTTTGAGGCCATCGAGGCGATCGCGCAGGCCGACCCGATCGACGAGGAGCTTTGGGCCGCCCTCAAGTAACTTCATGAAAATGCGAGTCATAGTTGCCCGACTGCTCCTGGTGCCGATATTGGCATTGGGCGCGACCGCCGGTGCGCTGGCTGCCGACTCGCCGTTTGCCGTCTTCAAGAAAATCGTCTCGCTGCCCGAGACCGAGCGCGAGGCGGAGGTGGGCAAACTCAAGATATCCTCCGAGGGTCATCGCAAACTTGTGCAAGCTAAGATTCGTGAATACGCCGCCATGCCGGAGGCGGAGTGTGACCGTAAACTCGACGCTTTGGATTTCCGCTGGCACCTGATGCCCATCATGAAAATGGCGAAGACCGACCGGGTCAAGCGGTTGGCCTCTGTGCCGGAGCGGTACCGCTCCGACATCGAGCGACGTTTGACTGGTTGGGACCAACTCGACGCCGGCGTCCGTGCCGACCTGCTAAAGAACGAGTCGTTTTTCCGCTACCTCTCCAGCTTCGGGCATGGCCGCCAGTCACGCGTTGCGCTGACGAATCACATGGAAAAAATGCCGACCCGCCTGCGCGAGGGGATTGAGGAGCGCATCACGACTTGGCGTGAAAAACCTAAACCGGATCGCCGCCGGATGACTCGCCAGTTTCAACAGTTTTTCGACATGCCGGCTGCCGAGCAGGAACGCGCCCTGAGCCACCTCTCGAGCTGGGAGCGGGCGCGAATGGAGGCCAGCCTCGCGGAGTTCAAGGCCTTGTCCCACACCCAGCGCGAGTTGGTTATCCAGTCGTTCGAGAAACTGACCAACATGTCGCAAGGCGAGCGAGCCGGGTTCTTCCGCAACACCGAGCGGTGGAACGACATGAACGAGGGCGAGCGCAAAAAGTGGAGGACACTCGTGACGCAGATGCCGCCGTTGCCGCCGGGCTTCGGAAAACAGGCCACGCCCCCGATGCCGCCCGGCTTGGTGGATGAAACCAAGCCCCGGCAAACCGTGGTCACCAACACCATTCGCTGAGCGGCGAAATGGATCCCATTGCCTTCAAGATCGGCGGCTTCGCAATCTACTGGTACGGCATCCTCGTCGCCGGTGGTTTTATGGCCGGGCTTTGGACTGCCAGCCGCCGGTGCGTTCTCGACAAACTCGACGGCAAAGCCATCTCCGATCTCGGCGTGTGGATAATCATTGCCGGGATGCTTGGCGCGCGGGCAATGCACGTGGTCACTTACTGGGATGCCCTATACGCCGGGAAACCGCTCTGGCAGGTGCTCGATTTTCGGGGCGGCGGGCTGGTGTTTTATGGAGGCTTCATCGGAGCGGCGCTGGCGGTGATTCTTTACACCCGTTTCCACGGCAAGCAGCCGCTGTGGAAAATCGCCGATGCCTTTGCCCCGAGCATCCCGCTTGGCCACGCGCTTGGCCGCTTGGGCTGCCTGATGTATGGCTGTTGTTTCGGGGCCGCATGCGACCTGCCTTGGGCTGTTCAATTTCCGGCATACAGTCCCGCTTACGACGCGCTTGGCCAAGCGCCGGGTGACGCCGCCCACTCGGTGCACGTTCACCCGACTCAGATTTATTCCGTGCTGCTGAACGCGGCCTTGTACGGCGGCTTGGTCTGGCTGTACCGGCGCAAGCGGTTTGACGGGCAAGTGTTCGCCGTGTACCTCGTCGGCTACTCGCTCAACCGCTTCGCCGTCGAGTTTTTCCGGGGCGACTACCCGGCGGAGCAACTGTGGCTTGGCTGGATGAAGCCGGGTCAGCAGCTCAGCCTGTTTTTGGTCCCCATCGGCATCGCGCTTTTCGTAGCGATGCGCCGCCGAGCGAGGGATTAGTCGCCGACGTCGAAGAGGATTTCCCGGGGCTCGGCGCCACGACTGGGGCCGACGAGGCCGCGATCCTCGATTTCGTCCATGATACGGGCGGCGCGGGTGTAGCCCAGGCGCAGACGGCGCTGCATGAGTGAGACGCTGGCTTTTTGCTCGACGCGGATGACCTCGATGCATTGCAGGATGAGATCTTCGTCCTCGTCGATGCCACCGCCGTTGCCACCGTTGCCGGCGGCTGGGGCTTCGAGTTGGCGCTCCATGTCCTTGTCGTAGCTTGGCTTGGCTTGGTTGTTGACGATCTCGACAATGCGGTTGATTTCATCGTCGGTGACGAGGCAGCCCTGGACGCGTCTGAGGTTGGAGGTGCCGGGCGGCAGGAAGAGCATGTCGCCTTTGCCAAGCAATTTGTCGGCGCCCATGGCGTCGAGAATGGTGCGAGAGTCCACCTTGGCGGCAACCTGAAACGCGATCCGGGCGGGAATGTTGGCCTTGATGACGCCGGTGATGACATCGACGCTGGGCCGTTGTGTCGCGACGATGCAGTGGATGCCGGCGGCTCGTGCCATCTGCGTGATACGTGCGATGGAGTTTTCCACATCGTTCTTGGCCATCAACATCAGGTCGGCCAACTCGTCGATGATGACGACGATGTAGCTGAGCTTTTCCGGAATCTCGATTTCCTCATCGCGGGGGACGCTGATCTCCTGGTCCATCTCGACGGCGAAGCCTTCGCCCTCGTCGAGCGGCAACTCGGGCTGATCCGGTTTTTCCGGCTTCTTTTTGGTGCGCGAGTTGAAGCCGGCGATGTTGCGGGCGCCGACCTTGGCAAAAATTTGGTACCGTTTTTCCATTTCGTTGACGACCCACTTGAGTGCGAGGATGACTTTTTTGGGATCGTGCACCACGGGGGCGGCGAGGTGGGGGAGGCCATTGTAAATCTGTAGCTCGACGACTTTGGGATCGATCATTACGAAGCGCAGTTCCTCCGGCGAAAAACGGAAGAGCAGCGAGGCGACGATGGAGTTGATGCAGACCGATTTGCCTGAACCAGTGGCACCGGCGATGAGCAGGTGGGGCATCTCGGCGAGGTCGGCGACGATCGGCTTGCCGTAAACGTCCTTGCCGAGTGCGAGTGGAATCTTGGCCTTGGATTTTTTCCACTCGGGCGAGTCGATGATGTCGCGGAAGAGGACCTTGGTCTTGATGCGGTTGGGCACCTCGATGCCGACGGAGCTGCGGCCGGGCACGGGGGCGAGGATGTTGATGTGCTCGGCCTTGATGGCGGCGGAGATGTTGTTGGCCAGGGCGGAGATACGCTCGAGTCGGACGCCGGGCGCGGGGTGCAACTCGTAGCGGGTAATGGTTGGCCCCTTGGTGATGTCGCCCTCGGTGACGTCGATGTTGAACTGCTTCAGTGTGTCCTTGAGCAGGCGGGCGTTGGCGAGGAGTTGCTCGCGGGTCTCGGTGGGGGCGGTGGACGGCTCTGGCTTGTCGAGCAACAACGACTTGGGCAGCTTGTAGCCTTGGACCTTGGGCGTCTTGGCGACTACTGCCGATCCCTTCGGCTTGGCCAAGCGCCGGGGCAGCTTGGGCTTGGTCGGCGTGTCGGTCGGCTTGGCTTGGCCGGCTGTCGTATCGTCCGCTTGGCCAAGGATGTCGTCGGTGCTGGCGGCCTTGTGCTCGGTGGGGCCGTTTGGTTCGCTCGGTTTTTCGGGCTTGGCCTCGTCGCCGGAAGCCATGACCTCCTCAGCAGAGATGACCACGCCCATCTCGACTTCGTCCGGATCCGGTTCGGCCCCAGCCTCGGCCTTGTTGTCTTGTTCCGCGTCGAGGACGCTTAGGTCGCGAACGGTCGGCTTGGGCACCGGCTTTAGGTCGGCGCCGAGCCCTCGGTCGGCCACCAGTTCAACGGCGGTCTGCTCGATTTCCTGCTCGATGGCTTTCTTCTGCTTTTGAAGATCACGCTCAAGCTTCTTGGTTTTGCGCTGGGTTGATTTTCGGTACGGTTCGCCCGTGACCAAGCCGGTTTGCTCACGCCGGTCACGCCAATTATCCCACGCGTCAACCATCCAGCGCCAAATCTCGACCGGCTGAAGGTTGGTCAGAAAATAGAGGCTGGAGAGCAGCAGGGCGGAGTAGATGATGGTCGAGCCGATGACACCAAACCATTGGAACAGAAAATGAATGCCCATCCCAAAAATACCGCCCAGGCTGGGCATGCCTTTGTCGTCGATCAGGACCTTGAATCCATCTTTGTAGACCTCCAACAGGCCCATAATGCTGACCATATAAACGAGTGCGGCCACCCAGCCCTTCCATTTGTGGCGCAGGTGATCGAAGTAGGGTGTGACGAGGCTGGCGCCGAATATAATCACCAAAAAAGGGATCATGTGCGCGGCGTAGCCGGTCAGGAAAAAAGCGATATCGGCGATGCGTGCCCCTGCAGCCCCGATGGCGTTCTCGGGTGGATCGTTCGGGGGTATCTTGTTCGAGGCGAGATCGCCCGCATTAAAGGTGTGGAGTGCCAGCAACAAAAGAAGGGCACCCGTAAGCAACATAACCCCAAAGACTGGAAACGCCCAAGTTGGAAGAGATCCGGATGACATGTCCTTGCGCGGCACGGGCGTGAGTGTAGGGGCTGCGACGCCGAAGCAAAAGCGCGGATTGGGGATTTGTCGCCGAGGCGAACTTGGGTTGCTTTGGGGGCGGTTCCTGTCTAGTTTTCGCCCATGAAGTTATGGCTCGGCCTTGGGCGGACGGTGATGCTGGCGATGTTGGCGGCCTTGGTGGTGGGTTGCGAACCAACGAGCGGGAGCGGTTCCCGAATGGAGGACGACGCCGATTTTGTGCGTGGGAAAAGCCGCCTGGCCCGCAAGGACATTGACGGCGCGGTTCTGTCCTTCCGCAAGGCGCTCGCCAACAATCCGGGCAACGCCGCCGCTCACTTTGAGCTGGGGCTAATTTTCTACGAGCTCAGCAACGAAAAAACCAACTACGTCTCGGCCTGCTACCATTTCCAGCAGCACCTTGAACTGCAACAGGACTCCAGCCACGCCAGCAACATTGAGGGCTTCATCAAGGTTTGCAAAAAGGAGATCGCCAAGGACATCGCCATGGCGCCAATCCCGCCCTCGGAGATCAATGCCATCCACACGCTGCGCACCCAGTTGGCTAAGGCCAACAGCGAAAAGAGTCACCTCAGGAGCCAGGTCGAGGCCATGCGCGGCCGGTTGCAGCAAGCCGGCAGCGCGGTGCCCGAGGTCGCCGTGGCGACTGCCAACCAGCCGCCGTCCGTGAATCCCCGCGCCAATCCGCGCGTCGCTCCGAGGCCGAATTACGGTGTCCGCTCCGGCCAGAACCGGACTCACACGCTCAAGGTGGGCGAGAGCCTCTACAGCTTGGCCAAGCGCTACGGCGTCTCGTTCTCAGCCTTGAAAGCGGCCAACCCGCGCCTGATGCGGAACTCTCGCGACCTCAAGCCGGGGGTCACCGTTTACATCCCGGCCAAGCGCACCCCATAATCCATCGCCGTGCGCCGGTTGGTCTTCCCAGTCATCCTCCTGTTTTGGCTGGCGATGAATGCGCTCCTGTGGCGAGCCGAGTACGGCGACACAGGCCGCGGCAGCCACGTCTCCAACGACGTGGTGCTCGACAAAATCTTCAACGCACCCGACGCCTCCAATCTGCGGGTTTCTCAAAACGGCACGTCGCTTGGCTTCGTCCATTGGGAAATCATCCCAGACGAGGTTTACTTCAGCGGCACCAACCAGCCGGTCGGGCGCGTCGAGTCGATCCAAGGCTACACCCTCGTGCTCGATGGCCGAGTCCAAGTCGAGTCGCTGAAGACGAAGTTGCGGTTCACTCTCCGCTCGACGCTCGATGCGAAGCTCGCTTGGCAGGCCGTCAGCGCCACGATCGACCTGCCGCCCAGCACGTGGGAGTTTGCGGCGGCAGCAACCAACCAAGTGCTGAGCGTGAAACACGACGGGGCGCTTGGCCAATGGGAACGAACGAAACCGCTTGGCCAACTGCGAAACCCCGCCGCATTGCTCGAGTCATTCGCCGGGCCGGTCTTCGCGCCGCTGCTCAAGCCGTTGCTGCCGCTCGATGCCGCGCTTGCCCAAGCGACCGGCGCGCCGCTCGAGTTGGGCCTCGAGTGGGCCGCGTACAACGACGCGATCCGGCTCGGTAGCACGCGCGTTCGCATTTATCGCATCGAGGCCAAGCTGCCCGGCGAGCGAGTCGTCACGATTTTGGTGAGCCGGGTGGGCGAGATTTTGCAGGTCACTTTCCCCGGCCAGCTGGAGTTCACCAACGAAAATTTCCCCTTGCAAAAAGCGTCTTCGAAATGATTGAAATCGAGCAATTAACCAAGCAATTCGGCGATTTACGGGCAGTCGACGACGTCAGCCTGACCGTTCCAGCGGGGGAGTTTTTCGTCATCCTCGGCCCGAACGCCGCCGGTAAAACGACCACCATTAAGGTCATGGCCGGGTTAATGAAACCGACGAGCGGCTTGGTGCGGATTTGCGGATTCGACATCGGTGCCAACCCGATCGAGGCGCGCCGCCGCATGGCCTATGTGCCGGATTTTCCGTTCCTCTATGACAAGCTCACGCCGGCTGAGTTTTTCCGTTTCACCGGCAAGCTGTTCGGGATGGAGGAGGTCGCGATGGAGGTCAAGTCCGAGCGCTTGGCCAAGCGGTTCAACCTCGGCGAGTTTTTGGCCAAGCCGATCGAGAGTCTCTCGCACGGCACCAAGCAGCGGGTGGCCATCGTCTCCGCGCTGATGCACTCGCCGGAGGTCGTCGTGTTCGACGAGCCGATGGTCGGGCTGGACCCGCACCATTCCCGCGTGCTCAAGGACATCCTGCGCGAACAGGCCGACGCCGGCGTGACGGTGTTTGTCTCCACCCACCAACTCAGCGTCGCCGAGGAAATGGCCGACCGCATCGGCATCATGCACCAGGGCCGCCTCGTCGCCGTCGGGTCGCACGAGGAACTGCAGGCGGCGAACCGGGATGACACGCTAGAGTCGATTTTTCTGTCGCTCACCAACGACGACCAGTGAACGACGCGAAGCCCATCCCGCACTGGCGACTGTTGGCCGGAGTCAACCGCATCCAAAGCTGGCGGCGGCTTGCGACGGCGGTGGCGCAGTCCCGGCTGCATGCGTTCCTGATGGGCCTGTTTGTCTTGAGTTACGCCTTGCTGGCGTACGCGTTGTTTCACAAGGCGCTGCAGTTCACCTCGAGCTTCCCCGGCTTGGGGCCTGTGTTGATCGAGCGGATGATGTTCCTGCTGTTCGCGTTTCTGTTTCTGCTGCTGCTGCTCAGCAACGTCATCATCAACTTCACCAACCTTTTCCGAAACAAGGAAACCCAGTTTTTGCTGGCGCTGCCGGTGCCGCATCAAGTGATTTATCGGTGGAAAGTTTTCGAGTCCGGCATCCTGGCGTCGTGGGCGTTTTTGTTTTTGATCGCGCCACTCGTGGCGGCGTACGGGACGACTTACAACGCGCCGTGGCATTTTTACTTCGTGACGCCGCTATTCGTGGCGCTGTTCGTCGTGCTGCCGGCCATCCTCGGCAGTTGGGCGGCCATCGGGCTGGCTCGCTGGGTGGATCGGCTGGCATTTCAGGTGGCCGCCGTGCTGGCGGTGATCGTGCTGATCGTCTTTGTTAGCTCGTGGCTCCAGCCGGCGACGGTGACAGATGAGATGCTCGAGACGCGCGTGCTCGACGTCGTCGACCGGCTGCTGTCGCGCACCAAGTTTTCGCTGTTCCCGTTCCTGCCAAGCTACTGGGTGTCGAGCGGGATCACTCAATGGGTCGAGGGCGCGTTGATGGGGACGCTATTTTTCGGTTTGGTTTTGCTGAGCCACACGCTGTTTTTTGGCTACCTCGCCTCGACGCGTACGGGCGGGTTTTTTTATGGGGCACTCTCGTCGGTAAACAGCCGGGGCAGCGGCTCGTCGGCTGGCTGGAAATTCTGGCGGCGCAAACCGGCGCTTGGCCAAGCGCCGTTCGCGCCTAAGCTGCTCGACCGCTTGGCCGGCCTGCTGTGGTGGGGGCGCGCCGACACGCGGGCGCTGATCGTGAAGGACGTCCGCACCTTTTTGCGGGACGCATCGCAGTGGGGGCAGTCGCTGATTCTGCTTGGCCTGCTGATTGCGTACATCGTGAATCTGCGCCACTTCTCGCATCGGCTGACGAGCGATTTTTGGATCGACCTCACCTCGTACCTGAACCTCGGCGCGTGCGCGCTGAACCTCGCCACGTTGACGACCCGCTTCGTCTTTCCGCAAATCTCGCTCGAGGGCAAACGCATCTGGATCATCGGTATGGCGCCGCTCGGGATGCGTCGCACGCTCATGGCCAAGTTCCTCTTTTCCACCGCCGTGTCGATGAGCGTGACGATGGCGCTGGTGGGGGCGTCATGCGCGATGCTCTCGATTCCTCTGGAGCGCATTCTGTACTTCACGCTGACCGTCGGCGTGATGGCGTTCACGCTCAACGCGCTGGCGGTGGGTCTTGGCGCGGTGTATCCGAACTTCCGCGAGGACAACCCGAGCAAGATCGTCAGCGGCTTCGGCGGCACGCTCTGCCTTGTGCTGAGTTTCCTCTACATCATTGGCATGCTGAGCCTGATGGCGGCGACATCGCGCTGGGCATTCGGCGGCAGCTCGGCGGTGATTTTCGGTCTGGGTTGGGGGCTGTTCCTCGGCGGCTCATTCCTGCTCGGCTGGCTGCCGCTCCGGGCCGGCATCCGCAAAATGGCCAGCGTGGAAATATAGCTGCTTGGCCAAGCGCGGGTCAGTTTTTGGAGGGGCGCCAGTCGATGAGTTTCAGCTGGATGGTACGGCGGCCTTTGAATTCGTTGATCTGCGGCGCGATGGCGATGTCGAATGTGTCTTTCGGCTCGTCCTCGGGCTTGAGGTTCCATGCGACGACTTCGCAGGAGCCCCGATCGTCCGTCACCCAGAACTTGGCGTGCTGTTTGTCCCGGCCCATGCGGTAAACGGGGCTTGAGAGAGTGAGGCTGGCGACGAGGAGTTGGATCTCCGGGTTGCTTTGGCCAAGCGGCTCGAGTTGGCGCATCTCATCGATATGCACCAGTGTCAGTTCCGACAGGTCAGTCTCGGCATCGAGCTTGAGCGGCGGCTGGAACATGTCGGGCGAGATGGTTTTCTTGGCGATCTCGTTGATCCGTTCGCGGAAGGCGTCGAGTCGGCCAGGCTTGACGGAGACACCGGCGGCCATGGCGTGTCCGCCGTGGTCATTGAGCAGGTCGTCGCAGCCGCGCATGGCCTCGGCGAGGTCGAAGCCGTCGATGCTGCGGGCGGAGCCTTTCCAGCCGTCGCCGTCGCTGGCGAGGATGAAGGTGGGCCGGTAGAACTCGCGCATGACGCGGGAGGCGACGATACCGATGACGCCGAGATGCCACTCCATGTTGCCCTCGACGATGACGAAATCCTTCTCAGGGTCGAAGCGTTCGCGGACGTTCTCGACGGCCTGGGTGGAGATATCGCGCTCGATTTTCCGGCGCTCGTTGTTGTAGTTGTCCAGGGTCTCAGCGGCTTTCTCAGCCTCGTAACGGTCCTTGGCCAGGAGTAGGTTGAGCGAGGCGTCGGGGTTGTCCATCCGGCCGGCGGCGTTAAGGCGCGGGCCAAGGTGGAAGCCGATATTGAAGACGGTGACGGTCCCGGAGACATTGGAGATTTTTTTAAGGGAAACGAGGCCTGGGCGGGTGGTTTCGCTCAGTTGCTCGAGGCCGGCGCGAACGAGTTTGCGGTTTTCGCCGGTCAACGGCACGAGGTCGGCGACGGTGCCCAGGGCGACGAGGTCGAGGTATTCCTTGAGGTCGAGATCGCGCTCCTTTTGAAGGCCCTCCTGTCGGCCGCGCTTGACGAGTGCGTGGGCGAGCTTGAACGCGAGCCCAACGGAGCAGAGTTCCTGAAAGTTCGGGTAGTCGTTGCTGACCTGGGGGTTGACCATCGCGAGCGGCTCGGGCGGAGGTACGCTGACCTGGTGGTGGTCGAGCACGAGGACGTCAATTTTTTTGCTGTTGAGAAATTCGATCGCCTCGACGGCAGTGGAGCCACAATCGACGGCGAGCACGATGTCCACGCCGAATTTTTCAAGGCATTTCTCCAGGGCCACAGCGCTCAGGCCGTAGCCGCCGTCAAAGCGGCTGGGCAGATACGGCTGCACGGTCCATCCCAGCTCGGTCAACATCTCCGCGAGCAACGCTGTGGAGCTGACGCCGTCCACATCGTAGTCGCCATAGATCAACAACCGCTCGTTGTTTTCCCTTGCCTTCCAGAGCCGCTCGACGGCGGCATCCATGTTTGGAATCAGAAAAGGGTCGGCCAACAACTTGAGTCTTGGGTTCAGGAACTCGCTGACTTCCGCCTTGCTGGCGACGCCCCGGTTGACGAGGCATTGGGCCATGAGTGGCGACAGCGGCAGCTCGCGAAAGAGTTGGCCGGTTAAGAGCGGTTGTGAGGGTGCGAGGCTCCAGCGATATTTCACGCTGGAGTCCGAACCCTCCTTGATGTCCGGGTCAGTTTGTCAGGATTATTGTTCATACTACTAAAAATTCTTTCGGCGGCTCGGCTTGGCCAAGCGCTTGGCTCTTACTCTTCCCCGGTTTCTTCCGGTTCCTTTTTCGACGCAAACAGCGAGGCGACGATGGACAGGCCGAGGATTGCCGCGACGATGATGAGGACGCTGTCGTGGTTGTCCTCAAAATTGAGCCACTCGGGTCGGCTGCCCCAAAGGACGATCAACATCTTGAACCCGATGAAAACCAACACGAGTGCTAAGCCGTACTTCAGGTAACAAAAGTGCTGCAATAGACCAACCAGCACGAAGTAGAGCGACCGGAGACCCAAAATAGCAAACACATTCGATGTAAAAACGATGAACGGCTCGGTGGTGATGCCGAAGATGGCCGGGATGGAGTCCACCGCAAAAATCAGGTCGGTGGTCTCGACCATTATCAGGCACAGGGCCAGCGGCGTGAGCGCGCGGCGACCGTTTAGCAGGGTGAAAAACCGTTGCCCCTCGAATTCCGTTGTCACGGGGTAAACCCTGCGGGCCAAGCGGATGAGGATATTTTTCTCCGGCTCCACCTCTTCGTCGCCGACAAAGAGCATCTTGATGCCGGTGAACAGCAGGAACGCCCCGAAAACGTACATGATCCAGTGGAACCGTTCGATCAATTCCGCCCCGGACAGGATCATCACGCCGCGCATCACGAGCGCTCCGAGGATCCCCCAGAACAGGACGCGATGCTGGTACTCCTGCGGCACTCGGAAGTAGGTGAAAATGTTCTCCATCGGCGTGATCGCCTGCACCGGGGCGACCGGCATGGGGGCCTGTGATGATATCGCCGCTGTGATCGATGTTGCGCAGAATTTTGATCTTTATATTCATGTTGACGCCGCTTGGGCGGGATCTGCCATGATCTGCCCCGAATTCAGATCTCTTTGGGCAGGTGTAGAACGGGCGGACAGCGTTGTTTTCAACCCGCATAAATGGTTAGGGGTCCAATTCGACTGTTCTGCGCACTTTCTAAAAAATCCCGAAGATCTGGTGCGCACTTTGGCAATCCAACCCGAATACCTTAAAACCCACGGACAAGAAGGCCTAATCAACTACTCTGAATGGTCCATCCCTTTGGGTCGCAGGTTTCGGGCG
>ENA-OREN01001217-OREN01001217.1-marine-metagenome-genome-assembly--contig:-NODE-1217-length-31281-cov-6.628253_pt1 | contig 31281 bp, 32 predicted proteins | sample MGYA00248624_ERZ508555 | MGnify/ENA primary metagenome ERZ508555 (study PRJEB26222, sample SAMN06267773) | marine metagenome | isolation source: Saanich Inlet, British Columbia, Canada | place...
TCCTGATAAACCTGCGTTAGCCCCTGCACCTGCTTTTCGGAGGTCAGTAGCCGCAGCATTTCTTTCTCGTCGTCAAAAATATAATGTTTGATAAATCGGATTAACTTATTGTCGCTGGCCCCTTTGGTGATCTGGATTTTGCGAATGACCGTGGCTCTCCCAATCGGTGGCATAGACATGCAGCTCAACATCTCCCTAGTAGACTTTTCCGTTGACCTTGATGGTTGAGTTGGTGAAGTCGGGTCCTTTACAAAAATTCCAGGGGCCAGGCTAGATGATTTCCAGGTTTTGATCGTCCTGAGTTTTGAGTTTGGGAGTGCAAAACAACTGGTCTTTCCAGATGCAGCGAATTACTTTTTAGGGGACGCGTATCGTGTGGTCTTCTTCTCGAACTTCAAACTGATTTAAGACGCGTGTAAATTTCAAATAGGCATCTGAAAATTTTTCCGCAGCGATCATTTGATCTTCCAGTCAGTGCCGTTAGCCGTATCTTCAATCAGCACACCCATTGCAGTTAACTCGTCGCGGCAACGGTCGGCTTCCGCCCAGTTTTTAGAGCTACGCGCGGCATTGCGGTCGGCAATCAATTGTTCTATTTGTTTAACGTCGAGATTAAGATTTTCGTTTTTGATCGCAAATAATTCCGTTTCGAATTGTTCAGGGGTTCGGGAAAATAATCCGAGAACTTTTCCTGCGTTCAGCCATGCCTGGGTAGATACTGCAAAATCTTCCAGGTCGTCTGCATTGTTCAACGCCGAGTTGATGTTTCGCAGTCCTTCGTTCAGGTGGGCCATGACTACGGCGGTGTTCAGGTCGTCATTCATTGCCTTTTCAAAAATTTTTGTTAGAGGATGTTCTTTAACTTTGTCCTGAAACCCTAAAATAGAGCCTGTGTCGAGGTCTTTTAGTTTTTCGTTTGCCCCGGCAACCCCTTCATAAAATCGAGACATCACCTTGGTCGCATCTTCCAGGTTCTTTTCGGAAAAGTCGATTGGACTTCGGTACTGACTGCTGATTAAGAATAGTCGCAATACTTCCGGATGATATTTTTTGTAAACATCGCGGAGGGTGAAAAAGTTGCCTAAGGATTTAGACATCTTTTCCTTGTCGATGTTGACGAATCCGTTATGAACCCAATAGCGAACCGGCTGTTTGCCGGTGCAACCGCAGGACTGGGCAATTTCATTTTCATGATGTGGAAATACTAAATCTTTGCCACCGCCATGAATGTCGAAGGTGTCACCGAGATATTTTTTGCTCATCGCCGAACATTCGATATGCCAGCCCGGTCGACCCTGTCCCCATGGGCTCTCCCATGAAGGTTCTCCCGGCTTGCTCTTTTTCCATAACGCAAAATCCAGCGGGTCTTTTTTGGTGTCGTTGACTTCGACGCGAGCCCCTGACTGCAAATCGTCAATATTTTTCCCAGAGAGGCAACCGTATTCCTTGAATGATTTTATGGAATAAAATACATCGCCTCCTGATTCATATGCCTTGTCCTGATCGACAAGAGATTGGATCATCTCCAGCATTTCAGGGATGTGATCTGTGGCTTTCGGTTCTTCCGTGGGAGAGGCGATATTGAGTTTCCCCATATCTTCATGAAAAGCTTCGATGTATTTTCGATTGACCTCTTGCCAGTCGATGCCTTCTTCGTTGGCGCGGTTGATGATCTTGTCATCAATGTCGGTGAAGTTGCGAATGAAGCAGACATCGTTGCCGAGATATTGCAGGTAGCGGTAAAGCGTGTCGAAGACAATAGCCGCGCGGGCGTGACCGACATGGCAGTAGTCGTAGACGGTGACGCCACAGACATACATGCCAACCTGCTTTTCTTTTTGAGGGACAAAGTCTTCCTTCTTCCCACTCATTGTGTTGAATATTTTTAAACTCATCAGGTCAATATAACATTCTGATTGTAAAAAGTCAGGAGGGTTGAAAATCCTCTTTTAATTATGTCCCCTTGTCAGGGGGAACATTGAAATAAACCAATTCTAGAAGCCCATCGGCTTTCGTTCGCTTAGAAATGAGATGACCTATTGGCTCCGCGCCTAGTCGCGCACGGTGGTGGGCTGAATGCGGGCTTCCAGCTCTTTTACGTTGTTGCGTAATGCCGCAACCGCGAATTCGGCTTGGCTCTTGAGCGACGCTTCGGTCACGGGTTCTTCGGTTTTGCCGTAGCCTGAAATTTCTTTACGAATTTTATCCAGTTTTCGTTCCAGAAGTATGCTGCGTTTGGAACTGAAACTTTTGGCGATGGCGCCTTTCAGACCTTCTCCCGCAAAATGTTTTGTGACTGCCATCAACATACGTTTTCTCGAGATGAATTTTTTGCCGTTTTTCCAGTCTTCGATAGCCTGTAACATTTCTCTTTCAATATTGTCGACGATCGCGTTGTAATCGGTGGGATCGGTCATGTCGTGGATCTCTCCGGGAACCGAGGCCGATTTAATATCGAAGTCAATGGTTTGGTCGACTCCTGTTAGATCAGCAGAGCGGAGGTTTGCTTCAACTTCATCGGGGCTCAGCATAGGGGCCCAGACCTGCATGATATATCCTTCACTTTTGACATTTTTAAATTCGTACTCGCCTTTTGCATTGGGTTGGGTGTAGTGACCATTGGGAACGACAAAGAGAGTGCCGATCATGTCTTTGTGCATATTGCAACGTAATACGATGGGGCCGGCAGTGTGGAACTCGATGCTTTTGCCAGACCCTGAGGCCATGGCGCCCAGATTGAACTGGTTGCTTAGAGATTTGGAATAAATATTATGAACTTCCTTATCATGGTTCGCGAAAGTTACGGTGGTTCCTACTTGAATAACGGAATGGCGAGGTTGAAAATTTAACCCACTCTGATTGATAGTCAGGGTCGCTCCTTTTTTCTGACTTGGTACTCGCATTTTTGTTTTGGTCTCCAAAAAGACCAGTGTATTGGGGCTAGGTGCCTTACCATTTATAAGAATCGTTCCTTTGACGTGAGTGGTATCGTTGACTTTTTTGGAACCCTCTTCCATTTTATGATCAGACCCGGAACCTTCTTTCTTTCCTTCTGTTTTAGGGGGGTCGACCTTGGCTTGTTTTACAGGTTCAGGTTCTTGTGGCTTGGGCTGGTTGATCGGTTTTTCTGCGGCAGGATCATATTTGCCCAAGGCGGTTAGCATCTGGATTACAAAGGGTTTTTCATATTGTTTGTCCAGTTCAATGGCTTTCAAAAAATGGGGTGCAGCTGATTCAAATTTCTTTTGGATTCCTAGAACGATGCCGAGGTTGAAATGGCCTAAAGCGAAATCAGGCTCGATTTCAATTGCCTTTTTATAAGCGCTGACTTCCTGGTCATACATTTTTTTTCGACCATAAGATTTTCCCAGCAAGTTGTAGGCCATGAGGTTATTGGGTGCCAGATCAATGGTTTTCTGAAAAAGACGGATCGCATCTTCGGGGATATCACCTTCCAGTTGTGACATGGCCCAGTTGAAAGTGATTTCACTGTCGTTTGGAGATAACTCGTGGGCTCGGGCAAAACGTTTGTTAGCGCCTTCAAATTTTTTCGCCATCCGCAATGCAGCACCCCAGATGGAGTAAAGTTCTGAAGAGTCGGGGCTGATAACGGAGGCTTTTTCAAATTCCATGCTACCGGCGTTGAATTCGCCTTTTTCTGTAAACTCCATCCCTTTTTGGATATGTTCCAGTGCTTGCCGAGGCAGAGTAGCTCTTGGTGATGGAGTGGATGTGGCTGTTTTTATCAGATTGCCTAAATCCGTTTTAGGGGCGGTTTTCTGGGTGTCCTGAGGCGCGGATTTCTCAGGATTACTTTTTTTGATTTCAGGTTTATTATTTGATTCTTGATAACTGGCATAGGATTGGAGATTGCTGGCAGGGGCTGAATAATGCATCAAGGCCCAAAGTCCGGCTCCTAGAACTGCAAGCCCCGCAATCGTAAGAATGGAGTTTTTTAATAAATTTGTTGATTCGGTTTTTTTGTGTTTTGATTCCATAACTTATTTATACAATCCTGATATCATTGTTAATAACCCGTTTGCTTTAGATCGCCGCTTGCGAATATTTATTCCATTGTTTTTTTGTTAATAGCACGAAAAAAACCACCATTCTTGGCTCCAGCTGATTTTTGCTTAATTATTAGGAATAATCAGGTTGAATTTCTTCGAGTAATACGATTAAATCATAGCCGCGAACGGCCTGTCAACTGAACAGGTTGGGATTATTTCTTGCCAACAGGGTTTTCTGCTTACTTCGACGATGGTTTTAGCCTGGCTGAAACCCACAGACTTAAATAATAAATGAACTCCACAACAGAAATAGAAGGCCTTGTAGCCTGTCTGAAGGGCAAGTCGGGTTATCTTCCCTGTCAGTTTATAGAAAAGGCGTTGAAGGAAGGGATGATCCACTCCCAGGTCCCTATCGAGGCATCGCAGATTCAACCGGTGAGCCTCGATTTACGATTGGGACAAAAGGCTTATCGAATTCAGTGCAGTTTTCTGCCAGAGAACGATCCGGTAGAAACTCGCTTAAAAGATGTCACGCTTTATGAATTTGATCTCTCCAAAGGCGGTATCTTGGAAAAGAATGCGATTTATTTGATTCCTCTGGCGGAAGAATTGAATTTGCCTCCCGAGTTTTACGGACTTGCCAACCCAAAAAGCTCTACGGGTCGGTTGGATATGTTTACCCGCGTGATTGTGGATGGTGGTCACCGTTTTGATGAGATCCCGCTAGGGTATCGGGGCAAGCTTTATCTGGAAGTCATCCCTCGATCTTTTCCGGTAAAGGTGCATACGGGGCTTTCGCTGAACCAGTTGCGGGTAGCGCACCGTACCTCGCAATCTCTGGATAAAAAGAAACTGGTGAGCAAGTTTAAGAAAAACCCGGTTTTGTTCGACCAAAGCGGATTCCACATTCCTGTCGATGAGGTGAAGTTAGAGGAAGGTGTTTATGTCGGTGTCGATGTGTATGGCGACCAACCCGAATCTATTGTAGCTTATAAGGCCAAGACGAATTCGAATGTGATCGACCTATCCAAAATAGGCCATTACAAGATAGAAGAGTTTTGGGAGCCTATTTACAGGCCCAAAAAGAACCGGTTGATCCTGGAGCCAGAAAGCTTCTATATTATGATGTCGAAAGAGAAGATATGCATCTGGCCTGACTGGCTTGCGGAAATGATTGCCTACGAACCCAATAGCGGCGAATTACGCACTCATTACGCTGGTTTTTTCGATTCGGGTTTTGGATGGAATGGAACAGACGAATTGATAAATCAAGGAACTCGAGCGGTGATGGAAGTTCGCCCGCACGATGTTCCATTTATGGTAGAACATGGGCAGACATTTTGTCGGCTCAAGTTTGAGCGGGTGGTGGAAAGACCCAATCGGGTTTATGGAATTGAGCTGAATTCTAATTATCACTCTCAAGGGTTGGCCTTGAGTAAATATTTTGAGTCCCACTAGCGTGGGGATAAATGGTATTGAGACAAGTATGGAACGAGATGAATTAAAATCTATTGTTGAGAATGTTTTGTTGGCCGCTGACCAGCCTGTGAATGCGGCGGAGCTTGAAAAAATTTTTCTCAACACGGCAGAAAAAAATGATTTGCAGGTGATTCTTGAAGAGTTGAAGGAAGAGTATCAATCTCGAAATCTTCAGATATTGGAAGTGGCCGATGGTTACCAGTTGTGTACCCGGCATGAGTTCAATGAATGGATTCGTAAATTCTTGAAGCTGGACAGGTCGTCACGTTTGTCGCAACCCAGTCTGGATACGCTTTCCATCATTGCATATAAACAACCTCTTACGCGTCAGGAGGTAGACGATATTCGTGGCGTCGATTCGAGTGGGGTTGTTAAAACTCTGTTAGAAAAAAAAGTGATCGGACCAGCAGGTCGAAAAAAAGTTCCGGGGCGGCCCATCATGTATCGTACGACACAAAAATTCCTGGAATATTTTGGCTTGAAAGATTTGAGTGACCTGCCAACGCTTGAAGATCTAAAAGAAGAGCTGGAAGGAGATGATCCGCCTCTGCAGTCACAGATAGAATTCGCAAATGCAGATGCTTCCGAATCTGTAGTAACGGAAGATGAGGAAAATACCTCACCCGAATAGCCCGATTAGTTTCACCATCCTTTTTTTACATCATGGAAATTCGTTTACAAAAAATTATAGCTGATGCTGGTCTCGCCTCCCGAAGGGAAGCGGAAAGATGGATCGAGCAGGGAAATGTGGAGGTGAATGGCAAGGTTGTGAAGCAACTGGGTTCGCTGGCAGACCCCAGTGTAGACTCCATAAAAGTTTCTGGAAAACCCATCCCCAGAAAGCAGGAAGAAGTTTATGTGGTTTTAAATAAACCTACCGGTTGCCTCACCACTATGGCGGAAGATAAGCGTGGTAGAACCACAGTCATGGAATATGTGCGGGTCACCAAAGTTCGAGTTTTTCCAGTAGGGCGTCTTGATTTTAATACCCAGGGGGTGTTGCTATTTACCAACGATGGCACGCTGGCAAAGAAACTATTGCTGCCAAAGTATAAGGTTGAACGCACCTATAAAGTAAAGGTCTCGGGGATGCCAAACGAAAAAACGCTGAAACGGTTAACACGCGGGGTTCATATCGATGGCGAGAAATTTAAGCCGATCGAAGCCAAAATTCAAAAAACCAGTGGCAAAAATTGCTTTCTTATAATGACACTTGTTGAGGGTAAGAATAGACATATTAAAAAAGTTTGCGAGCATGTGGGTCATCCCGTCATCAAATTGCAACGTACCCACTTTGGTGGATTAAACCTAACCGGACTTCCTTTGGGCGCGTGCCGATTTTTGAATCCAAAGGAAGTAAAGGCCCTTAAAAAACTTGTGGTTAATGAACCACTTCTCACCACCCGGCCGACCAAGAAAAAACGATGAGGAAGCGGTTTTGAAAAGATATTTTTGGATCATAGGTTTTCTTGTGATGGCCCAATTCGACGGTTGTTTCGCATTGGCGCAACCTATATTAAAAGATTCTTATGAAGGAACCGCCCGAGTCACGGCGAAAAATGAAAACTATGTCGTTGCTCGTAAGAAGGCTGTGTCTTTAGCCATGAAAGATGCTATGTCTCTCGCGTTTAAAGATTTAATTGGCGAAGAAGAGTTTGCGGCTAATCAGAGAGATCTTAATAACATCATTCGGCGAGCCAGTCGTTATGTGAAAAGTTATAGATACTTGCAAGCCTTCGATGATCTAGAGGGCAAGGCCGGTGAGGTGGTTTTGGAGGTTCGGTTTTTCCCCGGTGCGGTGAACCAGGCTTTAGCAGGCATAGGCATTATTGCTGGCCCTTTGAGTGAACATAAAGTTATCGTTTTGATGAAAGAGAGTAGTTTTACTTCTGCGCCTCTTTCATCTTTTTGGGATATTATTCCCATTTCAGAAACACAGCTTGCAAAAAACTTTTTGGAGTCAGGCGTGGAAGTGATAAACCGGGAACGGGTTCGCGATATAATTTCAGAAGCCATCGTTTTAAGTGCTATCAAAGGAAACGTTGAAGATGCCAGAAATATCGGCTTGAAAGCTGGGGCAGATATCGTTATCGTGGGAACGGCTTTTTCAAAATTAAAAAAAAATAAGGATAAGGACACGAAAATGGTTCAGGTAAATATCAGTGCCAGAGCCATTTCAGCGATCGACTCTTCCTTGATTGCAGCCAAAAGCGATTTTGCTACCGTAGAAAATGAATATGAATTGTCGGCAGAACTTGAAGCTTTTGATGTGACCAGCCAAAAACTTGCAGATTTTCTACTACCTTCTTTTCATCGTTACTGGGAAAAGGGAGTTCAAGTTCCAGCCGAAAAGGCACCCGATGCTCCCCCAATGTCTATGACGGATATGTAAATTATGAGTCAGGAAAAAAATAAAAATCTATTTTTGATTTCTGTGATTCTGTTTTTCGTTGCCTGCCTCTTGCTTTATTTTTCCCGCCGAGTGATAGCCCCTTTTCTAATTGCCTTTGCGCTAGCTTATCTTTTGGATCCGTTGGTAGACAGAATGTCATTGTCGAAGAGAGTTTCGAGAACTGCATCGGTGTTGTTTTTGATGGTGGCATTTTTTGCGTTGCTGGTATTCGCTGGTATTTTCCTTATCCCCATCTTGAGCATGCAGACGGAAAATCTGGTGCACAATATTCCTGTCTATATTGGAATTGTTCAGGACTGGTTACGCCCTCTACTTGATATGGTAAGAGGACTTGACCCGGTAAAAGTCGAAGAAATTCTCAACGAAGGTTTGTCCCGCTTTGGTGAGTTGCCTATGCAAGCGATACAGTTTTCCGGGAAACTGCTGTGGGGCTCGATATCCAACCTGTTCAATATTATTTTGATGGTTGCCAATCTCGTGATCATCCCGGTGGTGATGTTTTATCTGCTAAGAGATTTTGATTCCATAGCCGAAAGGCTGTTAGCTCTAGTTCCTCCCCGGTTCCAGAAAAAAACCAAAGAAACGATTGTGGAGATCGATCAGGTCCTATCCAGTTTTGTTCGCGGACAATTGATGGTGGTGGGGTTGATGGGTGTTATGTACGCTATCGGTCTTTTTCTGTGTGACACGCCGATGAGCCTTTCATTGGGCCTCATGGCCGGCTTGGTGAATCTGGTTCCCTATCTTGGCTTGGTGTTGGGATTTGCCCCGGCGGCACTCTTAACTTTCATGCATACTCAGGACTGGATGTCTGTGGTCGGTGTTGCGGGCGTTTTTGCGTTTGTTCAGGCGATGGAAGGCATGGTTATTACCCCCCGTGTGGTCGGTGAAAACATTGGCTTACATCCGGTTGCGGTTATCTTTGCTGTTCTTCTGGGTGGCGAAATGTTTGGCATCGTTGGCATGATCCTCGGTCTTCCTGTTTTGGCGGTGCTGAACGTCCTAGTTTCGCGTGGCCTTTTGCAATACAAGAAATCTCCTTTCTACAACTGACAACACTCTTTAATATTCCGTTTTAAACATCAAATATTTTGTAAGGATAAAGCTCCTTACTCGACATTAATAATGTAGAGATTTTTTGTGGGTTTTTATATATAGTTATCTATATATTCCGATATATATGTATTAGAGTATTTTTTTTAGTCCTTTCCTGGGAGAGTAAATTTAATGTTTCGAGTGTTGTTGATTCTTTGGGTGGCAATTGGGGTGATTCCCTTTCCTGCTAGTGCGGATCATTCACCGAAAATTCAGATTGTTGGCTCGACAACAGTTTTGCCCATTGCTTCCCGGGCAGCAGAGAGATTTGAGAAGTTCGAAAAGATCGAGAAATTTAAGTCTTCGCATCGTTTGCGGATTTTGGTCAATGCAGGGGGCTCCGGGGTTGGCATTCATTCTGTTGCCAGAGGACGGTCAGATATTGGTATGGCTTCTCGCGAAATCTCTCCATCTGAGAGAAAACGATTTGAAGGCTCTCATCTCAAGGTTCATACGGTGGGTGTAGATGCAGTGGCCTGTGTGATCTCTTCAGAAGTTTACGATGCGGGAATCCGTGATCTTACACGCCAGGAAATCCGCGATATTTATCTTGGGAAAATCAGAAATTGGAGCGAGGTGGGAGGCCCAGATCGAAAAATTGTAGTGGTCGATAAAGAAAGGCATAGGGGAACCCGCCATGTTTTTATGAATTTTATTTTTGGTAATCCTACCGCAAAAACTCCGGGAACTATTCTGGTCACCGGATCAAATAACGAAGAGCAGACAAAAATAGCGCAAAGTGATTCTGCCATCGGTATGCTTTCTTATGCTTGGGTTAACGATGAAGTGAGGGCGATTGGGATTCGCGATAAAAAAAACATTGTCAAACCTACTCGGGAAACCATTCGAAAAGGCGATTACCCCATTGTAAGAAATTTGAGTTTTATTACAGCAGGAGAACCCAACGGGGAAGTTAAAGCATTTCTGGAGTATTTAAAAAGTCCGGAAGGCCAGCAGGTGGTTGAAGAAAGTGGCTACATTCCTTTCACATAACAAACCCAGGTCTATGAAAAACGAATCGCATGGTGTGATGTTGGTTTTTGCGGGTCTGAATTTGATTTTTTTATGTTGCGCGGGCGGCCTGTTCTTTTTTCTGATTTTTGAATCTTATCCAATTTTAAAACTGCACGGTTTTGATTTCTGGTTGGGGCAGGATTGGTGGGTAGGAGAAACTTATGGTGCATTGCCGATGCTTTACGGTTCTACTCTGGTCACTGCTTTAGCCTGTCTCCTGGTTTTACCTCTTGCATTGGCTGTCGCCATTTTCATTTCCGAATTTTTAACCTCAACAAGCAGGCGATTTGTTAAGGCCGTTCTGGAGCTCCTTGCCGGAGTTCCCGGAATTGTTTACGGCCTTTTAGGTGTTTCCTTTCTTTCTCTTTGGATCAAAGATATTTTTGGATTGCTAGATGGAAATACTCTGGCAACAGCAGGTTGTCTGCTTGCGATAATGATTTTACCTACGGTTTTGACTTTGTCTGAAGATGCGATGCGCGCGGTTCCTGCGGAGTATCGCGAAATTGCTTTAGGATTGGGATTGAGTAAATGGCAAATGGCAACCGGCGTGGTTTTGCCACAAGCGTTGCCAGGTATTATGGGTGCGGTTTTGCTTGGCATTGGCCGCGCAATGGGAGAAACCATTGCCGTGATGCTGGTTGTGGGTAGTCTTGATCGTATCCCCGACCCCTGGTTTAATATTTTTTCTTCGGCGCAAACGATTCCTTCCAAGTTAGGTCGCGAGGCGGCAGAATCTATTGGCGAAGGGACGCATTGGAGTGCCTTGATGGCTTTGGGGTTAATGCTATTTATAATGGTGCTTTTGATAAACTTCCTTGGAAACCGTTGTCTCAAGGGACGGAGCATCTCATGAGCTCTGCGACTTTCGAAAAAGGCATGGTCTTTTTTCTGTCTATCCTGACGTTGTTGGTTTCGAGTTTGCTCCTGATTATTCTTGCAACCGTATTTGCTAAAGGATTGCCAGCGCTGCATTCGGGTTTTTTAATTGAAGCGTCTGAGGATTTTGGTCGAGCAGGTGGAATTTTTTATCAATTGATGGGGACGTTAATTTTAATGACGGGAGCGATTCTGATCAGTCTACCAGTGGCCTTGGGCTCCGTAATTTACCAGACACAATATTTAAAATCAAAAACGGGCAAAGAGATTTGTCGACAGTCAGGGCAGGTGCTAAACGCAACGCCAACGATATTATTTGGACTCGTGGGATATTTATTTTTTGGCGTGTATCTGGAAACGGGAGTTTCCTGGGTGACGGGATCGTTGATTCTTGCTGTAATGATTTTGCCTACCCTGCAAGTCAGCATTCGCGAAGCCATAGAAGCTTTATCCGATCAGTATAAAGAGACAGGGATGGCCCTCGGCCTGTCGCCATGGTCGCAAATCAAATCAATTATTGTCCCGCAATGTTATTACGGCATCATCACGGGGGTTTTTTTAGGGCTGGCGCGTGCGGCTGGAGAGACCGCAGCGATCATGTTTGCCGCCACTACCTTTTCGGGTATCCGTTTGCCCGAATCTTTTTCTGACCCGGTTCCAACTTTGCAAACTCATATGCTGGTGTTGACGCAGGAAGCGGCTAACCCTGAAACTCTTGCTCAGGCATGGGGTGCAGGGTTGGTTCTTTTATCGCTGGTATTTTTCCTAACAGTGATGGCGTGGATATTAAGAGGCCGATTGAAAATGGAAGCGGAGCTATGAGCCCTGCTATCCAAATCAAAAACCTGACGGTTACTTATGGTTCAATGAAAGTGATTGATGATTTTAGTTGTGAAGTAAAGGAGAATTCGGTAACCGCTATCATCGGTCCATCAGGATGCGGAAAATCAACTTTACTTCGAAGTTTGTGCCGGATGAACGACCGCATAGCAGAATTTCATCTCGCGGGACAGGTTTTGATGAAGGGCGAAAATATTTATCACCCGGATGTGGATGTTTATGAGTTAAGAAGAAGAGTAGGAATGATTTTTCAAAAGCCTTGTGTTTTTCCTAAAAGTATTTTTGAAAATGTTTTGTTTGGTGTAAAACACCGGATTGATAAAAAAGATTACGAGCCCCTTGTAGAACGTGTGTTGACGGAAGTAAATCTCTGGAAAGAAGTAAAAGACCGGTTGAAGAACTTAGCGACAACGCTTTCTGTAGGGCAACAGCAGCGCTTAGCCATAGCTCGAACGCTTGCTGTAGGGCCAGAAATTTTATTGTTGGATGAACCTACCTCTTCGCTGGACCCTGAATCTGCAGCGGCTATTGAATCCCTCATCGAGTCGCTGAAAACCCACCATACCATTCTTCTGGTAACGCACCTGCACGAGCAGGCCGAAAAGGTTTCTGATAATTTGATATTTTGCAATATAATTAAATAAAGCGTGTTTCTAAAAAACCTTTGAGGTTGGGTTTGGCAAAGAATAAGACAAAAATAAAGCAGGGCAAGGCGAGTCCTGCTCTTTTAACGCTGGGCGAAAAACTGAAAACCAGTAACCCAGATATGGCTGAGCATTTTGAAGCCATAAAAAGTATGGAGCTCTCTGTCCCTCGTTTGGTGCAGGTTATCGAAGACCTTTTGCCCTACCCTTGGGAAGACCCGGAATTGTTTGAAGAGGGTATCAAACTCACAGCGCAAGGATTTTATAACGAGGCTATTGCAGTGTTTCGCGATGTCTTGCGTATGAGCCCCAATGCTTATCCAGCATACCATTTGATGGGCCATGTCTATATGGCCTTGGGGAACCGTAAAGAAGAAATTGAAAACTACCGCAAAGCAGCTCGTCTCAAACCCAATTATCCGCAAATATATATTGACCTTGGAACCGCTTACTGGATGCAGGGGAAGGAAAAAAAATCTTATGCTGCTTTTAAAAAAATTGTTCCGATGGCACCGGATTTTTCCATTGCAGATTACTGGCTAACTTTTATTTTTGATCGGTTGGGTCGGAATCGTGATGTTTATGAGATGAATGAAGAAAACCTGGAGGCTCCTCTTAAGGTTTATGCGAGTATAAGTGGTTTGATTGGACAAGCTTATTTAGAGTTTGGTTGTCATGCCGCCGCCCGACAAGCTTTTAAAAGATCTGTGCGTGTCTGGCCGGAATTTGCCGATGGGCATTATCTGCTCGGTGTATTGCATATTAAAAAATTGCGGAATCCCAAGCGGGCGGTGAAATATTTGGAAATGGCGGAACAGCTTTATATTCGTCAGAACGATTTTCAAAGAGCCGCCCTGGTGCATCAGCTTTATCGTCCGAAGGAAGAGGTTCAGGAAAAAAATAAAGCCGCAGAGGAGTGGTTGAAGGAGGGGTTACGGTTGCAAAACCTGACCTGGTATCAAGCTGCTGTCGATGCCTATCAAATGGCGCGTGGGTTCAAGCCGGACTTTCTCGATGCATACTACAATATGGGTGTCGCTTATGGTTGTATGGAAGAAAATGGTATTGACGCTTTGCATAAAGCGGTTTGGGTTTTTAAAAAATCCATAGACCTGAATCCTGAATTTATTCATGCGTATACGGCTTTGGGCGCTTCTTATATCAAACAAGGTGATACTAAAGAAGCCATTGAAGTTTTGAATCGCGCTGAGAAGGTTTGTCCTAAAGATTCGAATGTCTATTTTTATCTGGGAATTGCCAGTCGCATCAACTCCCAGTATGAAGAAGCTGTGGCTTATTTAAAAAATGCCGTGGCTTTGAAACCCGACTCGGTTCAGGTGCAGTTTTATCTAGGATTGTCTCTTCTTGACGCTAAGTTGTATGAGGAAGCTTGCTCAGCTTTTCGTGATGTGATAAGAATAAAACCTGATTTTGCGGATGGGCATATGATGCTGGGCAATTTGTATCGTGAAAATATTCCCGAACCCGATAAGGCTGTTTATCATCTAAAAAGAGCGGAGAAGTTATTTATGAAAATGGAAGATTTTCAACGGGTCGGTTATATCCGCCAGCTTTTGGCTCGTTCTGCTAAAACTTCATAATCCTATAGATATGAAAACCAACTTCACAATCTTTTGTATCGCTTTCGTCTTGCTGGTGAGTGCCGAAGTTTCGGGTCGGCCTTTGTCTTCCGATATCGATAAGCTGACCGCCGATGAAATGGCACCTCTGGCTTTGGAAGATTCCATGTACTACCATTTTGACGAATGGTTCGCGCGTTTTCAGGGGGAAATCAATCGGCTGGAATCTGCAACTCCTTCGACAGAAAACCGTGTTGAATTGATGAAGTACTATTTTAATTATACGGGTTTGTTGGGTGAATTGACGCATGCGCTGGCTTTCACCAGTAAATATCAGGATGCCAAGATTGCTGCGAATTTTATACTCTACAGCAACCGGGTAAAAGATTTGGCGCATGAGGTTCTAGACGATGATTCTAAATCAATAGAACAGGAAGCCGAGGCTGATCTCTTTTTGGGAGCTGCAGAAGGATATATTGGGATTTTTGAATACGGCCAGGGAAACCTTTTTCAGGCTCTTGTAAATGGTTTTCAGGCAGACAACCATCTCGAAAAAGCTTTGCTTCTCAATCCCAATCTAGTGGATGGATATTTTGGATTAGGAATGTATCGGTATGGAAACAGTCGGCTCGGCGGCATCAGTAATTTTATAATGCAAGGCGGTAAAGACCTGAGGCAGGTGGGGTTGGATCATATTGAACGTGCAATTCTTAAAAAAGCATCTTCTTTGCCGTTAGCCTTAAAAACTCTGGCTTGGTTTTATATTTCGGAACAGATCAATCCTGAAAATAAAAACCTTCCTTCTGAATACCCGCTATCGCAACACAAAACCCGCCAAAATGCCTGGGCATTATTGATCGAATTGGAAAATCGTTATTTTAAAGGTTCGGCCCCGCATCCTCATTTCAGCGGAAACAAAGAAATTGCGATGATGAAAGCTTTGCAATATGTTCTGGACAAAGATTACACCAAGGCCGGAATCGAGTTTGAAAAAGTTCTTACAATTAGCCAGCACTTGAAAAAAAGAGGATTTGAAATCAACCCTCAGTTGATAAGTTCAGTTGAAGCGGGGATCAAGTTCTGCGACCTGATGTTGTGGGAAAAACAGGACAATAGCAGTTGCTTAAAAGTTCAGGAGCAAATCGATTTCCTCGAAAGTGGTGGTTCCATGGTGGAATACGACTCCAAAAAAATCCGTAGCGAACTGCATGCTGTATTTTCCGAAGCCCTCCAGCAATTAACTCAAAAAATGAACTGCGGAGCAGCTCCCACTGCCACAAATTCAGAGTCTTTTTGAGAAAATGATTAATATAGGCCTTTTAGCTTTAGGTTTTCATAGTCACTGTAAGGTGAGAAAGAGTCTGTCGACTTATCTCAAACTGATTGATGAGTCGGTCTATGAAGGCAAGAAAAGCAGGAGCATCGATTTTTGCTTTGGTGCTGGCGAATGTGGTTTTTTTTACTCACTCAGGGTTTGATTATTCAAGGCACAGTATTCCACTGGATGATATTTCCGGTGGCGGACCAGGTAAGGTTGGGGTTTCTTCCATAGATAATCCGCATTTCCTGACAGTTGCAGAAGCGGATCAAGCTCTAATGAGAAATGAGGATCGTGTTCTTGGGTTCGTTTCCAACGATCAGGCGCGTGCGTATCCCAACTGGCATGAAATTGTAAATGATCGAGTGGGCGGAAATCCGGTTGTAATAAGTTTTTGCCCTTTGTGTGGCACCGGTATGGTCTTCGATGCGCATGTGGAAAGCTGTAATCTGAAGTTTGGTGTTTCGGGACTGCTCTATCAAAGTGATATGCTTCTTACGATCACCAAACAGAAAGTTTATGGTCGCAAATTAAATCAGAGGCGGTGACAGGGCCTATGAGAGGAACCCGGTTGAAATTACTTGTATCGACTCATACGAACTGGGGAACTTGGAAGAAGAAGCATCCTCACACCAGAGTGCTGTTGGACCAAACTGGATTTCAGCGTTCGTAAGATCGCAACCCTTATCAGGGCTACGAGTCGAGTTCGCGATTGATGTTTGATGTCAATCTTAAGGATTCAAAATATCATCCCAAGGAAAAAGTCATCGGCATTGAACTCGGCGGCAAAACCAAAGCCTATGCCTTTTCAGAATTGAGTAGAACTCGTTCGCCGGTAAAAGATGTTTTCAACAAAGTTCCAATACAAATCCATTTCGATCACAAAACTCAAATGGCAATTATTAGGAACAGTAAAAATGACGAGCTGCCTTCGGTGGTAGGGTTTTGGTTTGCCTGGTACGCGTTTCACCCAACAACAAAAGTTTTTATTGCGGCACAGAAACAATAATGAGGGAGATAGTCCAAATCATAAATCGATATGACTGACTAGGTTGTTTCAGATTTTTTAAAATCCAGGGAAGCGGAATTAATGCAATACCGAAGGCCAGTAGGTTGAGGCCCATCTTCGAACACATGGCCAAGGTGCGCATCGCATTTGCTACATACAACCTCGACTCTACGCATAAAAAAAGAGGAGTCTTCTTCAGTGGTAACAGATTTCGGATCGGTTGATTGGTAAAAACTGGGCCAACCGGTGCCGGAATCGAATTTTGCTATGGAAGAAAAAAGGGGTTCGTCACAACAAGTGCAATGATAGGTTCCGCGGTCGTGGCAATCCCAATATTTGCCTGAAAAGGCCTGCTCCGTCCCTTTTTGACGACATACTTTGAACTGCTCTGCTGTCAGCTTTTCTTGCCATTCACTGTCAGATTTTTGAATTTTATTTGTCAAAACGAGTATCCTCCCGGTTAGTTATTTTTTTAATATACTTCTTAATTTTTTCCTTTGTATCGGAACTAAGAGTTATCTTTTCTATGGCTTGAGAATTTTTGTTGCTCAGGTTTCACGCCAGATTTCGTAATGTTTGTAGTTGTTTGCTGTAGATTTGGCATAAGTTGCAGATCGCGAAATGTATTTTTAAACGAGCCCGCCTGCTAAAAGAGAGAGAATGATCCATCTCTTCGGAAATCAATGGATAGACATCTTTGCAAGTCATTTTAAAAATGGACATGAACAAATTCATAATTATCTCTTGATGGTCATTCTTTAGTTAACCAGTTAGACTCCATGCATAGTTTGAGTTGATTTCTCGGACGATGCAGCATGACCCACAAATTAGTCGGTTTAATCCCAAACTCCTTACATATTTCCTCTGAACTCAACCCTTCTATTTCTTTTAAAACAAATAGGCGATGAAACTTCTCTGATAACCCATTCATAAATTTTGCGAGCACCTGGGCGAGTTCTTTGTTTTCTGTGGCTTTTTCTGGATCCACGTTCCAGTTGTTGGGGGAAGAGGTCATATGCCCCGTTGTGTCAAACTGGATAAGGTTTGCGTCAGCATCGGTGATGTTGAGATTGATATTTTTTTTCGTGCTTCGGAAATGATCCATGGTTTTATGTTTTAAAATTCCAAACAACCATGTTTTTTCGGTCGATTTGCCTGCAAAGGTATGCTGCGATTTCAATGCAGCGAAGAGTGTAGCTTGAACTAATTCGTCAGCTACATCAGGGTCTTTGACACGAACAAGCGTATAGCGGTAGAGCATATCGGCATAATTTTCAACCCACTTTTCTGGTTCCAGTGTCTCTTCGCTCATAAGTCGATGATTCTTATATTGGGTTTAGACTTGAAGGTTCTTGAAGGAGTTAATATACTGGAATTTATGAGTAACACAACTACAGATTCTGGAGAATGCGCCCGCATTTTAAAAGCTCTGGGTGATGAAACCCGATTAAAAATCGTCCAGCTGTTACTCAAAGGTGAAAAAAGCGTGTCCGACATAGCAAAGAGTTTGAAAATGGGCCAGCCTCAAGCTTCCCACCATTTATCAATTCTACGGTCATCAGGTTTGGTCGGAACGCGAAGAGAAGGAAATAAAGTTATCAACTTTATCCATCCTGAAAAATACTTTTTGAGCAAGAAAGAAACCGGTCTCGACCTGGGTTGTTGCTCAGTAAATTTCGATAAGTCTTCTAGTTAAAAATACCCCGTTTTTCTTTGATCCCGATTTCATAAAATTGTTTGAGAAATGATTTCATAATCCGGTATGGGTTGAAAGAAATATCCATTGCCCGGGCAGGTTCGAAATCTGAAACCGCTAGGTTTGCAAGATCTGTAACACCCGAAATTTCTATTTTATCCAGATCATAATTTCCATAACCTTTCAATCGGGCCGCCTCAAGTGCGTATACCTTGTTTATGGGAAATTTTATAATCTCGGCGGCTACGCGATCTAGCGCTGTCATATCTGTAGACGCGAGAAGCACTCCCAAAGGATAAGGAGTGCCATGAATGGGGCCTTGACCCTGCATGGCTTCAATGCCATCTGCCAGAGTCAGACAGGGGTTCACATGACGGGCTATGTCGATTAACATTTTTCCAAATTTAACTTTATCGTTTTTGACCAGGCAATGTAGTATAGGTTTGCGTTTGCCGATGACGAGTCCAAACAGATTCTTGGTTGCCAGAGTCATCGTCATTTGGCAATGCGATTTTACCTTTGGCAGGTTGATGATTCGGTCAAATTCCTGCAGGCAACCGGCGATTTTCAAATGCGGAATGCCTTCTTCACTTTCAAACGGAATCGGGTCGGTCAAAGGAACGATTTTAACGCCATATTTTTTCTTTAAAGGATCGTAGCCTGCTTTGCTTGCAACCGCCTCGAGACTGCCTAGAGCCGGACTATCGCTGATGGTGATTTGCCCCACAGAGTAATCCTTGAGCAACCTGCAAACAGACTCAACAACAATTGGGTTGGTGGTCACGCAGTTTTCCGGACTGAATCCTCTAAGAAGATTGGGTTTGAGCAAAACCTTTTGCCCACTAGAAAACAGGGCACCTTTTTCGTCTATTATCGATAACGCATCGCGGACAAAAGATTCGATTTTGTCGAGGGAGTAGTTTTCAATTTTTTGTAAATGGACCTTGGATTTCATGCAATCTATTATATCTATTTAAGTGGAATATTTTAAGGTTAAATAATTCTGACGATGGTGAGTCAGGAGGGGGAATAAAGAGTACTATATATACCCCGGTTTCTCAGCACATGTTTCACGTAACGCCTTGTTTCGGGGTAGGGGATGGATTCAATGAACACATCTAGATCGTTTAAATGACCAAATCGTTTCAACCATTTTTTGAGGACATGTGGACCGGCATTGTAGGAGATTAAGATATGCGTTCCATTTCCACCAAAGCGTTTGTTTAGCTGGCTGACATATTTCACGCCCAGCCGGATGTTCAAGTCGGGTTCGAATAGCACATCGATTTTAAAAGGTTTTTTCAATTCGGTCTTTGGATAAAGCTTTTTGCCAGTCGCTGGCATGATCTGCATGAGCCCACGTGCCCCCGCAGGGGAAAGAGCCTTGCTGTCGAACAGGCTTTCCTGTCTTATTATCCCATTCACAAAAAAAGGATCGACTTTTCGATACTTTGAGTTGGAAGCCACGGCCTCGCTGTAAGCGAGGGGAAAAAAATATTTCCAGAAACGGGGGGATAGAGTACGTTCGCCCGATTTGGTGGCAAAGTCTTTATATAATTGTAATAATTTGAGCGACTCGGAATAGCCCTCGGCTTTATGATAGAGATTCGAAAGCCATAATACTCCGGTCAGATTTTTTCGAATGGATAGTTCAAGCCGCTTTATTTCTTTCCGTGCCTCGCCGATTAACCCGATCGCAGACAATTCCTGTGCCCGGGTATGATAAAATTTTTCCCGGCTATCGAGGGCTCGCCCGAGTTTGACAGGGTTTTCAGGTGCCATTTTTTCTGAATTATTTTCTTGGGAAGATACTCCCTGTATTTTTTCTTTGGCGCGGATTCCGTGAAAAGTGTAAGGATAAAGAGTGGCAACGTTAGTCAAAAGTTCTTTGGCTTTTTGCTTGTTGCCAAGTTTTTCTGCTGATTTAGCACTCCAATACAAATTGTATTCGATAAAAGGTCCTGTTGGAAACCGTTCAGCAACGTCTTGAAATCGTTCAAAAGCTTTGTCGAATTTGCCATCGATATAATTTACCCACCCAAGTCGCCAGCCTGCCCATTGACCGTAAAATTTATCTGGATATTTTTTTAGAGCCTCTTGGTATAGTTTTAAAGACTTGGGATAGTTTTTCTGCTCTTCATAAATTTTTCCAAGAAAAAATAACGCTTTAACAGCTCGCTCCGAAGAGGGGTCTTCGTTGGCAACTTCCTTAAAATATTTTGCTCCGGCGAGTGGTTTGCCAAGGTTCCAAAGATTGCGGCCGATGTTAAATTTGGCCTTCTGAATTTTTGCATGCTGTGGATAGAGTTTAGAAAAGTCTTGCAACGCAATGTTGGCCGTTCTTCTGTCACGCAATCCGCGATGAGCATTGGATAGAAAGAAGTAAAACCTTCCCGGCATGGGATCGTTGGCTTTTTTAATCTCGCCAATTTCAGAAATAATTTCTTTATAGTGTACGCCTTTAAACAATTGTTCGATTCGTTCCGTGTGTTCGCGTAAAGTCAGTGGAAGCTCTTTTACTTCTGGCGATGTAATGAGTTTTTTTATTGAGGCTTCGGCAACCGAAGTCAGTTCGTGATTGGGGTACTTGATATGGAGTTGCCGGTAATTCAAATAGGCATCGGTTTTCTTTCCCAGTTCCTTCTCATGCTCTGCTAACTTGAAAATGAAACTGGGCAGATAAGAACGAAAACTTTCATGGCGGGAAGATGTTTTTAAGGCTGTAATTGATTTTTTTAATACGTCAGTGGCTTGAGTTTGAGATTTGGTTTGTATGTAGGCATCAGCGATAATAATTTGTGCTTCGGGGTAGAGCTGTGTTTCAGGGAAATCTTTGAGGATTTGCAGTGCATATGTTTTTGCCTGCTCATGTTTTTCCCCTTTTAATTCTGCCTTGGCGAGGTTTAGCAGAATGTAATCACCAATCTCTGGATATGTTTTCAGCAAAGGCGTTAAAACTTCAATAGCCTTTTCATGCTTGTTGTTCTGTATATGAATGAGACCGAGCAAAAACTGCGAGCGCTTGTTTTCTATGGAATCCGGCGCGGTATTTTGAATAGCGAGAAATTGATTCTTAGCTTTGGCCCATTCATTTTTGAGAAAAAGCTTTTTGGCTTGTTCAAAATCCTCAGCTATATTTTTCGCCTCTGTCATAGCGCCGAAACCGAAAGAAAGAAAAATAGCTAAAAGGCAGGCCGCTACATTCGGCAGGCAAGAGAGCAATTTGTCACTGAGAGATTTGGGAGTGTCTTTTTTGTCTGCGGCGATGGTTTGGGCTTCTGGCATTTTTCGAAACCAGGTGAGTTGGCGCTTGGCATAGTGACGGGTTTCCCGTTTTATTTCATAAATCGCTCTTTCCAGCGTCAAGTCTCCCTGGTGGTATCGAGTCATTTGAGAATAGCCGATACTTTTTAAGGGTTTCAGGTCAGGGGAAAATCCGCGATCGAGAATGTCTTTGACTTCACTTTCCAGTCCGGCTTCGATCATATCATCCACACGCTGGTTAATTTTTTCATAAAGTTCTGCCCGGTTCCACTCAATGATAAAGGTGTGGATAGGGAAGCTAATATCAGTAGCGGAGTCTTCCTTGTGAAACTCTGAAAATGGCTTTCCGGTTTCTCTGTAAACTCCTAAAGCTCTTTCTATTCTCAAAGAATCAGTTTCTGAAATTTTTTCAGCAAAAGCAGGGTCTATTGTTTGTAAACTTTTATAAACTTGTTCAACTCCTTGCTGCAGAATTTCCTGTTGTATTTTTTTTCGGGTTTCTTCAGAAATTTCTACAGCGCAGTCGTAGTCCTGAATCAGTACTTTCAGGTAGAGTGCGGTGCCGCCAACAACGATGGGGATTTTATTGCGACTCATTAAGTCGTGTATGGTTGCCAAAGCCTGTGTTTTAAAGTCGAAGGCGTTAAATTCATCTTCAGGTTCCAGGATGTCGATCAGATGATGCGGGATGCTCTGCCGCGCGCTAGCTGAATTCTTGGCAGTGCCGATATCGAAATATTTATAGACCTGCATGGAATCCGCACTGATAATTTCTGTGTTCAGTTTGCGTGCCAGTTCCAGAGCCGTTTCACTTTTTCCCGATGTGGTCGGGCCCGTCAATACAATTAAAGGAATCATAAATCTCCTGCATCTCCTTAGAATAGCTTCCGTCCTTATTATAAACGTAGAGAGGCGAATCGACTATTAAATCGCTTTTCTTTTCTTTGATAGCGTCTACGAGAAATATTTTAGCTCCCGCATTTTGGTTTCCGTGGATGAAGCGAATCCGACTGGGGAATAATTCCCGAGATTCAAGTTCGCCTAATGTTTCTTGTAACCGGATGGGGGGATAAGCCAGAGTGATATGGCCGCCCTTTTTTAAGATGGGTTGGGCTTTGTCGAGCATAGCTGGTAAGTTGAGCTTTAGTTCGTGTCGGGCGATGGCTTTCCCTGGGTCTGGATTCGTTCGGCCTGAATTTATTTTCCGATAAGGCGGATTAGACACGATCAAATCGAATTGCTCGAACTCTACCCGTTGTGCCCAATCTAGAAAATCGTCATGGACGATTTTAATTCCCATCTTATTTTTAGAAACATTTTTTTCTGCATTTTTAGTGTCCTGAATTTCTATGCCTGTTACTTTGAGTGTCGGTTCGCGAAAAACCATAAGAAGGGGAATAATGCCGCAACCGGTACCGATATCGAGAACTTTCTGATCGGGGAGCAATTGGGCAAAATTGGCCAGTAAAAAGGGTTCGATAGAGTAACGGTAACCGAAGTCATTCTGAATGAGGATCGGATCTTTAATCGTATTAGCTGCGTTCATGGGGAAAAGGCGGTTTGACAATGTCTTTCACCTTCAAAGTTTAGCGCATCCTATGTTGAGCATCAACCCTTTGCGCATTAGAACTATTTGTTTATTAAGAGTTAATTTCTATACTAGCATCTCTATTTAACAAACTTAATAAAGGTTTGGAGCGACTGATGGATATTCTTGTGATCGAACAGGTTTGGGCAATTGTTTTGTTGTTACTGGGAGCCTTTGTGCTCAATACCTGTAGTCGTCTGGAGAGAAAAGACCAGGAGTTTATTAAAGATCCGCGTAACCGCTATGGCAAGCGAAAGTCGGATATGGTCAAACCCAAAACGCTTCGCAGTACCCATATGACCTTAACGGGTACAGGCTTTTACCTGGGCGGTATGATTCTTTTCATGATGCACGTCTACCCACTCGGCGTGGGTCCAATAGGTTGATTCCAGTAAACCGGACTATCACGTAAAAGCTTCTGGATGGGGGTAATGGCCTCTCCTTTAAAAAGATAGGTATTCCCGCCAGGATTTTTTTGCTGTTAGGATAATGGCCATGGGTTCTTTCTCATAAACGATGGGATATTGTCTTAGGGTTATGAGTAAGCCGTCTTCCGGTGCCGTGATCTCCTCCAACCTTTTGCCACTATATATGTCGCGGACTTCACCGATTTTTTGTCCCTGTTTCAAGTAGTTACCGACTTTAACTTCTTTAAGAAACATTCCTGCGGTTGTGGTTCGCACTGCTATTTCTTCATCCGATTGATAAATTCGAGTTTTGGTTTTATGCTCCGATTTTTTGTTGCGGTGGTCTTTTAATATTCCTTCAGCTTTCATAAAGTTCAGGATGCTTTGAAATAAGGTTTCGCATTGTTGTAGATTGATGGTTCTTGGCGATCCTGCTGACAATATCACCGAAGATATATCTTGCCATTGGTGGAACAGGTTGACTTTTTGGGTCGATGATTCTTTTTGTCGACGCACGGTTTCTATTTGTAAATCTCTGTACATTTTTTTTACTCTGCCATCCGGTTTATAGGTCTGGATATGAGGTGCATCTTCATAATGCGGTGGTGCGGATTGCAAAATAATTCCCCAGAATGAATCCTTTGTATGTTGCCAAATAGTCGAGGCGATGGCTTCGGCGGTTTCGCCATCAGGATTCCCAGGAAAAGCGAGGTCCATATTCATTCCATCCAATGGCCAAAGCCGGGAGCCGGATTGCACGGCGTTGGCATTGACCACGGGGAACGTTTGTACCTGCCCTGTTAAGGTGTAGTGAGGATCAAGGCCCTCGACAATGCTGTCTAGAAATTGCGTGAGATGGGAATTCAGGAACATGCCATTCAAATGATCCCCTTGCAATCCACTGACGATGGACAAGGGTTCGCCGGATTTCCCCCAGGTGTTTTTATAAAGTTCAAGATCACCTCCGAACGGATTTGGCAATGTGAGTATTTTTTCTTTCATTGTTCACTCAAATTCTTGGCAATGCGGACCAGTGGAGAACCCTTATGCGTCAGAGGGTGTTCGCGAAGCGTGAACAGTAAGCCGGAACAGGAAGTCGTAATTTCTTCCAGGACGTTGCCTGTAACCGGGTCGATGAGTTTGCCAAGCTTGTCACCTTTTTTAAGAATTTGTCCCACTTCTACTTGTTTGATGAATAATCCTGAATGGGATGCCTGCACCATCGCGACCTGATCGGGTTGCACCTGCTTGGGTTCTTTAATTTTTTCGGATGGTGGGGTGATGTTGAGAGTTCCGGTGTAATGCAGGAGGTTCAACATTCCATTGAAAATCTGATCGCCCATGTCTTGGTGGATGCGATGGCAAATTCCGGTTTCTATGACGAGAGTAGGAATTTTTGCGCGGTTCAGATTAAACCCCAGAGTCGATTCGAATATGTCTGCGTTGGGGTGAACCCATATCAAATCCACATTGGTTTTTTTTGCCAGCGGCAGCAGTTTCTTTTCAAAATCTTTAATGATTCGTATTTGTGGCAACTCCATCAGGTGGAGGTTGCTTGAATGAAAATCGATGGCAATGTCGGAGGACGATTGTAAATCATCGAGCAGAGCTTGTGATGTTTCAACAGCGAGAGAGGGACTTTGGCCTGGGCCGAAAGTGCGGTTGATATCTACAGAAAAAAAAGGCCAGAGTCGCGTGGAATTTTCTAATGCTTGTGGATTCACTGCCGGGTAAATATTTATTTCCCCTTGAATAGCGTTTGGATGGGTGGTTTCTAATTCTTTCAGATATTGCATCAGCCTATGGCAAATATAGAGACCTTCCAGCTCATCGCCGTGGAGCCCGGTTACAAATGAGACTCGGGGTTTGTTGGATTGCGCTGGGAAAATATGCTTAAGAATTTCAATCGGTGGGCCAAGCGGACTTTTAACGGAAAGGATACATTGAGTTTGCACGGGCATATCTTTCTGGTTTACTGAATGCGCTCTTTTTTTATTTCAATTTTCATGACATCGATTTTTCGTTTTAGTGTATTGCGATTGATGCCTAGAGACTTGGCGGCGGCAATTTGTTTGCCGGAATAAGTTCCTAGAATAATTTCAAAAAGATGTTTTTCTACCTTTTTTATGAGCGTGTCATACAACATTCCTTCTTCGTTGTTATTTTGCAGGAAGTCGCGGATGAGCTGGTTTAGCCGATCATCCCATTGGCTGGACGAATCGTCTTCTTCCCGAAAGTGTGGCGGTAAATGTTCCGGCAGGATAGGGCCGGAAAGGGCCAACATCACCGCACGTTTGATAACATTTTCCAATTCGCGGATGTTTCCTTGCCAGTGATAGCCGCTCAGAATGCGCTCAACATCATCAGACAGGTATACGGTCCCACGGGCCAATGACTTGGAGTAGCGGCGGATAAAATGATTTGCCAATAGAGGAACGTCTTCGAGCCTTTCCCGTAATGGCGGCATATCGATATGGATGACGTTGATGCGATGGTATAAATCTTCGCGAAACTTTTTCAGGTTCATCATATCGAGGAGGTTCTGGTTGGTAGCGGCGATGATGCGTACATTTGCGCGCAACGGTTCTTTGCCTCCGACTCGATAGTATTGATTGTCTTGCAAGATGCGCAGTATCTTTGCTTGCAGTGGCAGCTCCATATCGCCGATTTCATCGAGAAACAGAGTGCCGCCATCAGCCTGTTGAAACTTTCCAATTTTTGTTTCGACTGCGCCGGTGAATGCGCCGCGTTCGTGACCAAATAATTCCGATTCCAAAAGCTCTCTAGCAATAGCGGCGCAGTTGATACAGATGAAAGGCTTGTCTTTTCTTTGTGAATAGTGGTGCAGAGTGCTGGCGATCATTTCTTTGCCAGTTCCACTTTCACCTGTAACGAGGATGGATAAATCGGAACCCGCTGACTTGCCGATGGTCTTGAAAATTTCCTGCATACTTTTGCTTCTGCCGATGATGGCATCATTTTCTGCTGAAGTGGGTAGACTGTCTGAAGTTTTCACTTCTTCAGGCTGAGAATGGGCATTTGCGGCTTCCGCTTTTTCTATCAACTTGTAGACATCGTCGAAGTCGAAAGGCTTGGAAAGATAGTCGTAGGCTCCCAGACGCATGGCTTCGATGGTGTTGTTCATCGAGTCTTGAGCGGTCATCATTACGATTTTAAGGTCCGGGCAAATTTGTCGGGACTGCTCCATCAACTCGAGGCCGCTGATACCTTCCATAAAAATATCTGAAAACATCATGAGATATTTATTTTTTTGGAGTTGTTCCAGAGCTTTTTCGCCGCTGGTTGCTGTGTCGACGATGTAATTATTTTTTTCTAGACCTTTTTTCAGGACCCAGAGAATATTTTCTTCATCATCGACAACGAGAATTTTATGTGGCTTCATTTTATTATTTTATCACCTCTGCCGGATCGGAAGAAAAACTTGTACGGTGGTTCCCAGTCCTTTTTCGGAAGTAATTTTAATTTTTCCGTGGTGGTCTTCGACGATTTTTAAGGAGATGGGTAATCCCAACCCGCTACCTTTACTTTTAGTGGTGTGAAAGGGGGTGAACAGTTTTTTCTGTGTTTCTTCGTCCATGCCTTCTCCCGAGTCTATGATTTCCACGGTTATATTATTTCGGGGAACACTTGCGATTCGTGTTTTCACTGCAAAGTCTGAACTGACCCGAGTGACAATTTGCAGGGTTCCCCCTTCTTGGGAGGCTTCGATCGCATTTTTGATCAGGTTCAGAAAAACCTGCTTAAGCTGGTCTTCATCGGCTTCAATGAGGGGCAGACTGGGGTCGTAGATTTGCTGAAACCGACCCTTTTTGCGGGCGAAGGTTTCTTTTTCCAGCATTAGAATATCTTCGAGCACTTTATGAATATTTGTCTCTTTCAGTTTGAGCTCAACAGGTCGCGCCAAATCCATCATGCGTTTGACCAATAGGTTGATGCGGTCGACTTCGGTTATGACGACATCAAGATATTCGCGGTGCGCTGATTTGCGGATGTCCTGACGTAACAATTGTGCGGAGCCGCGGATGCCTCCCAGCGGATTTCTAATTTCATGCGCAAGGCCCATTGCCAAAGCACCCAGGTTATTTAGGTGATCTGCGGGTCGTTGTTGTTCTTCCAGTTCCCGGATCAGACTCATATTTTTTATTAGTATTATGACACCCTGAATGGTGTCGTCAGATTCAAGGTAAGGGGATAGAGTCAGGTTAACAGGGAATTGTATTGCAGCCGTTTTTCGTGCTCCATTTGCCTCTACATCATGGTAGCAGGCTCCTGTCACAAGTACCTTGCGAACTTTATCGAGAATTTGCGGTTGTCTTGGGAAAAGTTCTTCCAAGGGCCGGTTGGAAATGGCGTCCCTGGATTTGTGGAACATGTCTTCAATGGCCAGATTGCTATGTAAAATTGAAAGGTAAGGCGAGACCAGAATTAACCCATCAATGACGGAGAAGAAAATATTTTGGTGAATGCGGTCGGGTTCTTTCATAGGACTGGGCTATTTGGAACCCTTGGCCTTTTTCGATTTTCCACTGGAATAAGGGCTTTTGGCTGTTGGCTTTTTTGCCGGGGCAGGTGCGGGTTCGGCTTTGGCTTTTTTTTCTGATACTGGGGCTTTTGCGTCAGCTGCCGGAGCAGGCGCCGCATCGCCACCGTCTTTAGGTTGTTTGCTTTCTTTTTCCCAGCCTTTTTTGCGGTCTTCTGAAGGGTAGTCAGAAGCATACCACCCGGAACCTTTGAGGATGAATCCTGACGCAGAAACGATCCGGCGTACTTTGCCATTATCTTTATCGTCACAGCCCAAGCCATTGCAGGTTTTCAGGGGTTTTGCCGAGATGCCCTGCATGGCCTCAAAGGTAACTCCGCATTTATCACATTCGTACTCATAAATGGGCATGAATCATACTCTCCAGAAATTTTAGGGTCGATAATTGAACTTTGCAGAAAATCTGCTTTAAACCGGGGTGAGCCATTTGCGGAAATCTGCATTGGAGCCACGGGCTATCTCGAAAAAGGTTTGCTGAATTTTATCTGTAATGGGTCCTTTTTTGCCAGAACCAATAACGCGATTATCAATTTCGCGGACAGGGGTTATCTCTGCCGCAGTTCCGCTAAGAAAAAATTCTTCCGCGATATATAACTCGTCCCGAGTGATGTTTCTTTCTTCTATTCCGATACCGAGTTCATGGCAAATTTGAATGACTGCATCTCGCGTGATCCCATCGAGGTTTGAGCATGAAAGAGAGGGCGTGTGCAGTTTGCCTTTGGAATAAATAAAAATATTTTCTCCAGAACCTTCGGATACAAAACCATTGGGGTCGAGCATTATGCCTTCATCATATCCATCGCTGTGGGCCTCGGCCTTGGCTAGAATCGAATTAATATAGTATCCACAAGCTTTGGCTTTGGTCATGGTGATGTTTATGTGATGTCGAGTGAAAGAAGAAACGCGTACACGAATTCCTTTATCGAGACCGTCTTCCCCAAGATAAGTTCCCCACGGCCATGCCGCAATGGAACAACGAACATCAACGCCTGCGGGGTTCAGTCCCATTTTATTATCCCCGAGAAAAACAATGGGGCGGATGTAGCATTCCTGTAGCTTGTTTTCGCGAACAACCTGAAGAATGGCATCATGGATTTCTTTATTAGAAAAGGGAACTTCGATTCCCAGTATGACTGCAGATTGAAACAGGCGATCGACATGCTCCTGAAGCCGAAAAATTGCGGAACCATTTTCTTTGGAATTGTAACAACGAATTCCTTCAAAAACTCCCAAGCCATAATGCAGGGTATGAGTGAGTACATGGACATTGGCTTCGTGCCAGGGAACCAATTTCCCATCCATCCAGATTTTTTCTGATTTTTCCAAAGGTGCCTCTTATTTGATAGAGATGCAGTTATTTAGCCGAAATAGTGTAAAGTTAGATATTATTGGCCCTTAGGCCGAAAATCAAGGCAAATAAATGCGTTGACATGCTATTATAGGTTTGATACTTTCCACCCTTTGCTTTTGCTATTTAAGAGGGGGCCGCTAGCTCAGTTGGTAGAGCACTTGACTTTTAATCAAGTGGTCGAAGGTTCGATCCCTTCGCGGCTCACTTCTTAACTTTTTTTCAATAAATTGAACGTCCCCATCGTCTAGCCTGGCCCAGGACACCGGCCTTTCACGCCGGCGACGCGGGTTCGAATCCCGCTGGGGACGCCAATTTGACTACCTTAAAATATGACTTTTGAGTGACCTTTAATGACTTTTTTAAAGTTTAATTTGAGGTCATCTAAGGATTTACCCTTCCGTATTTCTAGATTTTTTCACGATTTGGTCTGAAGAATCTAATTCATCTAGGTATTGTATTGCTTCTTGGAAATTTTTTGGTGAGAGATGAGCATATCTTTGCATCATCCGTGAGTCCTTATGTACTAACATTTTTTGAATTGTATACAGGGCCACCCATTTTTGAACTAGTTTGAACTAGTTGGGAAGCGAAACCGTGTCTTAAATCGTGTCAACGAAAATCCTCGATCCCTATCTTTATGTATGCTGATTTGAAGGCCTTCCTGACTTTTTGTTTAAAACTTTCCAGCTTCAGATCAGAAGGGAAAACTCGTGTTTTACATAGGCTTCTTTTTTCTATAGAGATGAGGGTGTCTTAGAGTAAGCGGCACAAAGGAATTGATAAGGGTTCTCCGTTTTTGGTTTCCTGGACCAACACCTTTCGGGAATTTAAATCCACTTGCTCCCATGTTAACTCTAAAACATTGCTCATTCTCAAGCCTGTATACTTAGCAAAAACTAATATTGGTTGAGACCAGTCTGGGCAGGCATTGTAAATTTTTTAAAATCACCCTCGGTTAAATAACGAACTCTTCCTCTGGGAACCTTTTCTATTTTTATTTTGTTGACGGCGTTATCCTGGCACCATTCCCACTCACGAATGGCCACATTAAATGATTTCTTCATAAGCCCAAGTTCATGATTGATGGTTTCGGCTTTGGCCCCAAATTTTTTTCTTTGAACTCTATAGTCGTTGATTTTTCCGGGTCTTATTTCATGTAAAAAAAGAGACCCAAATGTTGGGTTGAGATGCACTCGAAACATACTTTCTTCTCGTAAGTAACTTCTTGGGGATTTGCTTTTAGAGTGTTCATCTAGTTTGAAACCCCGCCTTACCTGTCAGGGTCAAGAAGCGTGGTGCAGATCATCTTGATTTGGGTAAACTCATCCCGAAAAATAGTATCTTCAAATACGATGCTGTACATTTAAATGATACTGGTAGCCTTTTAGTCCCTGAAACAACAATCAAGGAGTTGATTGCCGTATTCCCAGATAAAATCTAAATTGTGGTGATTTCTGGTATATGAGGTGAGGTGTTAAGGCGGTGCACTCTTTGTTGTAAAATTGTTTTCTATGAAAAAAGCAATTCAAACAAAGAATGCACCACCAAGAGTAGGGATATTGTTATTTCCCTTGAGAATCCAGGGAAAAATACGGATGTATTGACGAGTCAGCTGAGGTCAGGAGCGAGAGAGTTGATTACGAAGGCAGTGCAGAGTAAACTGACAGAGTTTCTATCCTAGTATCAGGGTATGACAGATTCTGAAGGGAGGCCGCTGGTGATTTGTAACGGTTACTTGTCTCAAAGGGAGATTATGACGGGCATAGGCCCTTTTGATATCAAGGTTCCAAATAACCGAGACCAGAGGTGGGCTCTCACGAGCTTGAAGACCAAAGAATCTTATTGAAATAGTAGTGGATCATGATTAGATATTGATCCAGATAAAGATTTGCCAAACCGGCATTATGCCGCCAGTGTTCCAATAAATGGCGATATTTGGATTCCAGAGGAATCAGTCGTGTGTTGAATTCTGGTTTTTGAAATCTATTGAAATAAAATTGGAATTTTCGTGTCTCATAATAAGGAAGGAAAATGTTTGCAGCCTTTATATGATTCTCTTTCAAAAATTGATTTAAAAAATGAGTGGTTTGGTACGCGTCGCCAAGTTCATGTGAAATGATTATCAAATTGCTC
>ENA-OREN01001219-OREN01001219.1-marine-metagenome-genome-assembly--contig:-NODE-1219-length-31179-cov-14.776510_pt1 | contig 31179 bp, 26 predicted proteins | sample MGYA00248624_ERZ508555 | MGnify/ENA primary metagenome ERZ508555 (study PRJEB26222, sample SAMN06267773) | marine metagenome | isolation source: Saanich Inlet, British Columbia, Canada | place...
AATGCAGTCCATCGTTGCTTTAGTGGTTTTTAAGTGCTCGTTAAATTCGTACTCAATAATTTTTTTCATGATTTAAGAATCCTTTCAATAGTCTTTGTAGTGCTTTTTCCGTCAACAAATTGGACTAATTTTAACTCGTCAGCTAAATCTTGCCCTGCTACTTCTTTGCCTTCATAGTCCCCACCTTTAACAAGTGTGTGAGGTTTGATTAATTTGATTAAATCATAGGGCGTATCCTCACTAAAAATAACCACATAATCAACTGGTTCTAAAGCAGCGAGAATATAGGCTCGATCTAGTTGTGGGTTAATAGGGCGACCTTCTCCTTTCAAAACTGTCACAGATTCATCAGAATTAAGGCCTAGGATTAGCACGTCTCCAAAGCTTTTGGCTTCTTCTAAGTATTTTACGTGACCAACGTGTAAGATATCGAAACACCCATTGGTAAAAACTATTTGTTTGCCTCGGTTTTTTAAGTCGCTAGCTAAATCTTTTATTTCGTCAAAAGTTTTAATGTGTTCATCACTAGTAGATTTGTTAAGGCTTGATTCGTATTCAAGAATTTCATTAAGTGTAGCAGTGGAACTGCCAATTTTACCCACAACCACGCCAGCAGCTAAGTTAGAAAATTGAACTGCTTTATCAATATCGTATCCACAAGCGAGTGAGAATCCTAATGATGCCAACACGGTATCTCCAGCACCAGTAACATCGAAAACTTCTCTAGCAACGGTTGGATGAATGCGAAGCTTATTATCATAAATGGCCACTCCTTGTTCACTCAAGGTAATAAGTGACACATCTAAACCACACTCTGATTTTAACTGGGTTATTGCTTCGGTTAAACTAGCGTCATCATCAATGTTAATTTTCGTTGCTTCACTGGCTTCTTTTTTGTTTGGCGTAAGTAAGTAGGCACCTTTGTATTTTGAATAATCTAGGCCTTTTGGGTCAACTAGAACTTTTTTGTTATTTTCATTGGCAATGGTAATTAATGATTGGGTCAGTTTAAAAGTTAATACACCTTTTCCATAATCTGACAATAAAACACCATCATAATTCTCGATAATGTTTTTAAAGGTTGTTAAAACCTCTTTTTGTGATTCATTGCTAATTTCATCAGTACTCTCTCGATCGTATCTAACCACTTGCTGCTGTGAGGCAATGATTCTACTTTTCTTGCTAGTAATTCGGTCTTTTTGTGTAATCAAATATTGAGTATCAACTTTTATATTAGCTAATAATTCCTTTAGCTCTTCTGATATTTCACAACCACCAATCACACTAATAACATCAACCTGTGCACCGAGTGCATGTAAGTTATTAATCACATTGCCTGCACCACCGAGTACAGCACTTTCACTTTTAACATTCACCACCTGTACCGGTGCTTCAGGAGAAATACGCTCGCACGAACCCCATAAATAATGATCGATCATTAAATCACCAATGACTAACAACTTCGGTGATTTACCTAATAGATTAATCATGAAATATCAGTGCCATATAGGCGTTTAATCTCAGGAATGTAGGCTTTAATACCTTCTTCTAAGCTAACAACTGGCTCAAAGCTTAAGTTGGCTTGTGATGTGTTAATATCAGCTTGCGTATGCATCTGGTAGCCATCATACGGGTTAGGGATATACTCATTACCCAAATCAGTGCCTAATTCTTTTTGTAAGATGTTAGCAATATCTTGGAAACTTCTCGGGTTGCCTGTACCTACGTTATAAGTTCCATTTTGTATAGGACTACAAGCCTTGATGTTGGCTTGCACCACATCTTCAATATTAATAAAATCACGTAATATTTGATCAGAACCCTTAAATAGCTTCGGTGCGTTACCATCTAAAATTTGATGCCCTAACTGAATCACCATAGATGAGGTTTTGGCTTTATAGTATTCACGTGGCCCATATACGTTGAAGAATTTTAAACCAACAATCGTCATATCGGGGTTCTCATCTGAATAGCGATAAGCAATCTGATCCATCATGTACTTACTAAAGCCATAAGGATTTTCAGGATTTTCCTTACCGACAGTTTGTGGTGAGGGCAGGCTACCATAAGTCGCGGCAGAACTTGCATATACCATTACTGCATCGTTCATTTTAGCCTTATCTAACAAATCATAAAATGAGTTAACGTTGGTTTTCATCACAATCTCTTGATCGTATACTCGCGTATCTGAAATCGCTGCTTGGTGAAATATGTAGTCAAATGTATAATCATCCAGCAATGCTAAATCAACTTTGCTGTTAATATTACCACACACTACATCACCCGTAAAACCAATCAAATTTTTATAATGGCCAAAGCTTTGTAAGTTGCCATTTGAAAATGTTGCTTCACTTCTAAAACAATCAAAAATTACCACTTGTGAATCAGGGTAGTTTTCTTGAAAATAAAAGGCTAGATTGCTACCAATAAATCCAGCACCACCAGTGATGAGAATGGTTTTTCTATTAAAGTCTATATTACTGTATGCCATGTTATTTAATAATTTCAATCGTATTCCACATTGATTTTAATATAAATTTTGCGTTTGAGTTGGCTTCATCAATTTCATGGCCAGTTTTAACTAGAATGGTGTTTTCTATTCCTGCAGTATTTGCCGCACCAACATCAGCCTCTTTATCGCCAATCATCCATGAGTTTTCCATGTCAACATTGTATTTCTCTTTGGCTTTTAATAGCATGCCTGGCTTTGGTTTACGGCAATTGCAAGTTGATTTTGGCCCATGGGGGCAAAAGAACAGATCCAATATTTTGATATTTTTTTCTTTAAATTTTTTCAGCATCCATTTTGTAAGTTTGTGAAAATCCTCTTCTAGGTAATAGCCTCTTGCAATACCTGATTGATTAGTAACGACAATCAATTGATATCCAATTGATTGGAAATATCTACAAGCATCAAATACACCTTCAATAAACTCAAAGTCTTCTTTTTTATAAAGATAGTTTTTTTCCTTGTTAATCACTCCATCACGATCAAGAAAAATGGCTTTTGGTTTCATTGTTTTTATTGAAAAATAATCTGAATTCAATCATACGCTTGATTTGATATAGCAGCGCGATAAAGTAGATTATTGCGATAATTATTAGAGTATCATCAGACATTAATTTTTTAATCCATGACTTCTATTTCTATGTGAAAAAGTAGTGTGATACCCTAAGTGAAAGTAAATCATAGAATATGAGCGATGCAACAATCATTAATCCAAAACACATTGCCATTATTATGGACGGCAATGGGCGTTGGGCAAAAGCCAAAGGCTTACCTCGTACCTTAGGGCATAAAAAAGGCATGGATTGTGTGCGCTCAACGGTTGAGGCCTGTTCACAGAGAGACATTGAAGCACTGACTCTGTTTGCATTTAGTACTGAGAATTGGCGCCGACCTGAAGAAGAAGTTGGCTACTTGATGGGGCTTTTCTTGGCAATGATGAAGAGCGAAGTGAAAAGGCTGCATAAGAATAATGTTAAATTGCGTATTATTGGCGATCGCAGTCGTTTTTCAGATAAATTACAAAAAGCTATGTTTAGTGCTGAAGAGTTGACTAAAAATAACACTGGCTTGCATCTTAACATTGCTACCAATTATGGCGGACGTATGGACATTACTGAAGCAACAAAAGTTTTATGCCGTAGAGTTGCCAAAGGTGAGCTAAATCCAGAAGACATTACTGATGAAATGTTACAAGCACAATTAGCCTTGAGCGATTTACCAGAACCTGATTTACTCATTCGTACAGGCGGTGAAAAAAGGGTAAGCAATTTTTTATTGTGGCAATTGGCTTACGCTGAGTATTATTTTACCGACGGTTATTGGCCAGATTTTGATAAACAAGAATTGGACAAAGCCATCGCTTCGTTTTCCATTCGGCAGAGGCGTTTTGGTAAAACGGGCGATCAAATAAATACACAGAAGTAATGAAAAAAATAGTTAGAAATATTGCCATTCCTTTTTTTGCCACTTTTTTTATTGCACCTCAGGCGTTGTCAGAGTCTTTGTATGGTTGTAAAATGTCTGACAGTGGCGGTAGAGTGTGTGGTTCAGAAGAAAAGTTAGCCACTAAGCCCTCCGCTTCTAGCATATTTTCTTTTTGGGATAGTGAAGAAAAATCAGAAACAAAAAAAACAAAAAAAACTTCTATTGAGGAAAAAATTATAAAACCTCCAACAATAGAGCAAACAAAAGCAACACCAATAAAAAAAATAGTATTGCCTAATCGACAACAGCGAAATACTCTCAAATCTGCCAACGTGGAGAAATTTGCAGGCAGATACCGTTTTTCTTATGAGGATATCTCAGTTTCATCTAGTGAAGATATGGGTACAGTAGGTGTGCATTATGATGCAAAACCTTTTGATAGTTTTACTGATACTTATCTAGGGTTTGGCGGCTATGGCGCTATGACTGGTGATCGTGGTGGTTTTTTTACTGGCGGTGCAACTTTAGGTGTGCATAAGTTTTTAAATATACTAGGCATGGATAAAAGATATGCCTTTGATGCAGGTATATTTGCTGGCGGCGGCGGCGGTGCGGATGCATTTCCTGGCGGCGGCTTAATGCTACGTTCGCATTTAATGCTGGAAAAAGAGTTTGACTTAGCAACATTGCGTTATGGTCTTGCGCGTACTGACTTCCCCAATACAACCAACACCAATGATAACGATACACATTTTTCTATCGGCCTTTCTGTTCCAGAACGTAGTTTTTCATCAAAATCACTCAAAACATCAGGTGTTAGTTTAAAAGAACACTATTTATCGCGTAGGATTGTGCCGGTAATGATGCAATATAGCCCAGATAGTGGTGCCAAAAAGCGCAGTGGTGGAACTCTTGCTGCTGATATTTCTTTGCTAGGTTTTCAGCAACACCAGTATTTAGATGATAATTTTTACCGAACTTTTGAAGTTTATGGTGCAGGTAATGGTGGCACAGATGGATTTGCTAAAGTTTTGGGCGGTGTAGGCTTTAATTATCCAATTTTTAGCTGGATTAATGCCGATACCAAGCTATCCATGGGCATGGCTGGTGGTGGTGATATTGATACTGGTGGCGGTTTGATTATCCAGCCAATGGCTGGGTTTGAAATACCGCTATTTGATCAGTGGAATCTCAAGCCAATGCTGGGTAAAACCTATGCGCCTGATGGGAGTTTTTCTGCCACCACCACCGAACTTGGATTGACTTGGACTGGTATCAAGACTCAACGTGGCTCAAGTAGTGTTATTCCATCTGAGACAAATTTTTCAATCAGAAATAAAACTTATTTCCCAGATAGCGATGCTAAAACTAAAAATGGCAGTGCTTATGATGCACAAATACACCAATTAGGTGTTGAACTCTCTAAGCCAATTAATGACTACATAAGTTTATCTGGCAGCGCCTATGGTGCATACAGTGGTAGTGTCGGTGCTTATGCAGAAGGACTATTTGGCGTTAAAATAAATCCAATTAATATGTATAATGACCAATCTACTTGGTCACCATTGGTGCGCTATGAAGTTGGTGTTGGTGGCGGTGGCGGTATGGACGTGGGCGAAGGTTTGATTCATCAATGGACGATTGGCGTTGATTATGACAGCTTCTTGGGTGTTGTAGCCGTGGAGCTTGGCCGTATGGAACCACTTGATGGCGGAACTTTTTCTGCTAATGTATTACAACTCGGAATCACTTGGTGATTTAATTAATAATATAAATGAATAAAATGAATAAAATGAATAAAATGAATAAAAAAATATCAATCAATAGTGCTTTTTCTTATATTTTATTTTCTGTGCTGTTAGCTTTATCGGCCTCTGCTTTTTCAGTAGGCTTGTTAGATAACTTCGGTTTGACAGCAGAACAAAAATTGCAAGCACAATCATTAGCAATGCGGTTAAATACCAGCAGCTTGGGTGATATGGGCAAGATTGAAGAGCCAATGTTTAACGAAAGCTTAGATAAAAAAGAAAAAATTGAAGAATATAAACTTTCAAAAATTGAAAGATTGTTAAATGGTGAAAGTATAGAGAAAGGTCTTATTGAATCAAAAAAATTAAAGCAGTTTGGTTATGATATTTTTAATAAAGTACCTTTAACCTTTGCTCCTGTGACTGATGCGCCAGTTCCTAGTAATTATGTGATTGGTCCGGGAGATACAATCAATATCTTATTTTTTGGCAAAAAAAGTATAGATTTTAGCCAGCAAGTTACTAGAGATGGTAATTTAGAAATTCCTGATGTTGGTCCGGTTTCTGTAGTTGGACTTACCTTTACTGAGCTTAAAGAAAATATTAACGAGCGTATTGCTAATCAGATGATTGGTGTAAAAGTCAGTATTTCTTTAGGTGGGTTGCGCTCAATTAGAGTGTTTGTTTTAGGTGAGGTAGAAAAACCAGGCTCTTATACTGTGAACTCACTAGCAACCCTTACCAATGCTGTTTTAGCTAGTGGAGGTATTACGCGTATCGGTACTTTGCGCGATATTCAACTAAAACGTAATGGAAGAATAATTTCTCATTTTGACTTGTATGATCTACTTCTTCGTGGTGATACTAGTAGCGATCGTCGCTTATTGCCAGGCGATGTGGTTTTTGTTCCGCCAATTGGTTCGACAGTAGGTGTGATGGGCGAGGTGCGCCGTCCTGCAATTTACGAACTTAAGAAAGATAGAAAAAAATTATCAGCAATTATAACCGCTGCAGGTGGCTTATCTCCTAATGCAAAAACCACTGAGATTATGATTAAGAGTGTTAACAGTGTTGACGGTATTAGCGCTGTTCAGGTAAATTTAGCAACAGCAAGTGGCAAAATACACAAACTAAGAGATGGAGATGTGATTCATATTTATCCAATGCTAGAATACAATCAAGATGGTTTCGTTACTTTAACCGGTGAGTTTAAAAAGCCAGGAGTCTATCTTATCACCTCTGGCGAAACTTTAACATCGGTCATTCAACGAGCAGGTGGTTTTACTAATAGGGCGCATTTACAAGGTTCAGTATTTACTCGAAAGTCACTTAGAAGGCTTGAAGAAAAAAGGAGAAATGAGGCATTGCAAGAATTAGAAAAAGAGCAATTACTCGAGACTCAGCCATCAGGTGTTGTAACTACGAACTATGAGTCATTACAGTTATTTATTAAAAAATTGAAAAAAATTCCATCGCTGGGTCGAATGGTAATATCTCTAGACAGTGTCATTTCAGGAGAAACTATGGATGTTGTTTTAAAACATGGTGACACACTGACCGCCCCTACTGCCTCGCAAGAAGTAACGGTAATTGGCGAAGTTTATTATTCGACCTCGCATTTATATAATGTTGATTTTGATGTTGAAGACTATATCTCTAGTAGTGGAGGTATGAAAAAAAGTGCTGACACCACTAATATCTACATCATTAAAGCCAATGGATCAGTAGTTTCAAAAAACAATTTAAACCAGTCATTTTTTCGAAAGTCTGCAGGTATGATGAACATTACTCCAGGAGACACTGTTGTGGTACCTATCGATACAGAGCTTGAAACATCTTCAGAAGCCTGGGTTAAATATACATCAATCGCTTCACAGTTTGCGATTACACTTGCTAGTTTTAAGACACTTGGCTTGTTTTAACATACAGAGGTAAAGTAAATGGAGAGTGATAATATTAGCCCAACTGAATTAAGCCAAATTCTATTGAAGAATAAGACGGCAGTTGTATTATTTGCCTTTTTCGCTTTTATTTTTTCGCTTATATATGTAATTAACTTGCCTGATACTTATACGACAGATATTAAAGTTCTGTCTACTGAAAGAGGTAATACAGCGCTAGCTATGCCGAATGTGCTTTCTTCCATAGCTCCATTAATAGGGTCAGCGAACATGGGGATGGATAAGAAAGTAGGAAGAGCGTTGGCACGAATACACACCTATGATTTCTTAATTAAATATATAAACAATAATAAGATGAAACCCTTGTTGTTTCCAGATGAATGGAATGCTCAAGATGAATCATGGATTGATGCCGAACCAAGCACCCATCAAGCGGCTAATCGTTTTAAGAGAATGATAAGTATTGAATATGATCCCATGAATAGTTTACTACCTATTAGTATTATAATAAAATGGAAACAACCATATAGTATTACAAATTTAGCTAAGTTGACTAATGAATTAATTGAAACCTTAAATAAGGGTGAGCAAAATCGTAATATTCTAAAGTACAGCTCTTCAATAGAATATTTGAAGAAACGGTTGTCAAAAACAGATTTGATTTCTACTCAGATAATTATTAATTCTATGATAGAGCGCAATATGACGGACATTATGCTTGCGGAAACAAGAGGAGATTATACTTTGATAGTGGTAGACCCTGCACTCATTCCGCTCAACAAAGATAAAAGTCTTTCATTTATTATTGTTTTTGTTTCCACATTATTTGGATTATTTATTGGTTCTTTATATGTAATCAATCGTAAAAACATAAAGGAAAATAGAGAGTAAATGGTGATAGTTATTAAATATTGGTTAAAAGTTGCTAAATCAATATTTAACTTAACTTCCAGTGAAAGGAAGTTAATAAGAGATAATGCAAGATACAAAGATTCGTGCAAAGGGAAGGCTTGTACAATTGTTGGACCCTCAAGTATCAAATCTAAAATTCTTGGTGATAGAATATATTTAAATACTGCTGGATATTGTGAGAATAATAGAGGGGCAAGGGACGGTACTTCAGTTACTTACTGCGTTTTAGATTCAAGATGGTTTGACTCAACTAGGCCAGACTATAATCAAAAAATTTTAAAAATGCTAAAAGAGAGTGATGTGCTTGTAACAACTGTACACAATAAGAGGGCAATAGATAAGTGTAAGCATAAAATTTTATCTAAAATTGTACTAATTAATTCCGACATGGATCCTTCTAATTTAGCTCTTCCGTCTATATTTTCAAGTAAAGTAGTAAGAAATTATCCTGTTGAAATAGACAGGCCAGTATATAGACAAGTTAGTGTTTTATCAATAGCATTAATGTATTGTGTATATTTAGGTTACAAAGAGATTAATTTAGTAGGATTGAGTGGATCATTATTAACTAAACCATTTGCTGGTAATGATGTATATCAAGCGAAAAGATACCGAAATAATAGCTATAGATCTAGAGCCATTCCATATTGGGACAAAGAAGTTCACGATTTAAATTATCTAGACTATTCTCAAACTAAAAAAGAATATAAGAATTATTATTATTTAATCGACTATTCGAGACATTATTGGTTTTCTTTGGCAAAGATAGCTCAAGCAGCTAACTCTAAAAAAATATTTATTAACAATACTAATAAAAAAAGTTTTTACGATATGTTTATTTAGTAATTGAATATGATGAAACCTTATTTTAGAAAATTGATACATTTTTTCAAGAGAAAAGAGAGTGTAAGCGATATTTTTACCAGTATATATCTGAGTAATAAGTGGGGAGATGGAGATTCGAGATCTGGCTCAGGCTCCAACTTGGAAAACACTAAAGAAATAAGAAGTAGATTACCAATATTATTTTCAAAATACAAAATAAAGTCAATTTTGGATACTCCTTGCGGTGATTTTTTTTGGATGAAAAATGTAGATTTGAGTGGCATAATGTATGTTGGCGGTGATATAGTAGAAGAAATAGTTATTTCAAATAAAAAACATACTTCAAAAAATATCTCTTTTGAGGTGGTGAATATAGTCACAGACCCTTTGAAGAAGGTTGATTTAATAATTATTCGTGATTGCCTAGTTCATTTTTCATTTGATCAAATCAAGTCAACATTGGATAATGTATGCAACTCAAATTCTAAATATTTACTAACCACAACTTTTATAAATAAAACTGAAAATTACGACATTAAAACTGGAGCTTGGAGGCCGTTAAACCTTCAGGCTCATCCGTTTAACCTGCCAGACCCTAATTTTATTATTTATGAGCATAGGGGTGATGCGGAATGGGGCGACAAAGCGTTAGCTTTATGGGATATTGAAAAAATTAGAAATACTTGTAGAAAATGAGCAGTGTTATAGTAATTCCATCATGGTTTCCAGATAAGGAAAATGAAGTAAAGGGTAGCTTTTTTTTAGATCAAGCTTTATCGCTTAAAAATCATGGTTGCAATGTTTCAGTTATTTATATTCAGATTAAATCGTTAAGGGGTGCTTCTTTAAATAGTAAAATGTTTGAATACTCTAATGAGGTAGAGCATGGGATAAGGACTATAAGAGTCACAACATTTAATCTAACACCTTCATCCAGTTTTGGATTAATTTTACAACATAAATTAATTGCTTATATAGTGTCAAAGTACTGCATAAGTAGAGGCATTATAGCATCGACAGATATTGTTCATGCGCATTCTAATTTATTTGGTGGCGTAATTGCTAGAGTGGTTTCTAATACATATAATTGTGAATATATTTTAACCGAGCATCGAAGGGCAGATATTACACTCATCGACAAGCATGAAAGAAAAGAATTCTTGAGTACAATTTACAATGCATCATGTGTTGTGTCGCCATCAAAAAGCTTTCATAAATACATGATTAGAAATTATAAAGTAAACCCTTTAAAGTCTATAGTTATTCCAAATATGATTCCTGAGCCCTTTGAAAATGATGATACTCAGATTATAAAATCATCATACTTCACATTTGTGTTTATTGGATGGTTGATACCCTTAAAAAGACCCCAAGATCTTTTAAATTCTATAAAACAAATAATAGATATGGGTTATAAATGTAGATTAATTATTTGCGGATCTGGCTCTATGATTGTCGATTTAGAACTCTTGTCAAAAAAACTTAAAATTGAAAGCCATGTTATTTTTAAAGGCATGTTGAGTAGGTCTTCAATTCAAGATACTATAAAAAAATCTAATTGTTTATGTTCAACAAGTGAGAGAGAAACATTTGGAGTTTCGATGCTTGAGGCCATTTCTATGGGCGTTCCTGTAATTGCATCAAAATCTGGTGGATCGAGTGATATTGTGAATTTTAAAAATGGAGTTTTATTTGATGTTGGAGATGTTCCAGGTTTGACGAAAGCTATGGAGTATATGATAAATAATATTAAGCATTATAAGGTAAGTGAGATAAGAGCCGATGCTATAGAAAGATTTTCTAGAAAAAAAATAACAGAAGACATAATTTCATTATATGATAAAAATATTAATACACAAGTTGTATGAAAAGCATAGCTATTGTTTTACCTAATTTGGGTGGGGGTGGTGCTGAAAGGCTTCATATAAATCTTGCCAATTATTGGTCAGCCAATGGCTTTTATGTGGAGTTTGTTTTAATGGAAGAATCTGGAATTTTGTTGAATCTACTATCTCCAAAAGTATCCATTGTTAGTTTAAATAAAAAAAGAATGAGAAATCTTATCCCTTCTTTAGTTTATTATTTTTATAAACAAAGACCAGATATAATTTTATCGGCTATGTGGCCTCTGACAACAGTAACTACTTTTGCATGGCTGTTGAATGGTGCCAAGGGCAAGCTTTTTTTAAGTGATCATAATTTTCTAAGTATTTCATGTGTGCGTGAGCTAGGCCTTTCTTCATGGTTAGTTAAGCTCTCTATGAGAATGACATATCATTTTGTTAGTGGAGTAATTGCTGTATCTTATGGAGTGAGAAATGATTTGGCTAAATTATCAGGATTAGAAAAAAATAAAATAAAGGTTATTTACAATCCAATAGTTGGTGTTAATGATGTTTGTTCTAATATTGTTAATGAAGATTTGAAAAAAGAATATAATCTTCATAATCAAAAAATAATAATAACCGCTGGCATATTAGAAAGTCAAAAAAATTATTCTGATTTGATCCAAGCTTTTAGTATGCTACAAAACAAGCAAAATATTAAATTGGTTATTCTGGGTGAGGGAAGTGAAAGATTAAAGTTGCAAAAACTTATCAATAAATTGCAATTAACTAATAAGATTTTAATGCCTGGTTTTGTAAAGGATCCCTATTCTTGGTTTTGTTTAGCTGATTTGTTTGTGTTGTCTTCAAAATGGGAGGGTTTTGGAAATGTAATTGTAGAGGCGCTCATGTGTAAACTGCCTGTAGTAAGTTACAATTGCCCGAGTGGACCATCTGAAATTTTATCAAATGGTAAATATGGTATATTGGTTCCAGTTGGTGATATAGCAAGACTATCGTTAGATATTCATACTAGCCTAAATACAAGTCACGATAAAGAAAAACTTTTAAACAGATCAAGAGATTTTGCTATTGATAAGATAGCAAATGAATATCTTAAATATTTTTTAAAGTAGGTTTTTAATGACAAAGAAAGTTCGAAATTGTCCAATTTGTCAAGGATTGGCGGGGAGAAATATGTTTCCCTATTTTACAAGATACAATGGACATGACTTTTATTATGTTGAGTGCGTAGATTGCAGCACTGTTTTTGTTGGCGATGTTCCAAATGCAAAAACATTTGAAAAAATGTACAATAAGGACACTTATCATGATAAACACTATGAAAATTGTAATGTTGAACAATATGACAAATCTGCAAATATTTTAAAAAAACACCTTAAGCCAGGCTCCATTGTCTTGGATTATGGTTGTGGCAGTGGCTGTTTTATGAAATCTATTATAAAGGCTGACTTGAAGACGGTTGGGGTTGAATTTGATAAGGCATCAGTCAATAATCTTAAAAAGACTTTAAATATTGATATTTATTTGGCAGATGGCTTTGGGGATCATTTGAAAGAGATAAAATTTGATGCTATTCACCTTGGGGATGTCCTTGAGCATCTTGAAGATCCGGTTGAAACAGTCAATGATTTACTAGATTTTTTAAAGCCTGATGGCGTACTGTTTATTGAGGGGCCGTTGGAAAAGAACCCGAGTTTAGTATATTACTCAGCTATTTTATTTAGTTTTGTAAAAAAAATATTTTTAGTTCGGTTATCGGGCTCGCACCCGCCCACACATTTATTTAGGGTAGATGCATCTTGCCAGAAATATTTTTTTGGACAACTAAAAGTAAAGTTAAAGCCTCTTTACTGGGAGGTTTATGAGACTGGTTGGCCGTATTGTTATGGCGGTTTTGTTAAAAGAATAATTTCAAAATTTGCTATCATGATGAGTGGAAAGATTTATTTTAAAAAGATTTTTGGAAATCGATTTTACGGCTTATATAAAATTGAAAAGTGAAAATTCTTTATATATCATTAACCGGACTGTCTGAGCCTTTAGGTAGGTCGCAAGTATTGGAGTATTTAATTAATCTTTCAGATGAGAATAAAATACACATCCTGTCTTTTGAAAGAGAAGACGATGCGGCTTCTATTGAAGAAATTAAGAGTATAGTTGAATCAAATAACATAGAGTGGAAATATTATTTTTATTCTAATAAATATGGTGTTATATCCACTGTATGGCAGATATTAAGAGCTGTATTTTTTGGATCAAGGTTGATAATAAAATGCAAAATTAAACTTATTCATGCTAGGAGTATGATACCAGCTGCCATTGGTTTGATTTTAAAATACTTGCATGGCATAAAACTGTTGTTTGACATTAGAGGGTTTTCAATAGATGAGAAGCTTGATAGTGGTCGTCTAAGCCAAACAAGTTTTTTATTTAATGCGTTAAAAAAAATAGATAATCATTTATATTGTTCATCTGACCACATTGTGACTTTGACACATAAAGCGAAGAAAATATTGGTCGGTAAAAATGTGCATCCAGACGCAATAACAGTAATTCCAACTTGTGCCAGTAAAACTTTTTTCAAGGTTATTGGCAATGTCGAAAAAAATAAATTCAAGAGGACTCTTGGTTACAGTGTTAATGATCGGGTAATTATTCACACTGGAACTGTCAGTGGCTGGTATGACTTTGATAGCGAAGTTAAGCTTATTAAGGAAATTATGAAGCGCAATCAAGATGTTCACTTTTTGATAGTTAATAAAAAAGAACATTTATTTATCAAGCAAGTAATTGGAAAATATAAATTAAATCAAAAGAAGGTTAAAATAGTTTCAGCATCCTTTGATGAAATGTATAAGTATTTGAATATTGCAGATTGTTCATTATTTTTTATCACTCCATCATATTCAAAACTAGCATCAATGCCGACTAAGTTTGCAGAAAATATTGCATGCCACCTTCCATCTGTAACTAATACAGAGATTGGGGACGTGGATTTTTATATGAAAAATTACAATGTTGGGTATTTAGTGGATTTGAAAAAATTAGATGATAATTTGTTTAGCATTGCTAAACAAATTTCTATAATGATTGAAAATAATGGTGATAATAAGAGTGAATATGATAGGCTTTTTAGAAAATATTTTGATAAAAGCATTGCTGTTTATAACTATAAAAATATATATAATTCAATACATGATGGATTTTAAAGGCAACGAAAAAATAGGATTAAGAGGTGTTTATTACACTACTAGAAAGCCATTTTGGTGTATTTTAGGAATCATAAAATGATCCGTGTACTAGTGCTATCCTTGTACAGTTCCGTTGCTGCAAGTACTCGTTATCGATTTATTCAGTTTGCACCTTATCTCAAAAAAAAAGATATAGGGCTATGTGTTCATCCATTATTGAGTGACAAGTATTTAAACCATCGGTTTAATAATAAATCTCTTCCATTTTCAAATATTATCTCCTCAATTATTAAGCGGATTCTTATTCTTAAGAATCAAAATAAATATGACTGTATTATTCTTCAATATGAATTGTTTCCTTTTCTCCCGGGTTGGGTCGAACGAAAACTGCTAAAAATACCGTACATATATGATTTTGATGACGCTTTTTACCTAAGATACAAAACCAAGAGTTTTTCATTTCGCTCATTATTTCTTAGTTCTAAATTTGATGCTGTGATTAATGGGGCATCTATGGTAACTGCGGGCAATGCTGTATTGAAAAAATATGCTGAAAGGCTTAATTTAAATGTTAGCATCCTTCCTACTGTAGTAGACACAAATCGTTTTGTACCAATAATTAAATCACCGGGTGAAACTTTCAATATTGGCTGGATTGGCTCACCGAGCACTTCGGTGTATTTAAATGAATTAATTAAGCCATTGTCTTTATTTGGCATCGAAGCGAAAGTGATTTTTACAGTTATTGGTGGTGATGTGCCGCATATTCCAAATATAGAGGTGAAAAGAGTTGATTGGAGTGAATTAACTGAAGTTGATTATATAAATACCTTTGACGTTGGAGTAATGCCATTGCCTGATAATGAATGGGCTCAAGGAAAGTGTGCATTTAAGTTGATTCAATATATGGCTTGCTCGATTCCAGTTATTGCCTCTCCTGTGGGTGCCAATTGCACTGTGGTAGATTCTGGTTCGGGTCTTTTCGCTGATTCGCCAGAAAGTTGGATTAATGCATTTAGATATATGAGTGAGAATTCCGAAAGGCGTAAACAAATGGGTAGACATGCTCGGAAGCGTATTATCGATAATTACTCTATACCTTGTAACACTCCAATTCTCGAAGAGATAATTTTATCTATTTCCAAATAATGACTATAATTTGACAATGATTAATAGTTTTTTTGATTTTCCAATTTCTAGATTGTATCTATTTACCTTAAGTGGTATACGCCCCATTACCATGTGATTGGGAGGTAGTTAATAATATGCTGGAAATGTAGAAAAGTTTTACTTCAAACGCTTAATATTTATCACCCCAAAAAAAAACTAAGGGATAAAAAAATAATGTATCAAAATATTAAAAATAAATCTATAAATTTCGCCTCTGAAAGTTTTTTTTATTTTATTTTAGTTAGTATGTTTAGACATCCTAACTTTATAGAATAATGTGTGGAATTGCAGGGCTTATCTCAGAGACTAGCCTTTCGAATATTGATGATATAGTTCACAATATGGGAAGGGAATTAATCCACAGAGGTCCTGATGATTTTGGCGAATGGTCAAATTCCAAAAATACAGTTTGTTTGGGCCACCGTAGATTGTCTATCGTTGAAACATCGAATTTAGGTCATCAGCCTATGGTTTCAAACTGTAGCAGGTATGTAATTGTTTTTAATGGTGAGATATATAATTATAAAAAACTGAAAAATCAGTTAACACACCTTTCTGATAATAATTGCTTGATTAAATGGAGAGGCGGATCTGACACAGAAGTGTTGTTAGCATACATTTCAAAATTTGGATTAAAAAAAACTTTGACCATGCTAATTGGCATGTTTTCTTTTGCATTGTGGGATAAAAAATTAAATACACTGTCCTTGGTTAGAGATAGAATTGGAGAGAAGCCATTGTATTATGGCTTCATACATGGGAATTTTGTTTTTTGTTCCGATTTAAAGGCGTTAAAGGCTTATCCTGGATGGGCCGGAGTAGTAGACAGGGGTGCTCTGTCAAGCTTTGTAAAGCTTGGCTATGTTCCATCCCAAAAGTCGATTTATAAAAATTTCTATAAACTACTTCCTGGCACGATTCTTGAATATTCCAAAGAGATAAATCATTGTAAGTATGATCGATATTGGGACATTGATACAGCATATTCTCGAAATTTTGATGCTTTTGATGGTTCTATGAATGATGCCATAAAGCAAGTAGATTTAATGCTGCAAGAGTCAGTTTCAGATCAAATGATTGCCGATGTTCCGCTTGGAGGGTTTTTGTCTGGTGGGGTAGACTCATCACTTGTAATTGCATATATGCAATCGTTATCGGCAAAGCCAGTTAAAACCTTTACCATTGGTTTTAATGATAAGCGATATAATGAAGCTCCATATGCAAATAATATAGCAAAACATCTTGGAACAGACCACTCTGAATTAATTTTAAATTCTTCGGATGTATTGAGTATTATTGGCAATCTTCCTAAAATTTATAGCGAGCCTTTTGCAGACTCTTCTCAAATTCCCACCACTTTAATATCAGAATTTGCTAGTAAATCAGTCACTGTTGCGTTAACTGGAGATGGTGGTGATGAGTTATTTGGTGGCTATAATAGACATATTTCTGCAAGTAGAATATGGAGAAAATCTCAAAATCTACCTAAGTTTTTTAGAGATAAGTTATTTTTTTCTTTAAGAAAGATTCCATCAGTATATTGGGATAATATTTTCTCTTGGATATTCTCTACCTTATCTACAAAAGCACATTTTAATAATATTGGGGATAAAATTCAGAAAATTTGTGATATTGCTAATGCAAATAATGAGCATGAATTGTATTTTAATCTAACTACATTTTGGAAAAATGAGAATATTGTTATAAACACTTTGGACAATGATTATAGCTCTCTTCTAGTTTCAGATTTTAAAACACCTGAGCAAAGGATTATGTGCATGGATATGGCTAATTATTTGCCAGATGACATACTTGTAAAAACAGATAGGGCGTCCATGTTTTCAAGCTTGGAGTTGAGAGCTCCTTTATTAAGCAATGAATTGGTTGAATTTTCCCTTTCTCTGCCTTTATCTATGAAAATTCAAGGTCAAACCGGAAAATTAATATTGAGAGAGTTGCTTTATAAGCATGTGCCGAAAAAGATGATTGATAGGCCGAAAACAGGATTTTCGTTGCCATTAGATCAATGGCTGAGAGGCCCTTTAAAAGAGTGGGCTGAAGATTTATTGGATAGTGATAGACTTATAAGTGATGGATTCTTCGATGCAAGTAAGGTTCAAGATAAGTGGCATGAGCATAAAGCAGGTGTGAAAAATAACCACCATGAATTATGGAATGTTCTTATGTTTCAAGCATGGGCTGAGGAATATATACCATGATGCCATACATTGTATTATTTCTTATACCTACTTTGATTGCATTACACCCTCAAAGTGGTGACACTATCTTAAAAAAAAATGCACTATTCGCTATGAGCATAGTTTTTATTCTCTTTATTGGTCTTCGTCATCAAGTTGGTGGCGATTGGGAGATTTTTTTAAATCAATTTAGCTTGTACAAAGATATGAGTTTTTACAAAGCCATTACAGTTCAAATAGGTAGTGGTGGAAGTGATTTTGGATATGTATTTCTTAATGTGTTAATTGAAAGAATTGGGGGGAATATATACTGGGTTAATTTAGTGTGTGCGGCGTTATTTGTTTTCGGAGTTTGGAGATTTGCTTTGTTGCAAGCATACCCTTGGCTTGTCATAATTTCGGGGGTTTCGTATCTATCAGTCGTTGTTGCCATGGGTTATACTAGACAGGCGGTGGCTATAGGTTTTATTTTTGCGGCATTGTCTTGTCTTCAGGATAGAAAGAATTACCAGTCTATTTTTTATATTATACTGGCGGTGACATTTCACAAGGCTGCATTGATAATGTTGTCATTTTTTATCTTATATTTAACACATGGAAGGAGAAGGCTAGCTGTATATTTAGCCTTTTTATTTTTGGCGATTATTTCCGTCTATACCCTTCATGAACAACTTTATCATTTAATCAAATTTTATATAACAAGTCAGTATATGGATAGTGCAGGTGCGATCCCCAGATCTATTATTAATATAATTTTGTCTGTTATACTCTTGAAATATTTAAATCAAATGAATCTTGACTATAAGCTACATCTCTTATATAAGAATCTCTCTATTACCTTGATCTTTATTTCTTTGTTTGTTGGATTTGCATCCACGGCAGTAGATCGTTTGAGTTTGTTTTTCTTTCCGGTTCAACTAATGCTATTTGGGCAATTACCTATGATTTCGAGTAAAAAATATATACAGCAATTTATTGGTGTAAGCATTATTGCATATTCATTAGTCTTGATGTTAGTATGGTTATTTTTTGCTCATACTGCAAGTCATTGGGTCCCTTATCATAATATTTTTTCAAAATGATTGCTATAAAATATAATAATTTTTTAATTATTATAATGTTTCGTCGACTATGGGGGAAATTAAGGTCTCGTAGAAAGAGACAGTTTATCTTACTAGTATTTTTAATGATATTTGTATCGGCTATAGAGGTGGTTAGCATAGGCTTAGTTCTTCCCTTTTTGGGAGTTGTTACAAATCCAGAAGTAGTCTTTAATCATGCTTTATCCCAGCCTTTAATAGAGTATTTAGATATAAAAACTAAATACGATATTATTACCCCCGTCGTATTCGTATTTATAGTGGCTATCATTGTTGCTGGTGTGGTTAGAATTTTGCTTTTATATGGAATGTCTAAGTTTTCGTATGGAGTGGGATCAGAATTAGGAGTTGATGCATTCAATAGTTTGCTACATCAGTCATACGATACATATTTGAAAAGCAATAGTAGCGACTCAATTAATAGCATTGTTAACAAATCACATGCAGCAACCGTTAGTTTGCTTACACCAAGCATGCATATTATTAGCTACTTAATATTTATTGTTGGAGTTTTTATTTTGTTGTTTTCAGCTAGTAAAGAGGCAACTTTTGGTGTTTTTTCTTCTATTGGTTTAATATATTTAACTATATCCATTCTTTCGCGTAAAAGAATTAAGGAAAATGGCAAAAAAATTTCCCAATTGTCTACTGCAGTAATAAAGAAAATGCAAGAAGGGATTGGAAGTATAAGAGATATATTGATTGATAATAGTCAAAAAGTGTTTGTACGTGAGTTTGAAAAAATAAACTTCAGTTATCGTAATGCGCAGGGAAATAATTATTTTATCAGTCTAGCCCCTCGATATTTTGTGGAAACTGTTAGTATTGTGATGATAGTTATAATATCTTATTTTATGCTAATTAAAATAGGTAGTAATTCAGTTATTCCAATCCTTGGAATGATAGCCCTGAGTTCCCAAAAACTAATTCCAGCAATTCAACAAGTCTATATGTCATATATAAATATTGTGGGCGCAAAGGAATCGTTGAATGATCTCTTTAAAATCTTAGAATCTCCATTATTAAATAGTGATAAAAACCCAAGGATAGATAGAAAACACTTTTTTTCAAAAAAAATAAAATTGAAAAATGTTAGCTTCCGGTATAACTCAGATAGTCAGTTAATTTTAAATAATGTTAATTTAACAATAAATAAAGGAGATTTTTTGGGTGTGATTGGAGGTACTGGACAGGGGAAGAGTACACTAGTTGACATTATGATGACTTTGTTATCTCCATCATCTGGAGATCTTTTTTTTGATGAAAAAAAAATGGATGATAAGGCGCTATGGAGGGGGCTTATCTCGCATGTCCCACAGAGTATATTTCTGATTGATGGCTCTATATATCAAAATATTGCTTTTGGAGTGGATGTAGAGGATATTGATCATAATTTGGCTAAGGGGGCTGCAAAATTAGCGTGTATTTTTGACGATATTAAAGCTTTTCCTGATGGGTTTGAAACCAATATTGGGGAAAATGGCTGTCGCTTGTCTGGAGGGCAGCGACAAAGAATTGGAATTGCTCGTGCAATGTATAGAAATTCAGAGGTTTTAATATTGGATGAGGCGACAAGTGCTCTAGATATTGTCACAGAAGAGAAGGTTATAAATTCATTAAAAAATATTGATAATAAAAAAACTGTAATTATAATAACACATAAGGAAGCAAGCCTAAAATGGTGTAATCGAGTTATTGAAGTAAAAAATGGCTCTATTGTTGAGAGAATTGGCACTAATATATTAATGAGCAATAAAATAGAAAATGGATAAAGCGCAATGAATTTTGATATGAGAATTGATCCTGAGGAAATGATCAAATATGCAAAAAAAAACACCCTAAAATATCAGAATAATTTACCTTATCCGCACATAGTTATAGATGATTTTTTTGATGAAAGTGATTTAACGGGTATATTGGATGAATTTCCAGATAAAAATGATATTGATTGGATAAAATTTAGTGAAAAAAGCTCTATTAAATTAGCATCCAAAGATGAAAATCAATTAGGCTTAAAAACTTTTCATTTGGTTAATGTGTTGAATTCTGGCTCTTTCTTAAAGTTTTTAGAAAATCTAACCGGCATTAAAGGACTAATTTCCGATCCATATTTATTTGGAGGCGGACTCCATTCAATTCATAATGGAGGATATCTTAGGGTGCATGCAGATTATAATAAGCATAATACCCTTCCTTTAGAAAGAAGGGTTAACGTGTTGCTATATCTAAATAAGAATTGGAAAGATAGTTTTAATGGTAACCTTGAGCTGTGGAATGAGGGCATGACCCATTGTGTCAAAGAAATTCAACCTTTGTTTAATCGAATAGTGGTTTTCAATACAGATAGCACATCTTATCATGGCCACCCTAAAAAGGTGTCATGCCCATCGAACAGAAGTAGAAAATCATTGGCACTTTATTTTTTTACTGTACAAAATGCGGCAGAACCTAGGCTAGAACATTCTACTCTGTATATGGATAGGCCTAGCGACAGAGTATGGACAGTGATAGAAAATATTGTTAAATCTTTCATCCCCCCTATTGTTGTTTCTATTTTGAAAAAGTTTCGTAAATTAAAGAAAAAGTCCTAAAGATGAAATCGTCAAGTGTAAATGTTCTCTATTCTTTATATAAGAAAACATCTAGAGGCAGGAAAGTAAAATTTACTAAGTTGTTGTTATTGGCCATATCTGCTGGACTGGTTGAAATTATTAGTATTGGCGCTTTATTTCCTTTTTTGGCACTCTTAGTTAATCCTGGAAAAATTTCAAACATCGCTCCTCTTTCTTGGGTATTTTCACTATTTAATATTGATGTCAATATCACCACTATAAAATTAACTATTCTTCTTTCAGCGATAATAATAGTTTCGGGTATAGTGCGATTTTTATTAATAAATGCAACTATAAAATTTAATTTTTATTTGGCGCATGAATTGGGTGTAAAGATATATAAAAATATTTTATACGAAGGCATTAATACTCATTATGATAGGAATAGTAGTGAAATATTGAGCATTATGAATAAGCTAGAGCACCTTGTTTGGGCTACATTGGGTTCAATTCAATTTATTAGTGGATTAATAATGGCCTTATTTATATGCACTTTCCTTATGCTTTTTAAAGTAGAATTTTTTTTACCATTGATTGCTACTATTGTGTTTTTTTACGGATTGTTCTTTTTAATTTTTAGAAAAAAACTTGTAGAAGGGGGGGAGGTGATGAGCGCTTCCAGTAATAAAAGAGCGCAATTTCTTCAGGAAGGGTTGAATTCAATTCATGATATTTTATCAAGTCATAGTCAAAGGATGTTTCTAGATAAATTTCAGAAAGTTGATTTGAAGTTTCGTAATGCTCAAATTGTAAATCAGATTATAGGCCCTGCACCGCGTGTCTTAATGGAAGTATTAGTCATGCTTTTGATTGTCTCTTTGACTTATATATCTATTGGAGAGTCCGACATTTATGTTGCAATTCCCACCCTTGGGGTGATAATTGTTGGCATGCAAAGGCTTTTGCCACTAATTCAGCAAGTCTATCATGGCTGGACTCAATTTAATGGAAATCAACAGATTTTTATTGATATAAATAAGCTGATTACAACCAAAGCTAATCATTTGGCAGTAAGAAGAGAAGTGGGGTTTGATCAATATATTGAATTCCGTGAAATTTATTACAAATATAAGCGCCACTTACCTATGGTTATAAATAATATGAATTTCAAGATAGATAAAGGGAGTAAAGTTGGATTTATCGGCTCTACAGGAAGTGGAAAAAGTACAGTAGTAGACGTGCTATTAGGCTTGATTTCGCCCAGCAAAGGGTGTTTATTGGTAGATAATATTTGTCTAAATAAGGAGTATTATCAATCATGGCAAGAGAGAGTTGCTTACGTTCCTCAGTCTATTTACCTATTGGATGCCTCTTATGCAGAAAATATTGCTTTCGGTATTTTGCCTTGTGAAATAAATTTTAGCAGAGTAAAATTAGCTGCAGAGATTGCGCAAATATCGGATATTATTGAAAATAGTGTTAATAATTATAATGCCTTAATTGGTGAAAATGGCATCTTCTTATCGGGAGGGCAGCGTCAGCGTATTGGTATAGCCAGAGCCTTATATAGGCAATCAGATGTTTTAATACTTGATGAGGCTACCAGCTCATTAGATATAAAAATTGAAAAACAAATTATGGAGAATTTGAGTAAAATTCATGATATCACAATCATAATTATAGCTCATAGATACCACACTCTACAAGGTTGCGATTGGGTTTATGAAATTAATAAGGGGAGTATTGAAAGAAAAATCACTCCTGAAGCTTTACTAGCGTCGTAGTGGCCTGACAAACTTGGACACAAAGATAGCCTAACTATAAGTAAGTCAATGCAATCAATCCAAACATAGAACACAAGAAGTATAGTTGCAAACTACAAGTGCATGATATTGGCCATGCCATCAAGTTTAGTGTACAGATGTCACCCACATAAAGAATTAGACTACAAAAAAACTAATGAGCGCATACCAAGAAAGTATAAAATTAAACAAGGAAAAAAAGTCGGTCTCTTAGATGTTTTATATAAGGAATTTTAAAAAGTTGTCAGAGTTTTTGGGGTGGTAAATTATTTAGCCAGTGTTCTTGATCTACCCTCAAGGCAAGTGCTAGCACTCAATTAGCTCAAGATGCAGCAGATAGGAGCCACACAGAAATCCTCTAGGGAGGGGGTAATACCATCAATCGTTACCAGCCAAATACTAAGGATAAAATGAAAGAAAATTACCTCAACAAGAAAAAATATAAAGATTTAGGAAGGTGGTATATAAATAATTTTGTACTCGAAGTTGCAAAGAGGGTTGAGCATGGATGTAGAATCTTAGATGTTGGGGCTGGAGAATGCGTATACAAACAAATTGTTTGACCATTTACATTATGAATCAATAGATCTTGGTATAGGAGATAATACATGGGACTTTACAGAGAATACTTATACTGCACCATTGGATAATATGCCTATTCTGAGTAATTCGTATGATGCTGTTTTATGCACTCAAGTAATTGAACATTTAAAACTTCCAAAGGAAAGTATTTCGGAGATGTATCGAGTCTTAAAGCCAGGAGGGGTGCTTTATTTAACAGCGCCAATGTGTCAGGGGGAGCATCAGCAGCCCCATGATTATTTTAGATACACATCATTTGGAATAGCGTATTTATGTAAAGATGCCGGGTTTAGCGAGGTTAGGGTGACACCTTTTGGTGGGCTGCTAATTAAGTGGGCATACGAACTCCCTATGTTATTGAATCTGTTGCCAAATTCAAATATAACCTCTAGAAATTGTAGTATCAAAATAAGTGGATTATTTTTTATACCAATAAAATTATGCCTGATATTTTTGATTAGCATCTTTCAGAGAGTTTTATTTTTTCTTTCCAGATTCGACAACAGTAAAGATTATCCTTTTGGTTGGTCTTGTATAGCAAAAAAAATATAAATTTATTTTGATATACGCAATCACAGTAACCTATTCTGATCGATTTCATATGTTGAAGGAAGTTATTATCTCCGCATTTTCTGAAGGGGTTGACAAGGTAATTGTGATTGATAACAACTCGGAAAACAATAGTCGATCTAAGCTTTGTGGGCTGCAAAAAGAAATTGGCGCCAATAAATTAATAGTTAAGTATTTGACCAAAAATACTGGCTCATCAGGAGGGTTTAACATGGGCCTGAAAGTTGCTAGGAAGTTCGATGATTGTACATTTGTGTGGTTATTGGATGATGATAACAAGGCATCCCCAGGCTCTCTAAAAAAACTAGGTATGGCTTATAATTATCTCGGAAACTCTTCGAAAAACATCCTTTCATCATCAAGGTCAGATGGTTGGTCAATATATCACCGGATGGGCAATACAGGTGACCAATTTTATTATACCAACTGTTTTCTTGATTTTTCAATTAGTAGAAAGCTTGCTGATTTTTTTTGTAAAAAGTCAAAATATATGCGAAAATATTCCATGAATTTCCCTATCATTAGGGCTGAAATAGCCCCATATGGAGGGTTGTTTTTTAATATTAAGATTTTAGATTTGATAGGATATCCCAACAAAGATTATTATCTGTATGCAGATGATCATGAATTTACATTAAGAATGAGTAGGTTAAATTTCAATATTTATATATGCTTAGAAAGTAAAATTGTTGACCTTCAAGATTCTATAAAAGTAGATAATCTTCCAACGATTTATTCTGAAAATATAGGTAATACAAAAGTATTTTATGGGATTCGGAACCATACATATTTATCATTAAATGAGTTTGTAAATAATAAGATATTTTTCTATATTAACATGGTGGCTTACATGCTCTACTCAACAGCAATATCACTCTATTATTCTAAAAATAAAAAGCTTGTTATTAGAAGGGCAATTGTCTCGATAAAAGCAATTATTGCTGGTCATAAAAAAACATTATCAAAATAGAATGAATAAAAAAATTAGAATAGGGATTTTTAGAAGTCCATGGAGACAAATCCCTCATTGGGAGGCTAGAATTGTTTCTGAACTTATCCAAGATCAAAGGTACGAGTTGGTATGTATTTTTTCTGATGAACGTAAAAATCCAGATAATTTAAAGATGGTGAAAAGATCTTTGTATTCAAAGGTCTTAAATAAAGCAAAAAGCCTAACATTTCAAATGTTACCTACAAATATAATATTACGGTTTATAGATAAAATGGAGCTGCCTAGTGTCCAAGGTTTTGCTGCTAGGAAAATTTCAACAATAGAAATCAAGAAACATCTTAATAAAATTCAAAATATTCCGTTAAACCCTGTAAAAACTGGAAAAGACGGGTGTATTGATTTTTTTAATATGACCGAGGTTGATAAAATAAAAAAGATGGGACTTGATGTTATTTTAAGGCATGAATTTGGAATAATAAAAGGGGATGGCATTTACAATTCTGCTAAATATGGTATATGGTCATTTCATCATGGTGATAATAGGGTAAACCGTGGAGGTCCAGCGGGATTTTGGGAAGTTTTTTACGATGAAAGTGTATGTGGGGTAACCTTACAAATTTTAGAAAATGAATTGGATGGTGGTACGGTAATTGATAGATCATTTCATTCCATTAGAACTTTTTGGTATCAAACCAGGGAATTGGTACTTGAAAAATCAGTGGAACTATTGATGAAAAACTTATCTATTCTATCTGATTACGGAAGTGTAAAAAAGTTAGAATCTGGCATATACTCTCAAAAGCTATATAAATACCCTACTTTCTTTCCTCTAGTAATATATGTATTTCGTAAGCATGTTTCCCTTAGATTGCTTGATAAATACAAAAGAATGACTAGTGATATTAAAAATAGAAATGTATGGAAAATATTAGTTTACAAGGGAAAAATAAAAAATTCTGTATTATGGCGATCCCATACTATAGAGCCAGGATTTAATGAATTTTGGGCGGACCCATTTATTGTTTCAAATGATAATCAAGACTATATTTTTTTTGAAAATTATTGCTATTACAAAAAAAGAGCGAAGATCTCAGTAGGGCTATTGAGCGATAAGAGTATTACATCAATAGTTGATGCTATCGCTACCGATTATCATATGTCATATCCATTCATTTTTAAAAAAGGTGATGTTTTTTTATGATTCCGGAAGTTACTTCAAAGCGTAGACTTGAAATTTGGAAATGTTTAGATTTTCCTGGCACATGGACCTTGTGCAAAACTTATTTTGAAGGAAGGGCTTTCGGAGATCCTACGATACTTTTTAGTAAAAAGTATGGAAACTGGCTATTTGTTAACGAGAGTGATGATAAGTTTGGTGATTACAATAGCACGTTGAACTTATTTAGAATTGATGATATTGATAGCTTCACATTAACCCCGCACAAACTTAATCCAGTTGTATTAGATTCTAGAGAGGCTAGAAGTGCAGGAGATTTTTTTGAAGATGAGGCAGGAAGGTTGATAAGACCTGTCCAAAACAATATTAAAAATATTTATGGCCATGGCTTGTTATTATGTCAAATTGTGGAATTAACAATAGACACTTATGAGCAAGTTGTAATCGAAAGAATAGAGCCTAAATTTAAAGATGGTATTATTGGGGTTCACCACCTTTCTCTAGGAGATAATAAATTTGTGGTTGATGCTTGTTATAAAGTTCGTTAATTTTTATGGATAGAAATAAAATTAAAGTACTAATGGCTACAGGGGTTTACTATCCAGAAATTAATGGGGCTGTCTTACAGTGCATGAAATTAATCTCGCTAATGAAAGATGATGTTGATTTTGAAGTTTTTACATCAACAAAAAACAAGGAGTTTTCAAATCTAGATAGGGTTGAAGGTGTTCGAGTAAATAGGGTATTTGTTGGTAATTTAGTCATATTATCACACATGCAATTCTGTTTTAATGCGGTATTATTTTTCATAAAGAATGATTTGGATATTGTTCATATGCACGGCTTTTCTAGGCGACATGCTTTTTTGATTTTTTTGTCAAAAATTTTTAGAAAAAAAACTATACTAAAAATGACGTCAATTGGACATGATGATCCTATATCAGTTAGACAAAGCTCTAAATATTTATTTTTTTTTTATTCACTAGTCGACTCTTATATTGGCTTATCACCCGCTTTTACAAAACTATTTAAAAAATCAAGTTTAAACAATAAACGTTATTATCAAATTCCAAATGGCGTTAATATTAATGGATTTTATCCATTGAAAAGAGGTGAGTGTAAACGAGATATACGAATTGATCTTAATCTCCCTATAAATATAGACTTGATATTGGTCGTAGGACATTTGTCTATTGACAAGGCTCCAGGTGACGTATTAGATGCTTGGATTAAGGTAAAAGACTCCATAAAAAATGAAACGGGAATTATATTTTTAGGCAGTTCTGATTTGGATAATTTTGAAGTTCATGAAAAAATGGTCCTAGATATGAAGGAAAAATCTAAACCCTTTCTTAATAGCTATATTTTTTTTATTGATCATACCAATTGTATAGAGAAGTATTATCAAGCGGCAAATCTATATATACTTCCATCAAAAAGAGAGGGTTTACCAAATGCCTTGTTGGAGGCAATGTCGTGTGGATTGACAATTATTTCTACAGAATTACCAGGCTTGAAAGATTGGATTGTTGAGCACAAAAAAAATGGAGTTCTGTATTCGGCCGGAAATATAGAGCAGCTTGGAAGTTGGATTAAAATTTGCCTTGATAATAAAAATAGTAAAGATAATTTAAACATGAGGATTAATTCAGTTAAGACCATCCGTAAAAATTTTAATATCAATAATACGGCAAAAAATTTACATGAAGTTTATAAAGAATTAGTAAGTGGGTTATAGATGTGTGCAATTATAGGTGTTGTGTCAAAAAAAATGATTTCTGGAGCAGGCTGGCTTACTATAGGGCGTGACTCTATGAAGCATAGGGGGCCAGATGGTTTTGGGGAGTGGAGCTCGAAAGACTGTAAGGCGAGATTTGCACATAGGAGGCTGTCTGTTATAGATTTATCCACCTCTGCAGGACAGCCGATGAGTAGCCCTTCTGGTGATGTTGTTGTTGTGTTTAATGGTGAAATATATAATTTTAAGGAGTTAAGATTAGAGCTGCTGAAGAGTGGGCATGCTTTTATTACCAAAAGTGATACAGAGGTAATTATTCATGCCTGGAAAGAATGGGGAGTTGATTGTGTTGACAAGTTTAATGGAATGTTTGCATTTGCAATTTATGATGAAGTGCAATCAACCACCTTTATAGCAAGAGATAGAATGGGGGAAAAGCCATTGTACTATTCATTTGACAATGGAGAATTGAGGTTTTCTTCTGAATTAAAAGGCTTGCTAGCAGATGAGAGCGTTTCAAGAGCTATTAATAATACAGCATTAAATTATTACTTGCAATTTGGATATGTTCCTGGCGACATGTGTATATTAGAAGGTATTCATAAATTACCCCCATCCAATGCATTATTGTTTAATCATATGTCGGGCGAATTTGATGTATGGAAATATTGGAATATTCCAATATTTGATAATTCGATTAATAATAAGGTTGATGAAAATTTTTTGGTTGATAAATTCGAGACTATATTGGGTGATTCAGTTGAAAGCCACCTTGTTTCGGATGTTTCAACTGGAGTTTTGCTCAGTGGTGGTGTTGATTCTAGCTTAATTACAGCTTTAGCGGCAAAACAAAATAACAATATTAACACTTATACTGTCAGCTTTCCAAACAACAAGTCTTATGACGAGTCTTTATATGCAAAATCCATTTCTGATCAGTTTAACACTAACCATACAGAAATAAAAATTGATGAAATTCCTGTAGAGAAATTGCCAGAAATTGCAGTTTTTTATGATGAGCCAATGTGTGATTCATCTATGGTTCCAACATATTTACTCAGCAGTGTTGTTTCAGATTTTTGTAAAGTTGTTCTTGGGGGGGATGGAGGAGATGAGTTGTTTGGTGGTTATAAACACTATAATCGATTAATAAAGTTAGATATAAGTAGAAAATTTTTGCCAAAAATTCTTGCAAAAAGTGCAGGGAAAATTTCAAAAAATTTTTTACCAACCGGCTTTAAAGGCAGACAGCTTTTGGCATCATTAGGAATTGATTTAGATGTTGAATTGCCACAAAATGAATTTTTTTTTAATTCAAAAGAAAGAGAAAAATTAATCCCCTCAAGATATTTAGATTTAAATGGAGGTGATTATAGTAACTCTTCACATAAGGGTATGTCAGTTTTAGAGCGTGGCATTAGGTCTGATTTGACCGGCTACCTCCCAGAAGATATTTTGGTAAAGGTTGACAGAGCAAGCATGGCATCCTCATTAGAGGTCAGATCTCCATTTCTTGATATTAATGTTATTAATTTTGCTTTAAAAGAAGTTCCAGACTATTTAAAAACTACGCATAATAGGAGAAAAATTTTATCAAAAGAGCTGTCTAAGAAGATATTACCAAAGTCATTTGATCTTAAAAGAAAGCAAGGCTTTTCCATGCCTTTATCAGATCTTCTAAAAAAAGGAAAATGGAGAGTTTTTTTTGAGGAAATATTACTTGATTCGGAGTGTATTTTTAACAAAGAGGCTGTAAATAACTTGTTTTTAGGTATCGACTTTGGGATGAATAATGGAGAGCGTTTATTTTCGTTGGTTATATTTGAGTTGTGGAAAAGGGAGTATTTGACTTGTTAATATCCTCGTATAATAAGTAGATAATTGTTTATCAATACTGGTGATAAATATTAAATTTAATTTCTGAGTTTAACTATAACATCCAAACAAATTAAGACAACAATCTTAAATTTATTATTTCGAACGAGTTAAACTAAACCCAACAATTCGGAGTAAAAAATCACATCATTAAGTAAGGTATTTGAACAGATCCCAATCTACGACGAGAAGAAGGTGCATAAGTAATTGCTTGAAGATGATCTGAAGGTAAGCTTAAACACCGTAGCACGTACCGCCAAGAGTTAGGATTAAAAACTGTGTTGGTGGTTAAGCAAGTCAATACAATCACACCAATCAAAGAACACAAGAAGTATAGTTACAAACTACAAGGGCTTGATATTAGCCACGCCATCAAGTTTGGAGTACAGACATCACCTACATCAAGATTCCATGAAATATTATTAGACTACAAAAAACTAATGAGCGCATACCAAGAAAGTATAAAATTAAACAAGGAAAAGAAGGGGATCGTTTAGATGTTTTATATAAGGATAGATGTTTTACATAAGGAATTTTAAAAAATTGTCAGAGGTTTTGGGGTGGTAAAAATTGCATTATTGTAATAGAGATATATGAAGAGAAGCGCTATTATTATTTTTTCCTCTATTAATTGGACGGAACACTATCAACTACACCATCAACTTACTCAATCTTTACTTAAAGAAGGGTGTGATGTTCTTTTTGTTGAAAATACGGGTGTTAGATCTCCACAGATAAAAGACTTTGGACGTATTGTTGATAGAGTTAAAGCCAGATTGAGATCAATTCATGGGTTTAAAGATGTTGATACTGGTGTAACTGTGTTTACACCAGTATTTATTCCATACCCATATAATAAATTATCAATTTTATTAAATACTTTTCTTATATCTAAGTCAATTAAAGGGTGGATAAAAGCAGCCAAGTTTTATGAACCTATATGTATATCTTTTCTTCCTACTCCAACAGTACAAGGGATTATTAAAGCTATAGAGCCCAGTTTGAAAATATATTATTGTGCTGACGATATGTCCAGATCACTTGCAAATCCTGGCAAGCTAAAAAAATATGAAAATAGGTTTTTTAAAGATGTAGATTTGGT
>ENA-OREN01001220-OREN01001220.1-marine-metagenome-genome-assembly--contig:-NODE-1220-length-31166-cov-3.912381_pt1 | contig 31166 bp, 31 predicted proteins | sample MGYA00248624_ERZ508555 | MGnify/ENA primary metagenome ERZ508555 (study PRJEB26222, sample SAMN06267773) | marine metagenome | isolation source: Saanich Inlet, British Columbia, Canada | place...
AAAAATCATTTTTTAAATAATGCTTTTATTAAAAATAATAAATTAAATAATAAATATGGTACGGATTATCAAATATTAGTTCATTCAATTAAACAAGATGGGTTTTACAGTATCAATGTTTTTTTGTTTTATGATAATATTAAATATTTAGTTTTAGATATTAAAACTCATAAATTAAATTTTAAAAATTTTTTTAATCAAATAAAATTAAGTACTCTTGATAAATGGAAAGAGCTTAATAAAATAGATACAAAAGTCATAAATTTTTTAAATTGTAAAATTAATATAAATAACATCTCTGAATTAAGATATGTTAGAAGTAAGTTTGATCAAAATATAATGGTTAAAAAATTTAATTTAAAAACTATAAAACTATATGAAAATACATATCAAATTTCATTTTTTGGTAATATCGATATTTTTATAAATTCTCTTCTAAGAGATAGATTGAAATTATCAATTAATCAAAATTATTGCAGTATAAATTTAATATGATCTCTCAAAAATTTTTTAATTATCATTTTTCTATAAATAATAACAAAGAAGATTTTTTTGTAAATCAAACTAATCGACAAGCTTTTGATGTTGTTATTGACAATAATTTTGATCAAAATATTTTTTTATTTGCTCCAAAAAAATCAGGTAAATCTCATTTATTAAGTATATGGAAAGAAAAAAATAATGCACTTTTTTTTGAAAATAATTTTACTGAAATAATTAAATTAAATAAAAATATTGCTATAGACGATATATTCAAAAATTGTTCTGAAGAGGATGCTTTTCATTTAATTAATCACTGTAAAATTTATAATTTAAAAATTTTTGTAACTTCATCTGTTGATTTAAAAGATTTTGAATTTAAGTTTAAAGATTTACAATCTAGATTGAGATCCTTTTATTATTTAAAAATTCATATACCAGATGATGAGATGTGCAAAATGTTAATGACAAAACTATTTTTAGATAAACAGATTATAATTAAACACAAAGAAATTTTTGATTTTATTTTCAAAAGAATTGATAGAACTTATGATGACATTTATTCATTTGTAGAAAAAATTGATAAACTTTCTCTTGAGAAAAAAAGACAATTAACCATACCATTAATTAAAGAAATACTGTAAAGATCAAAAAAAATGAACATTTACAGAACCCATTTCTGCTCAGATCTCAATATCTCTAACCTTAATAATCAAGTTAAACTTAGTGGCTGGATTGATACAATAAGGGATCATGGAAACTTAATTTTTATTGATTTAAGAGATAATTATGGAATTACTCAATGTGTTATTGATTCTAGTCATGATAAGTTTGATGAAATTTCACATTTAAGTAATGAAAGTGTAATAACTGTAAATGGCAAAGTAATTCAAAGATCCTCTGATGTTATTAATAAAAATATTTCTACTGGCGAAATTGAGATAAAAATTGAATCATATATTTTACTTTCACCATCTGCCGTACTACCTCTACCTGTAAATTCTGATATAGAATATGGTGAAGATATAAGGTTAAAATATAGATTTTTAGATTTAAGAAGAAAGAAGCTTCACAATAATATTATTCTTAGAAGTAAGATTATTTCTTCTTTGAGAGCAAAAATGATATCACAGGGTTTTACTGAATTCCAGACTCCAATTTTAACCTCAACATCACCTGAGGGTGCCAGAGATTATTTAGTTCCCTCAAGAATACATCATGGTCAATTTTATGCCTTACCTCAAGCCCCTCAACAGTTTAAACAATTATTAATGATGGCAGGTTTTGATAAATATTTTCAAATAGCTCCATGCTTTAGAGATGAAGATAGTAGAGCTGATAGATCTCCTGGTGAATTCTATCAACTAGATTTTGAAATGAGCTTTGTAACACAAGACGACGTTTTTAATGCAATTGAACCAGTATTGTATGAAGTTTTTAATGAAAATAAAAACTACCACACTACTGAAGAGGTTACGGTTAGCAATTATCCATTTAAAAAAATTCCATATGAAGAGTCATTAGATCTTTATGGTTCAGATAAGCCTGATTTAAGAAATCCGCTTTTAATCTCTGATTTTACAGAAGTTTTTAGTGGTTCAGATTTTAAAATATTTAGCAATCTTATTGAAAAAGAATTTAAAGTTAAAGGTATAGTTGTTAATAATACAGCTAATAAACCAAGAAGTTTTTTTGATAAATTAAATAACTGGGCAAGAGAAGAGGGTGCTGCTGGACTTGGGTATATAAGTTATGCAGATAATGAACATAAGGGGCCAATAGCAAAAAATCTTGATTCAGATCGTCTGAGTCTTTTTAATTTACAAGATGATCAATCTATTTTCTTTATTTGTGACAAACAAAAAGAGACTCAATTATTCTCTGGTAAAGTTAGGGAAAAACTATGTAAAGAATTGAATCTACTTAATAAAAATGCTTTTGAATTTTGCTGGATTGTAGATTTTCCTATGTATGAATTAGATGAAAAAACAAACAAAATTGAATTCAGCCATAATCCTTTTTCAATGCCGCAAGGAGAGATGGAATCCCTATTAAATAAAAATCCTCTAGAAATTAAAGCATACCAGTATGATATTGTTTGTAATGGAGTTGAGCTCTCTTCTGGAGCAATAAGAAATCATAGAACTGATATTATGCATAAAGCTTTTGAAATTGCAGGTTATAATAAGGAAGTTTTAGAGTCTAAATTTTTAGGAATGCTTAATGCAATGAAGTTTGGAGCCCCCCCTCATGGAGGCAGTGCACCAGGTATTGATCGAATTGTAATGTTACTGGCAAATGAACCTAATATACGTGAGGTTATCGCGTTTCCAATGAATCAACAAGCTATGGATTTGATGATGAATGCACCAGCTGAAGTTGATAAGGAGAGACTTGAAGAATTAGGCTTAAAATTAGTAGATAAAAATTAAAACAGAACCAATTATTGCTAAAACTGTTCCAATCCAAGCTCCAGTAGTAGGAATTTTTTTTGTTACTACCCAAATTAAAAACAAGATCATAATAGGGCTAGTTGATGAAAGAGTAGCAACTATTCCTGCGTCTGCATGCTGAAGGGCAATTAATAAAAGACTCATTCCTAGAGCCATTCCTAAAAAACCACTTAATATAGATTGTCCAATGATTTTTAAATTTAGAGAGGTTTTTGTATTAAAAATTTCGTAATTTAAGAAAAAAGTAAAAGCTAAAAAAATACAAGAAATTAAAGTTCTTAATGAGGCTGAAGCTATAGGATCAGCGCCCATGTTTAAAATTGGCTTCATCATTATTAGACCAATAGCCTGACATAATGCTGCTCCAATTCCAAATATTACACCTAAGTATAAATTTCCTTCAACTAATTCCCATCTATGATTTTTATCTCTACTATTGCCGTATGCTATTGCAATAACAACTCCAAAGAAAACAATTATACATCCGATTAAGTTAACCAAGGACATTATTTCATTTAAAAAAATGATATTAAGAATAACAGTGAAAGGCGCTGCTAAAGAAAATAAAATATTATTTCTTCTAGGTCCAATTTTTTGAAGGGCTATAAATAATAATGTATCACCAAGAAAAATACCTATTATTCCAGACAATAAAATAACAAATAAGAAATCATTATTAATTGTACTCCATGTATCTAAATAAAAAGTATAACTAATTAGCATTAAAGAGACAAAAAATAATCTAAGTCTATTAAAAGCTAAACCTCCAATTTTTCTTGTTACATCAGCTGATATAAGTGAAGCTACTGCCCAACATAATGCAGCTGAAGTCGCTATAAAATAATATAAAAGCATTTTTTTTAATTAAAAAATATTTAAGATAAATTTTATTGGTAGTGATAAATATTCACCAAGAAGGTGCTCTTGCATAAAAACTCTTTTTATAAGACCTGTCCATCTAAGAAAAGCGTAAATTATTAAAACCCACAAATAAATACCAAAAATATAATTTAAGTAAGATATTATTTGTTTAAATCGATTATAAGAACTCATAATATGAAACCTAAATATTGGAATAAAGGTGTAATCCACTTATCAAACAATGATAAAGTTTTGAAGAAGATTATTGATAAATTCAACAATCAATTTCTTAAGTTAAATAATAATAGCTTTCATGCTCTTATTAATTCTATTATTGGTCAGCAAATTTCAGTATCTGCTGCTAATTCCATGAAAACAAAGTTATTTTCTCTTAAGAAAAATATTACCCCACTAACAATTAAAAATATAAAGAAAACTGATTTAAGAAAATGCGGACTATCGAAACAAAAAATTCTATATATTAATAACATTGCAATTTTTTTTTTAGAAAATAAAAAATTTATTAAAGAGATAAGCAAAAATGATGATTTGTCTATTAGAGAAAAATTAATAGAAATTAAGGGTATTGGTAATTGGACAGTGGATATGTTTCTTTTATTTACACATGGAAGCTCAGATATATTTCCATCTGGAGATTTGGGTTTCATAAAGGCTATAAGCAAACATTATAAAAAAGATTTACCACTTAGTGATAAGTTTTTAAAAAAACTTCAACGAAAATGGAGTCCTTATTCATCTATAGCAACTTGGTATCTTTGGAGGTCTCTCGATCCAATTCCTGTTAGTTATTAATATTTGCTCCTTGTTCTACCCAAACTCTAAGTTTATTTCTTTCAGTATTAGTAATACCTGTTAAATTATTAGGAGGCATGATCTCCTCATCTAATGCTTGTGCTTTTAAAAGTTTTAAGTTTTTTATAATATCGGTAGGTGAATCAAAAATAACTCCTTTTGGGGCAACTTCTATGCCTTCGTAAGTAGGATTTTTAGCATGACATGTTCCACATCTGTATTTTATTATATTTTGAACTTCATTAAATCTAATTATCATCACTGAAGATGACATTATAGGTTCTTTTTTATTAAGTATATTTAAGCTGCTAATTAGCATCAAAAAAAACATTATTAATGTTGCAGTTGGTAATATCCAAACTTTGTATTGTTTTTTATTTCTTAAGTTAAAATAATGACGTGTAAGAATTCCTGCTATGGAAATTATTATTAAAATTAACCAATTATATGACGACCCATAAGTAAAGGGGAAATGTGAGCTAATCATAATAAAAAGAACTGGAAGGGTAAAATAATTATTGTGAATAGATCTATTTTTTGCTTCTAATGATAAAGTTAAATTTGGTTCCTTATTTTTTTCAGCTGCATTTACTAAATTTTTTTGCGCAGGTATAATCACCCTGAAAACATTAGCAGCCATTAGCGTGCCTATTATTGCACCGACATGGATATACGCAGCTCTTGATCCAAAAATTTGAGTTAAAATATAACTCATAATTACGAAAATAGAGAACCCAATAATTACAAGTGTTTGCTGACTTTCTTCTGATGAATTCCTACAAGTAAAATCATATAATAACCATGATCCTAATAGTAATAATATAGAAATAAAAATAGAACCAAGAGGGCTTAATTCAATGCCGCCGTTCCCAAGCATCATAGTGCTAGCGTTTAGGTAATAAACTAAAATCAATAATACAAAACCACTTATCCAAGTGGAGTAAGCTTCCCATTTAAACCAATGAAGTACCTTAGGGAGTTGTTCAGGAGGTCCTTTAAGTTTTTCAATTCTATAGAATCCACCTGAGTGTACTGACCATAAATATCCATCTAAATGTTTAAAGTTTGGATCATCTCTTTCAAGTCTACTATCAAGCCAATTAAAATAAAAAGAAGTACCAATCCATGCTACTCCAACAATTATATGTATCCAACGGACTATTAAATGCAACCACTCTGAATAAACGGCAACTAGAGTTTCAAAAGAAACACCTAAATTATATAACGCAATTGTAAATGAGATAATTATAGTCAAAGAAAAAACAATATAGATACGATATTCCTTTGATTTTAATTTAGGGATGAATCCTAGAATGAAAAATAAAATAATACCAATAAGTATTGATGCTGGTAAGCTTAGTAATAAGTTATGAATAAAATTATTAAAATCATATGATTTAATAGGAGACACAATTTTTAGAAATAATTCCATTTTAATATTTTGTCTTATTTTCTTCTTTTTCCCATAACTTAAATGCTTTTATAGCATCATTTTCACATATTCTTTTGATTGGTATTTTTCTATGAGACATATTAACTTTAAATTCCTCATAAATAAATTTGTCATCAAAATTTATTTTTGAGGCATCTTCTCTAGAGTTACCATAGTAAATATTATCAATATGAGCCCAGTAAATTGCACTTAAGCACATTGGACAAGGTTCGCAGCTGGTATACAACTCATAACCACTTAAGTTGAAAGTATTTAGTTTTTTGCACGCTTCTCTTATTGCAACAATTTCAGCGTGAGCAGTTGGGTCATTATTAATTGTTACCTTATTAACTCCTTCTGCAATAATTTTACTATCTTTAGTAATTACGCAACCAAAAGGACCTCCTTTATCTTCAATATTTTTAATTGAAAGATCTATTGCTCTATTCATAAATTTTAAATTACTCATAAAGCTACCTTTAGCACCTCTTCTTTTATGTTAGTGAATATATTTTTTACATAAATTAATCTTGAAATAATAGAAAATGCTATTTCCGTTGGATCTTTAGAATCTCCAATTTTAATTCCAATTGGGCATTCTATTTTTTTTATTAATTCTTTATCATGACCATTATCAATAAACCTTTTTGCAAATCTTCTTTTTTTTGTATTTGAGCCAATTAATCCCACAAAGATAAAATTTCTTTTTAAAACTTCATTAATTATTTTAAAATCATAATTATGACTGTGCGTTAGAACAACATAATATGAATTTTTTTCTAAACGTTTAATAATTTTCCATGGCTCTTTGGATAAAAGATAATTAATATTTTTATAATTATTCATATTTAAAAATTCCTCTCTTGAATCTATTAGAAAGGTATTGAAATCTAAATCTTTAACATAGGAAATCAAAGATTGCCCTATGTGACCGGCACCAAAAATATATAAATTATTTTTATTTTCTTTAATTAACTTCTCACCCCTTATTGCTTCTGTAGAATTTGTATATAATGTTAAAATGAGCTCAACATATCCACCACAGCATTGGCCTATTCCTGGGCCAAGTGGCACACTTAATTTTTTCTTTTTAATATTTTTAGTAAGTAGATTATGTGATTCATTTATAACAAGATGTTCTAAATTTCCTCCTCCAATAGTTCCATAAATACCATCTAATGAAACAAGCATAATATCATTAACTTTAGTAGGGGCTGAACCCTTAACATTTATTATTTTAACTTTAATTATCTTTTTTTTATAAATTAATTCATTGTTAAGTTTGTTTAATTTCATACTAATAAATACTTTTTAATATATTTTCCGGCGTAGCTGGGGCAATTAAGTTTGCAGAGCCTTTTTTCTTATTAGCGTTAAAAACAGCATCTTTTATTGCTGTAAAACTAGAGATAGCTAACATAAAAGGTGGCTCACCTACCGCTTTAGATCTATTCACAACTTCTTCTTTATTAAATCCGCTTTTATAGATTTCAACATTTAACTTAAAAGGTGTTTCACCCGCTGTAGGAATTTTATAAGTTGATGGACTGTGTGTTAGAATGTTCCCATCTTTTCTCCACGATATTTCTTCTGTGGTTAACCAACCAAGTCCTTGTATAAAACCACCCTCAATTTGTCCTTTATCTATTCTTTTATTGATTGAGTTTCCTACATCATGAATGATGTCAACTTGTAACAATTTGTTTTCGCCAGTTAATGTATCTACAATAACTTCACTTACTGCAGCACCATATGTAAAATATAAAAATGGACGACCTTTTAATGTTTTTGTATTTATATCAATTTTAGATGTTTTGAAAAAACCTGATGAAGATAAAGAGACCCTATTTAAGTAAGCTTTGCTAATTAATTCTTTAAAAGTAATTTTTCTTTTATCAAAATGGACATAATCATTTTCATATCTAATAATACTTTTGACATTATAATGATCGTAAATAAAATTATTTAAATTAGATTTTAATTTGTAAATTGCATTAATAATAGCTCCGCCATTTAAATCTGTCGTAGCAGATGCCGCACTTGCTGAAGTGTTAGGGACTTTTTCTGTATCAGTTGAGGTAATTTTAATAAATTCGTAACTTAAACCAAGCTCATGTGAGGTTATCTGAGCCAGTTTAGTCATTAAACCTTGTCCCATTTCTATACCACCATGATTTAAATGAACAGAACCATCTGTATAGATATGTACTAAGGCACCAGCTTGATTTAAATGTGTTGTGGTGAATGAAATTCCAAATTTAATAGGTGTAATTGAAATTCCTTTTTTTAAAACTTTTTGTTTATCATTAAATTTTTGAATTTCTTTTTTTCTTTTATGATATTCTGATTTTTTTATGAGTTGATTAAATATGTCATTTATAACATTATCAGTGATTTTCATTCCATAGTGAGTTTCATTATTTATATTTTTTTTATAAAAATTTAATTTTCTAACTTTAATTGGATCCTCATTAATTTTTTGAGATATATTTTCTAATATATTTTCTATACAAAACATTCCTTGGGGACCTCCAAATCCTCTAAAAGCTGTATTGGAGACAGTATTAGTTTTGCAACGATAGGATTCTATTTCTATATTAGGTATAAAATAAGCATTATCTATATGGTAAATAGCCCTGTCATTAATTGCCCCAGACAAATCAGCTGAAATTCCACACCTTGAAGCCATAATAACTTTTAGTGCATTTATTTTTCCTTTGTTTGAAAAACCCACTGTATATTTAAAATAAAAATCATGTCTTTTCCCAGTCATTATCATATCATCATCTCTATCTACTCTTAATTTAACAGGCTTATTGAGCTTTTTTGATGCTATCGCTGCTATTGCGGCAAATAAAAAAGATTGGGTTTCTTTACCTCCAAACCCACCTCCAATTCTTCTGACTACAACATGAATACTATTAAAATTTTGATTTAAAACTTTGGCAACTATTTGCTGTGTTTCAGAAGGGTGTTGTGTTGATGAATATATTAAAAAATTGTCATCTTCTTGAGGAATAGTCATAGCAATTTGTCCCTCTAAGTAAAAATGATCTTGACCACCTGAATATAATTCACCCGATAAAATATTTTCAGATTTTTTTAATTTATTTTTAGTGTCACCTCTATTTAAAAATCTAGGCTTAAGTACATATGATTTTTTTTTGATTGCATCTTTAATTGTAATTATAGGTTTTAATTCTTTAACTATAATATTTGCTTTTAATGATGCTTTTTTAGCTAAAATATTTGATTTAGCTATAACAGCAAAAATTGGCTGACCATGATATTCTATTTCCTTAGATGTAAATATTTTATCGCCTTTAAATATTGGACCAACATCATTAACACCCTTAATGTCCGCCTCAGTAATAACATCTATTACACCTTCTGAATTAATGACATCAGTTAAGTCTATTTTTTTTATAATACCTTTACTGCAGTTGCTATACCCAATAGCTGCATGTAACAAGTTTTGTGGTTCTGGAATATCATCAGTATAAATAGCTTTGCCAGTAACATGTTTTTTTGCACTTTCATGCTCTATATTTTTAGTAAATAATTTATCCATTAATATACACTTGATTTAATATTATTCTCTTCATTGAAAAATCTTTCAAGCAAATTCTGACTAATTTTAGTTCTGTATTCTTTTGATGCCCTAACATCATCAAGAGGGTTAAAGTCTTTTTTTATAATTTTTTTAGCTTTCTCTATTTTGTCAAAAGTAAATTCTTTATTAATTAAGTAATCTTGAGTTAGTTTAGCAATTTTAGGTGTGCTGGCCATTCCACCACTAACAATTTTTATAAATTTAATTGTATTATTTTCTACTCTAGCATTGATTGACATAAATATTGAGCTAATGTCATCATCAATTCTTTTTGAAATTTTATAACATTTTAAAGTATTTTTTTTATATATTGGGATAATTATTTCTTTAACTAATTCATTCTTGGCTAATTTTGTTTTTCTATAATCAATAAAAAAATCATCAAAATATATAATTTTTTTAATTTTTCCTATAGTAATGATTTTACTATTTAAGCTCATCAAAACTGGTAAACTATCTCCAATAGGTGATGCACTACCTATATTTCCCCCTAAGGAAGCGGTATTTCTTATTTGTTCAGACCCATATCTTTCAAACATTTTTGCAAAAGTTGGATAATATTTTTCTAATACTGGAATTATTTCATTAATTGTTGTTGCTGCGCCAATATGTATATTATTATTTTTTACTCTTATATATTTTAATTCTTCATTAGAGCCCAAGTAAAAAATATTATTTAGATTTTTTCTTTTCTTTGTTACTTCTAAAGATAAATCTGTGCCACCAGTAAGCAAATAATAATCAGAAGTTTTATTTAAATCTTTTAGAAGACTTTTTAATTTATAATGAATAAAAAATTTTGATTTATTTTTGCTAATTAAAATATCATTTTTTTTTATTTTTTTTAATTGATTAAAAATTTTTTTTGTTTCAATTATATTTTTTTTATATTTATACATATCCTTAATAGATTTTTTAATTGGTAAATAACCAGTGCATCTACATAAGTTACCAGATAAAAATTTATCAATATTGTGATTTGTTGGCTTTACATTGTTTACATACATTCCATACATAGACATGATAATACCTGGTGTACAAAACCCACATTGAGAACCATCTTTGTCAATCATACTATTTTGAACAGGATGCAAGTTTTGTTTTTCAAGGCTTTCAACAGTAATTAAATGTTTTGCGTTTAAGGAGTATAAAAAAGTTATGCATGTATTAATGCTCTTGTATTGAATTTTATTATTTTTTATTTCTCCAATAACGGCTGTACAAGCACCACAATCTCCTGAAGCACAACCTTCTTTGGTACCTGTAAGTTTTTTATCATTTCTTAAATAGTTAAGAACTGTTGTGTTTGTTTCAATATTTTGAACGGATACCAATTCATTATTAAGAATAAAATTAATATTATCCTTAGTCATTAACTACCTCGATAAGTTGTATAACTCCATGGGCTTATAAGTAATGGAACATGATAATGTTCATTTATATTATTTATGCCGAATCTAATTATAACATCATCTAAAAAATAGGGCTCATCTAGATTTGTAAAATTTTTAAAGTAATCACCACAAAAAAAAATTAATTCGTATTTTCCTTTAATAAAATTTTCATTTCCCAATACAGGCACTTCGGATCTTCCGTCTTGATTTAATTTAAAATCTATAATTTTTGTCCTTTTATCACTATCAATTTTATATAGTGAAGCTTTTATACCGGAACCAGGGGTTCCATTAAAAGTATCTAATACATGTGTTGTTAAATATCCCTTAGACATAATATGTTTTTATTTATACAGTATTTATATAATTATTAAATTATAGTTTAAATGTCTGAAAAAAGAAATTTTATAGGTTATGGCAATAATTTACCTAAATTTAAATGGGTTAATAATTCAAAGATAGCAGTTCAATTTGTATTAAATTATGAAGAGGGGGCTGAGAACTCAGTTTTGAATGGAGATAATCAATCTGAGATTTTTTTATCTGAAATAATTGGCGCTGAACCTGTGGTAGGTCACAGACATATGAATATGGAGTCAATTTATGAATATGGATCTAGAAGAGGTTTTTGGAGAATTTATAATGAATTTATTAACAGAGATTTACCCCTTACGATTTTTGGAGTTGGTTTAGCATTAGAAAAAAACGAAGAGATTTGCTCTGCTATTAAAGAAGCAAATTTTGAAGTCGCAAGTCATGGATATAGATGGATTAATTATCAGGACATTGATCCAAAAATTGAAGAAGATCATATTATTAAATGTAACGAAATTATAAAAAAAATTTTTGGTTATTATCCATCAGGTTGGTACACGGGAAGAACTAGTCCTAACACTAGAGAGTTGGTTTTAAAAAATACTCAAGTTATTTATGATAGTGACTCATATTCTGATGACCTGCCATATTGGATAGATAATAAAGATAAAAGACACCTAATCATACCCTATACCTTAGATAATAATGATATGCGTTTTGTAACAGCTCAAGGTTTTAATACAGGTGATGATTTTTATAATTATTTAAAAGATTCTTTTGACACATTATATGAAGAAGTTAATAAAACAGGATCATCTAGAATGATGTCTATAGGTTTGCATTGTAGAATTATAGGAAGACCAGGAAGATTTCAGTCTCTAGTAAGATTTTTAAATTATTTAGATGGCTTTAAAGATATATGGATTTGCAAAAGAAAAGATATTGCTAATTTTTGGTACGATAAATTTTAATGAATATAAAAGAGGTAAATAAATTAGAGCAGTATAAGTTTAATTACATTTTTAAAAATATATTTGAGCATTCAGATTTTATTACAAAAATAGTTGAGAACAATAGGCCCTTTAAAAATAAAGAAGAGGTGATTGATAATTTTTTAAAGACTTTTGATTCTTTGGATGAAAATATTAAAGTTAATATAATAAAGTCTCATCCCGATTTAGGTGATAAATTAAAAATTAAAAAAGGTTTAACTGAATTTTCTCAAGAGGAGCAGGCAAAAGCAGGGCTTGCTGAGTGCTCCGATGATGAATTTAGTGAATTTCATAAACTAAATAATGATTTTAAGGCTAAATTTAATATACCTTTTATTTTTGCAGTAAGAGATAAAACTAAAGTTGAAATATTCGAAGAGTTTAAAAATAGATTAAAGTCAGATAATATAGAACAAGAACTTGACAAATCTTTAAATCAGGTGAAAAAAATTGCAAGTTTAAGAATTAATGAAATAATAACTAATGAACAAATATAAAATTAAAAACTATATTAATTTAGCAAGTCCAGTACTTGGCTCTAAGATTTATAAATTTAGTGACCAGTTTTTTGGAAATGCTTCACGTTTAATAAAAGATGAAGATCCTGTTTTTAAAGAAGGTGTTTATGATAAGCATGGTAAATGGATGGATGGCTGGGAAACAAGAAGAAAAAGAGACGCTGGAAATGATTATGTTATCTTGAAGTTGGGAATACCTGGAAAGATCTCTGAAATTCAAATTGATACTGCTTTTTTTAATGGTAATCAGCCTGAATATGCATCCATTGACGTATGTTTTTCGAAAAACTCTAAATTTAAATGGAATACAATTTTAACTAAAAAAAAACTTAATCCTAATAGTCTTCATAAATATAAAATCAAAAATAATAATACTTTTAATTATGTAAGATTAAACATTTTTCCTGATGGAGGTGTGGCTAGATTAAAACTTTTAGGAGACTTAATAGTTAATAATAAAAAAAGTAACGAAAAAATTGATTTATCAAGTGTTCTTAAGGGTGCCAAAATTATTGCATGTAGTGACGAACATTTTGGTGTTGCTCAAAATATTATCTCACCTGGTAAATCTATTAATATGGGAAATGGTTGGGAAACGAAAAGAAGAAGAGGCAAGGGCTATGATTGGGTTATAATAAAACTAGCAGACATAGGTTTAATTGATAGTATCAATATTCAAACTCATCATTTTAAAGGTAATTACCCTGCAAGTTTTACAATTCAGGGAGCTTTAAATAACACTAATGTCGGTATTATTAAATTAATTAAAGATAGTCAGAAATGGCAATCAATAATTAGTAAAACAAAGCTGAAGCCTCATGACGATTTCAAGATTGATAAATTAAACTCCAAAATAAAAGAAGTTAATTATCTTAAGTTAAGTATATTTCCTGATGGAGGAATTTCACGATTAAGAGTTTATGGAACAATTTTATGAACTACGAAATTAAAAAAATAACAAAAGATAATTTTTCAGAATTTGGTGATTTTATAAACCCTTATGACAAAATTGGTGAGAATATTAATTCCAATACAACTAAAAGTTATTTTGATTTAGCAAATATAGAAATTTTAAGTGAAGATAAGCGTGTTAGATTAAATTTATTTGATGCAAAAAAAAGATTATTCCCACTTAAAATTGATATGCTAGAAAATCACCCATTTAGCTCTCAGATTTTTTTGCCATTAGGTTCTTATGATTTTCTTGTAATTACTTGTCCAGCTAGTCCGAAACCAAATTTAAAAAAAATAAATATATTTAGAGTGGATCAAGGCAATGGCATTAATTTCAAGCCGCAAGTTTGGCACTTTCCTCTAATTTCATTTAATGACGCTAAATTTATTACTATCGATAAAAAAAATGATGAAAATAATTTAGAAATTTATAATTTTACCGAAGAGGAAACTTTTACAATTAATGGATAGCACAATTTTAAAAATTGATAATATTTCTAAATCTTTTCCTAGAGTAAAGGCTAATAAAAATATTTCGTTTAATATAAAGCGTAATACCGTTCATGCATTGCTTGGAGAAAATGGTGCCGGTAAATCAACATTTGTTAAAGTGCTATATGGTTTATTAAAGCCTGATGAGGGCTTTATGTATTTTAATGATAATCTTTTAAATATTCAGTCACCATCTGAGGCCAGGCAAAAAAAAATAGGGATGGTTTTTCAACACTTCTCTTTATTTGATTCACTTACTGTAAGAGAAAATTTAATACTTGGTATTGATCAAGATATGTCCTTTTCTGATTTACAAAAAAAAGTTAATAATATTTCTGAAAAATATCAATTACCTCTTGATCTTGACGCTCCTATAAATACTCTTTCAGCAGGTCAAAAACAAAGAGTAGAAATTGTAAGAATACTTTTACAAGATCCTGAATTATTAATTATGGATGAGCCAACATCTGTTTTGACACCTCAGGAAGTTAAAAGTTTATTTAAAACTTTAGATAAATTGCTAAAAGAAGGTAGAACAATACTCTACATTACTCATAAATTAGAAGAAGTTATTAATTTATGTGATGAAGTTACTATATTGAGAGATGGTGCCGTTATTGATTCCAGTAAATTAGAAAATGAGACAGCTGAAAGCTTAGCAACTAAAATGTTAGGTAAGAAATTAAGTGAAATTAAGACTGATTATGATCATATTAAAGATTCAATAAACTTTAAAGCTCATAATTTAGCCCAAAATTTTAATAATCCATTTAATACTGATTTAAAGAACATATCTTTTGAAGTTAAGGAAGGGGAGATTTTTGGCATTGCTGGCATTGCTGGAAATGGTCAATCAGAGCTAATGAATCTTCTTACTGGCGAAAATGTTGACGATGTTGATGGTTCAATAACATTTAATAATACTGAAATAACAAATTTTAATCCAAAAAAAAGGAGAGATTTATCTATAGCTTTTGTTCCAGAAAATAGATTAGGTCACAGTGCCGTTCCAGAACTAACTTTAGCAGAAAATGTTTTACTCAGTCAATTTCCTAATAATGGTTTTTTAAAAAATGGGATGATTAATTATAAAAATATTGAAATTCAGGCAAAAAAAATTGTTGATGAGTTTAATGTGGTAACACCTGGAGTTGATGCTAAAGCCTCAAGTTTATCAGGAGGTAATTTACAAAAATTTGTAATTGGAAGAGAAATATTATCTATGCCTAAATTATTAATTATTTCTCACCCTACATGGGGAATTGATGCTGGTGCTGAACATACAATTAGAAAATCTTTAATTGAGTTGGCAAAAAATGGTACCTCAATAATAGTTATTTCTCAAGATCTAGACGAGTTATTTGAAATTTCTCATCGCATATCAGTAATATTTAATGGAAACTTATCTAAAAGTGTTGATACTGCAAAAATATCAATCGCAGAAATAGGTCTTTTAATGGGAGGTAAAGGGTTTGTTTAATTTTCTCCCAGAATTAAAAGTAAGAGAAAATCCTTCTTCAATAATGAATTTTTCTGTTCCTGTTGTAGCAGTTTTTCTGACAATTGTTACGGGTTCATTAATTTTTGCTATGATGGGTTTTGATCCAATTTTTGCGTTACATACATTTTTTATATCACCAATTTCAAATACTTATGGCATTTCTGAACTTCTAGTTAAAGCTACTCCTCTTGCTCTAATTGCTGTCGGATTATCTTTTTGTTTTAAAAACAATTTATATAATATTGGTGCCGAAGGCCAATTAACTATGGGCGCTGTAATAGGTGGGGGTATAGGAATTTATTTTCATGACACTCAGGGTTTTTGGGTTCTACCGCTAATGATATGCGGTGGCGCTATTGGTGGAGCGTTGTGGGGAATGATACCTGCATTCTTAAAAATTAAATTTAATACAAATGAAATTTTAACTAGCTTAATGCTTGTTTATATAGCTTTGTTAATTCTTGATTATCTCGTTGTTGGGCCATGGAAAGATCCTAATGGCTTCAGTTTTCCCAAAACACGTAAATTTGGTGACTCAGGCAGAATGCCATTATTATTTAGCGGTTTACGAGTTCATTTTGGAATTATTATAACTTTAATTGGCATATTTGCCTCATGGTTTATTTTTTCTAAAACTATGCTTGGTTATCAATTAAAAGTTACTGGCTTTAGCCCTGTAGCTTCAAGATATGCAGGTTTTAGTCAAGACAAACTGGTTTATATTGCTTTTATTATCGCAGGTGCATTTGCTGGAATAGCAGGACTAGGAGAAGTTTCAGGACCTATAGGATTGTTGTATAGAGATATTTCTCCAAACTATGGCTTTACAGCAATTATTGTCGCTTTCTTAGGAAGATTGCATCCAATTGGAATTATTTTTGCATCTTTAATTATTGCTTTAACTTATTTAGGGGCTGAAGATGCTCAATTATTTATGCAAATTCCAGCAGCAGTAGGCTTTGTTTTTCAAGGGTTAGTTTTATTTTATCTTCTAGGAGCCGAACTTTTAGTAAACTATAAAATTGTATTGAGGAAAAGAGTATGAATTTAGATATCGTAATAGGAATTATTCAAATTATACTTATTGCAACAACACCTTTAGTTTTTGCTGGAATAGGTGAGTTAGTTACAGAAAAAACTGGAGTTCTTAATCTTGGAGTAGAAGGAATGATGTTGGTTGGGGCAGTTACAGCATTTGTCACTTTAGTTATTACTGGAAGTTACTTTTTAGCATTTTTAGTTTCTATTTTATCAGGCGCTCTAATGTCTGGATTATTTGCTTATCTAGTTTTAATATTAATGTCTAATCAGGTTGCGACTGGTCTAGCTTTGACAATCTTTGGGATAGGCTTAAGCTCAATGATCGGTAAACAATATATTGGCACACCTATAAAAGGATTTAATCCATATTTTTTTGTTGTCCTTTCCTTTGTAATAGTCTTTTTAGTACATTATTTTTTTTATAAAACTAAGTTAGGTTTAATTTTTAGAGCTGTTGGAGAGTCTCATCATTCATCCCATGCATTAGGATATAGTGTAATAAAAATAAGATTATTAGGTATTTTATTTGGAGGCTCTATGTGTGGGCTTGCTGGATCATACATGTCGATATGTTACGCACCTATGTGGCAAGAAAATATGATAGCAGGAAGAGGTTGGATTGCTCTTGCTCTAGTAGTGTTTGCAACTTGGAAACCGAGACGAATTTTAGTCGGTGCTTACATTTTTGGAGGAGTTTCAATCTTACAAATGAACTTACAAGCTTGGGGAGTTAATTTTCCTGGTCAATTTTTTAATATGGCTCCATATCTAGCAACAATGATCGTTTTGGTTATTATATCAAGTAATCGCCTTAGAATTAGATTAAGTGCTCCTGCCTCACTCACTATCCCTTTTTTTAAAGGAAGATAGATATCCACTATTTTTCGATAAAATATATTAAGAATCGTTGAGGTATCTTTAATAAAGATATTGAATAAACAATTATTTTTAGCAGGTGAGGTTAAAATGATTAAATTAATTACAACGACTATTTTTTTTTTAGGATTAATGCTTGGGTCAGCCAATGCGGATCCTAAAAAAATTGGCTTTATTTATATAGGCCCACCAGGAGATCATGGCTGGACTTACATGCATGATCAAGGAAGACAATATATGGAAAGTCAGCTAGGTGATGCTGTATCTTCTACTTATATTGAAAATGTTCCTGAAAATGCAGATGCAGTTAGAGCAATTAGAAAATTAGCTGCTTCAGGACATGATTTAATTTTCACTACTTCATTCAATTATATGGATCAGACTTTGGAAGTTGCAAAAGAATTTCCAGATGTAAAATTTGAACATGCAACTGGATATATGCGTGCTGATAATGTTTCAACTTATGGCGCAAGATTCTATGAGGGAAGAACTATTAGCGGTCATATAGCGGGTAATTTGACTAAAACTAATACTATTGGTTATATTGCATCTTTCCCCATTCCAGAGGTTGTTAGAGGTATTAACGCTTTCTACTTAGCTGCTTCTAAAGTTAACCCTGATATCAAAATTAAGATAATATGGGCTTTTACTTGGTATGATCCAGGTAAAGAGGCAGATGCTGCAAAAACTTTAATTAATCAGGGTGCTGATATATTAGTTCAACACACTGATACTTTTGCCCCTTGTCAAGAAGCAGAAAAAGCAGGAGTTCTTGCTTTTGGTCAAGCTTCTAACCAGGAAGAATTTTGTCCTAATTCGCACCTAACAGCTATTGAAGATGTTTGGGGTCCATACTATGCTGAAAGAGCAAAGGCAGTAGTTGATGGGACTTGGTCATCTTCAGATACTTGGGAAGGAATGGACAAAGGTATGGTTGTTATGTCTCCATACAATGCTAAAATAATGCCATCTGACTTAATTCAAGAAGCGGTAGCAATGGAAATAGCATTGAAAGATGGAAGTATGCATGCTTTTGAAGGTCCAATTTATAACCAAGCTGGTGAATTAATGGTTCCAGAAGGTGAAGTAGCAGACGATGGTATGCTACTTGGAATGAATTGGTATGTTCAGGGTATTGACGGCGAACTACCTCAATAATAATTTAAAACATATCTAAACCTCTCTTTTTTTTAAAGAGAGGTTATTACAATTTTTAATAATAGGAAAAGCAATGGTCGATTTACATATCACGTGGGACGAATATAATAAAAAAACAGAACAACTTGCGGCAATGGTATACAAAGACGGTTGGGATTTTAACCAAGTAGTTTGTATAGCTAAAGGCGGAATGAGAGTAGGGGACATTATAGCAAGAATTTTTAATGTACCTTTAGCTGTTCTATCTGTTGAGTCATATCGAGGTGATGGAGTTAAAAATAAAAGAGGGTCTATTACTTTTTCAAGAGACCTTGCTAAGACAAGCCCTAATATAGGTTCTAAAGTTTTGATAGTAGATGATTTAGCTGACTCAGGTATAACATTAAAAAAGAGTATTGAGTGGATGGAACATTTTTATGGATTTTATCTAGATGAACCAATCAGAACAGGTGTCCTTTTTTATAAAGCTGTTTCAAGTTTTAAGCCTAATTATTACGTAGACTATTTAAAAGATTCCCCATGGATTCACATGCCTTATGAAAAGTATGAAACAATGAAACCTGAAGAGATTGTCTAAAAAATTGAAGTTATTTTGCTAAAACTTTTTTTCTTTTCTGCAAATGCTGGAATAACACAATCATCTTTTGGCTTACCAATTACTAATAAAACAAAAGGTTTTTCATTATTAGGTCTTTTTAGTATTTGGTTTAAGAAGTTCATTGGACTAGGTGTATGAGTTAGCATTGATAAGCCCGAGTAATGCAAACAAGATATTAATATGCCAGTGGCAATGCCAACTGACTCTTTGACATAGTAATTTTTAATTTTACTTTTATTTTTAAGAGAATATTTTTTTTCAAAAATTGCTATTAAATATGGAGCCTCTTCTAAAAAAGATTTATTTTTATCCGTTCCTAATGGCTTAAGCGCATTAAGCCATTCTTTTGGTGCTTTATTTTCATAAAATTCTCTCTCTTCTTCCTCTGCTGCAACTCTTATTTTTTTTTTAATTGTTTTATTCTTAATAATAACAAAGTGCCAAGGCTGAAGGTTTGCGCCATTTGGAGCTGTACCAGCAGCTAAAACAGCATTTTTAATTATTTCAAAATCAATACTATTTTTTTTAAAATTTCGGACACTTCTTCTATTTTTTATCAAATTATAAAAATTTTTAGAATTAACTTTCATTTCTTTGATTGTTTGGTTTGAAAAATTTAATTTTTTAGTTATGAATTCCATAAATGTATTGGTTAATAATTATTTTAGGAACATTTATACTTTCTGTATCTGTTAGTAACCCTCTTTATCGACTCTTAATTAACAAAAGAATTAAGTTTAATGCTTTTATAAAAATAATTATTAGATTTTTTTTGTTTTTTATAGGAATAATAGTGATTTTTAGTGGACTTTATTTGGAGAGTATTTAATTTAGTATCTTCTAATATTCCTATCAATTAAAGCTGCCCAAGCATCAATCCCACCAAGAACGTTGACACAATTCATTAATCCTTTTGATTTAAGCCATTTGCAAACAGCCTGACTTCTTGTGCCAGTGTGACACATTACAAATATATTTTTATCACCATTTAATTCAGTATATCTGTTAGCTATCTCTGATAATTTTATATGAATAGTGCCTTTTACATGGGCATGATCTCTTTCAGTATCTTCTCTGACGTCTAATATCTGTATTTTTTTATCTTGATCTCTTAGCTCATTTAACTTGTGAACTGTAATTTCGCTACTTTTATATATTTCCATTCAATTGTATTTTATATAAATACTCTAAAATATCCAGTGTTTTTATGGTTAAATCCAAAATATAATTTGTTTAATCCAAAAAAATAAGTATAACAAATTTTTTTCAAGGAAATTTAAATATGTCTAAAAAAATTACTTTTTCTGCCTTTGGTAGAGACTCTTATTATCATAGAGACTGGTTTAAAAAAAATGGTTTTAAATTTGATAGAAGTTCAAGAAGGTGGGTTGTTGAAAACCTTCCTATTGAACATGCTGAAGATTTTGCAAGTTACTGCAGAAAGTATGGATTAACATTTGAAAGATCAGATAGAATGATCACTGAGTTTGATTACGCTGATTATTTATGGGATGGTCAAAGAGATGATTATATGAAAACCTTAGCGACAGTTAAGATCCCAACTCCAAAAAATAAGATATAGTTTCTGTCTAAATTTTGGCCTGTAAATAATATACTATTACTTTTTATTTTATCTGCAATTTGGGGCTCTGCATTTATTGCTATAAAAATTAGTCTTGAAAATTTTGCACCTGCTAGTGTTGCATCCTACAGACTAATTTCTGCTTCATTATTTTTATTAGTTTTTTATTTTATTGGTAAATACAAAACTTCTTTAAGTAAATATGATTTGGCTATGTTAGTTTTCGTTGGCATTGTTGGAAATTTTTTACCTTTTTATTTAATAAGTTGGTCTGAACAACATATACAATCATCAACTGCTGGAATATTAATGGGGGTTGGGCCAATACTAACTTTAATACTTTCTCATTTTTTCACAAAAGATGACAAATTCACTATATCTAAATTAATTTCTATTTGTATTGGCTTTGTTGGAGTTTTATTTATTTTTGAAATAGATACTTTTTTTAATATTAATTCATCTAATTCGATTCAATTACTATCTAAGTTTTTAATAATACTTGCTGCTTTAGGTTATATGTTATCTAATATAGTTGCTTATAATACACTAAAGCACATTGATTCATTTTCTATTACTTTTTTTGCAACATTGTTTGGAGCTTTAGCCTCAATCCCTTTTTTAGTTATTAGCGAATTTAATCAACCATCATATTTTACATTAAACTCTATTTTGCCAATTCTATACTTAGGTTTGTTCCCAACAGCACTAGCCTTTCAGCTAAGGTATCATATTACTAAAACTTCAGGACCGGTTTTCCTATCTTATGTTGCTTACCTAATTCCTATTTTTGCACTAATTTGGGGATTTATCTTATTGTCTGAAGATATAAAAGTATCATCATCTATAGGTATCTGTCTGATTTTATTAGGTGTTTTTGTTGGTCGTAAATATCAGTGAGAAAAATAACTATAAAAAGCATAGGCTATCATTAATAAACCAATTAAAATTGTTACATTTCCAGCATTAAAAAATTTCATATTAAATAAGTATTATATTTAAAATATTTTTTTTCTATTGATTTTTTCAATATTTAACGACAAGATATTTAATATTATGACAAATTCTGTAAAATACATTCTAGAAGAATCAAAAGCTCCAAAATTTTGGTACAATATAAACGCTGATTTACCAAGTCCACCCCCTCCGCCTTTACATCCTGGCACTAAAGAACCTGCTGGTCCTGATGATTTTGCTCCTTTATTTCCAATGGGATTAATAATGCAAGAAGTCTCTACTGAAAGAGAGATTGAAATACCAGAGCCCGTAAGAGAAATATATAAACAATGGAGACCATCACCTTTGTATAGAGCAAGGAGATTAGAGAAGTACTTAGATACGCCAGCTAAGATATATTATAAATATGAAGGGGTAAGCCCTACAGGAAGTCACAAACCAAACACAGCTGTCCCTCAAGCTTTTTTTAATAAACAGGAAGGTGTTAAGAAAATTTTCACTGAAACTGGTGCTGGCCAATGGGGAAGCTCCCTTGCTTTTGCAGGTCAAATATTTGGGATAGATATTGAAGTTTTTATGGTTAAAGTCAGCTATGATCAAAAACCGTATAGAAAATTAATGATGCAAACTTTTGGCTCTACCTGTCACGCAAGTCCATCAGAACTTACTGATTTTGGAAAAAAACTTTTAGCTGAAGACCCTAATAACCCTGGAAGCTTAGGTATAGCTATTTCAGAAGCTATTGAGGCGGTGGTAAAAAGTGAAGGTAAAGCCAAGTATGCTCTTGGCAGTGTTTTAGGGCATGTTCTTCTTCACCAAACAATCAATGGAAATGAAGCAATTCAACAAATGGAACAAGCTGGAGATTATCCTGATATAATAGTAGGTTGTACTGGAGGAGGTAGTAATCTTGCCGGTTTAATGTTTCCATTCCTTGGTCAACAATTAAGAGGTGGTCAAAAAATTGATATTATTGGTTGCGAACCTCTATCATGCCCTTCTTTTACAAAAGGTAAGTATGCATATGATCATGGAGATATGGCTAGAATGACACCTCTTATTAAAATGCATACACTTGGATCGGATTTTTTACCACCTGCAAATCATTCTGGAGGTTTGAGATATCACGGAATGTCTTATCATCTAAGCCACTTGTATGACCTTGGGCTAATGAGAGCAAAAGCTTATGGTCAAAAAGATTGTTTTGAAGCCGGTGTAATATTTGGAAAAGAAGAAGGTATAATCCCAGCTCCTGAAGGTAATCATGCTGTTAAAGGAGCTATAGATGCAGCTCTTGAATGTAAAGCAAAAGGTGAGTCTAAAACAATTTTATTTAACTTATGTGGGCATGGTCACTTTGATATGACAGCTTATGATGACTATTTTAGCGGAAGATTAGCTGATGATTTTTATGATGAAGAAACTGCAAATCAATCTCTTTCAAAGCTTCCTGAAATTGGATAAATTGTTTTATTATTAGAAATTAATAATTTTTTTTAATTAAAAATGAAATATTGAAACTCTTATAAAGGGAGAGATTAATTTTTTTAACGCCGAAGGAGCAACAACCCGGAAACTCTCAGGCAAAAGGACCTTTATAATTAAAATCTGGAGATTATAAAATCAACAGATGGGCTTGAAGAAATAACATGGTAGATATCTGGCCTTTCTTTGGTACTCGTCCTTACAATCAAGATGCAAAAACATTAATTGCACCCTCCACCGATCATTTGAGTATTGAGAATATCGAAATATTTAGAAAAAATAATTATTGGAATTACTTAAAAATATTAAATCCTGTTGGTCAATTAAAAGAAAAAGATTCATTATTGGAAGCCAGAACTCATTTTAATGAGATGAAGGAAAATGATGTAATTAAAAAAGATAATGATCCAAATTTTTATGTATATCAAATTCAACTTGGTAATCATAATCAAGTAGGTTTTTTATCTCTTGCTTCAGTTGGTGATTTTGAGAAAAATATAATTAAACCACATGAGAAGATTTACGAAAGTAGAAAAGTTGAGAGAGCAGATCAAATGATGAATATTAATACTCAGATAGGTCCAATCTACGTATCTTATGCATCAGATGAAAATATAAGAAAATTACTATTAACTGAAATGACTAAACCCCCATCTTATGATTTTGAAAGTTTTGATAACTCTGTTCATAAATTATGGTGTATTAAAGATAATAAATTTATTGAAAGCCTTAAGAGTTTAGCTAAAAATATTCCTAATTTATATATAGCAGATGGACATCATAGAATGGGTGCTATGGAACATATAAAACAAATTAATTCCAAAAATAATAAGTTTATGATTGCCGCATTTCCATCTAATGAGTCTAAAATATTTGATTATAATAGAGTTATAAAAGATTTAAACGGCCTCTCAAAAGATGAATTTATTAAAATATTATCTAATAATTTTAATATAGTTAAAAAAAACAAATCCCATCGACCAACTAAGAAAAATGAATTCGGAATGTACTATGAGAAACAGTGGTATTCACTTGAATTTAAAGGATCTTTAAAATCTTTGAATTTTATTGATCAATTAGATATCAATATATTAAATCAATTTTGTCTTGTTAAAATTCTTAATATTAAAGATGTTAATAATGATAAAAGAATTCGTTTTATAGCAGGCTGCCATGGTTTAGATGCTTTGGAAAAAAAAGTAGATGAAAATCTTGATAGTGTTGCTTTTTCAATCTTCCCATCTGATATAACAGATGTTATTAAAGTCGCTGATAACAACTTAACAATGCCACCTAAATCTACCTGGTTTGATCCTAAACCTCTTGATGGATTGGTTGTGTATGAGTTTAATTAATTTATGGAAAAACCAAATCTAAAACCTAATAATCCAAATTTTTCAAGTGGTCCTTGTGCTAAAAGACCAGGTTGGAAAATTGAAAATTTAATTAATGCAAATATTGGTAGATCTCACAGATCAGCGGAGGCAAAAGCAAAATTAAAACTTGTTATTGATAAATCGAAAGAATTATTAAATCTTCCAAACGATTATGTAGTAGGGATTATGCCTGCCTCAAATACTGGATCCTTAGAAGCAGCATTATGGTCTTTGTTAGGTCAAAAAGGTGTTGACATACTAGCATGGGAAAATTTTGGTAAAGATTGGGTTCAGGACGTTGTTAAGCAACTTAAATTAACAAATATTAATGTTCATGATGTTGATTATGGTGAATTTCCTGATGTATCAAAAGTTAACTTTAAAAATGATGTTATTTTTACATGGAATGGAACAACTTCAGGTGTCAAAGTTCCTAATGCTGACTGGATACCCGATAACAGAGAGGGTCTGACTATTTGTGATGCAACATCAGCTATTTTTGCCATGCCAATCAATTACAATAAATGTGATGTGATAACTTGGTCCTGGCAAAAGGTCTTAGGGGGTGAAGCTGCACATGGAATGATAGCTCTATCACCAAGAGCATTAAGTAGACTAGAAACCTATACACCTGAATGGCCAATACCTAAAATTTTCAGAATAGCTAATAATAAAAAAATAATTAAAGGAATTTTTGAAGGTAGCACTATTAATACACCTTCTATGATATGTGTAGAGGATGCTCTTGATGGACTTATTTGGGCAGAAAATAATGGCGGTCTTGAATTTTTATTGGAAACTTCAACAACTTCTTTTGATAAAGTTTATAATTGGATTAAAGAAAATGATTGGGTAACTTTTTTATCAAAAAATCAAAATAAAGAATATCTTTCTAATACTGGAATTACATTTAAAATATGTGAAGACTGGTATCTATCAAAAAATGAAGATGATCAAAGAATGATTGTAAAACAAATTTGTAAAATTCTATCAGATGAAAATGTGGCTTATGATATAAATGGCTATCCAAAAGCACCTCCATCCTTTAGAATATGGGCAGGTGGTACAGTTCAGCCTGATAATATTGAGTTATTATTACCTTGGTTAAAATACGCTTATTATAAAGTAAAGGAGTCTAATGCCTAAAGTTCTTATTTCAGATGCAATGGATGTTATTGCAGAAAAAATACTATTAGAAAATAATATTGATGTAGATGTTAAAACTGATTTCACTTTCGATGAGCTAATTGAAAAAATACCATCTTATGATGGATTAATTGTTAGATCTGCAACAAAAGTTACAAAAGAAATTATTGAAAATGCTAAAAAATTAAAACTTATTGGTAGAGCAGGGGCTGGAGTAGATAATATTGATCTACCTGCTGCAAAAGAAAAGAATATTATAGTAATGAATACTCCAGGTGGTAATACCAATGCAACAGCTGAGCATACACTTGCATTACTACTATCATTATCTAGGAAAATTCCAAATGCTGATGCAACTACGCATAGGGGGGAGTGGGCCAAAAAAAGACTTAAGGGAAATGAAATTAAAGGTAAAACTATTGGAATTATAGGTTTTGGAAATGTTGGAAAAAGATTTGCAGAAATGTGTAATGCCCTAGGCCTTAAGGTTATTATTTTATCAAAATCATTCGAAGGTATTAAAAATGATTATTCCAAATACGAATCTGTGAATTTAACTCAATTACTAGAAGCAGCGGATATTATCAGTTTTCACTGTAAACCTCCCCTTGATGGATCTCCAATTATTGCTACTAACGAGATTAATCAAATGAAAAAAAGTTCAATAATAATAAATACGGCAAGAGGCAATCTAGTTTCGGAAATTGATTTAAGTGAAGCTATTAAAAATAAAACTATTAAAGGTGCGGCAATCGATGTTTTTGCTGATGAGCCAGCTAAAGATAATATTCTTTTTGGTTTGGATAATGTTATTTTAACACCTCATATAGCTGCATCAACAAGTGAATCACAAATTATTGTTGCAGAGATGGTTGCCAATCAGTTTGTTGATTATTTTTTACGAGATAAAGTGAATAATGCAGTTATTTAATAAATAAATCAGTCAAACTTTCCATATAGGCCGCAGGATTTGATAATATATTACCATCTAATATATTAGCTTGATCTAAAATAACATGCGATACTTTTTTGTGATCAAATTTATTTAAATTTTCTGAAATTTTAATAATCATAGGATGATCAGAGTTAATTTCTAATATTTTTTTGGAATTTGGAGTTTTTTGATTATGCATTTTCATTAACTTTTCCATATTTATGTCCATGCCAGTTTCTTCAGCCACCAGCAGTACTGGGCTTTTAGTTAATCTGTCCGAAACAACGACATCAGAAATGGTATCCTTAAGTTCATTCTTTAATAAAACAACTAAATCATTGATTTTATTATTTATTTTTTTATCTTTAACTTTTTTATCATCTTTAGTTTTTTCACCAATTTTTGATAAATCAACCTTACCCTTGGTAATAGATTTAAAATCAAAATCTTTGTATTTGCCGATATTCTGCAACCAGAATTCATCAACTGCATCTGTCATAAATAAAACTGGTATTTTTTTATCTAAGAAAACTTCTAACTGAGGTGAATTCTTTATGTGATCTTTATCTGTATTTGCAAAATAATATATTTCTTTTTGATCCTTAGCCATTTTTTCAACGTAAACATCAAGTGAGACTGTTTCATTATTTTCTGAGTTTTCAAATCTAAGTAAAGTCAATATTTTTTCATGATGATCGTTAAATTCGTATAAACCTTCTTTTATTACTGCACCAAAATTTTTCCAGAAATCTAAATATTTTACATTATCTTTTTTTGCAATTGAGCCCATTTCATTCAAGATTTTATTTGTTATACCTTTTTTTATTTTTTCAATGACAGGATTATTTTGAAGCATTTCACGGCTTATATTTAGTGAAATGTCTTGAGAGTCTACGACACCAGGAACAAAACGTAGCCAATTAGGCATAATCTCATCACACTCGTCACTAATGAATACTTTTTGAACATATAATTTTATTTTATTTTTTTTATCTGAATTGAACAAATCCATTGGTTGATTTGTTGGAAGATATAACAGTGCTTTGTAGTTAATTACTCCTTCAGCATTAAAATGAACAGTTTTTAAAGGTTCATCAAAATTAAATGAGATATTGTTATAAAACTGCTTATAATCCTGTTCTTTGATATCTTTTTTATCCTTTAACCAAAGTGGATCTCCTTCATTAATTTTTTCTTCTTTTTCTTTTGCATTATCAATATCATCTAAAATGATAGGAAAAGGTATATAATTTGAATATTTCGTAATTATTGATCTTAATCTCATTGCGTCTAAAAATTCTTCTGCATCTTTTTTAATATGAAGTGTTATAATGGTACCACGATCTGCTTCATCTATTTTATCTATAGTATAATTTTCTTTGCCATTTGATTTCCATAAATGTGCTTCTTGATTATCAGCACTTTTGCTAGTAACCTCAACTGTATCGGACACCATGTATGAAGAATAAAAACCAACACCAAACTGACCAATAGCAGAAACATCAGACTCTTTTTTATTCTTCATTGCTTCCATAAATTTACTTGTTCCAGATCTTGCAATAGTTCCAAGGTTATCAATTAATTCTTCATTTGACATACCTATTCCGTTATCTTGAATTTCAATAGTTTTTTTCTTTTTAGAAACTTTTACAGTAATTTTTAAATCCTTATCATCTCCTAAAATATTTTTTTTAGAAAGCGATTGGTATCTTAATTTTTCACATGCATCTGCTGAATTTGAAATTAATTCTCTCAAGAATATTTCTCTCTCACTATAAAGAGAGTTTGCTACTAAGTCTAAAAGCTTACTTACTTCAGCTTGAAAACTATGATTTTTTGATGTTTTATCGTTCATTTTAATGATTTAAGCACTCATAATTAATATTCAATAGGTTGCAATAAAATTTTGCCATAATTAACATTAATAAAGTTATTATTATGTTAGTATGGAGATTAATGTCATTGGATAGACTGCTTAAACTTGTATCAATACTTTTTATTTTTGTAATTGCATGCACTTCAAATCAACAAATCAATACAGCAGATTCATGTATAATTTTTGATCAAAAGAAAAATTGGTATAAAGCTACTAAAAAATCTTATGAAAAATGGGAGACACCTATAGCTTTACAATTAGCAATTATTAATCAAGAATCTTCATTTAATCAATTCGCTAAACCAGAAAGAAAGAAATTCCTTGGTATTTTTCCTGGCTCTAGACCATCTACAGCTTTTGGTTATGCTCAAGTTACGAACCCTACATGGGAATGGTACAAAACAAAGACTGGAAATAATAATGCCTCTAGAGCTAATTTTTCTGATGTAACTGATTTTATTGGATGGTACACAACACAAAGCAAGAACATAATTGGTATTTCTAAAAAAGATTTTTACAATCAATATTTAGCTTATCATGAAGGGCAGGGTGGTTGGAAAAAAAAATCTTATTTAAAAAAAAAATGGCTAATTGAAGTTGCTAAAAATGTTGAAAGAAATGCAAAAATGTATAACAATCAATTAAAAGATTGTGAAAATAGTTTAAACAGGAAAGGCTTTTTTGGTATTTTTTAGATGATAACCTCAAATAGAATTAATCAAATGTATGAAGAAATGAAATCTTGGAGACAAGATTTACACCGAATGCCAGAAATTGGATTAGAAGAATATGAAACATCAAAATATATTAAGTCAAAGCTATCTGAGTTTAATATAGAATTTAATGATGGTTATGCAAATACAGGTATAATTGCTTATATAAAGGGCTCAAAAGGAAATAGTGATAAATCCATAGGATTAAGAGCAGATTTTGACGCATTACCAATGCCTGAAAAAAATGACTTTGATCATAAATCACAAAATGAAGGCATGATGCATGCTTGCGGTCATGATGGACACACATCAATGTTATTAGGTGCCGCTAAATACCTAAGTGAAAATAATGACTTTGATGGAAATGTGTATTTTATTTTTCAACCAGGTGAAGAAGGTTTTGCTGGTGGTCAAAAAATGATTCAAGATGGTATGTTTGATGATTTCAAAATAGACCAAGTATATGCTCTTCATAATTGGCCGGAGTTACCTATTGGGTCAATAGGCGTTAATGACGGACCTATGATGGCTGCAGTTGATGAATTTGATATTGTTGTTAAAGGGCGTGGAGGTCATGCGGCTATCCCACAACTCGCTATAGATCCCGTTGTAATAGCTTCACAAATTGTTTTAGCAGTTCAAACAATTATAAGTCGATCTACAGATCCCGTTGATAAAGCCCTAATAAGCATTACAAAAATACATGGTGGAACGGCATATAATGTTATTGACGATAATGTTAAATTAGGCGGAACAATAAGAACATTTAAACCTGAAACTAGATCATTTTTTGAAAAAAAAATTCATGAAATAGCTTCTGGCATTGCCAAAGCAAACGGCGCAGAGGCTGATGTTGAATTTCATTTAACTAATAAATATCCTCCGACTATAAATTCTAAAAAAGAGAGTGAATTTGCAGCTAATGTTGCAAAAAAAATATTTGGTGACAAAAATGTTAATACGAATATTGATCCTTCAATGGGAGGTGAAGATTTTTCTTATTTATTAGAAAAAAAACCTGGTTCATATCTTTACATAGGTCAAGGGGATAATGATCATAAGGCCCATCTTCATACTACTAAATATGATTTTAATGATAACCTTTTGCCTATAGGCGTTAATTATTGGGCTGAACTTGTAAAAGAATATTTTTCTCAATAAATTATTACTTATGATCAATGTATTTGCTATTTTAACAATAGTTAAATTTCGTATTCGTGAATTTGTTACAGAATACCATTATTCAATACTAGGTCCTCTAATATCAAATTTACTATTTGTTATCATATTCTCTACAATTGATAGATTTTATTCTTTATCAGTTGGGGATATATCTTTTATACAGTTCTTGATTCCTGGATTAATTGTTATGATAGTTGCTCAAGAGAGTTTTGATAATCCATCAGCTTCAATTATCAACAGTAAGCAAATAGGCTCCTTTGATGATTTTTTATTAGCCCCTTTATCAAGATTTGAAATATTTATTGCATATGTTTTATCCCAAATATTTATTGGATTATTATTAGCTATTATAAACGTTATAATTCTTTCTTATTTTATTACATTCAACTATTTTTCAATTTTTAGTTTTTTTTATTATTTAACCTTA
>ENA-OREN01001221-OREN01001221.1-marine-metagenome-genome-assembly--contig:-NODE-1221-length-31164-cov-4.750571_pt1 | contig 31164 bp, 30 predicted proteins | sample MGYA00248624_ERZ508555 | MGnify/ENA primary metagenome ERZ508555 (study PRJEB26222, sample SAMN06267773) | marine metagenome | isolation source: Saanich Inlet, British Columbia, Canada | place...
CAACCGTTTTGCCTTCGTCGCCGTCCTTGGTGCCCCCAATGTGGGCAAATCGACGCTTATCAACCGACTGGTCGGCACCAAGGTATCCATTGTCTCGCCGAAGGTGCAAACAACCCGCGCCCGGGTGCTCGGCATCACCATCAATGATGCGGCGCAGATCGTCTTTATCGACACCCCCGGCGTGTTTGAGCCCCGCCGCCGGCTCGACCGGGCAATGGTTGCTGCGGCCTGGACCGGCGCCGCCGATGCCGACCGGATATGTTTGCTGGTCGACGCCGCCAAGGGCATCGACCGGGACACCGCCGCCATCGTCAAACGGCTGGCGCAGCAAGGCCGGCGCGCTGATCTGGTGCTCAACAAGATCGATTTGGTGAAAAAACCCGTGCTCCTCGATCTGGCCAACCAGCTCAATCAGGACGGTCTGTTCGACGACATCTTCATGATCTCGGCGGAGCGCGGCGACGGCGTCGATGATCTGATGGCACATCTGACCGGGGCTGCGCCGGAAGGCCCCTGGATGTTCCCGGAAGACCAGATATCTGATATGCCGGAGCGCCTGCTGGCCGCCGAAATCACCCGCGAAAAGCTTTATTTGCAATTGCGCCAGGAATTGCCCTATTCAGCCACCGTCGAGACCGAAGCCTGGACCGAGATGGACAACGGCAGCGTCCGCATAGAACAAGTTATTTATGTCCAGCGCGACACCCAAAAAGCCATTGTCCTGGGCAAAAAGGGCGCCCGCATCAAATCCATCGGCGCCGATGCGCGGCTTGAGTTAGAAGATCTGCTCGACCGCCGCGTCCATCTGTTCCTGTTCGTCAAGGTACGCAGCAATTGGGGCGACGATCCCGACCGCTACCGGGATTGGGGCCTGGATTACAACGCTTGAGCTGACCAAGCATCTGGTGGAACGCCACGGCGGCGATTGGGATATCAAAGGCGCCGGGATTCCTGGTTCGAAACGGAAAAGCGCATCCGGAGAATGGAACCGGTCTGACACCTGATCCCGATCCGCGACTTGCATTGCCGGCCCAACAACTTATTTAACAAAGAATGCTCCTAAAATTTGTGGGTAGGACGAAGCGATTCCAACCTCGGCAACGCCGGAGGCAGGGCCTTTGGCGTGGGGAAAACCGTTAGGAACCGTTAAGAACCGTTAGGAATGCTCGTGAATCGGTATGGTCATTTTTCAGAAAACATGTCGCACCTTGCCGCGAATCGGCGTTAACTCCGCTCATGGATTGGAGCGACACAGGCATCGTCTTGGCGGCGCGAAAACATGGGGAAACCTCCGTGATTGTCTCCTTGCTCACTGCCGCCCATGGCCGCCATCTGGGGCTGGTGCGCGGCGGCGCGGGAAGGCGGGCGCGGGGGGTTTATGAGACCGGCAATGTGGTCTCTGCCATCTGGAAAGCGCGCCTCGAGGAGCATTTGGGCGGCTATAGTTGTGAGCTGACCCGCGCCGTGGCGGCCGAGCATCTGGATCATCCGTTGCGCCTGGCTGGGCTGTCGGCGCTGGCCGCCGTCACCGAGGCGGCCTTACCGGAGCGCGAGCCACACGAGGCCCTATTCGGTCAATTCGCCCGGCTGATCGATGATATGACCAGCGGCAATTGGATGCGCGATTATGTGGCGTTCGAAATGGAATTGCTGACCGAGATGGGCTTTGGGCTGGATTTGAGCGAATGCGCCGCCACCGGTGCGACGGATGATTTGATCTATGTGTCGCCGAAATCCGGGCGCGCGGTGTCCCGGGCCGGCGGCGCGCCCTACAAAGGCAAACTGCTGCCATTGCCGGCGTTTTTGGCGGGGGCGGGGGCAATAGATGATGGGTTACCGGGCGCGGTTGACGTGATGGATGGATTGACGCTCACCGGATATTTCTTGGAGCGCCATGTTTTTGTTCACCGGCGGGGTGGGGCGCCGGCGGCGCGGCAACGATTTATTGACCGGCTGGCCAAATCAGATACTATATCTCGTAGGTGATATGAGCATAAACTACCATAATTTGAGGATTTCATGAGTACCAAGACCTTGCCGCCCGGTTCCGGGCCTGTCGGCGATGTGCGCGACACGCGCCTCGCCGACGCCATTTCCGAGCGCTATTTGTCCTACGCCCTGTCGATCATCATGTCGCGCTCGCTGCCCGATGTGCGCGACGGGCTAAAGCCGGTGCACCGGCGGCTGTTGTTCGCCATGCGCCAGTTGAAGCTGGACCCGGCGGAAGGCTACAAGAAATGCGCCCGGGTGGTCGGCGACGTGATCGGCAAATACCATCCCCACGGGGACGTTGCCGTCTATGACGCCATGGTGCGCCTGGCCCAGGATTTCGCGGTGCGCTATCCCCTGGTCGACGGCCAGGGCAATTTCGGAAATGTGGACGGCGATAACGCCGCCGCCATGCGGTACACCGAGGCGCGCCTGACCAACGTCGCCACGGCGCTGATGGATGGGCTCGACGAGGATACCGTCGATTTTCGCCAAACCTATGACGGCTCTGAGCAGGAGCCGGTGGTCATGCCGGCGGCGTTTCCGAACCTGTTGGCCAACGGCGCGGCAGGCATCGCGGTTGGCATGGCCACCTCGATTCCGCCCCACAATGTGGGCGAGCTGTGCGCCGCGTTGCTGCATCTGATCAAGTTTCCGAACGCCACGACGGCCAAGCTGGTGGACTTTATTCCAGGGCCCGATTTTCCCACCGGCGGCATTTTGGTGGAAGACCCAGCCGCCATCATGGCTGCCTACAAGACCGGGCGCGGCGGCTTTCGGCTGCGCGCCAGATGGAACAAGGAAAATCTGGGCCGCGGCATGTACCAGATCGTCATCACCGAAATTCCCTATCAGGTACAAAAGTCCCGGCTGATCGAGAAAATCGCCGAGCTGATCAATAACCGGCGCTTGCCGATCCTGGCCGATGTGGTCGACGAAAGCACCGATGATGTGCGCATTGTCTTGGAGCCCCGCAACCGCAGCGTCGATCCAGAATTGCTGATGGACCAATTGTTCAAGCTGTCCGATCTGGAGACCCGCTTTAGCCTCAACATGAATGTGCTGGATGCGGATCACACGCCAAGGGTGATGAACCTACGCGACGTGTTGCAGGCGTTTCTGGACCACCGGCACGTGGTGCTGGTGCGCCGCACAAAGCACCGTATCGAGAAGATCGACCAAAGGCTGGATACCCTGGCCGGCTACCTGGCGGCATACCTGAACCTGGATGAAGTGATCCGCATCATCCGCGAGGATGACGATCCCAAAGCATCCTTGATGAAGGCCTTTGACCTCAATGAAGCGCAGGCCGACGCCATTCTCAACATGCGGCTCCGCAGTTTGCGCCGCCTCGAAGAGATCGAGATCAAGCGCGAGCATGGCGAGCTTAACGACGAGAAGAAATCCCTGAACAAGTTGTTGAAGGACAAGCCGGGGCGCTGGAAACGCATCGCCGGAGAGATCGCCGAAATCAAGAAAACCTTCGGCGCCAAGGACGCCATCGGCAGGCGGCGCACCGAAATTGGCGAGGCGCCGGTGATCATGGACGTGCCGTTGGAGGCTTTGATCGAGAAGGAGCCGGTGACGGTATTATGCTCCGAAAAAGGTTGGATCAAGGCGGCCAAGGGGCATTTGGAAGACACTGGCGAGGTCAAGTACAAAGAGGGCGACAGGGAGCGTTTCGCCATTCGCGCGGAGACCACCGATAAGCTTTTGATGTTCGCAACCAACGGGCGTTTTTATACAATGGCTTGCGATAAACTGCCCGGCGGGCGCGGCTTTGGCGAACCGGTGCGCCTGATGATCGAACTTGGCAACGAGCACGATATCGTGGCCCTATTTTTGTGGCGGCCAGGCGAAGCGTTGTTGGTCGCATCCAGCGCCGGGCGCGGCTTCCGAGTTAAGACCGACGATGTGGTAGCGCAAACCAAAAGCGGCAAGCAGGTGCTCAATGTGGGTGCCGGCGATGACGAGGCGGTTGTCTGCGCACCTGTGTCGGGCGATCAGGTGGCGGTCATCGGCGAAAACCGTAAATTGCTGATCTTCCCGCTGGACGAAATACCGGAAATGACGCGCGGGCGCGGCGTCATACTGCAACGCTACAAGGATGGCGGGCTGGCCGATGTTAAGACCTTCAATATGGCCGATGGCTTGTCCTGGAAGACCGGCGAGCGCACCCGCACCGAGACCGATCTCATGGCCTGGCAGGGCAAGCGAGCCCAATCGGGCCGCCTGCCGCCGAAGGGATTTTCGAAGGCCAATAAGTTCAGTTAGGAGCCGGCTGAAATTATTCAGCGGCGATGATCTGGTAAGGAGAGGCGATATGTCAAAACACATCCGTTTGGGTTTCGCTTTGTTGCTGGTTGGCGCGCTCGGCGCCTGCGAAAGCATGAATTTCCGCCCGGTGGCCAATCTCTTGGCGCCGGCGCCGCTGCCGCAATATAAGGTGGGTGACAAATTCACCTTCAAGATCGTCACCGTCGACGATGTGCAGGAGGTGACCGCAGTCAATGGCGATACGGTTACCATCAAATCCACGACCTTTGGGACCCTGACCCAGCAGCGGGATTTCTCAAATCCGGAATCTTGGACCGGCGGGCTCGTCAACGCCTACAAGGCAAAACCGAACGGCAAGATCAGCGGACTGTTTCCATTAAAGACCGGCAATCAGGTCAAGGGGGCCGGCGCCTATGAATATAATACCTCGGGCACTTACGATCGGACCTGCACGGTCAACCGGCAAATCTCAGTACCTACGAAATTGAATGCAAAATGGACTATCTCACGGATGGATATACGTCCCTGGAAAGCGACGTCATCTGGTACGCGCCGAAGATAAATCATTGGGTGGCCATCAACCGCCACAACCGATTGTTCGTTCTGCGATCCTACAGCAAAAAATAAAGCGCGAAGAATTTTACTCAGCTGCCTCTTCGCCCGCCAAGCGCAGCGGCGCGGCGGCCATCTGATCTCGGTAGGCGTCCAGCCAGGCGACGCTGTCTTTCTCGACGAAAAAGCCACCCCGTGCCGATGCGAAAATGGCCGGATCGGCAGCGCATGGCGGCAGTTTCCCGGAGGCTTCAAATTCGGCAGCGGCGCGCACCAATTGGCGGCGCACCCGGGTGATCATGATGTCGGAAGGAGCAAGATGCTCGAACGTGCGATCAACAATCGGCCCCATGCTTTCGGTGACCATCTGGTCCTGCAGCACGAAGCCGAGCATGCCGGAAAAATTCTGGGTGCGCTGCATATCGCGGTCGATCAGGTAATCGTTGGCGCGGTTTTCTGGAAGGCGCCAGCGACCGTTCCAATCGGTTGTGCCCGGAAGGTAGTCGCCCGACACAGCAACACCGGGATGGCCCGGATGACGCTCACCCTCTGGCGGCACCTCATTCGACATAACATCCCTTTTTTCGATAATCACGATCATCGAGTTTTCGTCGTCGATGGGCACATAGGCGCGGGTCAAGATGTTCTTATCAATGGAGGCGATAGGCGGCATGGTCCAGAACGGAAACAGGAATTGGCCGAAGCGCCAATAAGTTTCGCCGTCTTCGGCCGGACGGTAGGCGGCGTAGGCCTGGCCGTAGTCGGTTTCTGCCGATTCGTATTCGGGGGCCCGATTGGCGACCGCGAAGCGATTGGCGTTGCCGTCTTCAAAGGCAGCCTTCATCACCGTACCGAAGTGCAGAAAACCGATATGGGAAGTGTCGAACTCGCCCTCAGCCCCTTGCAGCCAATTGGCTTCACGAAGAACAAAATGGATGTCCACTTGGTCCTCGGGCAGCATGGTGCTTTCGATCTCGGGCAGGCCGGGCATGTTCTCCTGGTCCCCCATGAACACCCAGACAAGGCCGTTGCGCTCGGTGGCCTTGTAGGCCTTGGCTTTTACTTTCTGTTTGAAGTCTTGGGCCGGCGGCACGTTGGCCATATCGAGGCAATTGCCGTCCACGTCGAATTTCCAGCCATGATAGACGCAGCGAATGCCGTCTTCTTCGTTACGCCCGAAAAACAGCGACGCGCAGCGGTGCGGGCAGCGGTGATCCATGATGCCAATGCGGCCAGACGAATCCCGAAAGGCAATGAGTTTTTCCGACAGGAGCATGAGCCGTACCGGATCGCCATCGGCCACCAGTTCAGAGGATTTGGCGGCCGGTATCCAGAACTGGCGCATTAATTCGCCCATCGGCGTGCCAGCTTTGGTTTCGGTAAGCAATTTGTTTTCGGCTGCTGTGGTCATGGCCGACGGCTCCCGCGTCAGGTTGCGCGGCTTTGAGCACCGCAATCCATTTTTAATTATACCGAGCCGGGCAGGGATCACAATATTTTGACCAATATTTATAGCATCAGTCGGATATTGCGTCCCAATGCAATCAGCCTATACTCTTTTGCGAAGGTAATCCGTGTCAGAAACAAAACGGAATCGTTCGTGCGAATCAGCAGACTACAGATTTTACAATTTTTCTAAGGGAGAGATTCATTATGAAACGTCGTGAATTCATCAAAAAAGCCGGCGTCGCCGGTGTCGCAACTGCCGCCGCCGCATCTGCATTTCCAAGTCCGGCGATCTCGCAGGGCCGCAAACAATGGATCGCGGTTTCCGCATTCGGCAAGGCCGGGCTGCTTGGCCAGGCATTGAACGAATTTGCCGCATTCGTAAAATCAGTCTCCGGCGGCAAGTTCACCATAAAGGTCTATCACGCGGGCGAACTGGTAAAACCGTTCGAGGCGTTGGATGCCGTGCAAAGTGGTACCGCGCAGATGGGCTACGGCGCGCCATACTACTGGGCCGGAAAATCGGACTCGATTTCTTTCGTCGCGGCGATGCCTTACGGCTTGACTGCGCAGGAACAGAACGCCTGGGCCTATTTTGGCGGCGGCATCGAACAAGCCGACAAGTTGGCTTACAATCCGCTCGGCCTCAAATTCCTGCCCATGGGCAACACCGGCAACCAAATGGGTGGCTGGTACAACAAACCGATCAATACGGTTGCCGATCTCAAGGGTCTTAAATTTCGGATGCCCGGCCTCGGCGGCGAAATCCTCAAATCCTTCGGCGTCAACGTCGTTCTCCTGCCCGGCTCCGAAGTTCTTCCGGCATTGACGTCGGGCGCCATAGACGGCACCGAATGGATTGGCCCGGCTGCGGACATGGGCAAGGGTTTGTACAAGGTGGTCAAGAACTACTACTACCCCGGCTGGCACGAACCGGCGACCATCCTGGACGGTTTCTTCGATCTAAAACAATGGGAAAAACTGGATTCCGAGCAGAAGGATATCATCACGCGCGGCTCGGCGGCGACCAACCTGTTCATCTTGTCGAAATTCCAGGCGATCAACAATTCGGCGCTGCAAAAGCTGATCAACACGCACAAAATCAGCATGAACAAATACAGCGATGAATTGATCAATGCCATCGGTGCCCGCGCGACCGAGGTCATTCCAAAGATCGCCAGCAAATCGGCGGACGCCAAGGCACTCTACAACCATATCGTCAAGTTCCGCAGCACCATGGTTGATTGGTCGAACTTCTCCGAAGCCAATTATCTGCAAGCGCGGGGTGCCGCTAATTTTAAGGCCATTTGATTCTAGCTGGAACAGGACATTCCATTTGGGATGTAAAATAAATGCGAGGGGCCCGCAGGATCGGGCCCCTCGTTTTTCGTGATCGAAGCGGCCATTCCCGAAGGGGAAGGGATGTGAAGCTATTAAGCGCCGTAGTCCATGCCATCGACTGGCTCAATGAACGGGTCGGGCGGGCGGTCTCGTGGTTGACTGTTCTGATGGTCATCAACGTTTTTATCGTTGTTGTTCTTCGCTATACGTTGTCGGTCGGCTGGATCTGGATGCAGGAACTGTATGTCTGGAGCCACGCCACCGTGTTTCTCCTCGGTGCCGGCTACACGCTCCTCCATGAGGGCCATGTCCGCATTGATTTGATCTACCGCGAGGCCAGCCAGCGCTATAAAGCCATCATTAATATTCTGGGCAGCCTGATACTCGGCGGCCCGCTGATTTACCTGATCTTCGATCGCAGCCTGCCGATGATATCCCGCTCGTGGGATAGCCTGGAGAAATCCGCAGAAGCAGGCGGCATGCCCGGATTGTTCGTTTTCAAATCCGTGGTTGCCGTGTTTGCAGTCTTGTTTGGATTACAATTGCTGGCCCTGTTTCTGCGTAGCGTCGAGACGTTGCTGGGGGCTGATGACGGCCCGGAATACCTGGACACCGAAGACCAGGAGGGGGGGATATGAGCCCGGAATTCCTCGCCCTTATCATGTTCCTGGTGACGATTGCCGCGTTGATCCTCGGTTTTCCGGTAGCCCTGACCCTCGGCGGCTCGGCGCTTATTTTTGCCTTCATTGGCGATTACTTAGAGCTGTTCAACACCGGCATGTTGATGGTCTATCCGCTACGCATTTTCGGCGTCATGAAAAACGAGCCGCTGGTGGCGGTCCCTCTGTTCATATTCATGGGCGTTATGCTGGAAAAATCCAATCTGGCCGGCGAGCTATTGGAGGCTATGGGCCGCATGTTCGGCCAGCTAAATGGCGGGCTGGGTATATCGGTTCTACTGGTCGGTGCCATGCTGGCCGCTTCCACCGGCATCGTTGGCGCAACCGTGGTAACCATGGGGTTGATGAGCATGCCGGTCATGCTCCGGGCCGGCTACAGCCCAAGCTTGGCGTCGGGCCTGATTTGCTCATCGGGTACGCTCGGCCAGATTATTCCTCCGTCTATCGTCCTGGTGCTGCTCGGCGATATTCTTCAAGGCGCCAACGAGCAGGCGGCGGAGCTAAAGGGGGAATTGGTGCCGGTCCCGGTCACCGCGATCGATTTGTTTGCGGGCGCATTGATCCCGGGATTTATTCTGGTTGGCATGTATATCGCCTGGCAAGTTTTTATGGCTTTCTTCAAACCGGAGAGCTGTCCACCCATGAGCGCCAGCGATGATGGGGAAAAACCCGATTACCGGCTATTGTTGCGTGCAGTTTTGCCGCCATTGGCCCTGATCATTATCGTCCTTGGATCTATCCTGGCAGGCATCGCCACCCCGACAGAATCGGCCGCAGTCGGCGCGGTTGGGGCATCATTCCTTGCATGGACGCGGGGCTCTTTTAATCTGGATATCATTCGCGCCGTCTCCCGCGAGACCACAAAAATTTCATCCATGGTTTTCATAATATTAATCGGCGCATCCATGTTCTCCCTCGTCTTCAGAGGCTTCGGCGGCGATACAGTGATCGAAGAATTTTTGACCAAACTGCCGGGTGGTAGATTTTCCGCGTTGCTTCTGGTCATGGTCATCATGTTCTTCCTCGGATTTTTTCTGGATTTCATAGAGATCATATTCGTTGTCGTGCCTATCGTGGGCCCGGTTTTAATCTCAATGGGATATGATCCGCTTTGGCTCGGCGTAATGATCGGCGTCAATCTGCAGACCAGCTTCCTTACTCCGCCATTTGGATTTGCATTGTTTTATCTGCGTGGAGTGGCGCCGCCCGAGGTTCGAACCAGCCAAATATACGCCGGGGTTCTTCCCTTCATCGGCATACAGGTTGCCGCCCTGGCATTGTTTTGGGCCGTGCCATCAATTGTTACCTGGCTGCCAGGTATCATTTTTAACTAGAGAATTCGGGCGAAGAAAATTTGCCTCTATCCGGCGCCTTCGAGCGCCGCCAAGTGGGGCGTCGGCGACCAGCCGTCGGCGGTGTAATATTCCAGCGGATCAAAGCGCTGTTTGTAGGACATTTTGGAACTGCCTTCGATCCAATAGCCCAGATAAATATAGGGCAAGTCCAGAGCGCGGGCGCGCTCGATCAACCAGAGAATCATATAGGTGCCAAGGCTGCGGCGCGGCTGGCTGGGATCGAAGAAACTATAGACCGCCGACAAACCGTCATGCATCTGATCAACCAGGCAGGTGCCGACCAGTCCGCCATCGGGGCCGCGAAATTCGACCACCATGGATTCCACCGGCGTTTCTTCGATCAGCGCTTGATAGTCATAATAATCCATAGTCGCCATATCACCGCCGGCGTGGCGAACATCCTGGTAGCTGGAGAAAAGCTGGAACTGGTCGGTGCTCGCCTTGGCGGCCATCATTTTGACTTGGATATCCTTGTTGGCACGCATCACCCGTTTTTGGGAGGCGGTCGCCTGAAACTCATCGACCACCGAGCGCACCGCCTTGCAGGCCGAGCAATTCTGGCAGATGGGCGCATAGATCAGACCGTGGCTGCGGCGAAATCCTACCCGCGACAAGGTGTCGTGCAGGGCCGCCGAATCGCGCCCGATCAGCTCAGCCACCATGCGCCGCTCGGTCTCGCCCGGAAGGTACGGGCAGGGCAGGGGGGCGGTGACAAAGAACGGCGTCGGGCGGCTGGTCAGGTTATGCTTCATGAAATTTCGATTGTCCGATATGCCGGCTCACTTGGGCTCGCCCGCCGGCTCTCCGCCTGGCTCGGCTGCCGCTTCTGGCGCCGTGCCGCGCAACAACACAATGCTCAACCTTCGGTTACGGGCATTGTTCGGATCACCTTTCAGCAATGGCTCGGTATCGGCTTTACCGACGATTCGCGACAAGCGTTCAATCGGCAATCCCAGATCACGGAGAACGCGGCGCGCAGAGTTGGCCCGGTCCACCGACAATTCCCAGTTGGTATATTCGGAGCCGCTGCCGAACTTGGTGCCATCGGTGTGCCCGCTAATGGCAATTTTCCGCGGCATTTTCTCAACCACCTTTTTGACCATTTCCAGCATGCGCCGGGCACGCCCCAAAGGCTCGGCGCCGCCGCTCGGGAACATGGCGAGGCCTTCTTGATCGACGATCTGGATGCGCAAGCCCTCAGGCGTATTGTCTACCATCAGGCTCTTTTGCAGTTCGGCGGCGCCGGGAATTTCCTGCAATGCCTGCTTCAACTCGCTCTCGGCTTTCTTGAATTGCTCCTGTTCGACCTCCTGTGCGGCCTCTTTTTTTGCCTCTTCCGCTGCTTCTTCGGGTTTTTGCGTTTCGGTAGATTCGTCGCCCCCAAGACCTGTTTTCGGCGGCGGCAGCTCAAGACTCACCGTCGGCTTGGCGCGGGCCGAAACCTCGGAGCCTTCGGCGGCGATAGTCTGGCCGCCAAGCACGCCGCCGGCACCCGACGTGGTCGGCGCAATACTGGCCGGCGCGAAATAGTTGGAGATGCCTTCAAGCTGTTCCTGGGTGACCGAATTCAACAGCCACAGAAGCAAAAAGAAGGCCATCATGGCGGTCACGAAATCGGCATAAGCGATCTTCCAGGCGCCGCCATGTGCGCCGCCTTCGACTTTCTTCACTCGCTTGATGAAGACCGCGCCTGCGCCGCCTGCTGATCCGCCGTTTTCGGCCATGCCTACCCTTTAAAATTCCGCTAGCTAGTCCGCCGGAATATTTTGTATCTGCTCTTCAAGCTCGGCAAAGCTGGGACGCACATCCGAGCCTAAAATTTTGCGCGCAAACTCGATCGAAACCTGCGGCGCGTAACCCTGCATATGGGCGACGATGCCGGTCTTGATACATTCCAAATACTTGGAATCGGCTGCAAAGACGGCTTCCAGAGATTTCGCCATCGGCCCAACCAGGCCGTAGGAAATCAAAATTCCGAAGAAGGTTCCGACCAGGGCGCCGCCGATGAGGTGGCCCAAAACTTCCGGCGGCTCGGTGATCGAGCCCATGGTATGGATCACACCCAGCACCGCTGCAACGATGCCAAGGGCTGGAAATGCTTCGCCCATATTTCCCATGGCGTGGGCGATGTCGTGGTCTTCGTTATGATGGGTTTCCAATTCCTGTTCCATCACTGCCTCAACCTCGTGCGAGGTCGAGGCACCAAGGGTCAGAAGGCGCAGATAATCGCACAGAAATTCGACCGCGTGATGGTCCGACGAAAAATCTGGGAATTTTGAAAATATTGTGCTTTCTTCCGGTTTCTCCACATGGGTTTCGAGGGCTAAATCCCCCTTGCTTTTGGCTAGGCGAAACACTGAATAAAGTACGCTGAGCAGCTCAAGATAGCTTTCTTTCTTATATTTTGCGCCTTTAAGAATTTTACCGAACGAGCCAGCCAGCCCACCGATAACCTTTTTGGGACTAGCAATCAGCAATTGCCCGATCGCAGAGCCGCCGATGATTACAAATTCAAATGGCTGCCATAAAACGTCGAGGTGTCCGCCGAGCGCGACATATCCGCCGGCGACACTTCCGAAAACGACTACAAAACCAATTATAAAAAACATTCGTCAACCTCGGGTGATGCCACCCGTAATCTAGCCAGAAAAACCAAAATTAACAGTAACCGGTTTTCACCTATCCGATAATCGTTATTCCCCGAACGTCCTCATCTTATTCGCTCCTGCCGCGCCATTGTCAATATGCGCATGATTTTCCGAAATTCAAATACCATCGGCGATAAAGTCGGCGTGATTGCGAAGGATGAGACCAGGCCGAAGGCCACGGCAATTTATTCGGGAGCGCCCGGTTCAAACCGGTAAATGGATTTCGCCGAGTATTTCAGTTGTGCCCTGGTTGCGTTCAGGCGGATATATCTCACATCTCTCCAAGTCTTGAGGAAATCCCGATAATGCTTTGACAATGGGTTGCCCGATTGCCCGGTGGCGATCACATAAGAAGAGTTGCCGGGCGTTTTTAAATCATAGACGGCGCGGTAGCCGGGTCCATGAATATGATCGTAGGGGCCGAGCTCCCGTCCCGGGCGGGTGGCGCCGCGGTTGATCGTGAAATCGCCGCCGTCTGATGGAATTTGCAAATCGGCGATAGTGGAAATTATTGGCAGATCGCCAAAAATTGGATGGCGGAAGCGTGCTAAATGACGCGCGCCCCATTGCCACGCCATAACATCATCGGTGCCAAAAGATTGTGCCAGTTGATCGAGGGTCTCGCCGAGCGATGTAGCCAGCAACGCATCACAGCTTTCCACCGGCTCGGTTGCCCGCCGGTCGCACCAGTGCGGTTGATCCAGGAGGACGCGCTGAATGAATTGGGGCCGCAATCGCCAATAAGACCGAAAATCCTCCCCCAGCTCGTCCGCGTAGACGCTTTTGTTGAAGGCCCGTAGCCAGGCAGTGAAGATCAACGGCTCCGGCCGGTCGCGGGCCATGGTTCCATCCCAATCGCGCAGCATACGCTGCGCAGCTGTGAGGCGGGCATCTTCGGCGGCGAACCGGGTCATCGGGCCAACCAGATCACGGACCATCAGGGAAACCGCATCCGCTTGCATGCGGCCGGCTTTTTCAAGCGTGAACGGAGCGCTCTGGCCGAGAAGTTCGGTGATTCGCCTGGCCCGGTACGGCGCCGCCCAATCGCGCGACAGGAAGTAGGGGTAGCTTGGCCCGGCGACAGCATTATTGGCGTTGACGATGATGCCGGAGGCAGGGTCAAACTGGTGCGGCAATTCTTCGAACGGAATGAAGCCCTTCCAATCGAAATTTCCGGCCCCGCCGGGGCGCATATAAAAGCCATTGCCGGAATTGCGAATCGGTACTTTTCCGGCCGCATAAAAGCCGATGCTGCCGGCGTTATCGGCGTAGGTAAAATTCAGCTGGAAGCCATTCATTGCTTCGAGCGCTTTCAGAAAATCTGCCTTTCCCCGCGCCAGGTTGATCTTGTAGATGGCGTCGGCGGTGCGGTCATCCGCCCTAAGGAACGTGGCCGACAAGGCAAGGGCTCCGTCTTCCGGGGCTTCGGAAATAACGGGACCATGGCGGCTGCTCCGCACCCGCAGGGGAATATCATCGCCGCCTCGGACGCGGATAACTTCGTCCCGCGTGGTGTATGGGCGGGGCCCATCGGGAGTTTCATAGCTGCCCGGCTGGCCGGCGGCGGCGGATTCCCGGTAGAGGTCTTGCACGTCGCTTTGGGTCGCGGTCAGCCCCCACGCAATCGCCTGATTGTGACCAGCAATAACCAACGGCACGCCGGGCACCGTGGCGCCGGCAATGAAGCCGCCGGGCAATATAATCTTCACCAGATACCAAAGGATTGGCGCGGCGAAACCCAAATGTGGATCGTTTGCCAATAGGAGCGCACCGGTATTCGTATGAGCGCCGCTGACCGCCCAAGCGTTGGAGGCGCCGGCGGGCGGCGTATCGGCGCCGCGCATAAGCCCGGTCAACGGTTCTATAACGCCGCCGTCAATGAGGTTGCTTTGATCGGCCGGCGCAATAGTTACCGGCGCATCCGGTGCATATTTCGGCCAGAGGGCATCGACCTGATCCAATGTTATATGCCGCAACAGGCGGGCGCGCAGCATCTCGCCCCGGTAATTGCCACTGAGCTGCAGGCCCATGAGCTTACCCCAGACCAGGGAATCCACGGGTCGCCAGGGTTCCGGGCTGTGCCGGAGGGCCAAAAATTCCGGCGGTAGAGCGCCTGGATGAGTGCCGATCCAGCGATTGACGCCGGCAGCGTAGGCGTTTAGGTGCGCCTTGAGCCCGCCGCTCAGCCCGGAATAGGAGGCTTCGGCCGATTGGTAAATGCCGAGGGTCCGAAAGTATCGGTCGGTGGCAATCGTGCGTGCGCCCAAAATCTCCGACAGGCGGCCGGCGCCGGCACGGCGCATCATTTCCATCTGCCACATGCGGTTCTGGGCGTGCACATAGCCGAGCGCAAAGGCGGCATCCTGGTAATTCACGGCGTGGATGTAGGGCACGGCTCGGTCGGTCATATAGATTTGGACCGGCGCACGAATATGGCGGCTTTGGAGAGTTAATTTGGCGGGTGGCAACGATGACAGGGCCCAGCCGGTGATGCCAAAGATGCCGATGACCACCAAAGTCACCAGATACGCGATGCATGATTTTACCCTGTTCATATCCGTTTCCAATTGTGCAAAACAAACTTCCCGATAGAAGCGGAGACTACATCTTGTATTTTAGAGGTTGGATCACGATATGCGAAGACAAGAAGCAGTCTTTCCAAACTTCGGCGCGATCATTTTGCGCGCGGCGAGGTACGCTTGATGATGGGGAGTAGATCGATGAACCAACTCGCTGCAATGGATACCCGTACTGGCTTGGCGGCGCATGCCGAAGCCATAACCGAGCAATTTGTGACCTTCCGGGTCGACACCCAGCTGTTCGGGGTCAACGTCCTTGGCGTCCAGGATATTCTCAGAACCGAGGAAATTGCCTTCGTTCCGATGGCGCCGCCCGAGGTACGGGGCTCGATCAATCTGCGCGGCCGCATTGTTACGGTCATCGATGTGCGCATTTGCCTTGGCCTGCCGGCCCGCGAAGAGGACGGGAACACCATGGGCGTTACGGTCGAGCAAGACAGCGAGCTTTACACTCTGAGCGTCGATGAAATCCGCGAAGTCCTGAGCCTCCCGGTCGCCGAGCGCGAAACGGTGCCGGGCACCTTGGATGACAAGTGGCGCAAATTCGCCGAACACGTCTACCAATTGGAGGACGAATTGATGATCGTCCTCGATATCGACAAGCTGCTGCGCCACTGATCGAGGCGAAATGATGGGCGCGCTTACGCGTCCTTTAACAGGCGCGCGGCCTCCACCGCCATATAGGTGAGTATGCCGTCGGCGCCGGCCCGCTTGAACGCGGTCAGGCTTTCCAGCACCACGCGGTCGTTATCCAGCCAGCCATTGGCCACAGCGCCCTTCAGCATGGCGTACTCACCGCTTACCTGATAGGCGAAGGTGGGCACGCCAAAGCTGTCTTTGACGCGCTGGATAATATCCAAATAGGGCATGCCCGGCTTGACCATCACCATGTCGGCGCCTTCATCAATGTCGAGCGCAACCTCGCGCAATGCCTCGTCGGAATTGGCGTAATCCATCTGATAGGTTTTCTTGTCGCCCTTGAGCGCCGCCTCGGTACCGATGGCGTCCCGGAACGGCCCGTAAAACGCCGAAGCAAACTTGGCGGCATAAGACATGATGCGGACGGTTTCATGCCCCGTGTCATCAAGGGCGCTCCGAATTTGGGCGACGCGCCCGTCCATCATGTCGGAGGGCGCGATCACATCGCAGCCGGCCTCGGCCTGGACCACCGATTGGCGGCACAGAATTTCCACGGTTTCATCGTTGAGAATATGACCGTCCACCAAAAGCCCGTCATGGCCATCGGAATTGAACGGATCGAGCGCCGCATCGCAGATGACGCCAATATCGGGATAATCGGCCTTTACCGTCCGGATCGCGCGGCATACCAGATTGTCCGGATTGCAGGCCTCGCGGGCATCGGGGGTTTTGGATGCCGGATCGACTTCGGGAAATATGACAATGGCGGGGATTTTCAATTCCGCCACGTCGGCAACCACTTCGCTCAAAAGATCGACCGAAACCCGGTCGACGCCGGGCATGGATGCCACCGGTTGGCGCAAGCCCTGACCTTCGGCGACGAAAATAGGCAAAATGAAGTCGGCGGCACTCAGGGTGTTTTCGGCGACCAGGCGCCGGTTCCAATCGTCGCGGCGGTTGCGTCGCATGCGCGTCGCCGGGTATCGGCCTAAAAAATCCATCGCATCAAACTTTCTGATCCTGTTTAAATTTTGCTAACACTATCGACCTATGCTCTGGAATGAAACCGGTGAATTTGACGGAAATTGGCCGGAAACAGATGCAAAGGTAGCACCATGTCCGCGCACGATGTCCGGTTGGGCGAGGTTTTATTCGAGTTCATACCCAATGGCCGCTTCATCAAGGTCATAGCCATCGATCCCATAACCATGGAAGAGATCGCCATGGTCGGCGACCGCAGGGCCAGCGTCGATACCCTTGAGCGGCTGGCCATCAACAAGCTGCGCTATGTGATTGCCAAAAAGCGCGGCACAACCCGTCAGATGGACAGATTCCGTAGCGTCTGATTGGATCGGCGGCGTGAAGAAAAACTAACCCGCGCCCGTTCTATCCGAATTAATATAGCAGTTGACCAGCGCCGTTAAGGCGGCTGCAATCCGTCCACGCGGGGATCCGGAAAATTTATGCCGGCGCGGACCGCCGCCGGCTTCCATTTCTGCCGAGCCCGATGGTTTTGGCAAACTCGGAACGCTGCTTCGCATAATTCGGCGCAACCATGGGATAGTCGTGGGGCAGTCCCCATTTGGCGCGGTATTCATCCGGTGTCATGGAGAAATTGGTGCGAATATAACGCTTCAGCATTTTCAGCTTTTTGCCATCTTCCAGACAGACAAGATGATCCGAGGTAACCGAACGACGGATCGAAACAGCCGGCTTCTGGCTATTCGCGGCGGCCGCCCCCTTGCTGCCGTCCAATTCGTTTAGGGCCGAAAACACGGTGTTGATGAGCGCCGGAAGGCCTTCGCCGGAGACCGAGTTGCGGCCTACATAAGAGGCGACAATATCGGTCGAAAAACGCAATAAATCGTCTCTCGAAACTTCCCCTGTTTCTTCATTTGCCATCAAATTTTTTCCAAATTGCCGTGGTGAACGGAAAGTTTTGCGCGTTTTATTAGGCTGAAAATTAAAGCCAAAAATCGAATAGAATCAACAAATAAAAAGTAACAATTGGCCCGGCGTATATCCGCGTTGTTTTTCAACTAGATGGCCGGGCCGCGGGGTGAACGTGGGGCTCCCGGGCGCCGCATATGGCACACGATTCACGGCGAAAATTGCTAACGACAAAACACCCGGCCCGCCGACAAGTTGTGTTGCACTGGCGCTAAACTCCGATATATAGTGACTCGCTTTCGAATTTGACTCGGCAAACCATCACCTTTTTATGGAATTCGAATGAATCAGACCATTGCCATCGGTTCCGATCATGCCGGATTCGCGCTTAAAGAAAGCCTTGTTGAGACCTTGACCCAGTTGGGCTATGCGCCCCTCGATCTGGGCACAAATGGCCCAGATTCCGTGGATTACCCGGATTTCGCCCACGCCATGGCTGGGGCGCTCGGGGCAGGCAAGGCAGACAAGGGGGTATTGATTTGCGGGTCCGGCATCGGCATCAGCATGGCCGCCAACCGCCATCCCGATGTACGTGCCGCGTTGGTCCACGATGCACTTGGCGCCCGTATGTGCCGCCAGCACAACGACGCCAACGTTATTGTATTCGGCGGCCGCATGATCGGCATTGAAGTTGCCCGCGACTGCCTGGAGATATTTTTGAAGACGGAATTTGAGGGCGGCCGCCACCAACGCCGCATCGACAAGATAACGCCGGCGTAAATATCGCTGCCGGGTAAATTTTTAATTAGGACGCATCGTTAATGACGCTTGTAAATCCATCCTTCGCATCGACCAGCCAAGAGCAATTCTTTACCAATTCGCTTGCCGAGGCCGATCCCGATATTTTTCGTGTGGGCAAATTGGAATTGTCCCGCCTGCAGAATCAGATCGAGCTGATTGCATCGGAAAATATCGTTTCCAGAGCTGTGCTGGAAGCCCAGGGCTCGGTCCTGACCAACAAATACGCCGAAGGCTATCCGGGCCGGCGTTATTACGGCGGCTGTGAGTTTGTCGATATTGCCGAAAACCTGGCCATCGACCGGGCCAAGGAATTATTCGGCTGTGCTTACGCCAACGTCCAGGCCCATTCCGGCAGCCAGGCCAATCAGGCGGTCATGGCCGCCACCGTGATGCCCGGCGACACGGTGATGGGCATGTCGCTGGCGGCGGGCGGGCATCTGACCCATGGCGCGCCACCGAACCTGTCGGGCAAATGGTTCAATGCGGTACAGTATGGGGTGCGCCGCCAAGATGCGCTGATCGATTTTGATGAGGTTCGAAGCCTCGCCAAGGCGCATAATCCGAAACTTATCATCGCCGGCGGTTCCGCCTATCCGAGGATTATCGATTTTGCCACCTTCCGGGAAATTGCCGATGAGGTGGGCGCGCTGTTGATGGTCGATATGGCCCATTTCGCCGGTTTGGTTGCCGCCGGCGTGCATCCAAACCCATTGGAGCATGCCGACGTCGTCACCTCGACCACCCACAAAACCCTGCGCGGGCCGAGGGGTGGGCTTATCCTGAGCAACGACTTGGATTTGGGCAAAAAAATCAACTCCGCCATATTTCCTGGGTTGCAAGGCGGCCCGCTTATGCATGTGATCGCCGCCAAGGCAGTGGCCCTTGGTGAGGCCTTACGTCCGGAATTTGCCACTTATGGAAAAAACGTGGTGGAAAACGCCAAAACCCTGGCCGCAGCATTGAACGAACGAGGCTGCGATATTGTATCGGGCGGCACCGATACGCATCTGATGTTGGTCGATCTTCGGCCCAAAAAATTGACCGGTAAGATCGCCGAGATGTCGCTGGAGCGGGCCTCTATTACCTGCAACAAAAATGGCATTCCGTTCGATCCGGAAAAACCGGCGGTCACCTCCGGCGTGCGCTTGGGAACACCGTTTGGCACATCTCGGGGGTTTGGACTGGCCGAGTTTGCCAAAATCGGAGAGATGGTTGTCGAGGTGCTAGACGGCCTGGCCGCCAATCCCGACGATAATTCCAAAATTGAAACTGATATCGCGGCGAGAGTGAAAGAGATGTGCGATCGCTTTCCCATTTATCAGGACATTCATAGCTAGAGATCAAGGGAGGACCAGCCATGCGCTGTCCATTCTGCCACCACAACGACACCCAGGTTAAAGATTCCCGGCCAACCGAAGACAATTCTGCTATTCGCCGGCGACGGTCTTGCCCGGAATGCAGCGCCCGCTGGACGACCTTCGAGCGGGTTCAACTGCGCGAATTGTCGATCCTGAAAAAAAACGACAAGAAAGAACCGTTCGAACGGGAAAAGCTGGCGCGGTCTCTAAAAATGGCTTTGCAAAAACGCCCGGTCGATGAAGATCAGGTAGAACGCGTCGTCAGTTCTATCCAGCGCCGCCTGGAAAGCCTAGGCGAGGCAGAGATACCGTCCAAGGTCATCGGCGAAATCGTCATGGATGTGCTCGCCGATCTGGATCAAGTGGCCTATGTGCGCTTTGCCTCGGTCTACCGGAATTTTCGCGAGGCCAAGGATTTCGAAGCATTCGTCGGTACCCTGAGTGACGAATAACCAAACCGGATCAGCAAATTCTAACCATCCGGCCGGGTTCATGCGCCTGGCGCTTTCGCTCGGGGCGCGTGGTCTCGGCAACACCTGGCCGAACCCGGCGGTCGGTGCTGTGCTGGTCAAGGACGGGCGCATTGTGGGGCGCGGCTGGACCGCCGATGGCGGGCGCCCGCATGCCGAAACCACAGCAATCAAAAACGCAGGCCCCGATGCAAAAGGCGCCACCGCCTATGTCTCGTTGGAGCCATGCAGCCACCAGGGCGAGACCCCGCCCTGCGCCGAAGCGTTGGCCGATGCCGGCGTTACCCGCGTCGTCGTCGCCATCGAAGATGCCGACCCAAGGGTTTCGGGATCGGGCATCACCTATTTAAACAATCGTGGTATCGAAGTTGAACATGGCCTCTGCGAAGAAACCGCACGCGATGCCAATCAAGGGTTTTTCACCCGCGTGGCTTTGGGGCGGCCAGCCTTCACCATGAAAATGGCCGCCACCCTGGATGGCCGTATTGCCACGCAGACCGGTGACAGCCAATGGATCACCGGCATCCAAGCCCGCGCCATGGCGCATCAATTGCGCGCCCGCCACGATGCGGTAATGATCGGCAGCGGCACCCTGGCCGCCGACAATCCAACCCTGACGGCGCGGCTGGGCGGGATCGGCAACGCCCGGCGGCCGCGCATAGTCCTCGATAGCCGACTGCGCATCGGCTTGGACAGCAATCTAGTCAAATCAATTGTCGATGCGCCGTTGTGGGTGGTGACCAAGGCCGGCGCCCATGGCGAGGGGCAGCTTGCACCGCTGCGCAGCGCCGGCGCCGAGGTGATCGAAATTGCTGCTGGCGCGGATGATCAAATTGATCTGACTGCCTTGGCGGCGCATCTCGGCGGCCTCGGACTGACCAATGTTTTGGTTGAAGGCGGCGGCGCGCTGGCGGCATCCATGCTGCGCGCCGATTTGGTCGACCGGGTTGCCTGGTTCCGGGCGCCGGCGATTTTGGGCGGCGATGCGATGCCGGCAATCGGCGCGCTGGGCATCCAGGGAATATCGGAAATGTTTGAGTTTTCCAGGAAATCGTCTATGTCAGCAGGCCCGGACGGGTTGGACATTCTAACCCGCAAGATTTGAGGCCCTAAATGTTTACCGGCATTATTTCAGATGTGGGAACCGTAACTTCGGTGCTTCCCGGCGGCGTAACCCGCTACCAAATCGAAACCGACTACGATCTTGCCGGCGTCGCCATCGGCGCATCGATCGCCTGCTCGGGCGCCTGCCACACTGTGGTGGAGAAGGGCGCGAGCTGGTTTGCGGTGGAATCGTCCAGCGAAACCTTATCAAAAACATCGCTGGGCAGCTGGGCCACCGGCACTCGGGTCAATTTGGAACGCCCCCTGACGCCCGCCGATGAGTTGGGTGGACACATGGTGAGCGGCCACGTGGACGGCGTCGGTACGGTTTTGAGCATCATCGCGGACGGTGATTGCAAGCGCTTTACTTTTACCGCACCGGACGATTTGATGCGTTTCATCGCACCCAAGGGATCGATAACCGTCGATGGCGTATCGTTGACCGTGAACGAGATTGGGGCGGATAGTTTCGGCGTCAATATTATTCCGCATACCGAAGCCAACACCACCTTTGGAGGCTTTGCGGAAGGCGATGCAGTAAATCTGGAAATCGACCTCGTAGCGCGGTATGTTGCGCGGCTTCTTGAGAAAGACAATGCCTGATACATCTTACAAAAGTTACCTGGCTTCCATCGAAGAGATTATCGAGGATGCCCGCAACGGTCGCATGTTTATCCTCGTCGACGAGGAAGACCGCGAAAACGAGGGCGATCTCGTGATCCCGGCACAAATGGCCACGCCCGACGCCATCAACTTCATGGCCACCCATGGGCGCGGCTTGATTTGCCTGTCGCTGACCGAGCAACGCATCAACGAGCTTGGCCTCAACCTGATGACGCCGAAGAATGAAGCGCTGCACGAAACCGCCTTCACGGTTTCCATCGAAGCCCGCGATGGCGTCGATACCGGCATTTCGGCACCGGACAGGGCGCGCACCGTCGCCACCTCGATCGATCCCTCCAAGGGCGCGGCGGATATCGTATCGCCCGGCCATATCTTTCCCTTAAAGGCGCGCGAAGGCGGCGTGCTGGTACGCACTGGCCATACCGAGGCAGCGGTCGATATATCGCGTCTGGCCGGGCTGACCCCGGCGGGCGTCATCTGCGAGATCATGAAGGACGACGGTACAATGGCGCGCATGCCGGACCTGGTTGCCTTCGCCCAGAAACACAATTTGAAAATCGGCACCATCGCCGATCTGATATCCTACCGGCTGCGTCATGACCGTATCGTCAAGCCGCGCGTCGAAGGCAATTTCAAGACCCTCAACTCGGCTGATTTCCGCACCATTGTCTACGCCAACGATGCAGAAGCGACCGAACATATCGCGCTGGTCAAAGGCAATCTAAGATCGCCCGGTCCGGTCATGGTGCGTATGCACGCGTTCAATATCTTTGACGATATTTTCAGCGCCCAAAAGACACTCGAATTGCACCGGGCCATGGAGCTGATCGAAGAAGAGGGGCGCGGCGTCATTGTGATGATCCGTTCCTCCAACCAGACGGTTCTGTCGGATCGCCTGCGCCAATCCATTGAGACCCAGGAACACCCTGCCACGCCGTTCCGCGAATATGGCGTCGGCGCGCAGATATTGCTCGATCTCGGCGTGCACGAGATGATTTTGCTTTCGAGCACCGTACGTAGCATCGTCGGCCTCGAAGCCTATGGCCTGACCATTGTCGAACAGCGCGCCATCACCATTCCGGATGACTACAAATTGCCAGTGCGAGATCAGTTCTATGGCTGAGGCGAAAAAGATATTAATCGTCGAAGCGCGCTTCTATGAAGACATCACCGACACCCTGGCCGAAGGCGCCATGGCGGTGCTGGGCGATGCCGGCTATGGGTGTGAGCGCATCGCCGTTCCCGGCGTCTTTGAGATACCGGCGGCGGTAAACCTGGCCTGGAATTCCGGCGCCTATGCGGGCTGCGTGACTCTCGGCTGCGTCATTCGCGGCGAAACGGATCATTATGATCATATCTGCCGAGAAATGAGCCGGCGCCTGATGGATATGAGTGTCGAGCAGAACATGCCACACGGCTTTGGCGTGCTGACCGTCGAGAGCCGCGATCAGGCGGAAAAGCGCGCGGCCTTGTCGGAGCGCAATACCGGCGGGCGGGCGGGCGAAGCCTGTTTAGCTATGATGGCGCTCAAACAACGCTTCGCTTAAGGTCGTTGACGGAGCGGCAGAGGCGCGCCATTGAATTTGGCGCGCATTTTAGAGATTAACGGAACTGGGGCGAATTGGTGGCTGGATCTGGCAGCACAAACATGGCGCGGCTGATATCAGTCCAGAGCCTCTATGAAATGGAGATCGCCGGCGCCTCCTTTGACGACGTGATGCTGAGCCATCTTGAAAACCGCTGGGCCGGCCAAATGGACGATGAAGGCAAAGTTCGCACCGGCGCGCGCCGGCTGGCCCGGACCGACCGCAAGAAATTCGCCGATATTGTCCGCGGCGTCACCCGCGACCAGGAACGGCTGGATGGACTGGTGAGCGGCGCGCTGCCCGACGGCGAAACCATTGATCGGCTCGATCTGATCTTGCGCATCGTGCTCAGGGCAGGGGCGTATGAGCTTTATTCCTGCCCAAAAGTCCCGGCGCAGGTGGCGATATCCGAATATGTCGACATCGCCAAGGCCTTCTACCACGAGGCCGAGCCAAGCCTGGTCAACGGTATTCTCGACCGCATCGGGCGCGTATTACGCCCCGCCGAGATCACCGGGAATAGTGGTGATGGTTAAGGGTGCGCCCGAACGGCCCGGCGAATTTGGATTTATCGAAACCTACATGGCGCCGCTGGCGACCGGCAACGAAGGCGCCCTTGGCCTCAAAGATGACGCTGGCTTGTTCGATGTCGCCCCCGGCCATCGGGCGGTGGTGACAACCGATGCCCTAATCGCCGGCATTCATTTTCGCGATACCGATCCGCCCGACAGTGTCGGCGCCAAGGCGCTAGCCGTGAATTTGTCCGACCTGGCATCCATGGGCGCTGCGCCCCTGGGCTACACATTGATCCTGGCGCTGCCCAAAGACTGGACCGCCGATTGGGCCGCCGGGTTCAGCAATGGTCTGGCGGCCATGCAACAACGCCATTCGTTGCAATTACTGGGCGGCGATACGGTTGCCGCAAATGGCCCGCTAACCATCGGCGTTACCGCTTTTGGTTCCGTGCCGGAGGGGCGCCAAATTATGCGCTCCGGCGCCGGGACAAGTGACGATATCTGGGTCTCGGGCAGCATCGGCGATGCCGCCCTGGCACTGGCAATATATAATGCAGGCGATAGCGATCGCATGGCGGCGCCTGAATACGCAGCCCTTCTGGACCGGTTGCAACGGCCCGAACCTCGCGTGGCGCTCGGCCAAAAGCTGGTCGGGATTGCCACGGCGGCCATCGATATCTCGGATGGCTTGGCCGCCGATCTCGGCCACCTTTGCCATGCATCGGCTATCGGCGCGAATATCGAGACAGAAAACATTCCATTGTCCGCCGCCGCCCGGGACTGCCTCGGCGCGCCGTCTTACGGCATGGATATTGTGATCGGCGGTGGCGATGACTACGAACTTCTGTTTACCGCGCCGCCAAGCCAGGCTGCCGACGTTACCCAGGCGGCGGAAAGGTCGGGGTGCGCGGTCACGCGAATCGGCCGCGCAAATGCGAAAAATCGGGTCCGCTTCGCTGCCGCGGACGGCCATGAAATAGAAATCAAGAAACCCGGCTGGGCGCATTTTTGACGATCCGGTTTAACGGCTGGAATGACACCGTATTCTCGGCTAACATTTGATCATGCCTAAAATACTCATATTCATTATCGTCGGGGTGCTTCTGCTTGCGGGCGGCGGCGTCACTGTTATGCAGCAGATGGAGTTGGGGCCGTTCGCACCCGATGCGGTCGAAAGCGCCGAAGCCGGGACCGAGGATGGCGCCGCCAAGCCCAAGAAGCCAAAAGAAGACGAGCCGGACCCGCCGATTTTTTTAACTCTGGACCCGATGGTTATTCCTATATTTCAAGGGGATAAGCTGAACACCAACATTCAGCTCACCATTCAGATCGAGGTTGCCAGAAAAGACGCGCCCGAGATGCGCAAGCGCATGACCAAGCTCAAAGATGCTTTGCTGCGCGATTTAATGGGTTTCGTGCCGCGCCATTTGCGCGATCACAAGGAGTTGGACATCGATATTTTGGGCCGCAGGCTGATGGTTATCGCCGAGCGCGCCGTCGGCAAGGGGCTTGTCGATAGTGTTCTGATACAAGGCATCCTCGACCGGCCCGCCAATTAGATACCAGCCTATTGGCACAGCCGTTGCTAAGCTTCGATGGCCCGGTTGCTTTGCAGGGCCGTATCTGGCAAAAGTTTGCCGCCGTTTGACCGTACCCAAACATAGCGGTGCGCAATCCCACACAGGTATTTTCAATCCCAAAAGGATCAGTTGGAATGGACAACGTCTCGATTTTTATTATTGCATGTGGCGTACTCGCCTTGATTTACAGCGCCTATGCGGTTCGCTCCATCCTGGCGGCGGACGCCGGCACGGAACGGATGCAGGAAATTGCCGCCGCCGTACAGGAAGGCGCGCGTGCTTACCTTAATCGCCAATACATGACCGTCGGCGTCGTCGGTGTCGTTATCGGCGTCATCCTTGGATTATTGCTCGGCCTGCCGACGGCGATCGGGTTTTTCATCGGTGCCATTCTGTCCGGCGCTGCCGGCTATATCGGCATGAACGTTTCCGTGCGCGCCAATGTAAGAACCGCGGAAGCGGCCCGATCCCAGGGTCTCGGCGCGGGCCTGGAAATCGCCTTCAAGTCTGGCGCCATCACCGGCATGCTGGTGGTCGGGCTAGCGCTTCTCGGCGTCACCGTTTATTTCGAGCTGCTGCGCGAAATGTTCGAGTTGTCGAGCGCCGATGGCTCGGCGGAAATCCTTAAAGCGTTAGTCGGGCTTGCTTTCGGCGCCTCACTAATTTCCATATTCGCCCGCCTTGGCGGCGGCATCTTTACCAAGGGCGCTGATGTCGGCGCCGACTTGGTCGGCAAGATCGAAGCTGGTATCCCCGAGGACGATCCACGCAACCCCGGCGTCATCGCCGACAATGTCGGCGACAATGTGGGCGACTGTGCGGGCATGGCGGCTGATTTGTTTGAGACTTATGCCGTGACGATCGTTGGCACCATGCTGCTGGGAGCGCTGTTTTTTACCGGCGCCGACCGTGAAACCCTGATGACGCTGCCGCTGTTGATCGGCGCCACTTGCATCGTTGCTTCGGTAATCGCCACTTTCTTCGTCCGCCTTGGGGCAAGCAATAATATCATGGGCGCGCTTTATAAGGGCTTTATCGCCAGCGCTGTGATCTCGGCCATCTTCATTGGCGGTATTATTTCTTTGGGTGCCGGCTGGAACACCGTCTTTACCACAAGTGGCGGCACATTTACCGGCACGGATCTGTACATATCCGCCCTGACCGGCTTGGTCGTCACCGGGCTGATTGTCTGGATCACCGAATATTACACCAGCACCGAAACCCGTCCGGTGCGCAGTATCGCCCGCGCATCCGAGACCGGCCATGGCACCAACGTCATCCAGGGCCTGGCCGTTTCCATGGAATCGACGGCGCTGCCGGTGATCGTCATTTGTGCCGGTATCATTGTTTCGTTCCTTACCGCCGGCCTTTACGGCCTATCCATTGCCGCCACGTCGATGCTGGCGCTGGCCGGCATGGTGGTGGCGCTCGACGCCTTCGGTCCGGTCACCGACAACGCCGGCGGCATCGCCGAAATGGCGAACTTGCCCGAAGAGGTGCGCAAAACTACCGATGCCCTGGACGCCGTCGGCAATACTACCAAAGCGGTGACAAAGGGCTATGCCATCGGCTCAGCCGGCTTGGCGGCGCTGGTGCTGTTCGGTGCCTTCAACCAGGAACTGCAGTCCGCGTTCCCGGATCTCAAAGTGAGTTTCAGGCTCGATGATCCGTTTGTCGTCGTCGGCTTGTTCATCGGCGGCTTGCTTCCCTACCTGTTCGCTTCGCTGGGCATGATGGCTGTCGGCAGGGCCGCAGCCTCCGTGGTCATCGAAGTGCGCCGCCAGTTCAAGGAAATTCCAGGCATCATGGAGGGTACCGCCAAACCGGAATACGGCACGTGCGTCGATATGCTGACCAGGGCGGCGATCAAGGAAATGATCGTGCCGTCGTTGCTGCCCGTTCTAGCGCCGTTCGTTGTCTATTTCGTGATCTTGCCGATCGCAGGCCAGGCGGCAGCATTTACCACCGTCGGCGCCATGCTGATGGGCATCATCGTCACTGGGCTGTTTGTTGCCATATCGATGACCTCGGGCGGCGGCGCCTGGGACAATGCCAAGAAATATATCGAAGACGGGAACCACGGCGGCAAAGGCTCCGACGCCCATCACGCCGCCATCACCGGCGATACTGTCGGCGATCCTTACAAAGATACGGCAGGACCGGCGGTTAACCCGATGATCAAGATCACCAACATCGTCGCCATTCTGCTAATCGCCATCCTCGCCGCCTAACCGCGAACGCGACGCCAAACAAAAAGCCCTCCGGGAGCAATCCTCCCGGAGGGCTTTTATTGAATGTATCCAGCGCCTTATTGCCCCTCCGATTTCTTTCCCTCGAAGCGGCCGATATTGCCGAACAATTGGCGCAAAAGTCCCAATTCATTCCCGGCGGTCGGCGTTTTGCGTTCAACCATTTCCATCTTTCGGGCTTCCTCCAGACCGAATGTTTTGAGCGCCGTCACGATGCCGCGCTTATTGAAGCGAATAACAATAACCTTGCGTTCGATAATTTCGGGCTCGAAAAAAGCGACGGTTTTGGTCTTCTCGCTGACGTAGAACCAGACGTCACCGTTGAATGGCGCCAGGCTGGAAGGCGATCCCAAAATCTGTACCACATCAGCTTTATTGACCTGGCCAACTTCGACTTCCGCCAACAAATCGGGATCGGGCAGATTTCCATGGGAATTTATACGCGGCGCGCAGGCACCAAGAGCCGCGGCGAAAATAACAGATGTAATCAAGGGTGATCGATGACCCATGGGAGCTGATTTTTCCTTCTATCCGAATAATTTGCCCGCCCGGCTGGCGCATGGGCGATGAACGGACTATATGGTAGCGGATTATAGCACAAGCCCAGCCACCAAAAAAGTGTCACGCGGGCGCCGCGCTCGGCGGCACCTACCAAATTTGGGTAAAGAGAGATAGCGTTTTCCATGGGACTGTTTGATTTATTCCGGCGCCGCCAGAATCAGGATGCCGATTATCGGCTTTACGGAGCCATCGTGGATCAGGCACGCCTACCGGCATTTTACAGCAATTGTGGCGTTCCCGACACGGTCAACGGGCGATTTGATCTGATTGGGCTACATGCCTATTTGGTAATGCGCTGCCTCAAGGGAATGGCGAATGAACGCGGTACCGGCTTGTCGCAACGATTGTTCGATATCATGTTTACCGATATGGACCGCAATTTGCGCGAAATGGGCGTCGGCGATCTCAGCGTAGGCAAGAAGGTCAAGGCTATGGCGAAAGCCTTTTACGGGCGCGTCAAAGCCTATGACGAAGGGCTTGCGGGCGGGCCGGAAGCATTGGAGGACGCATTGCGCCGAAATTTGTTTATCGAAACGGAGCCCCGCGACGAAGACGTGGCGAAAATGGCCGCGTATTTGTCGCAATCGGTGGCCGCTTCCAGCTCCTGGACAATTGAAGCGTTGGAGGAGGGGCGGCTACAATTCCTTGCGCCGCCGCCGATGACCGAAACAAACGGCGCAACACAGGAGGAAAGCGCGTGATGAAAATCACCGCCCCACCTGAGCCGGAATTTTCGCGGCTGCTCGCCGCCGATCCGACCAGCGCCAAGATCATTTCCGAACAGCTCAACGCCAGCAGTTCAGAATGCGCCGCGCTGGCGAAGCGTTTTGGTGTCGAAGCCATTCAAGATTTGCGCGCCGACTGCCGGCTCAGCGGGTTCGCCACGGGCAACCGCATGCGGCTGGAGGTTACGTTCAGCGCAGAGGTAAGGCAATTATGCGTCATCACGCTGGAACCGGTAGACACCAGCATCAACGCGAAATTTGCCCGCGAATATACACCGCCCGCCTTTACCGAAGATACGCAAGAGATAGTCATCGATCCCGACGCCGACGATCCCCCGGAAGCCATTCCCGAGGGGGGAATCGACGCCGGCGAGGCCGTTGCCGAGCAATTGGGGCTGGAGATCGACCCGTTTCCGCGCGCTCCCGGCGCCGAATTCGAAGAAATTACGGAAAACGAGCAGGCGGATCATCCGTTTGCTCAGCTCAAAAACCTTAAAATTGATGGTGATTGAGTAAAATTGACGCTCAATACCGCAGAATTCCGCCGCTTGCCCAATGAACAATTATCTGGTTTAAGTAGCGCCGCTTTTCATGGGCGGAAACATTGACGCCCAATTTCAAAAAATTAGAGTGAATTCAAGATGGCTGTTCCAAAAAAGAAAATATCGCGCTCGCGCCGCGACATGCGTAGATCGCACGATTCGTTAAAAAGTCAAGCACACGGCGAGTGTTCCAACTGTGGTGAAATGAAGAGGCCACACCATGTTTGTCCGTCCTGTGGCTATTATGACGGACGTGAAGTTGTCGACATAGACGCGACAGTTTAACCGACCTGGGTCCGGAGACTGGACTTAATGGCGCAGATCATAAGAGTCGCAATAGATGGCATGGGTGGTGACAATGCCCCCGACATGATCGTCGGCGGTATTGATCGTGCTTCCAAAGTGCTGGACGACGTCGAATTTCTTTTGTTCGGCGATGAGGCGCGTTTGCGCCCGCTGCTGGATGCCCATGCAGGCGCCAATGCGGTTACGGAGATTCGCCATACCGACGAAGCCATCTCGGCCGAGGAAAAACCGACCGTCGCGCTCCGCACCGGAAAAAAATCCAGCATGCGGCTGGCTATCGATGCGGTCAAATCGGGCGAGGCGTCTGCCCTGGTTTCTGCGGGCAATACCGGCGCGCTGATGGCTATGGCCACGGTCGTGCTGCGCACGCTGCCCGGCATCGACCGACCAGCAATCGCCGCCGCCCTGCCGACCCTGCGCAGCCAGACGGTGATGCTCGATCTCGGCGCCAATATCGATTGCAACGCGGACAATCTGGTTCAGTTTGCCGTCATGGGCGAAGTGTATGCCCGCGCCGAGATTGGATTGGCGCAACCCTCCATCGGCATACTGAATGTCGGGGTCGAGGGCCTCAAAGGCAACGATGCGGTCAAAGAGGCCAGCGCAATCCTGCAATCGTCGGATTTGCCGATTAAATTTTACGGCTTTATCGAGGGCGATGATATCGGCAAAGGGACCGTGGATGTGGTCGTCACCGATGGATTTACAGGTAACGTCGCTTTAAAAACCGCCGAGGGCGCGGTGAATATGTTCTCCCATCATTTGCGCACCGCCCTGAAGTCCAGTCTGCGCACGAAACTCGGCGCTTTGTTGTCCATGCCAGCGCTGCAAATCGTAAAAAACAAGTTCGATGCCAGACGTTACAACGGCGCCATGTTTGTTGGCCTAAATGGTATTTGCATCAAGAGCCACGGCGGAACCGATGCGGTTGGATTTGGCAATGCGCTCGGTGTTGCCGTCAATCTGGTGCGCCGTGATTTCAACGAGGTGATCAAAGAAGATTTAAGCCGCGTGATGCAAAATGATCGACCCGAGATAAAGGCTGCGGTGAACTGATGAGCTTGCGCACCAGATTTATCGGCTGCGGCTCGTACCTTCCGGAGAATATCGTCACCAACCAGGAACTCGCCAAATCCGTCGACACCTCCGACGAATGGATCACGGCACGCACCGGCATCAAGCGCCGCCATATCGCGGCCGAAGGCGAATACACCTCCGACCTGGCCCGCCAGGCGGCCGTGGCTGCGCTGGACAGCGCAGGCCTCAAGCCCAACGATCTGGACCTGATCATCGTCGGCACCACCACGCCGGACGAGGTATTTCCAGCCACCGCGGTAACCTTGCAGG
>ENA-OREN01001227-OREN01001227.1-marine-metagenome-genome-assembly--contig:-NODE-1227-length-31008-cov-8.524167_pt1 | contig 31008 bp, 27 predicted proteins | sample MGYA00248624_ERZ508555 | MGnify/ENA primary metagenome ERZ508555 (study PRJEB26222, sample SAMN06267773) | marine metagenome | isolation source: Saanich Inlet, British Columbia, Canada | place...
TTAATAATCGCAAGCAAAATATTTATAGAATTTTGCTTGCGATTTTTAGAAAAGAGCCTCTAAAGTTATCTTGACCCTTTTAATAATAGACATACAGGCCTATATAATAATAAGAAAAAGAAGAAACTAAAAATAGTTGATTTAACACCTAGTGAAATAAAACGTGACTGTATTGTAAGAGTCACATATTAATCTTTTTACACTCTCATTTTTGATGAGCTTATATATAGAAAGGATAAGGAGATGCGCACTGTGCATATACATAAAGTTTCAATAAAGAAGGCTATTAATGGAATTATAGCAATTATACATATTCCTTTGCTATTAGTGATTTATCTCATTAAGCCACTCATAAAAATAAAATTTGGCTACCTGTCTGTTGGAAGGGTGGGTCATTTCGGCCTTGATCTTGCTTATGAAATTGCAGCAAAAAATAATAGTAAAGAGGTTGTTTTTTATTATTTACAAGGTAGTGTTTCTAATGAACAACTTGGGACGATAGCTAAACGTGAGCTTAATATAAGCTTTTACTATAAATATTTTGTTTATGCGTATATGATTATAGGCCTCGGAGAGAAAATTAAATTACCCAATAGGCATAAGGGTGGGTCGTTTAATATTGACGGCATTGTAAATGACTCTAAGCATGAAATTTTATTGCTACCAGAGGAAGATGAGATAGGCAAAGCTTACTTGCAGAAGTATGGATGGACCAAGAAGGAAAAGTTTGTTTGCTTAAATGTTAGAGATGCTGCATTCTTCGATGAAGAAAAAGGTGCTCGTCATGCCTACAGAAATTCAGATATAGACACTTATGAATCTGCAATTAAATACCTATTAAGCATGGGTTATTGGGTGATTCGTATGGGTAAAAAAGTAGAGAAACCGCTTAATATTAGTCATAGTAAATTAATAGATTATGGCACATTGTCAGATAGGAGTGATCTACTTGATATATGGTTTTGTAAGAATTGTGAATTCTTTATTTCTACTGGAACAGGGATAGATTCAGTAGCTATGATGTTTAAGAAGCAAATTTTATTTTTAAATTACACCCCTATTTTAATACTCCTTAGTTGGGTTGATGCTATTACTGTACCTAAAAGACTGTTTTGGGGTAATGGTTTAGAGCTGTCTCTGACAGAGCATCTTGATAATGCTTATACAGACTCCATTCAATTTAAAGATAAAGGAATAGTAGTTGTTGACCTGAGTAGTGACGAAATTAAGTCGGCAGTGAGTGAAATGATTAATCACTTAAATAACGTCCCATTAACTAATGAGGAGATTAGTAATAATAATAAGTTTTGGGAGATAATGGAAGCGCATAATTCATATGGAAAATTTCATGATGTTAGAGATCCTAGGGCGATGCTTGGATCATCATTCTTAGGCAATAATAAAAATTTCCTATCTTAATTGAGTATGTAATTTTGAAAAAAAATATAATCACAAACTGGCTGAACAGGTCAAGAAAATTAGGATTAGCTAATATAAATATAGTTATTCTTATTTTGCTGTCTTTGATAGCAACAGTAACTGAAATTTTTGGCGTTGGAATGTTTTTACCAATATTTCAATTTATGCGTCTTGAGGGTGATATAAATGCCGTAGTTTTGGATTCTACAATTTGGAAGTATTTAATTGATGTATTTATATTTTTTAACATAAAACCAACATTTGTATTTATGTTGTTAATGTCATTTGGTTTTTTTCTAGCTAGACAGATTTTTATATATTTTGGCGCGGTGTATAACGTAGCAGTTAAGCAGAGGGTTACTCAATATTTGAGAAATAAAATGTTTAGTAAATATTTGGATGCAGATACCTTGTATCACGATAACACCCCTGTTGGAGATTTGGTAAGCATACTTACCGTAGAGACTAGTATGGCTGTTTCGGGAATAATGGCCCCATTGGAGTTGATTGTATCCTTTGTTGTGCTATCGGCATACCTTTTTGTACTTTCATTATTATCATGGGAGATGACATTAGCATCAATTGGTATTCTATTGGTGGCCAGCAGGGTACCCAGGGTATGGATTAATAAAAGCGCAGATATTGGCCGTAATATTGTTAAAGCAAATATATCGGTATCAAATTTTTTAGTGGGCAGGATACGCTCACCTCGTTTAGTGCGTCTTTCTAGTGCTCAAGAAGTAGAAAAAAAAGAGTTTTATAAATTAACAAAAAAACAACGTAAATATTCAGTATTTGCTTCCATACTTGGAGCTAGAACTGATGCTGTCATGGATCCAGTTGTTATTTTTTTAAGCTTTTTATTTATTTATTTCTCTTATGCAGTTTTAAACCTAAATATAGAAGTTATTGGTCTTTATTTGGTAATCATAATGAGAATATTGCCAATTGTAAAAGGGATTATGTCTCAATGGCAGAGAATAAAGAGGCTTTTAGGCTCTGTAGAGATTACAGAGAATCGTATCAAATCAATGCAAGATGCTGTTGAAAAGGATACTGGAGTAGAGACTGTAACCAAAATAAATAATTCATTTGAAATTTGTAATGTTGATTATTTGTATCAATCTTCTAAAGATTATTCATTGAAGGAAGTTAGTATTAAGTTTGAGGCAAATAAAATGACAGCATTGGTCGGCCCTTCTGGGAGTGGAAAGTCAACATTGGTAGATCTACTGCCTCGCTTAAGGTTGCCTAACAAAGGGGTGATTAAGGTCGACGGCGTCAATATTGATAAATATTCATTAAAAAGCATTAGAGGTATGATATCCTACGTTCCTCAATTTTCACAAATTCTTGGTAATACGGTTAGAGAGCATATAACATATGGAAATCCTAATGTGACTGAGAAAGGTATGCAGGAGGCAATTTTCTTATCGGGTGCAGAAGATTTTATCAGTCATCTGCCAAAAGGGGTTGATACTAATTTAGGTGAAGATGCAATAAAACTCTCTGGAGGTCAACGACAAAGGTTGGATCTTGCAAGGGCATTAATAAGAAAGTCATCAGTTTTGATTTTAGATGAGCCAGCTAGTAATTTGGATGCTGAGTCAACATTGACTTTTGAGCAGGCGCTTCTCAATATACGTAAAAATACAGACACTACCATTATTATTGTATCGCACAGTTTGGCAAGTATATCTAATGCAGATTGTATTGTTGTATTGAATCAAGGTGTTGTTATGGAATCAGGATCTCATCGGGATTTGATATGTCAAAATGGTTGGTATGCAAAGGCATGGAAAATACAAGAAAGCAAGACATAGCGACACTTATAATATAATTGAAAAAAAATCACAAAGATAGGTTACTTATAAAATTAAATATAATGATTTTATATTATCTATTTTCATAGGAGTGTATGTATGTTAATCAATAAAACGGCATTGGTAACGGGGGCAGATGGATTTATTGGCTCACATTTAGTGGAGATGCTGGTTGAAGGCGGGTATCAAGTAAAGGCGCTATCGCAATATAATTCATTTAATGATTGGGGCTGGCTTGATAGTGTACCTTGTAAAGATAATATTGAGGTTTTAACTGGAGATGTCAGAGATCCTCATTATTGTAAATTTATCACCAAGAATGTAGATATCGTCTTCCATCTTGCGGCTTTGATAGCTATTCCTTACTCTTATATTGCTCCAGATAGTTATGTGGATACTAATATTAAGGGAACGTTGAATATATGTCAAGCAGCAAGGGAGCATGGAGGGATACGGGTTATCCATACCTCAACAAGTGAAGTGTATGGCACAGCTCAATACGTACCTATTAATGAAGAGCATCCATTGCAACCACAGTCTCCATATAGTGCAACAAAAATTGCCGCTGACGCAATGGCAATGAGTTTTTATAATGCATTTGAACTGCCAGTAACCATTGCCAGGCCGTTTAATGTCTATGGTCCAAGACAGTCTGCTCGTGCTGTGATTCCTACTATAATCACTCAAATTGCTAATGGTGAAAAAGAAATTAAATTAGGAGATGTGACGCCAACTAGAGATTTTAACTATGTAAACGACACTTGTCGTGGATTTATAGCTCTTGCAGAGTGCGATGATTCTATTGGAGAAACAGTTAATATAGGTTCTAATTTTGAAATTAGTATCGGGGATACACTGAATATGATTAAAGATATAATGGATAGTGATGTTAAATTTATAGTGGATGTTAATCGCGTTAGGCCAAAAAAATCAGAGGTTTTTAGACTTTGGTGTGATAATTCAAAAATAGAAAAATTAACCGGATTTAAGCCGGAAGTGGATATTGTAGAAGGATTAAAAAGAACTATCAATTGGATCACTAAGCCACATAACCTTAATAGATATAAGTCAGAAATATACAATGTTTAATGATGTGATTGGCTTCATTCAAAATCTGTATCCAGAAAGGGGGTCTATACCTTTGCATGAGCCAAAATTTATTGGTAATGAAAAAAAATATTTAAAAGAATGTATAGATTCAACGTTTGTCTCATCAGTTGGAAAGTTTGTAGATAAATTTGAAGAGAATATTTCAAACTATACTGGAATAAGGTACGCTATCGCAACTAGTAGTGGCACTTCAGCACTGCATATTGCACTTTTGCTAGCCAATGTAGGAAGGGGCGATGAAGTAATTACTCAGCCACTTTCATTTGTTGCTACTTGTAATGCAATTAACTATTGTGGCGCTCATCCAATATTTACTGATGTTGATAAAGACACTATGGGATTATCTCCATTAGCATTAAGGGAGTTTCTTGAGAATTCTGCAATAATCAAAAATTATCAGTGTATTAACGTTAAAACTGGCAAAGTTATTAAAGCGTGCATTCCTATGCATACCTTTGGGCATCCATGCAGAATAGATGAAATTAAAAGAATTTGTGACGAGTATCATATATTTCTAATTGAAGATGCAGCTGAAAGTGTTGGTAGTATTTACAAGGGCATACACACTGGAGGCTTCTCTCAGGTGGGTGTGATGAGTTTTAATGGAAATAAAGTTATTACAGCTGGTGGTGGAGGATGTATTGTTACCAATAACAAGGCGCTTGCAAAAAAAGCTAAGCATTTAACTACAACAGCTAAAGTGCCACACAAGTGGGATTTTTATCATGATATGGTTGGTTATAATTACCGTATGCCAAATTTAAACGCTGCATTGCTAGTTGCGCAACTAGAAAATATCGATAATTTTATATATAGTAAGAGAAAATTAGCAGGCATGTATGAGAATTTTTTTAATGAATCTAATTACAATTTTGTTAAGGAGCCGAAAGAAAGCGTTTCAAATTATTGGTTAAATTCTATTATTCTTGATAATAAAGAGCAGAGAGATAGTTTTTTACATGATACTAATTCAAAAAATATTATGACAAGGCCAATTTGGACATTAATGAACAAATTACCAATGTTTAATGATGCGCAATGTGGTAATTTAACAAACTCAGAATGGTTAGAAAATAGAGTTGTTAATATTCCTAGCTCTGTAATTATTTGACAATTAACTATGAAACCTATTGATTTTTTTACTAGATTTAACAGCCTATCATATAAATCTATAAATGTGGATTTTCATTTACATTCTACATGGACTGATGGAAAGAGTACCATACAAGAAATTGTAGACACATCCAACAAAAAAAAAATCAATGCAATTGCTATTACAGGCCATATCCGTAAAGATTCCACATATTTTAATAATTATGAAAAAGAAATTAAATGCATTAATGGTAGTATAGATATAAGCTTGTATGTTGGTTTTGAAGCAAAGGTTTTAGACTTTTGTGGGAGTATTGATGTTGAGAAAGAGATAGCTGAAAGAGCAGATGTTGCTATAGTTAGTGTGCATAGATTCCCTTTGGGGAGTAAGTTATACAAAGCAACAGAATTCAAAAAAGAAATTTCCCAAGAAATAGAGTTAGAGTTAAGTGTAGCTGCATTGAATAAAGGCGGGTTTAATGTGTTTGGTCATGCGGGAGGTATGTCAGAGACACGGTTTAAAGGTTTTCCTGTTAATTATTATGAAGAAATTATTTACCAATGTGTAAAAAATGAAATTGCCTTTGATTTAAGTGGTAGGTACCATATTAAAAAACTTAGCATGCTATATCCATTGCTTAAAAAGCATAATCCTTTTATTTCAGTCGGATCCGATTCGCATAATATTAGCCCTATTGGCAAATGGAATAATCAATTAATAGAATATTTATTATGAATACAATAGCCATTACTGGAACTGGGTCTTTAATTGGTCAGGCTATAATCAAATCTATTAACAATTCAAGATTTAAAAAAAATAAGTTAATAGGAATGGATTATTTTAATAATACAATAGGCTCTTATTGGGTAGATGCTAATTATATTTTGCCAGATATATTGAGTGATTCTGTTACCGAAGATATGTGGCTTACACGTATTATTCAAGTTATACAGGAAAATAATATCAGTATTTTGTTTATAGGAGTTGATTTCGAGCTTCGTTTGTTTGCTAAATATAAGGAGCATATTGAAAGCTTAACATTATGTATTATTGTTGTTAGTAGTAAAAAAACTATAGAAATTGCCGATGATAAGTATTTGACCTATAAGTTCTTAAAAAGTAATAATTTTTTCCATCCTAAAACATTTTTAAAATCAGAAATTAAAGAAGCGATTAAAGATGAAAAAATACATTTTCCAATGGTTATAAAGCCTAGAAATGGATACAGAAGTGTAGATGTATACGTTGTTCATAATTTAGAAGACTTGAATAAAAAAATACACATAATAGAAAGACCAATAATTCAAGAATTTATTGGAGATAATCAGACAGAATACACATGTGGAGTGATTTCATTTAAAAATGATATAAAATGTAGTATCGTTTTAAAAAGAGATTTAAGGGATGGTAATACAAGTAGAACATATTTACAGCATAACTTTCCGAAAGTTATAAAAGATTATATTGAAAATGTTTCAGCAAGTCTTGATCAATTTGGAGTTTGTAACTTTCAGTTAAGAGTTGACAACGGGATTCCTAAGATCTTTGAAATAAATGCCCGTCATTCTGGGACAACGTATATTAGAGCCATGTATGGATTTAATGAAATAGAATATTTAATAGAATATTTTTTAAATAAAAATGAAATAAAATTTAAAATAAAAGAGGGTATTGTTCAGAGATATTTTGATGAGTTTTTTGTAAAACACAATAAATGAATATTTTAATCACAGGTGCAAATGGCCTTATTGCACAAAATTTAATCAAAAAAATAAACGATACACATAGTATATATTTTTTATTTAATGGAGAAGAGTACGAGTTTTTCGATAATAAAATTACAGTGAATTTATTAAATGTTAATCATGTGAAATCCTTATTAAGTGAAAAATTAGAATTTGATGTATTAGTGCATACGGCATCTAAAATGGCTAATAAAGACAATTTGAAAAATATAGACCTTTTTTTTGATAATATCTCTATGTATAAAAATTTAGTTTTAATTATTAATAAATTTAAGCTGAAAAAGGTGATAAATTTTTCCTCTATTGCGGTATACCCTAACAAGGATGGGGTGTATTGTGAAGATTCTGAAATATTACCTTCAATTAATAACGATGGTTTGTATGGCTTATCCAAGTTTTGTGGTGAAAACTTATTGGATTTTTGCTGTAAAGGGGTTGGTGTTGTTAATTTGAGAATATCACAAGTATATTCAAGAAGAAATGATAGGATTTTTGAAGTGATGAAAAGAGAGCTTCTAGAGTCAAATAAAATTAGTGTTTATGGGAATTGTAATAGGGTGGGTAACTTTATTACCATTGATCTTCTTGTGGAAAAAGTATTATTTTTTATAAATAATGACTTATATGGAGTGTTTAACATAGGCGGTGAGAATTTATCCTATAAGGATCTAGCTTTGTCAATTATTAATAAATATGGCAATAGTAGGTCAATTATTAAATGTGTCGACAAAGGGGTGTCTTCTAAAATGTATATTAATTTAAATAAATTAAAGAATATAGAGGCTAATAATGACTTGTAAGATATGTAAAAGTGATGAATATATTGATATATTAAAACAGCCAGACACCCCTATTTGGGTTGGATCTAGCGGTAAATCTAGAGAATCATTTCCTTGTAATATTAGGCAGTGCATGACATGTGGGCATATTTATGAAGTATTAACTGATAGATTATCAGAAGAGCTAAGAAATATTTATCAGTCGCAATTCGCATATGCTAGTACTCCACCAAATAAAGGGAACTGGGGGAGTGCAAGGGCTAAATTTTTTTTAGGTAGATTGGATTATAAAAACTATGACTCGGCAATTGAAATTGGTTGTGCTGATGGTTATTTTCTTAAATTTTTGGAAGGGGTTGGTTATAAAAAATTGATTGGAGTTGAGCCATCAATTAAGTGTAATGAAAAAATTGGGAATATTGAATTTATCAAAACATTTATAGATGAAAAAACCTCCCTACATCAAAGTGTAGACTTAATATTTTCAAACGCTGTTTTTGAGCACATTGAGGAAATAAATGGCGTTCTACAGTTTTCAAAAAAACATTTAAAAGCTGATGGAGAATTATTTTTCGCCGTGCCTAATGCTCAAAGAGAAGTTGAGACTGGGGATCCTGCCCTCTTCATTCATGAGCACGTGCATTACTATACAGTCGAAAGCATTGAAAATGTATTAGCAATAAATGGATTTGTAATTAAATCTATTGTACAAGAATGTGACGCAATTTACGTTAGTGCAATTCTAGATGGCAATGTAGTAACACCATTAAAAACTATAAAGTTGTATAACAACTATACTAATCTACTTAACGCAAGGATTGACAAATTTCATCAGGCAATTAATTCCAATAAGAATATAGTTATTCATGGTGCAAATAATAAGCTCAACAATCTTTTAGCGTGGTCCAAATTAAACTTTGAGTATACTTTGGTAGATAATGATAAAACCAAACTTGGGAAGAGTTTTTTTGACCATAAAGTCCATTCAATAAAAGATTTAAATATGCTTGATTATGATGGTGTTGTTGTAATTCCCACATGTTTTTATGATGAGATATGTAAACAATATGTTGATTTAGGTTTCCTAGGCAATATTTATAAAATATAGTTCGTAATAATGAAAAAATCAGTATTTATAATTGCAGAAGCTGGGGTTAATCATAATGGCTCTATTAGATTAGCAAAAAAGCTTATAGATATCGCATCATATTCTGGTGCTGATGCCGTAAAATTCCAAACTTTTAAAACAGAAAATGTACTAACAAAAAAAGCTAAAAAAGCAGAGTATCAAAATAAAACTACAGATGCATCTGAATCTCAATTCAATATGATAAAAAAGCTTGAACTCGGTATGGGTGCACATAAAGAGTTAATTAAATATTGTGAAAATAAAAATATCATTTTTTTATCTACACCATTTGATATTGACAGTATAAATATGTTGAGTGATTTGAATGTTAAATTTTTTAAAATCCCTAGTGGGGAAGTGAACAATCTTCCATATCTAAGGCATATTGGCTCATTAAAAAAGAGTATTATTTTATCAACCGGTATGTCAACCTTGCATGAGATAAAAGATGCATTAGATATTTTGATTGATTCTGGAACTCCAATAAAAAATATAACAGTATTGCATGCAAACACAATGTACCCGACGCCTATGAAAGATGTAAATCTTAATGCTATGTTATCAATACAAAAAGAGTTTGGTGTTGATGTTGGTTATAGTGATCATACTTTAGGTATTGAGGTTGATATTGCTGCTGTGGCAATGGGGGCAAGTGTAATTGAAAAGCATTTTACTTTAAGCAAAGATATGGATGGTCCTGACCATATAGCCTCACTAGAGCCAGATGAGCTAAAAAATATGGTACTTGCTATTCGTAATATTGAAAAAGCACTGGGTGATGGTGAAAAAAAGGCATCCCCAAGTGAAAGTGTTAATTTGAGCGTTGTTAGGAAATCTATAGTTGCAAGTAAAAATATAAAAAAAGGTGATTTATTGACTGAAGAAAATATCACCACTAAAAGGCCTGGAAATGGAATTAGCCCAATGAAATGGGATAAGGTAATTGGATCTATTGCCGTTAAAGATTACAATGTAGATGACTTACTGTAATAATTTTAAAAAATTAAAATGATTAAAAAAAAAATTTGTATTGTTACTGGATCTAGGTCTGAATATAGTTTACTTTACTGGCTAATGCGAGAGATTAATGCAGATAATAATTTAGATTTGCAAATTGTTGCAACCGGAATGCATCTATCTACAGAATTTGGTAATACTTATAAAAATATTGAAAATGATGGTTTTTTTATTAATAAAAAGATACACATGCTCATTTCGTCTGATGCTGATTCTGCAATAAGTAAATCGATTGGAATAGGTATGATTGGTTTTGCCGATGCATTTAGTGACTTGAAGCCAGATTTATTGATAGTTTTAGGTGATCGTTTTGAGATTTTTTCAGCAGTTAGTTCGGCAATGATTGCAAAAATACCTGTAGCCCATCTGCATGGTGGGGAGGTTACAGAGGGGGCTTTTGATGAGTATATTAGGCATTCAATAACTAAAATGAGTCATTTGCATTTTACTGCTACTGAAGAGTATAAGGCCAGAGTTATTCAGCTAGGAGAGCAGCCAAATAAGGTTTTTAATGTTGGAGGTTTGGGTGTTGATAATATTAAAAAAATAAAACTATTGTCTAGGGTTGATTTTGAAAAAGTTACCGGAGTTAACTTAGATAAGAGAAATATTTTAGTAACATTTCACCCGGCTACTTTGGAAAGGTCTACGTCAGAATTTCAATTTAAAGAGCTTTTAAATTCTATCAGTAAGCTAAAAAATACAAAAATAATATTTACAAAGTCTAACAGTGATACCGATGGCAGGGTTATAAACAACATGATTGATAATTATGTCTATAGCCACGATAACGCTATTGCTTTTATGTCGATGGGTCGAATTAATTATTTAAGCGCTCTTCAATTTGTGGATGCTGTTGTAGGTAATAGTTCAAGTGGATTAGCAGAAGCCCCGAGTTTTAATATTGGAACTATTAATATTGGTGATAGGCAAAAAGGTAGAATAGAAGCTGAGAGTGTTATAAGTTGCCAACCAAAAGAGTTTCTTATTGATAGTGCAATGGAAAGGCTTTACACATTAGATTTTCAGAATATTTTAAAAGAAGTGGATAATCCATATGGAACTGGAGGTGCAAGTGAAAAAATTATTAAAATTATTAAAACTATAAAACTTGATAATATTTTAAAGAAGACCTTTTATGATATTAAATAAATATAAATTTTATAAAAACGATTAACATTTAAACATGCATAACTGGAAAAACACAATTCTTAAACAAACTGAGACAATGCAAGCGGCAATTAATGTTTTAGATGAAGAAGCATTGAAAATTATAATGGTGACTGATGATAGTGAAAAATTGATCGGCACCATAACCGATGGCGATATTCGTAGAGCATTGATAAAGCATATGACGATGGAGAGTAAACTTCATGAATTTATGTACAAACACCCTACAGTAATATCAGGAGAGCGTGATAGAGAGTCAATTATAAAAATAATGGAAGATTTGGATCTATTGCAAATACCGGTAGTTGATAAAGGTGGCAAAATTATAGGCCTGGAGACTTTACAGTGTTTGATAAAAAATAAAAAATATAATAATCCAGTATTTTTAATGGCTGGAGGTTTTGGAAAGCGCCTACAGCCTTTGACAAATGACACTCCAAAACCCATGCTTAAAGTTGGATCTAAGCCTATTTTGGCTACAATATTGGATCAGTTTATTGAGGCAGGTTTCCATGATTTTTATATTTCTGTTCATTATAAAGCTGAAGTTGTCGAAAATTATTTTGGTGATGGTAGCGATAGGAGTGTTAGCATTTCATATATTCATGAAAGCAAGCCTCTTGGGACCGCTGGAAGTCTCGGACTTCTACCTAAAAAAATAATAAATTTGCCAATTTTAATTATGAATGGTGATTTATTGACAAAAGTGAATTTTGAAGAGTTACTTAATTTTCACATTGAGAGTGGTGGGGATGCGACAATGTGTGTGAGAGAATATGATTTTCAAGTTCCTTATGGTGTTGTTAAAGCAAATGATTTTAATGTTACCTCTATAGAAGAAAAGCCAGTACATAAGTTTTTCGTAAATGCTGGTATGTATGTGTTAAATTCAAATGTTGTCAGGGATATTGACGGTGTTAATTTTCTTAATATGACAGAATTTCTAGAGGATAAAATAAAAAAGTCAGAATTGGTTAGTATGTTCCCTCTGCATGAATATTGGCTAGATATTGGACAAATTGAACAGTTTAATCAAGCTCAAATAGATATCAATGGCAAGTCTTGGTGATTAATAATAAAAGTATATTGGGGCTCATTCCTGCAAGAGGCGGAAGTAAGCGTTTACCAGGAAAAAATATCCTTAATTTAGCAGGAAAGCCATTAATTTCTTGGACGATTGAAGCTGCTTTAGGGTCTAAATACATTGATGAAGTTGTAGTTTCAACAGATGATCATGATATTAAGGAAATTTCCAAAAAATATGGCGCCACCGTGCCATTTTTACGCCCAGATCACCTTGCAACCGATGAGGCCACATCTGTTGATACGGCACTACACTTATTAAATACACTTGATAAAAATAGTGATAAATATGATTATATAATTTTATTGCAGCCAACATCTCCACTTAGAACTTTGAAAGATATAGATAATTCTATAGAATTATTAGATACAAATAATTGTGATGCAGTGATTGGTGTATGCGAGGTGGAGCATAGTCCATTATGGTGTAATAAAATTCCTGAAGATGGAGATATTTCTAATTTTATAGATCAATCAATTGTAAATATCAAGAGTCAAGATTTTGAGCAATATTACCGTATTAATGGTGCAATATATTTATGTGATATAAATAGGTTGAAAAAAGAGATGACTTTTTTTTTGAGTAGTGGCTGCACTGCATACAAGATGGATCTAAAACATTCAGTTGATATTGATAATAAATTTGATTTTAATTTAGCTAGCTTTATGCTAGATGAGCGTAATAAGTAGCTAATTGTAACAATATTTAAGAGGAAGTTTAATGAAAAAAGAAATACTAGTAATAGTTAAAAATAAGTTAAAGTCAATTGATACATCTCTACCCATACTAATAGAATTAAAAGAAAAATATAATATATCATCCATAGTTGTGGTGAATGATAAATTAGCTCATAAAGGTATTAATGAAAATGTTGTAATACGTGACGCTATAAATTATGTAGGCAGGGAACTTTATACTGATACTAACTCAACAAATAAAATTTCAAGAAAAATACGTAAGCTGGGATTTTTATTTTTTTTACTATTTAAATTGATGAAAGGTACAAAGGTTTTGCATTTTGGTATATTCAATGTATTTCCATTTATAGTTCTTGGTAAAATATTTAGTAAAAATTTATATTTATTGCAAGGGAGCTCTTTTAAGCACTCTTATGTAAAGTTTAATAAGGTAGCAAAAAAAACACCAGCAGCTATTGTCACTCCTGTTGGTGGTAATATAGTAGCTTTTAATGATGCAATGAAATATTTAGATGTGGCTAGCGATAGCCAAAAAATATTTATGTTTGGTAGTGCTAGAGTTAGGAGTGCGTGGCTGGGTTATATAAATGAAAGAAGTGAGGGTTATTTTGACAATTATCATGGTGATGTCGATTCATCAAATGGATGTATAGTTCTGATATTAGCATATTTTGAAGAGCTTAACCTTATGCGTAAACCGAATGATAGTGCAACTATGTTGCTTAGAAATACTCTAGAGGTGCTTAATAAGGTTAAAGGTGATTTGCCAGTTTTCATTAAACCACACGTATTTACCAATTTAGACATTGTTAACACTGCGCTTCATGGGTTGAAGGGTTTTCATATAACCTACCTACATCCATCTGTATTAGCAAGTAGGGCGAGAGTTTTTATATGTAATACTTATAGCACCATAATGGCTGATGCAAAAACTTTAGGAGTTGAAACAGTAGAGTATAGCGACTACAGCGATGATACTATTAATCTCTCCAGGGGTAAATCAATTGGATATGAGTACGTAGATAAATTTATCAATAATGATAAGAATGAATTTGAAAAAATAATTAAATCCATTCTATCAACAAAGGCGCCCCATTGCAATAGCCTTATTGCCGATGATACAAAGAGCGGTGCTAATGCATTATTTTATAGTTTAGCGGAAGAAAAATAAGAGCCATTGTAATTTAAAGGCTTTATGCTAGGGTTGAGAAGTTTTTTTATAGGTAATTAAGTATAGAATGTTAAATTGTTTAGTGACTACCCCTGTTAGTTTTAAAAATATATGAGTAAATTTGATTTTATTTGCGTTAGTGGGTACGGAAAATCCGGATCAGGAGCGTGCATCAACTTATTGAATGAATTTGATTATATTGGAGGAATTGATAATGAATTTAGAATTGCAAAGGATCCATATGGGATTAGTGATCTGGAAAGCTCTCTTGTTACAGACTGGGAGTTTGTTAGGCATAATACTGCGATAAATGATTTCTTATTGTATTGTGAAATGTTATCTAGAAACAATCCTATCTATGGAAAAATAGGAAAAGGTTTTAGTGAAAAATTAAATGTAGATTTAAAGGCGGAAAGCTTAATGTACATAGATAATTTGACCAATTTTAAATATTCTGGAGACACATTATTGCATAGATATAAAGAATCTGCACTTCAATATCTTCTAAATAGAATTAGAAGTAAGCTTGGTTTCTCAAATCATGAGCTTATGTATTTTTCCACTCCAAGCAGTGATTTATTTTTATTTGAAACGCAAAAATATATTAAAAACTTATTTAAGAGTTACGCATCGGGAAATAATTTTAAAAAAATCGTATTAGATCAGGCGATACCACCAAACAATATTGACAAAACTATCAAGTATTTTGATTCTAATAAAATAATAATAATTGACAGAGATCCTAGGGATATATATGCAACTATGTTAATGGAAAAAAGACTCCTTGGGGCTGGGGATAATGATGATATATTAGTGGAAAAATACATTTATTGGCATAAGTCTATTAGAAAAAAGGCAAACTTTAAGGAAATAAAATCCAATGTCTTGGAGTTAAAATTTGAGGACTTTTTTGTTAAATATGATAATACTGTTAACTCTGTAAAAGAGTTTCTAGAAATTAATTACAAACATGCTAATAAAAAAACCAAATTTAATCCAGATAAATTACTCAATTATGTAGGTATATGGAGGCAATTAGAAAATCAAAAACCTATAAATAGAATTTACAAAGAATTTCCTGATGAGTGTTTTCCTGATTAATTATAAAAATAGTCATGGGTGAATTATTAAAATTACACCTTTTTTTGATAAATTTTATACCACTAAAAAAATTATGATTATCAATATAAAAGAAAAATATGGATGGAAGATTTACAAGCATAGAGAAATTAGCCTATGGTTTAATGGTTATTTGACTGGATACAGTGATCCAAGTGAGATTATATTTGAGCAAATTAATACCTTAGATGATAAGATGTGCTCAATTGATTTTTTGTCAAAATGGATTGAAAATTTACATGGACATTTTGCATTTGTTGTTAAGGTTTCAGATGACTGGTGTTTCGTGGCCGCTGATAAGATTTGTTCTATACCACTGTTTATAAAGCTTTACGATGGTAATTATTATGTAAGTAATTATGCACCATATCTTAAAAGTATATCTGGAGTAGATGGTGATATAGATTTAGATTTAGATGTTGCTCTTGAAATTTCAATGTCTGGCTTTGCATTAGGCGGAAGCACACTTTATAAAGATATAAATCGTCTTTCGGCTGGCGAGTGTTTGTTATTTTCTAAAAATGAAATTCATAAAACTTTTTACTATGAATATGTTCCACAAGAGCTATCTTTTTATAAATATGAAAAACTAAAAGAAAATTTAACAAAAGTTTTACTTTCAACTTTGCAAAAAACTATTGACAGTGTAAACAATAGGCAAATAGTTGTTCCATTGAGCGCAGGAAACGACTCAAGACTGGTTGCTAGCGGCCTAAAAAAGTTAGGATATAAAAATGTTGTTTGCTTCTCTTATGGTAGAAGTGGTAATTATGAAGTAGAAACAAGTAAGAAGGTATGTGAAATATTAGGCTACAAATGGATATACATTCAAGATGAATTTAAGAAAAAAAGAAATTTTTTCCTATCTGATGTGTATGAAAAATATGTAAATACTTTTGAATCGTATGCATCGGTCCCAAATATCCAAGATATTTATGAGGTATATGAATTAAAGAAGATGGCGGTTATTGATGATGATGCCGTAATTGTAAATGGTAATTCTGGAGATTTTATTTCTGGGGGTCATATACCAGTAGGTGTTAATTTAGACGAAGATGTGTCTTTGTCTAAAAATTTTAACTGGACTTATTTTCTGGAAAAACATTATTCATTATGGGGTAAGTTACGTACACGGCTTAATAATAATTTAATTTCTCTTAAATTATCTGAAATAGCTTCTAAAAGATGTAAGAATAAAAGTAACAAATATACAATGTATTCTGTAATGGAATGCATGGAGTGTATTGGAAGGCAGAGCAGACTTGTATCAAACCAGCAAAGATCTTATGAATTTTTTGGGCATGAATGGAGGCTGCCTTTGTGGGATGAGGAGTTGCTTGATTTTTGGGAGGGTGTGCCAATACGTTACAAAATTAAGCAAAAATTATATAAGGAAGTTTTGAATGATAATGACTGGGGGGGGGTATGGAGCACAATTCCAATCAATAAAAAGATAATTAGACCTTATAGCATTTGGATCCTTAGGTTGTTTGTTAAAATTATAGTATCTCCATTTGGTAGACGAAATTGGCATAAATTAGAAAAAAAAATATTTGTTTACTGGATGCACCCTTCTTATGCTAGAGCTGTTGTATCATATTTTGATGTGTTGTTTGACAATCGTGAGCAAAGAAATACCAACTCTTGGACAGCGGACCAGTTTGTAAATAAAAAAGGCCTGAAAAATGTTATGAACGTTTCAAATCTTATAAAGAACAAATATAATGATTTTTAAATAATACTCTTGTTCATTGTGGCATGATGTCAGAGGGAGTGTTTTATACTTTATAATATTCAGTTTTGCATAGGTAATTCTACGTACATACGAGTATTGTAGTTTTTCAAAATTATTTGATTATTATGAAGAATCCATTAGTATCAATTATTATTAGAACTAAGAATGAAGAGAAGTGGATCTCTGCATGTTTAAAGAGTGTCTTTAGGCAGCAATATAAAAATATAGAAGTAATTATTGTTGATAACGAGTCAACAGACCGCACTGTTGCAAAAGCACAAGAATTTCCAATCAAGCTTGTAACAATTAAAGATTTCTTTCCTGGAAAGGCAATTAATGACGGCATTAGAGCTTCTTCAGGTGAATATATCGTATGTCTATCGGGCCATTGTATTCCTGTTAATAATCAATGGCTCGGAAATTTAATTAAAGATTTGGACAACCCAAATGTAGCAGGAGTATACGGTAGACAGGAGCCACTTTCATTTACTAGCGACTTAGATAAACGAGATTTACTTACAGTTTTTGGCAAAGATAGAAAGGTGCAAATTAAAGATTCTTTTTTTCATAATGCCAGTAGTTCTTTTACAAGAGATATTTGGAAAAAATACCCATTTGGTGAGGATCTAACCAATATTGAGGATCGAGTATGGGGTGAGTTAGTAATATCTGAAGGCTTTAATATTATTTATGAGCCTGATTCAAGTGTTTATCATTGGCATGGCATTAATCAAGATTTAAACCCTGATCGCGCAAAGAACATAGTAAGGATACTAGAAAGTCTTAATGGTTTTAATCCAACTTTTGAACATCAAAGTCCAGAAGGTTTAAGAATTTTGGCAGTTATTCCAGTGAAAGGCAAGACTGTATTAATGAATAGTAGATCATTATTAGAAAAAACCATTAACTCAGCAAAGTGTTCAAAGTTTATTACGGATATAGTGGTTGCAACTGACAATATAGAGACCGCATCTATAGCCAAGGATTTAGGGGTAGAAGTACCATTTATTAGGCCAGAAGAATTATCAGAAGGCTATGTTGATGTATTTGATGTAGTTGAATATGCTATGGATCAGCTTGAGCAACAACAAAGATATTATGATATTGTCATTCTTTTAGAGGAAGTATATCCGTTTCGTCCAGCTAGTATGATTGATAACATGGTCTTAAAACTGGTTAATGAAGGCTATGATACAGTTGTTGCCGGACAGTCTGAAGCTCGAGGTATATGGGTTGAGACTTCAGATAAGGTTGAGTTATTGGGGTCAGAAGAAAATCTATCTATGCCTAGTGCACTCAAAGAGTCAAAAAATATCATTGGGTTATTGGGTTTGTGTTGTGTGACACATTCTGCTTCATTGCGTAACAGTATAATATTTTCTGGTAAAGTTGGTATTGTTGAGATAAGTGACCCTTTAACTTTGGTTTCGGCTAGAAATAATCAAGAATTAAAGCTGGCAAGCATCCTTGATAAAAATTTATAATTAATAAAGAACTATATCTAGAATGAAAGATAAGAGTATTCGTATTGCAACAATTGGGTGTGGCCGTGTTGCACAACATTATAAGAAAATGTTTGATTCCGGAGTTGTGTCTAACTGGGATCTCGTTGGATTTTGTGATATTTTAAGTGATCGTTCTGAATATTTTGCAGAGCATTTTAAGGCAAAATCATTTAAAAGTTTTGAATCTATGCTGGAAAGTGAGAAACCAGATCTAGTGTTAATATTAACCCCATCAGGGCTTCACTATCAGCATACTAAAATAGCTTTTAATTACAATTGTAATGTACTTTGTGAAAAGCCAATTACAATGCTACCTTCTCAAGCTGAAGAGCTTAAAAGAATTGCCTGTGAAAAGGATCTGATGTACGGTACAGCATTTCAAAATAGACTCAATCCTGCAATTATAGCGTTAGAGAAAGCTATTAAGGATGATCGATTTGGAAAAATCATTACAGCAACTATTCGTCTTAGATGGTGTAGATATCAAGATTATTATGAGGATGGGTGGCATGGAACTTGGGCTCAAGATGGCGGTGTAATTAACCAACAAGCAATTCATCATGTGGATGCTATTAATTGGCTATTAGGCCCTGTCGAGTCAGTTAACGCAACTATAACTAATCGTTTAAATAATCTAGAGGCAGAAGATACTTTGGTTGCGATTATGAAATTTGAAAGTGGTGCCCTTGGGACGATTGAAGCAACTACTGCAGCGCGACCAGAAGATTTTGAGGCATCTTTATCTGTTGTTGGAGAAAAAGGCATGGTTTTAGTGGGAGGTATTGCGCTTAATAAAATTGAAACTTGGGAATTTATAGATTCTGAAATAGAAGACGAATCAATTCCAGAGCAATTTTCACAGGAAGTAGAAACTGGATATGGCATTAGTCATGGACCGTTACTTCAAGGTGTGATTGATGCTCTACAAATAAACAGCATTGACACTCTTGTATCCGTAGATGACGCTGTAAATACTGCAAGAGTGGTACATGCACTTTATAAGAGTGATGAGGACCAATGTTGGGTTAAATTAAAAGATAAGCCTGTCTCTAAAAGATTAGGTAAATAATTAAGGGGTTAGAATGAAGATTGAAAATAAATTTCCTGGCAAGGATGTTAGTCATGAAGATATGGAAACAAAGTTTCCTTTAGTGGCAAAGAAAAATGATACTCATAAGAGTAAATTTAAAGTAGCTGGCGTTGAGTTTGGTGGCGACCTTGTGCCTGTATTTGCAGGACCAAATATGGTCGAATCAAAAGAATTGATCGAAGACGTTGCAATTAATGTCAAAAAATCTGGTGCACATTTTCTTCGTGGTGGAGCATTTAAGCCATTGAGCTTTCCTTACAGGAGTGAGAAATATAATGAAACTCGTGAGCAAGGAATTGAATGGCTTGTTAGCGCTAAGGAAAAAGCAGGAATCCCAGTCATTACAGAAGTTATGGAGGAGGGCTTTGTTCCGTTGATTGCTGAGGCAGCCGATATATTACAAATTGGCACTAGAAATATGCAAAACTATCCATTACTAACAGCGTGTGCAAAAACTGGGAAACCAATAATGTTAAAGCGAGGTTATGGTGCATCTTTAAGGGACTGGCTTGGTGCTGCTGAGTATATTTTGGTTGAAGGCAATGAGAAGGTTATTCTTTGTGAACGTGGTGTTAGCGTTCCACATACGCACAGATCTACATCAAGATTTTTATTGGATTTACAAGTTATACCTGCAGCTCAAGAACTAACTCACTTGCCTATTGTGTCCGACCCATCACATGCAACATTTTGGAGGCCATGGGTAAAACCAATGGCTTTAGCGAGTGTTGCTTCTGGCGCAGATGGGATAATGCTTGAAGTTCATCCAGATCCTGACAATGCAGCTGTTGACCCATTACAGCCAATTAATTATGCAGATTTTCATCAGTTAATGAGCAACATGGACGCAGTAGCAAAAGCTAGTTATAGCCGACATATCTTAGGTTGATAAGCTATGAACTTTTCATTAATTGAAAATCAAATAAATATTGCTCATTTAGACAAATATGCAGCAATTATTGGTGAGAATCCTTCTAATGGCGCTCGATCCCCAAAATTATGGAATGCAGTATTTAGTAAGAGTGGTTTAAACTGTGTAATGGTACCCCTTGATGTTACTAAAGATAAAATCATTGATTTACTCAATAATTTAAGTGATGATGATGATTTTATAGGCGGCGCAATAGCAGTTCCTTACAAAGAGGTGGTTGCGGAATGGCTGGGTGGAAACATTACATTAGAAGCAAAAAAAATTGGTGCAGTAAATTGTTTATATCGAGATCCTAATGGAGGATTACAAGGAACGAATACTGATGGTGAGGCGTCACTTGTAACTTTTAAAAATAAGTTTGAATCTATAAAATCTAAATCAATTATGATTCTAGGCATAGGAGGTGCAGGAAAGGCTGTTGCATCGTATTTTGCCACTAGTGCTAACTCCACTATAATAATTTCTCGCTCTAAAGAGGGCAAGGAATATGCTGATAAAATTAATGCAAGGTGGGGTAATTGGAGTCAAATTGATGATCATATTGATACTGTTGATGTCGTTGTTAACTGTACTTCTGTGGGCTTTGGCGATCAGGAAATGGCATCTCCATTAAGCGAAGAGCAAATAGCAAATTTGAAGAAATCGACAATTGTATTTGATATTATATATCAACCGGTAAAAACAAAACTATTGGAAATTGCAGACAAGAGTGGTATTTCTACACTTAATGGTCTCGAAATGAATTTAGAACAAGCAGTTTTAGCTTATCAATACGCAGTTAAACCTAACAAAAATTTAGATGAAATTCGCAAAATAATGACACAAATATAGGGGTATTGAATGAAACACAAAGATTGTACTTTATGCAATTCAGAAAACAAAAGTACCATTGCAAAACAAGAATTTAAAGATGAGTATCTAACACTTATTGATTCAGAGCTAAACAAAGTTAAAAGAGCATGGGTTAAGTGTGATGATTGTGGATTAATTTATCACGATCCTCAATTAGAGGAGAGTGAGACTGATATATTGTATGCAAAATTCAGAGACACTTCTTTTAGAGGCGAGGTGGCAGATGAGTATTTTGATAGAATTACTTCAATACCTAACCCTGAAAGTGAAAATTATATTAAGGTGCAATGGCTCAGAAACCAAATTTCAAACCATCTAAATAATGGTGGCAATATTTTGGATATTGGCTCAGGTGGTGGCGTGTTCTTATACACATTTTTGCAAGAAAATAAATCTTGGATACCACACGGTGTAGAACCAACAATTGAATTTGCAGAGCTTACACAAAAGCAACTTGATTGTTCTGTTCATGCAGGAAATTACAATAGAGATATTTTTAATACAAAATTTGATCTAATTACTTGTAATCAAGTTCTAGAGCATACAATTAATCCGATGGATTTTCTGGGTGATATTTTTAGTGATTTAAATCAAGGGGGGTACTTGTATATTGAAGTTCCAGATGCGATTGACTTTGAAGAACTTCCACCAGAGCATGATAGATTTTTGGCTCAACATCTTTGGTACTTTTCAAGAGTTGTTTTAGAGAAAATGTTTAAAGATACGGGTTTTAAAGTCATAAAAATAGAAAGTCAAAAAACAATTAGAGGAAGAAACAATCTTGTTTCATTATTATTAAGGGAGTAATAGTTGAGCATTGATAAAGAAAATATAATTTGCATTATTCCTGCTAGAGGCGGTTCAAAAGGTTTACCACGTAAGAATGTTAAACTGATTGACAATGAGCCATTAATTGCAAGACCAATTAGACATGCTATAGAATCTGGCGTTGTTGGAACTGTACTTGTCACCACTGACGATAAAGAAATTGCACAAATAGCTAAAAATGCTGGAGCAATAGTTCCATTTATTCGACCTTCGGATCTTGCTGAAGATTTAACCACCACAGAGGATACATTAAAACACGCGCTGCTTACTTACGAAGAAATGATTGATAAAAAATTCGAACTAGCAATTTTTTTAACTGCAACTGATATTTTTCGCAATCCAGAGTGGATTAAAGAGGGCGTTGAAAAAATGAAAAACAATCCTGAACTGGAGAGTGTTTTTTCTGGACATGCAACACACAAGAATTTCTGGGAACAACAAGAAGATGGTAGTTGGAAAAGGTTAAGGGGTTGGATGGCAGACTATTCATCACGACAAGTTAGAAGACATATTGTTCGTGAAGATACAGGTTTAATGTGTATCAGTAGAGCTTGGTTATGGAGAAAGGGTAGAAGAATTGGCGATAATGTAGATGTTATTCAAAATTATGATGATTTCACTGGTATTGACATTCATCATGAGGAGGACTTGACCCTTGCAAATAATGCAATTAATATTAGAGGCTCTTCTTAGAAAGTTTAATGCACTATTGTCTTGATATATAGCAGGTTATTTTTTAAGTAGCAAAAATAAGTTTAGTTGAGTAATTAGTTAATGTATTTTTTAAATATATTGATTAAAATAATATCTGAAGAAAAATGTATAATTAGAAAGGTATTATAATCGTCATCCCATTCGTGCCAGACTTATTGATAATCATGGCATGATTTTATCTTTATCTTTATCTTTATATTTTTTATGTTTTTACAGTGTAAATGAAGAAATCTCCTAGATTATTTTTTTTGTGTTACCCACATATTGGAACGCTAGATAATTGGATGTCAATTGTGAATAGTGTAAATAATATGGAAAGTCACTTAAAATGTACTCTAATTATCCCTAAAGTAATTGCAGTTAGGTCTTTTCACATGGACAATGCCGTAGTTAAGATGTCTAATGACATATTTGATACTGTTTTAGTGCATGCTTACGATGGGACGTGGATTAAGCACGCATCAGTATTTGATAGCATAAAATGGTATCAAAATAACAAGTCTGTATTGCGAATATTGAACATATTAATACGTTTAATGAAAAAACCCATATTCCCTTACATCCTAAGATGGCTGTATATTTTATTACGTAATAAAATATACAGCAAAGAACATAAGCTAGAATATAGAAACCTTAATAAGGTTGTGTTTCCGGTGGATATTTTATTTTATGATATAGCTGCCCATGGCAAGACTTTTCTTCCAGTTTCTAATATGTTACGGTTATTTGAAAACAACAATAAGTATTCTTTACCGCATGCAGTAACTATTCAATCAGCAATTGAAGATAAATCACCCGCACTAGTCAATATTAATAATAAAAATAGTGTTCAAATCTATGTACATGCAAAATGTCAAATTAAGTTTTACGAAAAAAAGTATAACATAAGTGTAAATAGAATACATCTAGTAGGTATACCCAGGCATGATCATGCTTGGATCAAAAAAATACAAGAAGAAAGCCCTAAATTACCAGATAATTTTGATGATGAAAATACCGTTATAGTAATATCAAAACGTGTATCTGGTCAACTTTCTTTTGATGAAAAAGTTGAAACTTTAAAGGACATTAAAAAAATTTTTATTGATAGATTGTGCATGCGTGTAGCTATAAAATTACATCCAAGTGAAAATAAAGAAAGAATATTTAGACATAAGCTAGATAATATATATGAAGATATATTTGGTATGAATAATTACGGATTAACTTGGATTTATTCTAATATTCATGTGCTTGCCTTGTGTAAAGGAAAGAAATTAGTTATTACTTTAGGCGGTTGTGTGGTGTATGATATTATTGCACTTAGCGTCCCATGTGTTGAGTATAAGAATAAAAAAGAGAATGCAAAAATAATAGCAACGCAGTTTGTAAAGCATGGGTTTGTTGAGGGAGTGTCGAACTATAATGAGCTGAATACTTATGTAGAAAATTGGCGGATTAATTCTAGTCAAATTTCTAAAGCATCAGAAAACACATATAGAAAATTTTTCCCATTGTTTGATGATAGTTCTAGAATGATTGCTGATGAAATATTAAATAATAAGATTGTTAATTAAAATACGTTGAGATGTTAGTAAAATATTGCCAATAAGTTAATGTTTTTAAAAACATAAAAAACAAACTATTAGAGTTAATATTTTCGACAAAATAATGTAATTTAAGTGTAATTGATTTTTAACTACTGCGGTGTAATTTGAAAGTATTGTTTCCATTTGTTGGCGATTCTATTGGAGGGAGTCATCAATCTATTTTAGAGCTGCATCGAGAGTTATATAAAAATAATATTTCTTCCTGTATTTTGGTGCATCAGAAAGGCCCACTTTCTTTGTTTTTAGATGATATTGGCGTTAACTATGATTATTTGCCAATCCAAAATTTTGCTGGAGATAAGCCAAATATTTTTTTAATATTGTACAATGCACTTGCTCAATTCAATAAAATATACAGATACGTACGTCAGAATAAAATTTCTATAGTCCACGGAAATGATCTCAGAGTAAACCTCACATGGACTCTCCCTGTTAAGTTATCACGTGCATCATACGTTTGGCATCAAAGAACAACAATGTCAATTTCGGTATTATGGAGATTTTCTAATGTATTGGCAGATCATTTTGTGACGATATCTGAATATGTTCATCAATCATTGCCTAAAAATATAGGTAAATCAAAAAAAACATTAGTATTAAACCCATTCAATATTGATATTTTTTTTGAACAAGAAGTATCAAGAAGGCATCTTAATAATCTTTATGATCTACCTAAAAATGCTATTTTGTTAGGCTATATTGGGCGTCTTGTAGAGTGGAAGAACATAGACTTTCTTATTTGCTGTTTTGCAGAATATGTAAAGAGGGTCGGTTTAAATGCACATTTAATAATAGTTGGAACAGGGAGTAGTGAATATGTAGACACTCTTAAGCAATTAGTGTACGAACTAAGAATAAATAATATGGTTACTTTTGCAGGGTTTAGCTCTAAACCTAGCCAGGCAATTTCTGCTTTTGATTTAATGATTGCTCCAAGCGATAAAGAACCTTTTGGCCGGACTATAGTTGAAGCTATGATACAAAAAACACCTGTTATAGCAGCTAATGGAGGAGGGCATTTGGAAATTATCAAACATAGAGACACAGGGTGGTTATATCATCATAACGATATAGAAGACTTTATTGCACAACTTAAAGAGATTGTAAATGAACATGAAATAGTTGAGAGTACAGTTCAAAAGGCGTATGAGTATGCTAGTTCAAAATACTCATCAACAAAACATGTTGAAAACATGATAAATATATACAATAAATTATAATAATTTATGCATCAAGTTTCACATTTTATTGGGTTAAAAGGCATTGGAGGAGTGCAAAGAAATTTTATTGAATATTTAGAAAATATACAGACTGATGACGATAACCAGTTTAAACACAAAGTGTACACTACAGGTGTAGTTGATTCTGAATATTGTGTTTCTGTTGATGTTTTAAATATCAAAATAATACGAAATTTGTACTTATTGGTCAAAGATCTTGTATCTAGAAAGACAATAGTTCATTTTTATAATAATTTATCTAGTTTTAAGGTTGCTTTTTTACTGTTTTTTATTCCAGTCCGTAAACTTATTATTCATGAACGCGGTACCGCGTGGAATCAACCAGTTAAAAAAGGATTTATCACTCGTTTTAATGCGCGTAAGGCAAGTGTTATTTTGTCGAATTCAAAAGCAACAAAAACTATTTTAATCAAGAAATTCTTAATACCAGAGCATAAGATTACCATAATATATAATGGGATTGATGTTAATAATAAATGTATTATTAAAAATAAATTAGAGGCAGATAGTGATGTATTTAAGCTTGGATTTATTGGTCGTCTAGATAGTCCAAAAGGTGTGCATATATTGTTAGAAGCAATGCAATATCTTAAAAAATATAAAATAAAGTTGTTTGTCGCTGGAAATGGTCCTTTATTTGATGTATTAGAAGAACAATCAAAGGGTTGTGCTAATATAATTTTTATAGGCCGTATTAAAGATCCGTATGACTTTTTAAAACAAATAGATTTACTTGTTGTGCCGTCTATAAGAGAACCATTTGGGAATATTTGTCTTGAAGCAGGCTTATGCAGAACCCCAGTTTTGGCTGCAAATGTAGATGGTTTGCCGGAAATTATTGAAAACCATGTTTCAGGTGAGCTAATAGATCCAACTGATAATATTACAATAGATATGCCTGCTGGAGCGCTAAAGCTACCAGAGTTCGTAGTAGATCCAGTAACTCATGAGATTTACGAGCCGAAGCAAATTAATCCGCAATATTTGGCCAATAAACTGTTTGAACTTAGTTTGAAAACGGAAGAATTGGCTGGATATACTGAACAATTGCACAAGAAAGTGGTTAACTATTTTAATCTTGATAGGTATACTTCAGAATTATATCAAATATATAAAAATATGGAGTAAGTGAAAATATTTTTATAAGCCATAAAGGGTTAAGATAACTTTAGAGATAAGGCTCTAAAGTTATCTTAACCCTTATTTAAAATCATTGTTAATGACAGAAAAGTACATCAAAGTCCAATAAAATATAATTCCAATGGAAAAAAACAATACTAGAAAAAATCTTATTAGACAGCAAGCAGATGAACTTGCAAGAGATCGTGATCACTGGATTGGCAGAAATAGCTATTTTTATAAAAATGATCATTCATATATGCAATTTTTAGTTGGAGATGGCAAGCGCATTTTAGAACTAGGATGTGGCACAGGGCAACTTTTAAATGCTCTAAATCCATCTTATGGCATGGGTGTGGACTTAAGTGCTAATATGGTTTCTGTTGCACAACAAAACTATCCAAATCTTGAATTTATCCAGGGTGATTTAGAGGATGAAAACCTTATTTCATCATTGCAAGGCCCATTTGATTTTATCATTCTCTCAGATACAATTGGTTATTTGGATGATTGTGAAAATACCTTTGAAGGACTCCACTCTCTCTGTACTCCCGATACCCGACTTATTATTTCCTACTACTCATGGCGTTGGCAACCTGTACTTACTCTAGGAGAGAAGATTGGTCTAAAAATGCCATCAGTTGAATTGAATTGGCTTTCTACAGAGGATACTATGGGTTTTTTACAGTTAGCTGATTTTGAGCCAGTTAAACGAGAGTGGCGCCAGTTAGTGCCACGCAGTCTGTTTGGTTTGGGCTCACTTATGAACCGTTTTATTGGCACCTTGCCACTAATCCGTCGCCTCTCCTTAAGAAATTATTTAGTTGCACGTCCAGTACGTGATGTAAAGTTAAGTCAGGCATCAACTACCGTACTTATTCCGTGCCGTAATGAGAAGGGGAATATTGAAAATGCAGTAAAGAGACTCCCAGATTTCTGTGAAGATCTAGAGATTCTATATGTAGAGGGCAATAGTCAAGATGGCACTCTAGATGAGGTTCATCGAGTGATTAAAGCCTACCCAGATAAAGATATCAAGGTTCTGGTGCAAGATGGAAAAGGAAAGGGGGATGCAGTGCGAAAAGGTTTCGACCATGCACGGGGGGATATTTTGATGATTCTGGATGCTGATCTGACTGTTCCACCAGAGGATCTACCAAAGTTCTACAAGGCAATTTCTTCGGGTAAGGGGGAATATATAAATGGTACACGCTTAGTTTATCCTATGGATGATCAGGCAATGCGCTTCTTGAACTTCTGGGCCAACCGCACCTTCTCAGTGCTCTTTACTTGGTTATTGAACCAGAGGTTTACCGATACTCTCTGTGGCACTAAGGTATTGACTAAGAAAAATTATGAGAAGATAGTAGCTAACCGCGCCTACTTCGGTGATTTTGACCCTTTCGGTGATTTCGATCTTATCTTCGGCGCCACAAAGCTAAACTTAAAAGTGGTAGAGGTGCCTATTCGCTATGCAGCAAGAGAATATGGAGAAACGCAAATATCCCGCTTTCGTCATGGCTGGCTTTTGCTTAAGATGGTGCTTTTTGCATATAAGAGACTGAAAATCGTATCATGAATTTCAACCGTATAATTAGGGTTAAACTGCATTTTAAAACATGGATCTAAAAGATTACCGAAAGCAATGGAATGAGAAACCTGTCTTACGGGCTATTTACAGTAATCTCTACCAAAAGATTGAAGATGTTGCACGTAGTGGAGATACCTTAGAGATTGGTGGGGGGATTGGTAACCTACATATTCTCGGGGGACGAGTAATTAAGAGTGATATTCAACATTCTGTTGGAGTTGATGTGGTTGCTGATGCACAACAACTCCCATTTGATAGTGAAGTATTCTCAAATATTGTACTGTTTGATGTGTTACACCACCTGCAATGTCCGTTACTCTTCTTTGCTGAAGCGCAGCGTGTTTTGAAGCCAGGTGGTAGGGTGATTATGGTGGAGCCTGGTATTACTCCTGTCAGTAAATTACTGTATAAAATGGGACACGAGGAGCCAGTTGAAATGGGGTGGGATATGAATGATCCATGTAAGGTAGATGCAGACAAAGACCCTTATGATTCTAATCAGGCAATTCCTACAATACTCTTTAAGCGGGATCCACAACTATTTCTTACAGCAGTAAAGGGGTTTAAGATAAATAGTTCAGACTGGCTAAGTCTTTTTGCCTATCCACTCTCTGGAGGGTTTAAGTCGTGGTCTTTACTTCCTTGTAAGTGGGTACGTACTATATTAAAGATAGAGGAAAGACTCTTGCCATTTTTAGGTAATTTTATGGCATTTCGTTTGATGGTGGTATTGGAAAAAGATGGATCGTAAGATAGTAAAGGATGTAACGTTCCTATTTCTATTGGCGTTGCTGGTCCGTGTTAGTTATGCTATCCTTTTTGTTGAGATAGAGTATTTGCTTTCTGAAGATCAGATGGGTTATATTCAGCTTGCACAGCAGTTCCCAGAAAGTGGTTTTTTAGGAATGACTTCAGAAAGGGTTCCAGGATACCCTTTGTTTATTTCATCTATTTACACTGTATTTGGTGAATCATTATGGAATGTAATTTCAATACAGATTCTATTGGATAGTGCTAGTTGCGTTGTAATTGCCCTAATGGCCAAGTCACTTTTTGGTAAAGGTTTTTGGATTGCAGGAGTGTTGTCTGTTATCAATTTGAATATGATAATACTATCTGCCTCACTTTTAACAGATACTTTATTTTTATTTTTATTTATCTTATTTATTTTTTCACTGCTTCAGTATCTACAGAATGAACGTACTAGTTGGCTTATATTGTTGGTGCTATTTATATCTCTAGCAACTTTAGTGCGTCCATCCTCTTATTACTTATTACCAATATTGTTAATTGGTTTGGTGGTTTGGAGGTTGTGGCATAGAGATACTATTCTAAAAATTGGAAAGCTAGTAATTCTTTATTTAGTTATTATTGGGGTTTTATTGGGCGGTATTCACCAGCGCAATTATCAGCAATATGGATCAACAGCATTAGTGTCTCAGACGGGGACGCACCTTTTAGGTTGGATTGTTCCTGCGACTTATCAATATTCTGGGCAGGGTAGTTACCAAGAAGGGCAGCAATTAGCCAGAGGAAAGTTGGCTTCGGCATTGCAGCGCGATCAATTAGAGGAGTTATCAAATCCATTTGAAAGTAGTTCGTATCTGGCTAATGTGGGCAAGGATGTACTGTTTGAACTTGGTTTTATAAATATACTAAAGGCATGGACAGTTGGCTCTGTAATTAACTTGTTAGCACCAAGTGTGGCCTTTTCTCCAGCTTTACGAGCAATGGAACACCCGTCTTTTTATGAGACAGAAGGAAATGGTATAATCGAAAAATTATTCAATTACATAAAGAATAGCAGTGGATTTCTCTATCTTTCAATTTTGGCAGTTGGTACTATCATATCTGTAATATTTACCATGCTTGCACTGGTAGGTGTATTTAAGATGATTTCAGCATTGCCGCCTATAACAGTAACTACACTCCTGCTCTTAGTGGGTTACTTCTTTGCTATAACTGGTCCGATAATAGGAGTAAAGTATAGGCTACCAATAGAGCCAATCTTAACGCTGTTTGCGACATACTTTTTAAATAGAATTGATAGAAAAAAAACTCATTAACTATGCTCTACATTGCTTAGAGATTTGTTCAAGACTTCAAGACTTAGGCATTATTTAAATGAAAATTACACATATCATTACCGATTTAGATACTGGTGGGGCAGAGATAATGTTGTATAAGTTATTGGCTTCACTGCACAATGAAGCGTTAAATTCTACGGTTATTTCATTAATGGGTCGAGGAAAAATCACTGAGCGGATTGAGGCGTTGGGTGTTAAGGTTGAGACGTTGGATTTGGGGCAAGGAGAGCGTCCCAGTTGGCAGACTATTAAGAAACTAAGACAGTTTATGCGAGTTTTCAACCCTGATATTGTACAAGGCTGGATGTATCATGGGAATATAGCTGCGACTGTAGCAGTTTTTTTATTTGACCCAATGCGCAGAAAGGT
>ENA-OREN01001230-OREN01001230.1-marine-metagenome-genome-assembly--contig:-NODE-1230-length-30945-cov-12.820591_pt1 | contig 30945 bp, 22 predicted proteins | sample MGYA00248624_ERZ508555 | MGnify/ENA primary metagenome ERZ508555 (study PRJEB26222, sample SAMN06267773) | marine metagenome | isolation source: Saanich Inlet, British Columbia, Canada | place...
TACTCAAACTGTTTATATTTTTTATATTTCTTGGGCCACTTGAACTCTTTTCCTACATTAGTATCCCACCATTCAGATTCCACTATACCACTAATGATTTCCTTTGCTTCTCTTTCTGCTGGAGAACCAATCGGTGATATCTTGTACTCCTTTATTGCATCTGAGAGTTTACCCAAGTCTTAACTCCTTTGCTATATATTCCACTACTGGAACTGTAACTGCATTTCCCATTTGTTTATACCTTTGAGTATCTGACACTCCTTGAGTCCATCCGTCAGGGAATCCCTGTAACCTCTCACACTCTACTGGAGTTAATTTTCTAATTTTCATTTTTATCCACCATTGATTCGGTTAATAATCGATTATCTGAAAGACTCCAGATTGCCTGCCCCCTAGATAGACTATAATTAAAAAATTCGTTTGGGCGCTACGTTCACCACGCTCAATCTACGTTAGTTGTATTTGTTCAGGTTTCAAGTTTACGGTTATAAAAACATAAACAAGGAAATAATTGATGGGAGCATGCATATCTGAATCATTTCTCATTCTACTTTCCCGTGGTCCACTTCATCTTTCTGGATGATGAAAGTTTAATCTTTGTTCTATGTTTCTTGTCAACATAAATCAATCCATTGTCTTTGTGGATGACATATACAAACCACTGCACTTTCTGCATGATATCTTGACCTATTGTATGCGATTATTGTTTTTTCAGCTAATTGTTTGGTGTTAGCTAATCGTAGCACACGAAGTGTACGAAGATTAGTACGCCCGGCAGGAGTCGAACCTGCGGCCTTCGGTACCGGAATCATCAGACTGGTCTCTGATTATGGCTCTATGTATGGGTTTAGAGCATGCCGGTGACGGACCTTCCCCGTAAGTTCCCCAAATAATGCATTTCCCCGTTGAATCTTTATTCAACGTAATTCACCAGGGCATTGATAGCCGGTAGGATCATTAATTCAGTCTGTGCAATTGGCTCACGCGCTTGCTCAATTAATATCCTACTTTGATTTAGCCACGCGTCACTGGCTTTTTCACCAGCTTGAATCTTCTTTATGGCTTCCAGTCCAAGGCTGGCAACATTTGATAACCCTTTCGACATGGGTCTGATCTCGTGTAAGATAGGTGAAACGTCAATCACCTCCGATAATCGTTCATGATTTGAAGCCCAAACCTGGAGGCGTTGAATAATCCTTTCGGCCATTATTTTATCTGAGGCTTTATTTTCCAGAAATACGGTTACATCATTTCTGAAGCGCCTGGCTACTTCAGCATCCGGCCTGGTCACATCAACCACTCGCGTTAACGGAGAATATGAATAATGTATACGTTGCTTGTTCCGCTCATAGATTTTAACTGATTCAATCACATCGATGAGTGTTTTAAGATCTGCTATGTTACTATTCCCGGTCAGTCTACGTAACATCATTGCATAGTTCTTCTCGTGCATCAACCCTAATTCTTCGAGTCGAAAACTTGTAACCTTCAATCGACGATACATATCGTCTACATCGCGGAAAGAACCTGGAGACCAGAAACGCTCGGCTATCGCTGCTGTACGTGGCCAAATTCGAGAATCAATATTTTCAGGGGATACAAATTCAGCCCACATGGTCGCCTCACCACCCAGGATCAACTTTTTTTCACTATTATTCAATGGAGAATCAGGAGGCAGCGGATCATTTAGATAGTGATAATCTGTGGGTTGATGCAAATCGATGTAATACCCGTTAGACAATAAACTACGATAGCCTCTCTGAGCGGCTTTATTCATCGCTTCGCGTCCACGCCAGGATTGGAGGACTATATCATTTGGCATATCCTCATGCAGGATTTCATCCCACCCGATCATTTTTTTATTGTAACTTTTTAAAATGGATAGAAGTCGCTGGTTAAAGTAATTTTGAAGGGATCCATTGTCCGTAAAACCCTTATTCTGCATAAATTTTTTGATTTCGACATTCGCATCCCAATGACGGCCTTTATTTTCATCTCCGCCAATGTGCACATACTCGTCAGGGAAAAGTTCAGACATTTCTTTGAAAAAAGCATCAAGGAAAGCATAAGTCTCTTCAATGGCGGGATTGATTGTGGGGTCCATGATGCCCCATTTTCGCTCAATAACATATGGACCTGGTGCTGAAGCCAACTCTGGATAAGCTACCAGCCAACTTGTCGCATGTCCTGGAAGATCAAACTCAGGAATGACGCGAATCCCTCTATCAGCCGCGTAGGCGACCACTTCTTTGATCTGCTGGTGGCTATAGTACCATCCATCTGAACCCAACTCGTGTAGCTTAGGATAGGTTTTCGATTCGGCTCTGAAGCCCTGATCTTCGGTTAAATGCCAGTGCAACACATTCAGTTTAACTGCGGCCATACCGTCCAGGTTTCGTTTGATCACATCGACAGGCATGAAGTGGCGGCAGGCATCAATCAGCAAACCACGCCAGGGGAACCTCGGGGAATCTTCGATCACTATTGCTGGGATGTAATAGCCTTTGGAGTCAGCATCCAGTAACTGAAGAAAAGTCTCCAATCCGCGAATGGCTCCAATGTCAGTCTCTGCTTTTAGAACTATATTTTTCTCAGAAACATTCAATTCATAAGACTCATCCATACCAAATTGCACCTCAGCATATTTTTTAACTTCAATAAGCATATTTGCATTTGGTATTTCTTTATCAGGATCAAAATAAACCTGTGGCAAAAAGAGTCCTGTCCTGCCGGCCAGCCGATGAACTGCCCTACCGATGGCGGCATCAAGCCTCACATTGGATATGCCTTGAACCTGAACTCTGAATTTCTCATCTATATAAAGTTTTCCTTCCTGTAGATTCAACACAGAGGGTACTGGCATGAGAGTACGGTATGAGGGATCCTTCAACTCAATTTGAGCACTACTCGCTGGGATTTCAACTTTGCTTGCACATCCGATGGTAATTAGCCCGAGTATGATGAGAAACGGAATGAACTTTTTCTGATTCATGGTTAGACCCCTTCAGATACCTTTTTCAGATTATGATTAATAAGAGCACCTGTCGTAATACCAACACCTACCGTAATAAATCCCACCAGATAGTTTTTGAAAATGATCTGCCCAAATCCATAGAGAAAAGCGTAGATGAGGATTACTCCCAGCACCCAGTTCAGAAAGGTGAGACCGTAGCCACTGTCCTGGACCACATCAGGCTCAAGGGCTTTGATTGGTTTCCATCCGATACCACCAGGGCGAATACGTCTGAAGAATGCGGTGAGGTGAGACTCCTCGACCGGCTCAGTGAGAAAGGTTACAACCAACCATACAATGGTGGTCCCAAAAACAATGGGATAAAGTGTTATGGGTGATTCCAGACCAAAGCCCCAACGAGCTACAGGGTAAATAATCAGGGGAGCAATCATGGCTGAGATCTCAGACCAGGCATTGATACGCCACCAGAACCAACGTAGGATCAGGACAGCACCTAAACCGGCACTGGCGTTAATTATAAATTCCCAGGCTCCAGAAACGGTGGTCAAAAAGAACCTTGTGACCAGTAATGAAACCACAGTCATGAGAAATATGGCAATCCTGGATACCATGACATAGTGCTTTTCGTCCGCGTCTCTATGCATAAATCGACGATAAAGATCATTTATCAAATAGGAAGCTCCCCAGTTCAACTGAGAGGCAATAGTGGACATATATGCCGCCAGAAATACAGCAATCAAGAGACCCAATAAACCAGGAGGTAAATAACGCATCATGAGTTTGGGATACATGACACCAGGGTCCACGGTATTTTCATATTTCTCGTACATCGCCTGGAATTCTGGTGATTCATAAGCAGCATCACCACTATGGACATTCACTTTGTTAGAGTATGCCTGGACAACCTGTTGGTATAGCGCTGGGTTCTCAGCTTCAATCAGCTCAGGACTCTGGGATCTAGGCAAAATCACCAGGGCAGCCAGGGCGACGATGATCCACGGCCAGGGGCGTAAAGTATAGTGTGCAACGGTAAACCACAGAGTGGCTAACTGGCTGTTTTTCTCATCCTTGGTTGACATCATGCGTTGAGCCACATAGCCACCACCACCTGGATCAGAACCAGGATACCAACTGGACCACCATTGTAGACCGATATGGGCGAAAAAGGCTCCAATTGATAGTGCAAACACACCCCCAGTAACACCCTTTGTGCTAATTGCACCAATTCGTGGGAAGAAATCCAGAACCTGAGGAGCCAACTTTTCTTGTAACGCAACCACGCCTCCGATTTCTGGGAGTCTTACGACGATCACGGCTAATACAATGCAACCGACCATGGCAAATATGAACTGGAAGCTGTCTGTTCGAGCGGTTCCCAGAAGACCCGATGCAGAGGCGTAGATAGCAATAATAAAGGCTAATATCACAACCAGCAAGAAGGCATCAAATTCAGGGACTGTGACCTTAAATATTTTTTCCATGGCCTTATTCACCCAGCCCATGACAATGGCATTCATGAACAGACCTAAATAGATGGCTCTAAATCCACGCAAAACAGCTGCTGCTTTTCCTGAATAGCGTAATTCAACAAATTCGACATCAGTCATAATATTAGCTCGTCGCCAGAGCTTGGAAAAGAAGAAGACCGTCAACATGCCACCGATGGCCATGTTCCACCATAACCAATTCCCAGCTATTCCGTTTTTGGCAACCAGTTCGGTCACTGCCAGGGGAGTATCTGCCGCAAAGGTGGTGGCAACCATGGCAGTTCCTGCGATATACCAAGGCATATTTCGTCCAGACAAAAAGAACTCTTTGGTACTCTCCCCTGCTTTGCGGGTGTAATAGGCTGCAATTCCAAAAATGGTTAAGAAAAACAGCATGATGACTGTGAGATCGATAAAATGTAATGATTGCATGTCTTTAGATACCTTTTCTATTGGTCTGGGTTACAGTGAGCTTTTTAATCGGTTTATCATAATGTTGCCTCATTAGTCTAGGAACTCTGCGAATCCTCGTAGAGTGCCGCTGCACCAAGGAGAGCTATGTTTGATGTCTGGTTGGGTATAACTGAAAATTGTTGCAGGATGTGCCTGAACTCAAATGTATTAATTTCCCTCATCATGGTTGCTTTGAAAAATTCGAAGGCTTTGCTCACCGAACCTCCCAAAAAAACAACCTCTGGATCTAATGTATATAGTAAAACCTTGATTGCCTTCCCTAACTCCGCGCCATATTCTTTGAAAATTTTAATTGCATCAACATCATCATCTATTGCTCGCTTGTAAAGCTCTTTCCCAGATATTCCGTAGTGCTTTTTAAAATATTGGCCACTACAATAATATTCATAGTTGTGATCTTTATATGGCAGCATTCCGTATTCTCCGGCTCCACAATTATTCCCAGAATACAATCTATGGTTAATGATAAGCCCAGCCCCCATACCTGTACCCAGAGTAAGCCCAATTAGATTTTTGAATTTTTTACCCTGGCCAAAATACTTTACACCTGTGGCAAAGCAGTTTGCATCGTTATTTATATATGCAGGTAAGCCATAACGTTCTTCAAGTTTTTCCTTGAGATGAACTTTTTGCCAGGAAGGAATATTAGCCAGTGAAAAAACGATGCCCCTCTCAGCATCTACCAGTCCTGGCACGCCAACTCCGATTCCTTTTACACCATCGTGGTGTACATTATCAATAGCAGCATAGACTTCATTTAATACATCCTGTTCAGATTGGTCAGAGGAGATATTCATTAAGAACGATTCCTTGATTTTTCCCTCAACAACTCTACCTGAGTTCACAGTTGTACCGCCTAGGTCGACTCCAATGATCATATGATTTTCCAAATATATTTGATTTTATCGTTCACTGTTATTGGTAGCATATAAGTCATAAGATGTAATCAATTAATTTAATTCATACATCAAAGAGTTAGGAGGGATAACCTGTTTTGCATAAAAGTTTATGCTCTGTCTCAAATCTCATCTCACAATCATAGGGGTTGATTGAAGATTCTCAAAAGCTGTGGGTATTGGGATCACAGGTATCTCTGGGCTTGGTTCCAGCGAGTTCAAGTAAGTCAAATATTTGCTGGTTATTTAATGAATAGCATCTTGATCGTCTTTGTAAAGGATCCGGCCTGCAATTTACAAAAATAAATTCCGGTACTCACCTGGCGGAGCTGCCCATCCAGGCCATCCCACACGATTTGGTAGGTTCCAGGCGAGATTTGACCACTGAGAAGCGTTAGAAGCGCTCTGCCATGAATGTCGTATACTGTCATTTCAACTTTTGATTGTTCTGGGATAAAATATGAAATGGTAGTGATGGGATTAAACGGATTGGGATAGTTTGAGATGCGTAGAGTAGCAGCGGGTTGACTCTGGAACCTATCCCCTTCTTGAATAGTACCAGAATAATCCTGAATTGCTTCTAAAAGTTCTTCGTGACCATTGATAAAATCTTGACCCAATGCCCAAATCATGACACCGCCAAGGTCCCTACTGTTGGCATAATCGCATTTCAGACCAACGGATGTAGGATTATCATAGGTAATCAGTCGTGTCTGAGCAGCATTCTGAAGATAGGGTGCGTTGGCAACATCATCCCAATGATCAGTCCAGCCCTGATCCAGGAATCCCACGATGTCATTATACCCGTAGGTAAGATTACCACCTGTGCTGGCTCCGTTAATTTCAGACGCACCAAATTCTTTTGCATAGAAAGGAATACCCATATTTAATTTCTGAGGGTCGATATGCCGAGAGTTTATCAGGTAGTTCATACTCGTATGACAAGATCCATCAGGGTCATTGCTTGGTGAATTATAGAGCGGTGAATTGTGACCAGCATGGTTTGTCCAGGTCCCATGATAGTCATATGTCATGGCGTTAAACCAATCGATATACGGTTCCATTGCGTCCAGATCATAGTGCTGTCCGGACCAATTACCTGCAGGTACCGCCATTGTAATCAAAAAATTGTCGAAAGTTGTATCGGTTGCTGCCCGAAGCTCCTGAATCAGGAGGGTATAATTATCTGTTTCGGTTGAAGTAGCGGGATGCTCCCAATCAAAATCGACCCCGTCATATTCATAATACTGACAAGTTTCAATAACATTCGTTATGAAATTTTGTCGATTTTCCGGGCTGGCTGTCATCGGTGCAAACCCGTCTGAATTTCCCCAGCCTCCAAAACTTAGCGAGATGTATCCCCCATTCTCATGAATAGTCACGTTCATATCCACATCAAACATGTTTAAATATGAATTGATCTCACCGGTGGCAGTTGGCCAGGCAAAGGCATGATTAACGTGAGTGAGAATTCCGAAATCAAGCTCTTCAGCTGGCATTCCCTCAATTACCCAGTCTGGATAATAACCAACAACACGATTCTGTGCAGTTCCTGTTATAGCATTAAATAAGATGAGAAGACATGAGACTCTTATGATGCGATGCATTTGATCCTCGTAATGTTTCTGGGCTATTCTATGTCTTTTACTTCTTTAAAAGGCACAAACCATGCGACTAAAAATGAAGGAATAGTAGCAACCATTACCCACAAGAAGAAGTTCTGATAACCAACATAATCACTGATATAACCACTGATCATCGATGGCAACATAAAGCCAAGATTCATAACTGCTGTAGCGAATGCGTAATGTGCCATTTTATATTTTCCTGGCGCAATTTGCTGCATCATAAATAGAATAATTCCCACAAAGCCAAAACCATAACCGAACCACTCAATGGTAATTGCAGTACAAATAATGGCAAAATTCGTAGGTAAAGTGTAGGCCAGGTATGCATAAACCACATCTGGAACATTAAAGATCACAGCAAGCATAAAAATTGAACTCTTTAATCCCCTTTTTGCCACAAAGTAGCCACCAGAGATAGAGCCAAGTACAAAGGCAGCTGCACCAAATATCCCATAGGCAATTCCTATATCAGAGGTCAGTAATCCAAGTCCACCATCTTCTCGAGCTGCGCGCATAAAAAGCGGGACAATTTTTGTTAATTGACCCTCAGCTGTTCGAAAAAGAATGATAAAAGCAATACCCCAAAAAATGTGTTTTTTCGCAAAAAAGGATTTGACTATCTGACCAAAAGTTTGAAATGCCTCACCAAAACTCTGTACTTTAGTTGCGGCGCCACCAGAAGGCAGCATCTTAATATGATATAAGCCCATCAATATGAGGATGACGCCAAACAAGCCCATGACTACCATCCAGGCTTCAGTGACACCAATGGTTACTTCCAACCTTCCTGCAACGTATACAAGCGCACCCTGTGAAAGCACCTTGGCTACGTTATAAAAAGCACCCTGCCAGCCCACGTATCGGGCCTGTTCCTTGGGAGATAGAGTATTAATGAAAACGCCATCCGCCGCAATATCATGTGTTGCCGAATTAAAGGCTATGATGACAAACATTGCCAGCGAGTAGCGTAGAAATCCATCAAGTGGCAACGACAATGCCAACAAGCCGAATGCAACGCCACCGACAAACTGAGTACCAACCACGAAATGTTTCTTGGTTTTAAACATTTCTAATACGGGTCCCCAGAGCGGTTTAAGCGTCCATGGCCACATCACCAGGGTTGTAAATAATGCTATCTGAGCATCTGATAACCCAAGGCTTTTATACATGAGAACTGAAACTGTTGCTGTAGCTACAAAAGGTAAACCTTCAGAGAAATATAGAGTAGGTACCCAGGTAGCAGGATGTTTAGATTTAAATTTATCTCTTATCATTTGATACTTTCTCTATTCTTTAGGTTATTTGCGTAAGCATATTTGGCTTCGTTAATTTGTAGATTTTAATAATGAGGCAAATATCTTTGGATTTCTAACTCTTAATTTTGCTATATATATTCGATTACATCGATTTGCTATTAAGCGTCCTAAGTTGACTGTTATAACACATTTACAAAATGGATAATTCCCAATAAGAGACGGCTATAAATTATGCTTCTGTAAGGAGTAAAAAAATGCCCCATGTATGCACATACATGGGGCACAACAACAGAGGACACTGTTTGTTATTTCAAAAATAACATCTGTTTTGAAATTGTCTGCGATTCGGAAATGAGTGAGTAAATATATATACCACTACTCACTATTTGACCACCATCATTCAAACCGTTCCAATTTGTTTCGTGACGACCAGCAGTCTGGTTTCCACTTTCTAGAGTTCTTACCAACTCACCGCGAATATTGTAAATCGCAATGCTTACGTCAGCTGTTTGTGGAATGACATAGCTGAAACTTGTGGTAGGATTGAAAGGATTAGGATAGTTCTGACTTAACTGAAAATCACGAACAACCTGGGGGGTCTTTGAATCGATGCCAACGACTGTGCTAGCATGGGTCATTCTCAAATTATCAATAACAAATGACACCGTATCATCTACACATGCATTCCAATCGGCATCTACCTGTTCCTGAGTTGTATGAACCCCAAAACCAATCGAATTTACCGTTGCAATCGCATCATCATAGGTGGTTGACCAGGAAGGTCTGAACATATCATCCAGTGGAATCACAATTTCTCTCCACTCGTGGAATGTAATATCGATATGTTCGAAGATGCCATAGTGACCTGGTCGTTCTGAATCACCACCCCAGCGGTGTAATTCATTATCATCTACATCAAATAGATCAAACGTGAAGATCAGGTTCTTCCGAACTGGAACCTTGAGCATTTTGATATTGAATCTAAGCTCTGTTGCATCACCGAGAGCCACTGGAGTATCGAAGGTATAAGAAATATCAGTCCAGGTTCCCCAGGTCGCATAGGGGGCATCAAGTTGAACTTCAACGCCCATAGCCGAGGCACCTTCAAAAATGTTATCATAATCATCTTCAAGGATGATGACCACATTTTCATTGCCAGCTCCCGTAGCCCAATCTCCAGCCATTTCATCGAAAGAATGCATCTGTCCATCTTCAACTGGATTGGCCAGATATAAATCATCAATGAGAAATGAAACGCTGTCAAAAGGATGATTATAAAAGCCAGCTGAGCTGTCAGAATGTACGCCAAAGTTGAATCCCGTGACTGCTGCCTTGTCAAATACTCCGTTGACAGGCGTGTACCAACCTGGCTGAGCAAATCGACTGAATGGAACAGTTACTTCGAACCATTCGCTATCATCGCCTGTGGTATGTGGGCTGTAGAAAATATCCAAATCTTCAGGATATCGCCACATTTCTCCAGACTCCTCGAACACATCGCAGGTAAACTGCATGGAACGAATATTTGAGGTGGGCTCTTTGAGCAACTTTATTTTGAAGCGCATCTCACTATAGCCAGAAAAGTCCTGTGCTTCAGCAAAAGTATAGCCAATATCAGTCCAGGTGCCCCAGGCAACCAGATCTGTAAGCTGAACATCAACCTGCATAGATCCTGAACCTTCCTCGAAATCCTCAAAATTGTCCTCGAGAATTACAACGTTGCCAGCATGACCTAATGCAACAGCCCAGTCTCCAGCGGTTTCATCGAAATTCAGAACCGTCGATTGACCGAAACCGAATGTGCATAATAAACTTAGTGCAACGACCCATGCCGTTTTTTGTTGTAACCTACTAAGCATAATCAAATCCTCCTTATTTGGATTTTGTTTGTCTTTGTATTTCTGTGTTATTCGAAATCATTTTATTAAATCTATAAACCCCTGCCGAAATAGGGTGCTCCAGGTTTTAAAAGATTAATTCTTATAATTCTTCGTATTTCAGCGTCTCTGTTCGCTCGATTTACATATACATAAACCCCATTACCCCAGACCACATTGTCGGCCGGTAGAAGTAATTGACCTGGATAGAGGGCTTCTGTGCTTCCATCAGGGTGGAGGACTAGGATGGGATCAAGTGATGTATTTGATGTATTGGCGGTTCCAATGAGCATATCGCCATCGGCAGCGAAGGTGATTGATTTTAGGTCCGAATCAGAAAAATCACCCGCATTAGCCCAATCCAATACTTGCTGACCAGGACCAACACTCCCTGTATCACTAAGAATCTCATTTTTCCAAATGCCATCTTCACAACCGAGATAGACGAATCCGTCAAAGATTCGAACCGATTTTATTTTCACGCCATCTAAATATTGCTCAACACCATAGTTGTTGCCGTTGACATTTGAAACAACCAGTCCACCCCCAACACCTCCAGAATAGATATTCCCATATTCATCAATATCGAATGAAGTCAAGCGAACTGTATTGCCAGCAACAGTTTCGGGGAAGGTGATAAACTCTTCAGCGTCACCTCCCCCTGGAGGTATTCGGTAAATTATTCGTTGACTTGTTCGTTGGATATATAAAGCACCACCGGGTCCCACCCGCATCTCACCTGCTGAGGGAAATGCTGAGGTTGTACCATAATTGATACGTTCACCAGTTTCCGTGATCTTAAGTACGGTTCTATCATCCAGCATGATGTAAAGATTTTCGTCTGAATCAATTGCAAAACAACGGGTTTTTTCAGCATTCCCAATGCCGCCATATTCGATACTTAAATTCGCCAAACTATAGGGTGCAGCTACAATCTCAAGAGCCCCTGCAACTACGACACTAATTTCGAGATCCTCTCCCGTAATATCGGGTGCAACTACAACAATTTGAGTCTCAGACTCACTTTGGATTTGTGCCCTTGCCCCACTAAAGTAGACTGCGTTTCCGCCACTGTCTGGTGAGAAATTTTGCCCGTTGATGGTAACAATCGTATAGGCGGCAAAAGCAATCTCAGCGGGAGGCGATATATCAGTGATGATGGGTGCATCTCCAGATACTTGATCCTCATAAGTTACGAGATCGATCTCCGGATACTCCTCACAGCTCGCAATAAACAGGACTACAATAATGGCTAATATTCCCCCCAGGGATCCAAATTTTGTTTTTCTGCCCCTTGATGTTTGCTTAAGATTTATCATAGTGAAATCCTGAGTGAGAATCGTTGGACATTGTCAAACCTGCCAAAAGGTGTGAGGGCATAATCAAAAGCTACACCGGCATAATTCAGCCCTAAACCGAAGGTTAAATCATCTTCATCATTGTTCATCAAGTAGCCAGATCGAAGAGCCAGCATTTGTAAGGGATGATATTCTAGTCCAAATTTGTACTGTTCGGGGTGAGAACGTGGGTGTGTCGCATCAAGTGCCAGAAGCAGTGACTGTCCGGTTTCCATCTCGAGCAAACGAAAGAGATCAAAGGATAAACCTAAAGTGAATGTAAGCGGAAGTTGAAAATTTTCTTCCCCATTGGCAAAGGTTACTTCCTTTGAAAAATTCTTTATGGACATTCCCACCGACACGTCTCTGATTCCTGTTTTAAACAAGGTCCCAAAATCAAAGGCCAATGCATTCGCTACATTCTTTGTTGTAGCAAAAGTAGAGTCCTCCTTAAGAATGGTACTCTGTCCCAAATACGAAGAGGCATTCTTCAGATGAAATCCAATGGAAAACTTATCTGAAAGAGATTTGGCATAAGCAAATCCCAATGAGAAGGCAGAGGGTGAAAACTCCTCAGTATCCACATAGCCAAGCGCATTGGGCCAAACCATGGTTCCCTGCAAAGTCCCATAATCCACGGATAAAAGGCTCAATCCAAATACACCATATTTCCCATCTTTGGGACTGAAGAGCATTCCTGCAGAATTGTGCTGTATATTCGCAATCCATTGATTGATATTGAAGCTCGCCACAAATTGGGAAGAAAGGCCTGCTATACCGGCTGGATTGAAGAAGAGTGCTGTTGGTGAACCCTCAATTGTTGTCATGGCCTCCGCCATAGCTCCAGCTCTGGCATCTGAGGTGACACTCATAAACTGAAAGCCAGTCTGAGCGTCCTTTTCGTTTTCTTGAGCATAACTGACTAAACTGATACTCAAAAGTAGAACAATAATAAGCACCCGATAAATAGTAGAAGTTCTTTTCATTCTAAAACTTCCTCTGCGAGCCTGAATCTGATCTAGTAGTTGCATTGATAATAGGCTCCGTTCTAATCATTCTGAAGTAAGGCTATGTGGAGCGGAACTCGGGACGTTCCCGCTATAAATTGGGTCAGCTTAATTCGCATCAGATACGGATTTGAGTTAAGATTAAATGATGTACGAGTCTTGATGGCTGCAGTATGGGCATTCTCACCAGTATCTTCATCAACAATGTAATCGATAGTACAGCCAGAAACTGTTTCCAACGGCATGTCCTGATTATGGATGTTGGCAGGGACTCCATTCTCATCTATAAAATCAATACTGATATAATCATTTACATTATTACCGTTAAATGCCCAGCTTACAAAGACCGTAAATATTCCGCTAATGTCATTTGGGAAATGGAGGTAAGCCGTGCTTCCATTTAAATACACCATATTGGTTGTATCCGGTGAAATCATCTCGATCCCTATTGCAATAGAATCCATTAGGCTTGCAAGCTGTGTGACATCAGTACTATTAGCGTCAAATACCAGGGAGTCGAAGCGTGTTGTGAAAGCGTTACTTTTCGCTTCTTGTGCCAGATAAAGTGTATCCCTAACAACACTTGTGTCCGTCCCAGAAATGACAGTATCGATTCGGATGTAGTCACGGGTCATGAGGGCACAAGCCTGATCATCAAAGCTTGATATTGAATTCTCCGATTCAGAATACGTCTCAGGCGTAATCAATTCACAAGTCAGGATCAATGACACAGAACACAACAAGATGAACCCAGCGACAAAACGGTTATTGAAAATCTTATTCATCAAAGCCTCAATGCTTGATTCTGGAGTAATTCTAATCATCGGATGACCACAAATTTTCGAATGGTTTGCTCACCTTCTCGGTACAAGACCTCCCCTGTTTCCTCGTCGGTAATTTTCCGTGTGACTTCAAAGTGAGCTATATATAATCCGCTCACAATAAGTTGACGAGCAGCAGTCGTTGAGCCCCAAAGTTCATCACCACTTCCATCCTGATGCTCAATTGTTTCTACAAGATCACCACGTTCGGTGTAAATTCTTATTGTGCAAAATCCCGGTAAACCATAAAAAGCCAGTCTGTCTGGTGCATCAAATTGCATACTCCTGGATTTGATATGAAAGGGATTTGGTACGATCCTTAGCTCAGCAAATGTATCTTCTGCAGGTCTTCTTAAATACGCTGGGGCATTGGTCATTGTATAAAACTTGCTACTCACCAGATTATTGGATCCCACACTTTCAACATAATAGAAGTAATCAAAACCACGTCGAGCTGATACATCTTCAAATTGATTTACGACCCCAGATTGGGAGGTACCAGGTCCACATTCGAAAATCTGATCAAAAAAAGCATCGGGTCTTCCCTCAGCACGATAAACTCGATATCCTGAGAAATTATCATCTGTTTCTGCCTGTTGATTCCAGCTGAGGATGATCCGATCACCACCTGAGTTTACTAGAAATTCACTTGGTGGTGGTGGTGGTTGATCAATTTCATAGTTGTTCTCATAAGCACTTACGGCACGTCGGAATGTCTGAAGGAGTGAATCCTCACCGGTCTGTACCCATTCACGTTTATATTCATTCCGGTCAGTAGTTGTGCCTGAGCCGGGTAAGTCAAACGGACCAATATCATTAAACCAGGTGTTCCCTACGAGTGTGCTTTTCTCAAAATCGATACCAGCTACCGCCTCGGCGAAAACAATATGAATGTTATCGCCTGGTTCAAGCGTATAGGGACCATATCCCTGGGCAGGTGAATATCCACCTGGATCTCCACCATATTGATCACCACAACCAATTCCACTTGCTTGCATTTCTTCCCAGATCGACATATCCGGATGTCCTTGAGACATGTTTTCATAGTAGGTCGCCATGGCACTTGCTACATATTGATCAAAGGATAAATTATCACCATCAGAGCCCAGATGAGCTGTGGTTGAAGGTTGAGTGAGGTCATCGGTCTCATCATTTGGATCAGTATCTGCATGTAAAACTACTACGCCGGCATAAGCTGGATGTCCCAATGCCCGACCTTCTGTTGGATGCGGTAATCCCCAGTCAGCATCACAGCCATGAATGGATTGCGAATGAGGACCATACCATACATAGGTTGCCCGCAAGGGATCTCCATTGTCTGGATCTTCCCAAATTGTATGATTTACACTATTGCGTCCCCAGGTAATATTGTTTGAAGGATACCAGTCTTCTTCAAAGGGCACCCATCCAAATGCATATCTAGACTGAAAATGAAATATTACATCAGTAAGCGTTTGGTTAACAACGGTCCCATCCAAATCTACAATCCCCGTATTTTCAAACACATAATCATAGATAAAAAAGTTATCGTTATTCTCTTGAGAATAGGCAGACAGCGTCCGTGTTATCGTGATACCCAGGGAGGAATTTAGTTTATTCACAATGATTCTATCCGTGGCTATGGATGGATCAACCTCATCCACAATATCATCATAATCCATATCGGTTGCTGGATTTCCATCTACAATCACCAATGGATGGTCGAATTTTCCAATCATTTTAAATTCAACAGGCATTATCATTCTCAGTGGATCTGAGGTGCGGGTTCCAGCGACTACAACCTTATATGGGAAGGGTGTGAAGTTATAGGTGGGATCGATATAATCAGTTGTTCCAATCCACATGGACTTGGCGGCTTGATTATCATAGCGACCGTACTGAGCTGGCCAGTTCAAACCTTCCATCTGGTCACCCAGAGGTCCCCTTGACTCGAGTTCACTTCCCAGACTTGAGTACCAACTCTGCAAGTTACCTACTCCAAACTTTTTAATTTCAAGACCGGATGGTTGTGCGATGAGATAACTTGAATTTGCAAAGAACATCAAGAGAGCAAGTGTCAAGTAGAGGATATTTTGGGAATGAAAACTCAATTTAGAGACTTTTCTATCACTGCTATGATGTGCTCGCGTTGTGTGAGTTAGTGTGGTCAAAATGATATTTGTACTCCAAAAAATATTTGCCTGGGGTTTAAAAAATTGAAAGACGTTTGATTGGGCATATCGATGTATGCCTTTTCATCGACAATCTTATCCATTCGGGACTCGCTCACCCGTGACCATTGTGGTTCATCTCCGTCCAGATATTCCCAATAGTCAAGATCATGAACCATAGTACCATCATCCATTTTTCCGTAATAGATGGCTCCTTCAATACCCTGATCTAGTTCTCCAACAATCAGGCCTTGCTGTTCAATTGGCTGGAAGGCGACCTCATCGCTTCTAAAATCACCAATCATGTCATCTCCGATGATATTATTATAGTCTCTACTCTTGGGTAAATGTAAAGAGGTGAAGTATGCGAGCTGATCATGAAAATCCTGAAATCCAGCCAGGGACAAGCGCTTGGTATTCAACAAATTATTGACTTCAACAAAGAAGGAAAAATTATTATCCTGGATATAGGTATTTTTCTTTAATCTTAGCACGAGGTTGTAAGAATCTCGAAATTTGAGATAGGTACCGGCACCCTCTGCTGCACCTGGATAGGTACCCGTTACTCTGGCCTGGCGACCCGCTCTCCAAAAACCAAGAAAGTTCATTGCCCAACCAGCGCCAGGACGTATTCCAAGTACCTTTGGCCCGAATTTTTTGGGTGTGTGAAAAGTTAGACTGGCACGGCCATAAGGTTGTGGAATAGGCTTGGACTGATACAGGTTGGCTGTGTTTTCATCATAGTGTCTTTGATCGGTTGGATTTTCATGAATTTCTGCTTTTCCAAAACGACCTGAAGTATTTACTTGATAAGTATAATTCAGAAATCCTGTCCACCAGTCCCCAGATGTTTTTCGGGCGGAAAACTCAAGGCCGCGGATATCTTCATAACTGTTACTATTAGCTACTTGTACTTGAATTCCATCTCTACTGTAGTAGTCCGTATAATCTTGTTGATCAACAATATCATGGTAAAAGCCGGCAATTTGGAAGAGATAAGTATTTAATAATGACCAATCAAAGCCTAGTTCATAGGATACTGTTCTTTCCAAGACCAGATCAGGATTTCCAAAGTTCTCCAACTGGTTAAGGCTACCACGACCTAATCTGAACATTTCCTCATATGTGGGAAGCTGCTGAAAATGTCCATAATTAAAGAACAATTTTGATTCCTCGGTTATGGGATGTGATATAGCAAGTCTTGGACTGAAAGACAAAATTGATTTGGCATCATTCGAAGTATAGGATGAATCGGAACTATAGCTTGGTGAGGCGTATTCCTTCCATTCATCGGAGAAAGGAACAAAAGTAGGCCATGCACGATTTGCATTACTATAATCTGCTCGGAGTCCTAAATTCAGGATGAATTCTCGAATATCAAATTTATCCTGTATATATGCTGCACCCCTAATTGGCGTATTATGCTCACGTACATAATTGTTGCCTTCGGGGAATAACTCTTTGACATAGCCATAACTCAAATCCAGATCACTAACAACAATTTCAAATCCAGTTTTGACCAAATTATCAAAATTAACTTGACTCGTCATATCGAATTTAAAAGTGGTTGAGGTGGTGGTTGAACTGTCACGCGTTGTTGCAGTGTGACCGCCAAAGAAAAAATCAGTCGCTTCAGTACCTATGCCTGCATCTGGTAGTCCACTAAATCCAAAGGGTGCTTCATCTACGGAATATCCAGGAATAATCATCATGTTTTTCGATGTATCACGATGAGCCACAGGACCAGTCAAGTAACTCCTTGTCACCCTTTCAAAACTGGCCTCGTAAAAGGTTTTAGCGCTTAATGTATGATTAAATTTTAATGCATGCATCGAATGATCTAGCTTAGCAGTGCTGTAATAGGAAGGCGTAAAAACTCTGGCAGTAATTTGAGAATAACCTGTCCGATTGGCAATCTGATAAGGAGATCTTAGGAATGCTGTACTCGTATTTCCAGCCTCATCATAATTCTGTGCAACATTTTGACTTTGACCAGTCATACCAATATATTTTAATCTCATACCGCTCTTAATGTCAGAACTGACAACTAACATGAAATCATAATCGATATAATCATCTCTGGACAAAGGAATCAGCAGCATTTCTTTAAGAGATCGCCCTGAGAAGTAAAATCGTAAATCACCCAGGCTTTCACTTATTATGGGTACCGGTCCACCAAAACCAAAATCAATATTGTAATCCACTTGATCTGTGACTGGGGTTCGACGATGTTGCCAGAGGAAAAGTTTTTGCGCTGCTAGAGGTGACAGGTCATTTGTAGGATCACTATCTGAAAGAAGCTGTTCTGATACTGAATTCCAGCCATTAAAATCAGGATATTGATCCTGCTTATAGATATCCCAGGCTCCGTTTTCTGTACCAGTCCAAGCAACATCATCATCCGTGTAAGGACGCATCCACATTGAATTCTGATCATAAGGTGAAATCCCAAAATGCTTGGGAGTGGGTGGACTGTATTTTACGGTCATCGTTCCTTCATACTCTGTCCTACTACCCTCTTTAGACACAATATTTACTATTCCTGTCCTGACCTGACCGTATTCTGCATTAAAACCACCGCGCTCAATGGACAATTCTTGAATGGCACTCATGGGTATACCAGTAATAGGCTGATTATTTCTAGCATCACGGAGTGTGATATCATCTACCTGAAATAATAGTTCTTCTGCTCCACCGCCTCTGATGACAAGCCCATCTTCAATCCCTGCCTGTAAAGCAATAGCTGAAGTAACATTTGAAACCGGCAATTCCCTAATTTCACTGCCTCGTAATGAAGTGACACTTGTGGCAACATCAGGTCTAACAACTGGTCGTTTGGCAACAACAGTGACGGCTTCGCCCACAATTGCAGTAGGACTCATTGTAAAGTCAACCCTTGTATTCAGATCAATAAGAACTCTAATATCTGTAATATTAAGAGTTGAATGTCCAATTGTTGTTGCAGTAACCGTGTAGGCACCTGGCGGAATGTGCAATATCGTATAACGTCCTTCTAGGTCTGTGGCAGCTCCAAGGGAGGTACCATCAACAATAACATTAACGCCAATGAGGGGTTCCTCACTTTCGCTATCTATGACCTGTCCGGATATTTTACCTGTTACGCCAGCGTGGAGCATTGCGTTTGACGATAAAAGCAAAATCATTATAAGGAGCGCTGAGCTCCAGTTGTTTTTTAGTTCAAACTTCTTCAAGGATCGATTCCCATAGATGTTCGTGAATTGTACTTATCATTTAATTGGCTGAAGTTACATACGGTTTGTTTGTTTTCAATAGAAATATACTAAATTTCCAAAATATTTTATGCCTTCCCTCAATTCAGATCCTTTTTGGTTCATTCCAGACTGAGCTTTATGAAAGATTAGCGATTCGATTTGTTGTAAAGGCTGGGACTTTCAAGAACTCATCCAGGATAATCGAAGCAGCACCTACAGCGACAGAATACCGTCCACTTTTACTGGCTACAATGGAGAGACTCTCTTTACTTACTGATACCAATTCATAAGAAACTAATTCTTTTATGGGATCTAGAATGATATCGCCTACCTCAGCCACATCACCTGTAATAATAACACGCGCCGGGTTAATCATAGCTATATGCTTAGCGATAGAACTTCCAATTAACCTACCTAGCAACATGAAATAGTGAATTGCCAGAGCGTCGCCCTTATTTGCAGCATCGATCAGCATCCGGATATTAAGGTCTTCGATTTTATTTAAATATTTTTTTAGAATTTTACCTTTGTTAAAGTGATCACGTAACCTGCTAATCATATTATACATAGGTGGATATTCCGGTGTCACTTCACCGGAACAATAATTCGTCCCATGATACAACTCACCATTAAGGACAAGTCCTATTCCTATACCACTTACATGTGCATCAACTTTTATCAGAACGGTCATGAAATTTCTTTCACCGCGAGCAGTACCGACAACTTTAGAACCGATGGCACTGGCGTTCGCATTGTTTTCAGCTATGACCGGGAACTGATATTTTTTTTGCAATGCAGAAGTGATTGAAAAATTCATTTGTGGAATAATGTCTGTCATCATTACCTCACCAGACCCTCTGTTCACAATCCCTGCAATTGCAATTCCTGCTCCCAGGATTTTTTCTAAATCCACTCCAGAATCTTTGATCAAATCATTGACACTTCTCAAAAGATGCTGAGACAATTCTCTTGGATTTGTAATTCCGTTTGTTTTGTATATTTTCTTTTTTTTAACGTCTCCGTTTAACCCAAGCAATGCTATAGCTGTCTGTCCGATTTCTACATCCAAACCCAGAGCATAGGCAGCACTACTATTGATTTCCCATAGAAATGGACGCTTCCCTCCCTTAAATGTAGATTCTCCTTTGCCAAGATTATTTACCAGGTCACGTTTCTTTAAACCCTTAAGTATATTGGATATAGTTGATGGTTGCATTCCTGATAATCGAGCGAGATCTGCTCCGGAAATGCTTTCGTTTTCAAGAATCAAGTTAAGCACTATCCGGTCATTTATATTCCTAATCAGCCTGAAATCATAGGATTGAACTTTGCCTTGATCCATGTTTAGCCTCTTCAATATTTCTTTGAAAGTTTATAAATACTTTATATACAACACTATATCCATACTGTAACGCTGCAAGTTGCATCAAATATTAACAGAAATCAACATTTAGTTAGTTCACATGCAGAATTTACTGGGAAATAAATAGAGTTCTGAATACTTTAATGTACGGTGTCACATAAATACATGCTGTGAGCTGAGAATAATCGTCACACCAACTATCACGCTCGACCCATGCAATTTGGAGTTATTATGAAGTACGGACATTTTGACCAGGCCAATCGAGAGTACATTATTGAGCGTCCGGATATCCCAGTCTCATGGACGAACTACCTCGGTCTTGAAAATTTATGCTCTGTTCTATCTCATAATGCTGGAGGTTATTCTTTTTATAAATCCGCCGAGCATGGTCGTGTCACTCGCTTCAGACCCAATAGTGTGCCCTTAGATCGTCCGGGTCATTACTTCTATTTGCGTGACGACGAGAATAAAGACTATTGGTCGGCTTCCTGGCAACCAGTTGGAAAAAGTCTTGATGAGGCAAAATATAGAGTTCACCATGGACTATCGTATTCAAAATTTAAGTGTGACTATTCTGAAATATCAGTAGAGCAACTCATGCTCATCCCTCTCGGGGAAGACGTTGAACTCTGGGACGTTACCATCACGAATAAGAGCAATCGCACTAGAAAGTTAAGTGCATTCTCATATCTTGAATTTTCTAATCACCATATTGAAATTGATAATCAAAACCTACAGATGAGTCTATATGCTAGTGGTTCTAGTTATCAAGATGGTATCATCGAGTTTGATTTCTTTTATGAACCGTGGACGTATCACTTTTTTGCTTCAAACTTTACTCCTGATTCGTTTGATTCTCATCGAGATAGCTTTATTGGTAATTACAATACGGAGACAAATCCAGCGGCTGTTGTACGCGGCACTTGTTCCGATCGATCCGAACTTGGTGGGAATCATTGTGGCGCCTTACACAAAAAAATTACTCTAGAGCCAGGAGAAAGCAAGCGCCTTGTATTCATGTTGGGAGTTGGATCCCGATCAGATAATGGCTACCGAATTAAAAAGAAATATAGTGATTATAAAGAAGTCGATAAAGCTTTTGAAGATCTAAAAGTCTACTGGGATAATAAAACTGCCCAACTTCAATGCAATACCCCCCACGCTGGTCTAAATACCATGATGAATGCCTGGAATTTGTATCAAGCTGAGACCTGTATCGTTTGGTCTCGATTTGCCTCCTTTATAGAAGTTGGTGGTCGTACAGGTCTTGGATACCGAGATACTTCTCAGGATATCCTTGGTGTTCTTCACAGTAACCCGGAAATGAGTAAACAAAGAATTCTCGAACTTTTACATGCTCAATCAAATAAGGGATATGGTATACATCTATTTGATCCTGAAATATTTAAGCCGAAAGAAGACCAGTTACCGGGTGTGAAGTTGCCCACAGTCGTCCCAACCCCATCGCCCTCGGATATTGTACATGGATTGGAAGATGTTTGTTCCGACGACTCCCTGTGGCTAGTGACCACAATATGCGAGTATGTATCAGAAACAGGCGATCTAGACTTCTTTAATGTCCGTGTACCTTATGCGGATGGCGGTGATGATACTGTTTATAATCACTTAAAGCGTACCCTGGATTTTTCAGCAGAGTTTATTGGAGCAAATGGTATTTGCCAGGGTCTAAGGGCAGATTGGAACGACTGTCTAAATTTGGGAGGTGGTCAAAGTGCTATGGTCTCATTTATGCATTACTGGGCGCTTCAATATTTCATAGAGGCTGCAACAATACTCAATCTCAACGATGATGTAAAAAAATACACAACAATTTCAAAGAAGGTGAAAACGGCCTGTGAGAACATGTTGTGGGACGGTGATTGGTACATTCGCGGCTTTACACGTGAGGGTCAAAAGATAGGGACAAAATCAAATCCTGAGGGTAAAATATTTCTGAACGCCCAAAGTTGGGCCGTTGTTTCTGGTGTAGCCTCTGCTGAAAGAGCAAAAAAATCAACTGATTCAATCGAAAAACACCTGTATTCAAAATATGGCAATCATTTAGTGTGGCCAGCCTACACAAAGCCTGATGATGGTGTGGGTTATGTGACTCGAGTCTATCCTGGTGTAAAGGAAAATGCTTCAATATTTAGTCATTCCAATCCCTGGGCGATTATCGCCGATTGTATGCTTGGAAATGGTGAGAGGGCAATGAAATATTACGATGCAATTCTGCCTTATAACCAAAATGATGCAATAGATATTCGGGAAGCAGAGCCTTACTCCTATTGTCAGTTTATTATGGGAGATCAACACACACGTCACGGACAGGCACGACACCCTTGGTTAACTGGCTCAGCGAGTTGGTTTTATGTGGCAGTGTCACAATGGATATTGGGGATCCGAACAACGTTTCAAGGTCTTCTCATCGATCCATGCATTCCAAAAGATTGGGACTCCTTCAACCTCATCCGAAAATGGCGCGGTGCTACATTCGATATCCGTGTTAAAAATCCAAATCAAGTGAATAAAGGCGTTAAAGAGATAACCATAAATGGCAAGCCTCACCAGGGTCCCATCCCATCAATGCCTGTGGGATCAACGAATCTGATTGAAGTGATCATGGGCTAGATGAAGCCATTAATTCTGCCAGTCGTATTAAATTCTACAGGAGGGAAAACATGAAGAGAATGCATGCTTTACACCTTACAATTCTGATAATTTTAGGCATATCCACAGCAGGTGCAAAAGACATCATCGGTTATTTCCCCTCATGGCGATTTATGGAAAGAGACACACTTGTGACTCAAGCTACAATTCCCTATGAGAAATTGACCACAATAAATTATGCTTTCTTCTATCCGACACCTGAAGGTGAGTTGCTTGGTCTGCATCCTGAAGCCGATGTCTTCTTACTTAATGATCTTAGAGATAAAAAAACCGGAAACCAACTTCCCAACACATCTCTGGTTGACTTTGCAGAAAAGCATGGTGTAAAAGTGATGGTTTCGATTGGTGGCTGGGAGGACAGTGGCAATTTTCCAGAAGTAGCCTCAACTGAGGCCAAGCGCATCAAGTTTGCTTCAAGTTGTATCAATCTAATAAGAAAGTACGGTTTCCACGGAATCGATATTGATTGGGAGTATCCAGGCCTGGAAGCTCATAATGGCTCACCAGCAGATTATGATAATTTCACCTCGCTCCTCAGTGAGCTCAGAGATAGCCTCGATGCCTACTCTGAAGAAACTGACCTATATTACCCACTCTCTTTTGCTGCACCAGCCTCGCCTGTAGTTGCGAAGGGTTTTGATGTACGGGCTATTTCTGAAATATTGGATTATATCAATATTATGACTTATGATTTCCACGGTGTTTGGGACAGCAAATCAAATCATAACTCTCCTTTGTTTGCCAAGTCAGGAGGCAGTGTTGACCAAGCCTTCAGATTATATCATGAAGATTACGGGGTTCCAGCAGAAAAATTAAACCTGGGTGCTCCATTTTATGGTCGCACATTTGACCAATGTCGAAAAATCTATGGCAAGCATTCAGGCGCCAGTACTTTTTTTCATCCTGAGGGATTCGCTGATTATCAAATGCTTGATAACAATGGAGCAGGTTTTAAACGAAAATGGGATGATAAGGCCAAGGCTCCGTACTTGGTTAACCGCAAAAAGAAAATTCTCGTGTCGTATGATGACGAGGAATCAGTTGGTTACAAGGCAGATTATATTTTGGACAATAATGTCCGGGGGGTAATTATATGGACGATTGTAGGAGACTATTTGGAGAACGGGGACTCACCTCTATTGGAGGTTCTACATAATAAATTGGATCAAAAATGAATTCTAAATTTATCCTTCAGACAATAATAGGTCTTTGGGTAGTCTCTGTTGTAGTCGCGCAACAAAAATTAAATATTGCCATCAATTTTGATAATGTTGTCTCTATTCAGGTCGATTCAACAATTCATCAGGATTATGGACTTTCATACCCTTTGACATATGAATTTTTACTCCCTATCACTCACGAACTTGCTGCGCAAAGGCGATATTCCTCAAACGATCCCTGGACTACCATTGAAGAGAAACAAGCTGGTGATTTCTTTAATGGAATTGAAGCAGTTCGCTATGACTCCCTTTCGCAAACTGCCTATTTATCGGCCACCTTTAGCTATAATAGCGACAGTCTTTTCCTGCGAATTACCGATGACTCAGGTGCAAATCAGCCGATTACATTTCAGGGTATTTCAGAATATTATGACAACCGAGTGGCAACAGTCACCTGTTCTGCAGATGATTGGGCGGATTGGTTTGATGAATATTTTCCGTACGCTGTTAGTGTTTTTCGGGATCATAACCTCTGGCTGTCAGTGGGTATAATTAGTGAAGGCTGTAATCCAACAACCTGGCAACACATTCAGGAGCAGTTAGACTTGGGTATGGTTGAGGCTGCATCCCATAGCCGTAATCACCCTCATACGCCATATTCTGATGCTGATTATGAGGTATCTGGTTCTAAAAGTGATATTATTGAGAACCTTGACCTTCCTTCAACTTTCAGAAAGGGTGATCAGGAGTATGTGTATCTCTGGATCGCTCCCTATGGCGAGTATGATGACCAGATAGATGCTCTGGTAGCCTCAAATCAATATCTGGTGAGCCGTATGTACACATCAGGTGATTATTCATTTCCTGAGTGGGTCGATGAGCAATCTTTTTATGGAAGTGTTGGAATGTCTAGTGAGGTCGGTCCTTTCTGGGAAGGCACAACTGATTTGGCAGAACTAAATGGTTCTTTCGATACTGCTTATGAACTGAATGGTATCTATCACTTTATGTGCCACCCCCATGTATTATCTCAAGAAAACATATGGAATGAGGATTACATATGGACACACATGGATTATATCAGCAATCGAGATGATATCTGGTACGCTTCGGTCGGCCAGGTTTTTTTATATCACCTAATGCAGGATCAGGAGAGCTTCAATACCCTGGAGATTTCCGAAAATAATGACTTAAACATACCTGAGTTCACCCTACACCAGAATTTCCCTAATCCGTTCAATCCTTCGACTACTATTCAATATTTTATCCCTGTAGCATCTTCCGTCAAGATTAGCATATACGATGTTCTCGGACATGCAGTCAGAAATCTGGTTGACAAGCAACAGAACGCTGGTTCATATAAAATTTCATGGAATGGCCTTGATGATGAGGGGCATACAGTGAATTCAGGAATGTACTTTTACAAATTATCTGTGGATAATTTCTCTCAAACACGGAAAATGTTATTTCTTAAATAGGGCTCACACCATATTGGATATGCGTAAAAGCGAAGATGCCTATTCCTATCTGCCTATGGTATATTGTTTGGATGTACGCCCGGCAGGATTCGAACCTGCGGCCTTCGGACATGATATCCAAAGCTGCCCCTATGAAGCTGGGGCTATCCTTACCTTTGATGGGTGTTCAAAAATACATTTCCCACTGGTTCCCCATTTCCTTCATCTCTCAACGCGCACTACATAAGCCTAATCTACCGAAACCTATAGAGATCTTGGTCCAAAAGGGCACAATGAGATTCGAATGCCGGAGCCTCGGTACCTTTAATATGAATATTTCCTTATAATATTTTGACACAATTTCTGTAACCCACTGACTATCAGAGATATATTCAGGACTTAAAAACGAAGCTCATCCAGCGAATGAGCGCAGTAAGAGGAGGATAAAATCTAGCTGCTGCGGATTTTTCCGACTCAACCCCTCGCCCTAATCCGTCTACGTCTTCGACTTCGACGCGACAAGAAAGCCGTGCCGGTTCGACCTTGTCCGCGATAGCAGATCAGACCCCGGGTACACTGCTAATGCACTGATACACAGCCACATACGAATATCATATAATTCTAATTATTTTGTTGCAAGTGATGTATATTAGAGACAAATCACGCCACTACATGCCATATTCTTTGACATCATGTATTGTTAGTCTTCAGCCTTGAATACGGTTCTAACAGCTGGTCTCTGAGAGGTTAATTATAGGTGATATTGATACTTTGATTTTAAGACGAGTTTTGAGACTCTATTTATCGGGTTTGCGAGTGGTTAGCTTGGTTCAGGAAATTCTTCTCATTAACGGCGAGTAAATAGACCCCCGGGGCCACGAAACCCAGCCTCAGTAATGTTTCTATATACCTACTCACCTTACATGACAACGAGATTATTAGATCTCTTATCGGGAAATCGTCTCAAATACGTATCGAAATCAAATGGAGTGCTTGATAGGTCTCAAAAACCCACGATTAATAGAAGCTCAACGAGAGAGGTGTTTCACCACGACTTTCAACGTATCACCAGTTGATGGTGAAATTTTCACTTTGTCATAGGTTGGCTTACTGTTCACCACAATACCCTTTGGCCAAGCCATCCCAACTCCTTCTGAAGGAAACCCCAGAAAGTTGTGGTTTAAGTCACCGTTACTATCTTCATCGTGAATGACCATTATCGCTAGCTCTGGAGCTAACTCTAGATCTGGTAGATGTATCATGAGAGAATCATCTTCAATAGTCATGGAATGAAGGTAGAATGCCTTTGAAACATTTTCGGGGAAGCCGTCAGCGTCATGATAGATTGCTACTATGGCATCGCCTTGAACTGGCTGAAAACCAGAAACATCCAGATATAATTCAGCTGCTATTATGGAGCTAATAAAAAAGATTGATAGAATGGGAATTGTGGAGAGACGATTCATAAACTATCCCATGTGAGATTTCACGAGCTCCATAAAAGCAGAACGGTACGTTGCTCCTATGGGAAAGCTTTTATCACCTATATAGACCCTCCCACCATCGATGGTATTAACTCTGGAGAGACTTATGATATATGACTTGTGTATCCTGGCAAATCGATCTCCAGGTAATAGGTTCATCAACTTCTTCATGGACATATAGGATAGATGCTTTCCCTGGGACGTTGTGACACTTAGGTAATCCCCAACTGCCTCAACAAAAAGTATGCTATGCAAGTCCACACGGTTGACCTGTCCCTCCTCCTTAAGAAAGATAAATTCTTTGCCAGTATTACTAGCAGTATCTACAGAGGCAGAAATTTCACTCCCAGAAATTTTGTCGCTTAATGAACCCAAGCGATCCCGGGTCTTATTCAGTGCCTGGACAAATCGCTCGAGAGAAAAGGGTTTATGGAGATAGTCCACAACATCAAGCGCAAAACTCTCCAAGGCGTATTCGCGATAAGCTGTTGTAATAATTGCCAGGGGTGGACGACGAAGAGTCTCTAATAACTTCAATCCTGTAAATTTGGGCATATTAATATCCAGAAATATTAAATCGGGATCGAGGGTGAGTATCGCTTCATTAGCTTCAAAAGCGTTCTTGCACTCCTGAAGGATTTCAAAACCAGGTATATCAGAGAGATATTTCTTAATAACTGCCCGAGCCGGAGCTTCATCGTCCACAATAAGACAACGAATATTGGTCTGACTCCACACAGCCCTATACTCATCAACTGATTCATAATGGAGTGGTCCACCTGGTCTTTCTTTCAAAATTGCCACCTGATGCATAACAAATAATTCATCTATGAAATCAAAAGATGTCCAAGCTGATGAATACTGATCAATGACCACTTCCTCAACCTGTGCAGGGAAGGAAGCTTCAAATCCACCTTTTATTGATCTATAATTTGCTCCTGCAGCGAATTGGGTCAATGTTATTAAACTACAAATGGCTATTACATATCTACTCATGGTAACACAACCAAACCATTCAACAATTCATCGATAATCTCAGTGTTAGTATTTACTATATTGCGCCCTGAATAGACTAAGAACTGGGCAGAACCGTTTGCGTTCGAATAATAATAAGCATAGTAAGAGAGATTAATTCCTTCCAACGTACCAACCATTTCTTGGTGAAGCACTTTCAGCCCATTTACGAGGCGATATTCTTGGTTGACTATCCGCATATCTGGGGCCACGTCCTTCGCTGTTTCGAACGCTATATTTGCAAGATTATCGATTGGGATTTCAACTTTTTCAGTAATAACTAGTCCATAAAGATCATTATATCTATATTCTAATTCATACTCCGCGTCTTCATTGAGTTCCGCTTTGTTAAATGTCCATGTCTTAGGATTAATGTAAAATCCGATATTTAAATTTTTACTTCTCACTAAAAATGAGGAAGATTTGTTTTTTTCAAATACTTCAGGATTTGTTTTAATAATATTTTTTGAACCAGGAGAAGATTCAAATTCCCATGTTTTGTCGGGCATGAGGATTACTATCTCTCCTGTCTCTGTTGTAGCCTTTTGCTGACTAAAAATTGGACTAAGTAGAGACAAGAACAAAGCTGTAAACAATGTATTTCTCATAGGGTTCTCCTCAAAGAAAAGTTAAGTAACAAGTAAATTGACAAAGCGCTGATGAGAAAATTCCTATAAATTATAAATAGAAATTAGTTTTCTCGAATTTCCCCCTGTGATGGAATAACTGTATTAAACAGCACAGGGAATCGGAATGAATGGATACTGTTTATAAATCTGGTTGAATGCTATTATTGGCAAAGATAACCTTTCCATTATCAATTGCAAATTAATGATAATTTCTATCATCATTAATAATAATAGCTTAGGTAGGTCAGATCGATCCCATTGTCCTGAGCAGAGACCTCGCCCCTTATTTGGGTGGGTGCCTCTCTAAATAGGCAGAGCTGTTTGTCATTTTAATTTGTACCAGGTCAACAAGTCTAGACCCCCTGCTTAGGAAGCAGGGGGTCTAGACTTAGAAACTTTGTTATATAGGGGTTTGAAGATAGTCTCTTGATTTGTTGCCTGCGGAATGAAGCCTGCTAATACATTCCTCTTTTGTTTTTTTTGAACGATCATCGGATCTGAAATCCAAAGCTCCCCCCTACCAAATGGCTCCCTATCTGCCTTTGAGAGGTCAACAGAAAATTGTTCCCCACTGGTCCCCCATTTCATGCACGTTGGGTTTCTTTTAAGCTTCTCCAACAACCGTTGGGGGTACCTCAGCCTTCGGTTTCACTTTCAGTTGCTCGACCAGGAAGCTTGGTGGAAATTTGGTATAGATCATGGTAGTTTCAATTTCGCTATGACCCAATAGCTCTTTCACAAACACGATGTTATTGGTCTGAACCAGCATTCTGAGTGCGTATGTGTGACGCAAACTGTGAAGGGTCTTACCCGGTGAAATCTCTGCATTGTCTGCAATGCGACGAAAGGCATGAGTGATCGAATCGGGTCGCAGTGGATTAGTCGTTGCTGCAATGTAGTGTTCCTTTAGATCCTCAGGTATCGGGACCATCCTATCCCTTCGACTTTTAGCATGTTCAGCCGGGATGATTACATAGTCACCTTCTAACCGGCTATGATGCAGTTCTCTTAATCTTAGTCCCAGACCCTCATATGTTTTGAACGTCGATAGCAATTTTGGTGTTTTCACCTTCTCATAGAATTTATCAAGTTCATCGGGAGTTAGGAATTTTGGTAATGGTTCGTCCATTTTGATCTGCTGAAGCTTGACCGGGGTCAAGATATACCCCTCATTGAGTAACCACGATGTAAACGCATTTACGGAGCGAATACGGATATTAGCGGTGCCGTCAGATAGCTTATTCGACTTGATGTGATCGACCATTCGAGTCAAATGAGATTTTTGTAGAGAACTCACCAGCATTGAAGGAGAGTTGACAGCTTTTAGGCTGTCAAATGCAGTTTCGTATGTTGAAATCGTCTTTGGCCGCAACCCACCTTTTTTCTTTGCCTCAATAAAGCGAGTGATAGCATTATCTAATGCGAGATCCTCTAACTCAGCCTCGGCAATTATCTTCGCCTTAAAGAGCACTTCCTTATCTTGGATTAGACGAAGACGACGTTCAGCCTCACGCAGATTCCCAGTACCAGTGGCGATTGTCTTTTCACGTCCACCAGGTAAGCGGATGCGGACATAGTACTTATTGCGCTTTTTTACTAATGATGCCATGATCGATACTCCGTTGAATCATGAAACCTAATCTACACAACCAGACAATACAACGAAGGAGTCCGCTTATTGAGCAATTGAATTTTGGAATCATAATTAGTGTGCGTCTTTATGCATATATAATTCGAGAGGCCAAAGGATTTGACTGACTTTTCGGTACAAGACAGGGACTCCGAATAACACTGATCCTTCAGGTACTTTTTTCGAACCCAGACCAATTGATTAAGAGAACCTTATAAATTACGGTACTCGCCTGAGTATCAACGTGTTACGACATTGTCACCCCACCCATGGCCAAGGAATTGTGGCCAAGCCACTAATTTGAGATTTGAACCAATTGACTGTAAGTCGTCAAAGTAATTCGGACAAGATCGCTTAAAAAATAAGAGACACTTTCCGGGCCTCCAACATATTAAGCA
>ENA-OREN01001234-OREN01001234.1-marine-metagenome-genome-assembly--contig:-NODE-1234-length-30895-cov-7.209683_pt1 | contig 30895 bp, 23 predicted proteins | sample MGYA00248624_ERZ508555 | MGnify/ENA primary metagenome ERZ508555 (study PRJEB26222, sample SAMN06267773) | marine metagenome | isolation source: Saanich Inlet, British Columbia, Canada | place...
GGTAGCGGTGGACGGAGTTGAACCGCCGACACTACGGATATGAGCCGTATGCTCTAACCACCTGAGCTACACCGCCAAACTTTTGTAACTTCTTGTTATTCAGAATTTTAGAGAGTTTACTCACTCACCCCAAAACTGTCAATGGCAATTTAAGTATCCACTTCCGGCATGGAACCAACAAAATGATCGTATTGAGTAAAAGCTTTTTCGCTTCGTAGTTTATTTGCGGGTCGAGGCACTCGACCAGCGTTTGACGTCGCGCATGAATTTTGCTCGATCCATATCAGGGCCAGCGGGATATAGTTCTGTCAAAGGTTGTGGAAATTTTTCTTTCCCCTCCCCTACCCATTTCTCAAACTCTCCTAAACGGATTCGATAAATATCTTTAAAGGTCCGATACTGACCGTTGATACCAACATAATCCCAACTGGTATCATGGTGGATCAGGCGATAAAGCTCTGAGCAGGCAATTCCTTCATAAAGATTAATTTTTCCTATACGCCCTTTAATTATTGAAGCATCTTCGCTGGCAAAATCCAGACACCAGATTTCAGAACCATCCTGCCCGAAAACTTCAAGCTGGTAGACCACTTGCCATTCCACCCAAGACTGCACCGCTTTTTTTTCAACCACTTTCTCCACAAACTGCTTTTCAATAAATTCGACAACTTCGTTCCATTGCTTTTCGTGTTCTACCTTATTCCTTGTTTGAGTTCGTATCGGCGGAACCTCAGCAACAGGTTTGAACTCGACTTTATGGCTATCGTCTTCTTTAATTTTAACAAAATTAGAACCCCCACGCGCAATCTGCACACCCTCCTTGGTAATCGTTGCCACATCTCCCGGATAAAAAGAACTGCCATTGATCTCAGGGCAGAAGTCTTTAAGATCACGCAAAAATTGTTCTTGTGTGGTGGGAAAGGAGTATTGATTCAAGAACTCAAATTCATCGCGGTAGCGGAACCCGGCTGAACCGGGCACTACAAACTTTGGCCTGCACGCACCGGCAACTTTCAAGAAAGAACTATATTCTTCCATTGGCAATTCAATCGTATTATGAAAAGAGAAACTTCCTTCTAATAACGGGAGGTAACGCATATGCGCCATATCGGGTTGACCGTACAAGCGGTGGATGTATTTTATTATATCGGGTGAGACAATAGTATCGACTTGGTTCCATATAGTCACCGAACCATCGTGCACCAACAAACCATGCTCGGGAAAATAGTCCTGTTGGTTTAATGAGGGAGTGGGAGTCAAAATAAAATCTTTAAAATCGATGGTCTTAAAATCTTCAACAACAGTGACGTTTTTAAAGTCCAGTTCCTTTAAAACCTCTAGTAATATTTCGTCTCGCGGAGCAAGCACTAGAGCATCGGGTGCCAGGATCGAATCACTTGCGGCAATATGCGCCAAAGTGCGGATGTCAAAATGATCTTGATGCCGATGCGAAATATTTAATATATCGATAGGCGGCAATTTCTCGAGGTCCAGATCAATACCCGGACATGGGACATTACATTCCTCCCATAAATAATCAAAAAATACAGGATCGGACAGCAAGGTCGTATTGCCCGACTGAACCAGCAAGCTGGCATGTGATATAAGAGTCGTCTTCATAGCTCTGACATAATATTATTAGCCGATAAGATTAACCGATGGTTGTCTCAAACTCAACCGGTTATAATAATAAGATTTTATGAACCGGATTTATTCCCCAAGCATCAAAACTACTGTGTCACGAGCAAGGGTTGACAATTCAGCCAACCTTACACAAAATACCGCAATATTCCTTAGATACGAGTTAGATTATGAATGAAATGGATCAGTCAATAAGTTTCGAAGAAGGACAACCCTGCCCCTTACCCATTGCAGGGCACGGTGGTGGCCTCTCATTTTCACCGAATGGCGACATGTTACTTCTTGCGGCCTTGCCCAGTCCATCCGAGGCTCAGCTCAAGGCATGGACCGGAAAATGGCAAGCGAAGCTAATTATTGAGTCGGAATTCCCTTCAATTCCTATTTTTGCGATTGGTAGTGAAGATTGGCTGTTAGAAACCCCCTGTAATCCGATTCAGCAGGAAATGGAGTCGCCGGGATTTTGTGAAGCCTTGTACAACAAGGAAGATTACAACATGGTGGCTATTCTCACGGATCTGGACACCAACATCATTAAAAAGATCACTCACGTAGAGCTTGATGAAATGTTTATCGAACGCATGGTGCTTTCATGGAATCCTTACAAAACTAAAGGCGATGAATACACCAAAACCTACAGTGATGAAAACTTTGTAACTAAGATCAACGAAATCTTTAAAATGAAAAGCTCTCAGGAACTCTGGCGCACCTCCTGGTAGCCACTCGTTGTGAGGCCAAAAAGTCGATGCTAGTAAAGCAAACAAGCACGTTTACTATAGATTGCTAACTTTGCCTCCCACGCTAGCGGGCCACTGCCAGTGTGAAGTGGATAGGCAGTCGGGAATACCTCAATAAGCTTATACTACTCTTAAACGTAATATAGAGTTTACTCCCCTGAAACGGGTGGCTATTGGGATTCGTATTCGGTTTCGCCGAGGTCTTCTTCTTCCTCGATTTCTTCGATGTCTTCGACATCATCAAACTCTTCATCTTCCTCTTCTTCTTCTTCAATCTCTTCTTCGCGGTCGAACTCAGGGTACTCTAAGGTCATCAAGTGCTCCGCTTCGCCTAATAATTCGAACCCTTCTTCGGTGTAATTATTTTCTTCGATATAGAGACGTAGAAGATTAGATAAGTTTTCAGATTCACAAATCGCCTCGATGCCCTCATCCGTGATGCCGTTATTTTCGACCATCAGCACTTGCAAATTTTTAAGGTTTTCTGAGTGGACTATATGAATAAAACCCGCGTCCCCAATTTTATTTCTATCCAGCGACAGAGAAATAAGATTAGACATGTATTCGGAAGCAGTAATAAGGCCAATACCCACATCTGTAATACTATTGAGTTCAAGGTAAAGGTGGGTTAGGTCTTTCAAATCTTCGCATTCCGCTATGCACTTGCTTTCAACATCCCCAAGCCTGAGATTACTGAGGTCTAGCTTTGTGCCATCCTCGCTGAGTCGGGCGCGGATAAGGTTGAATATTTTCATTTCTGCGAGAGCATCGAATCCCTTTTGGGTTAAGTCATTATCGGTCAGGTCAATTGTTTGCAATTTGGGAAAATTTTTACTTCTAGACAGCGCAATGGCTCCGTCATCGGTAACCTGGTTTTTTCTCAGGTCAAGACTTTCAAGGCTGGATAAACATTTAGCTTCAGCAAGATATTTAAGCCCCTCATCTCCAATCTGGTTCTCCGACAAAACCAGTGTTGTCAAACTTGTCATATTCGTTGAATCGGCAAAATATTTGGCACCCTGTGGTCCAATGTTGTTCCAGGATAATCGTAGCGACTTAAGACTTACCAGTTTATCTGATTCGGCAAAATATTTAACACCTTCATCACCCACTTTATTTTTATATAACTTTAAAGACTCCAATCGACCCATTGTTTCTGAAGCACCAAAAGCCTTAGCTGCCACGGCAGTTAATTTTTTACCTGAAATAGTAATTCGCCTGACCTGTTTGATCGAGCGCGATTTAGCAAGGGATTCAGCAGCCGCATCGCTAAAAGTTGCATAGCTGAAATCGAGGGTTTCATAGTCACGGCTCAATTTGAACCCGTTTCGAATCATTCCCTCAATGTTGTAAAACTTTTTCACATTTGTCTCCAACCACTCAAGCTTATTATTAAATGGATGCCAGAATTAACACCAAAAAATCATAAAGAATCAAAAAACCGTTTTAATGTACTGAAGTAAGAAGGGTTCATCATCATATCGTTATGACCGACTCCTTCAAGAATTTCCAGTGTTTTTATTTTTGTCCCTGCGTTTTCGTAATTCAATTTAGCCTCTTGCGGAGAGATTAAGAAATCATCTGCACCGTGCATGACAAGCGTCGGACATTTTACCGTCGCAATTTTCAGGCTATTGTTAAATACAGCATCTTCCTCTGGAGTTGTTTTATCAATTTTCAAACCTCGCCTTTCAACAAGAGGGATGGGATCTGCATAGGCACTTTCCAAAATACAAGCCTGAATATGGGAACGTTTACTGCATAATTCAATAGTGGGGGCACCGCCTAAAGATCTGCCCATCACACCTACTATACTTTTAAAAACCTCTTCTTTTTTTAGATAATCAAAGATTGTATGCGCATCTTCCAATGATGAACGTAATGTTGGATTGCCTGTGCTCTTCCCGTAACCACGGAAATCGGCGATGATTAATTCAGCTCCTAGCCTTGAAAAATGTTCTGCTAGGTTATCGTAATCCGATACGATCTCCCCATTACCGTGGAAGAATAGCAGGCTAAGTTTTGCGGCCGGGTTCGGATGACGGCGAACATGAATCCTGGCATCATTTCCTGCATCTATAAAATACTCGTCGATGCCAGCGAGAGCTGGGGAGGAATCTGCCCTTGGGAAAAACAGATTTGCATTAAATACCTGTGAATCGAAAATCGAACTCATAATTTTTTTCTCAATCAAACCTATTCAAATCAACAAATAGAAGGATTATTTAATATTGATTATAATATATAAAAAAATTGAAAAATATTGAACTCCATACCGTTTCGTGTCAAAATGCGCCGTTAAAAAATGCTGTTTTAAATTTGAAATCTGGGCACTTCTTATATTGTGCTCTTTTACTATAACTCTATAAATAAATAAGGTGAAGTCAATGTTAATGGAACTTGGACCGATTGAAAAGCTATATCAATCATACGCAAAAATACTGGACGCAGCTCGAAATAATTTGGGACGCGACCTCACCGTTGTAGAAAAAAACCTGTTTGCACATCTTCCAACTGATACCGATTACTCAAAATTGGAACGTGGAGTATCGGATATATATCTTCGCCCAGACCGCGTTGCCATGCAGGATGCTACAGCCCAAATGGCCATTCTCCAGTTTATGTCGGCTAATATGCCTAAGGTTGCTGTTCCTACCACAGTACATTGTGACCATTTGATTCAGGCTTCTAGCGGGGCTACTGCAGATCTTAAAGCTGCTGAGGAAACAAATAAAGAAGTTTATGATTTCCTACGTTCCGCTGCCATGAAATATAGCATGGGCTTTTGGAAACCCGGCTCCGGTATCATTCATCAGGTTGTTTATGAAAATTATGCAGTTCCTGGAACCATGATCATTGGAACAGATTCCCACACTCCTAATGCTGGCGGCATGGGTACCATTGCTATTGGTGTAGGTGGTGCGGATGCTGTTGATGTAATGACGGGTCAGCCTTTCATGACCAAAATGCCGAAGCTGGTAGGCATCCACCTCAAGGGTCAGTTAAATGGTTGGACCGCCTCCAAAGACATTATCCTTAAAGTTGCCACCATGCTGACGGTTAAAGGTGGCACAGGAAAAATAGTGGAATACTTTGGTGAAGGTGCACGTAGCTTGAGTGCAACGGGTAAAGGTACCGTAACGAACATGGGTGCAGAAATTGGCGCTACAACATCCACATTCGGTTATGACGAAAACATGCTTCCTTACCTGCGAGCCACTGACCGTGGTGCTATTGCTGATCTTTGCGAACAGTATGCGGAGCATTTGCAGTCTGACCCTTCCGTGCAGAACGATCCTGAGAAATATTACGATGAATACTATGAAATCGATCTCTCCACTTTGGAGCCTCATATCGTAGGGCCACATACACCGGACTTGGGTCGCCCTGTTTCTGCAATGAGCTCTGAAGTAGATGAAAAGGGATATGCAGAACCCATCTCTGCGGCTTTGATCGGATCATGCACCAACTCCAGTTATGAAGACATGACGCGTTCCATCAGTCTTGTCCGGCAGGCTAAGAAGGCGGGTGTTCCCATTAAAACCAGTTTACTCGTGACCCCAGGCTCTGAGACAATCTATCAAACCATCATCCGCGATGGAATTTTGAAAGAATTTGAAGACGCTGGCGCAACCGTGTTAGCCAATGCTTGTGGTCCCTGTATCGGTCAATGGAAACGGGATGACATGAAAAAAGGCGACAAGAACAGCATCCTCACTTCTTACAACCGTAACTTTGCTAAGAGAAACGATGGTAACCCAGAAACTTTAGGATTCATCAGTAGCCCAGAACTTGTTGTGGCTATGGCTTTCGGCGGGTCCATGAAGTTCAATCCCATGACAGACAGCTTGAAAGATAAAGATGGTAACGACTTCAAATTCGAGCCCCCTGCAGGTGAAGTACTGCCTTCCAATGGCTATACTCCTCAGGATGCTGGATTCGAAGCACCCACGAACTCGGGTGAAGTTGTTATTAGCCCTACCAGCGAGCGTTTGGCTTTCCTTGAGCCTTTTCCGAAGATGGACCCTGTGAAAGACTATCAGGATTTACCCGTCTTATTTAAGGCAAAAGGGAAATGTACCACAGACCATATTTCTCAGGCGGGACCGTGGTTGAAATTCCGCGGCCATCTGGATAACATCAGTAACAATATGTTCCTTGGTGCAAACAATGCTTTTCATCCTGATACCGGTGCGGGTAATAATCCGGTGACCGGAGAAGAAAATCAAGAGCTCAACAAAATCGCTCGTAACCTGAAAGATTCAGGATTAGGCTGGGTGGCTTTTGGTGAAGAAAATATAGGTGAAGGATCAAGTCGAGAACATGCGGCAATGGAACCAAGACATATGGGTTGTCTCGCTTTTGTTGCGACCTCTTATGCGCGTATTTTTGAAGCAAACTTGAAGAAGCAAGCTGTATTGCCCTTCACTTTTGCAGATAAGGCTGATTACGATAAGATTCAGGCAAAAGATAAAATCAGCTTCGCAGGTCTGGATAGTATCGCACCTGGAAAAGCAGTAACCATGACCGTCAAACATGAGGATGGATCAAGTGACAGCATTCAGGTCAATCACACCCTCAACGACGACCAGGTCAAATGGTTCAATGCAGGTTCTGCCTTGAACTTTGTTGGATCACAAAAGTAGTTTTTAAATAAAAGTAAGAAAACCCGGGCGGCTTTCACCGTCCGGGTTTTTTATTGTCTACACTAAATGTCCCTGTTCTGGGAAATAAATCCAGCCCTTCTTTTTTCCGCTACGCCAATTAATATTAGCCCAATCACCTTTTCTTCTAACGATCTGGACTTTCGTGCCCAATTTGAGTCGGTTGCAAATTTCGCCATCGGGTTTCAGGTGAACGGTGTGGTTTTTTTTAAGGCTAACGGTCATAGCCTTTATTTGTTCGGGAGAGTTTCTAGCAGGCTGTAGGATTCGAGTTTCAGAGTTTTATTTTTTTTGAACTTGCCGGAGCGAATAATCTTAATCAATTCGCCAGGCTTGGGTTGGCTGGACTCTCTTCTTCCGTTCAAAACAGTTAATCCAAGATCCTGTCTTTTATCACCCAATTCCTTTTCAGCAATACTTTGAAAGGTATCGCCCTTTTTTACCTCATAAACATCAACATACTTCGGTTCATATCTTTTGAGGTCTTTTGGGTGCTTCTTTCCTTCATAAACAAGCCCGCGAATTTGATTTAAATATCTACTCTTAAAAAAGTTTGCCTCTGTGGAGTCTGTCTTCATGCGTCCTGCAAGCAGCCCGGCTTTAACAACACGATCTTTTGTTTCCGGATGCGAAGCTTGGAAGGAGTGATAAGATTGGCCAGACATAATCTCCTTTCGCCTTAGGCTTTTCAGGAAATTAGCCATACCATAGGAGTTATAGCCTGCTTCTGATCCACTCAAAATCCCATGTTCATCCGATTCGATTTCTGCTTCACGTCCATACCCCATATTTATCTGCTGAAACAGAGCCGTGCTGACAGTAAGCCATCCACCCGCATTTTCAGGGCTGGCAATAGCACCACCAAGAGCCAAAATCTGCGCTCCAATACTTCGCACCATTTGTTTTGCTCCATGATGAAAAATAATATGGCCTATCTCATGGCCCATCACTCCAGCCAGTTCTGCCTCATTGTTAACTAATGCCAACAATCCGCGTGTCACATAGACGTAGCCCCCGGGTAGAGCAAATGCGTTGATCTCGGGACTATCCATAACCCGGAAATAGTATCTTGAAAAAACCTTGTCAGAAAGCTGAGAAACCAGTTTCTGCCCGATCTTATTGACATAAAGCTGTAATGATTTGTCCTGATAAATACCAAATTGGGCAATGATAGCAGTATCGGCTTCTTTACCCATGGCAATTTCAGTTTCCAGAGTAACGAAAGGCACAGCCTGAACAGACATTGGGGAAACTGCAAGAAAAATAGCAAAAACTAAAAAGGCAGGCTTTAGTGGATTCGGCATATAGGCGACCGCCGGTTACTTACTAAGCGGAAAGTTGTTTGATCTGGTTTTCTATTTTTTCTGATTCAGCTCTACCCGAAAACTTGATTTGCATTTCCCTTAAGACCAATAAGGCGTTCGATGTATCCTTATTATTCTCATGGCATCGGGCCAGGCTCCAATAAACCTGAAATAGTGGAAAATTGTCGTTTGTATCTATAACCAATTTAAATAGGTCAATGGCCTTTTTAAATTCTCCCATCGCTTCATGGGTATATGCCAAGCCTACATTGGCCATCTGCTGATTTAATCCATCAGAACTATTTCTAATTTTCTGATAGGTCGATTTGGCTTTATCAAAATTTTCATATTGAAAATAGACATCTGCAAGTAATAGCGAGGCACGATTTCGATGCGATTCATCGCTGATTTGATCACGTATCTTTACCAACTGGCTTTCTGGGTTATTACCTTTCGCTTCTTCAACTTTAACTATCTCTTCCATATTAAAATACATAGCTTCAAACTTCATCGTTTGCGACTGTTGATAATTCTGATAACCAACCAAGGAAAGCCCGCCAACCAAAACTGCAACAATACTACTAATTACAGTAGAACGATTGTTTGTGAAAAACAGCATTGCCTTATCAGTGGAAGATAGAAACTGATCGGGTTGCTTTAATAACTCTTTACGACTGATTTTCTTTGCCATGTATAAACTCTTATTTAAATTACAGGATATATAAACATTTAATCATAAAGAATATTTACAGACAAGCCAATTATAACAATGGAAAATGCGATATAATGCCCCCTTATAAATTTTTGAACTGGTATTAATGAACACTAAAAAAATAGCCATTATAGGTGCGGGTAGCTGGGGCACGGCTTTATCCCTGCATCTTGCTGAAAAATTCGAGCAAGTTTCGCTTTGGGTCTATGAGAAGGAGTTATGCGACCTTATTCTAAAGGAGCGGGAAAACAAATGGTTTTTGCCTGGTTTTCAGCTTCCCGAGAATATCACTCCAGACAATTCGATTGAAGCGGTGATGAGAGATCAATCCGTCATTCTAATGGTGGTCCCGACACCTGCCCTCAGAAATATTATGGCCCAGTTAAAACCTTTCATCCAACCTGAAAGCCTGATAATAAATGCCAGTAAGGGTATCGAAAATGATTCTTTATCCACTTGTCACAAAATTATCAAGGACAGCTTAAATATTCCCTGCGATGTTGCCACCGTATCAGGCCCTACTTTTGCAAAGGAAGTCGCAGCCAAAGTGCCCTCGGCCTTGCTCGCGGCTTCTGAATGTGAAGATGCTGCGAAAAAAGTTCAGGAAATTTTCTCGTCCAGATATGTAAAAGTATTTACCAGCAACGATGTCCTGGGTGTGGAAATCGGCGGAGCTTTAAAAAATGTAATTGCCATTGCTACCGGAATTTCTGATGGCTTGAAGCTAGGGTTCAACACCCGAGCAGCTTTAATAACTCGCGGACTGGTAGAGATCACCCGAATCGGCACAGAATTAGGTGCAAAGCCGAAAACTTTTTATGGATTATCGGGATTAGGGGATCTAGTCCTAACCTGCACTGGTGATCTGAGTCGCAACCGACAATTAGGAATCCAGTTAGGTGAGGGGAAGTCTCTCAAGGAAATAACCAAAGACATGAAGATGGTAGCAGAGGGTGTTTCTACAGTGAAATCTGCATACGAGCTGATTCGAAAATTGAATATCCAAGCATCAATCATGCAAGAAACTTATAAAGTGCTACATGAGAACAAGGCCCCGGAAAAAGCTCTTGAAGATTTGATGAGAATTGAAATTTCGACAGAATTTTCAGGAATAAAGGGCCTAGCATGAATCAGAGTGAGTTAAAAAAACTGCTGAGCGATTTAAGTAAAAACAAATTATCCCCCAGTGATGCGATGAAACAATTGCAAAACCTGCCTTACGAAAATATCGATTTTGCAAAAATTGATCACCATAGAGAACTACGTAACGGATCACCGGAAATAATTTATTGTCCGGGAAAAACGGTTCCACAAATAAAAAAAATAATTCAAAGTATGCGAAAAGCCGACAGCAATATCCTCGCGACCAAATTAACTGGGGACGCCTATAAAAAGCTCAAGACATCCCTGCCTAAAAATGCTGAATACAATGAGCAGGGACAAACTCTGGCTATAAAAAATACAAAGCCCGTTCAAAATAAAGGCTTGATAACAATTATCACGGCAGGCACTGCAGACATCCCTGTCGCGGAAGAAGCTGCTGCGACAGCCCGGTTGATGGGAAGCCGGATCGAAACAATTTTTGATGTAGGTGTAGCAGGGTTACATCGGCTCTTGGATAATATGGAGCAAATACACAAAGCCCGTGTTTTGATTGTTGTAGCAGGAATGGAAGGTGCATTGGCCAGCGTAGTGGGAGGTTTAGTATCTCAACCCATTGTAGCCGTACCCACCAGTATCGGATACGGGGCTTCGTTTGGTGGTATCTCTGCTTTATTGACTATGTTGAACAGTTGCGCAACAGGAATTGCCGTTGTCAACATTGATAATGGTTTTGGGGCTGGATGCATGGCTCATCGAATCAACCTGCTGGGTGAGACAACGAACGAATAAGCCTTCTCATTCCTTCCTCGTGCGAAACAAGCGGTTGGTAATCAAAATCTTTTTTTGCTCTGGAAATATCAAAATAATGTGATGTTGCCAGTTGCGATGCTAAAAATCGGGTCATTGGAGGTTCGCTTTTAATTCCCAATAATCCGTACACCCCTTCCAAAAATCCTCCCAGCCTCATGGCATTCTTATACGAAATTTTTCGTGAGACATTTGGTCTGCCCATCCAGCCCAGCAACTGATTGATCCAATCCCAAAGAACAACGGGTTCCCCATCGCTGATGAAATAAGCTTTTCCTGCAACATTAGTAGCGCCCTCTAAGGCTTCACAAGCCAGCAAGTGCGCCGACACAGCGTTATCAATATAAAGAATGTCTACCCTGTTATTTCCATCACCCACCTGAACCAGCCTATTTTTTTGTGCTTTTTCGAGAAGGCGCGGAACCAGATGCGGGTCGCCTGGCCCCCAAATTAAGTGTGGGCGGAGCGCTACAGTCGATAAATTTTTGGTGTTTGCCTGTAAAACCATTTTTTCGGCAAGGGCTTTAGTGCGGGGATAATCGCATAAATACTTTACTGGATAGGGTGTCGATTCGTTAACGCCTTCCAAGCTTGCGTTGCCAAATACAACACTTGGAGAACTGGTAAAAATAAGTTTTCGAACCGAATTATTTTGGCAGGTATTTATTATATTTTCTGTACCCTGCACATTGATACTGAAAAAATCCTGCCCCCATATACCCGGAATAGCTGCGGTATGAAAAACCGTATCAATATTTTTCAACGATGCATTTACAAACTCAGAGTCACGTATATCTCCCTGCAATATCTTGATGGAAGCAGGTAAATGAGGATACCGCCCTCTTCCCATTACTGAGACTTCATTTCCTTTTTTGAGAAGCGCGTTAGTGATACCGCTTCCTAAAAAACCACCGCCACCTGTTACCAGTGCTCGCATAGAAGTTTATTAAATTTAGTCTAAAAGCAAACTCGCCGTTGCATCCATGTTTAGCAAATCTGCTTTGGAGTCTGGGGATTTTTTATATTTCTGATAACCTGCACAAGCGATCATTGCCGCATTATCGGTACAAAAAACTGGATCCGGAAACCAAGATTCATAACCTGAATCAGAACACGCCGATGCAACAGCTTTTCTCAGCGCGCCATTGGCTGCAACCCCACCCGTCACCACAACCCGAGACAGCCCTTCTTGCTCGCACGCCATTATTATTTTTTTTGAGAGCACTTCAACAACCGCTTCCTGAAAACCAGCTGCGATATCGCCATCAGAAAGTCCATTGCTTCTTTGCATCTTGTCGATATAATTTTTGACCGATGTTTTTAGTCCACTAAAGCTGAAATCAAGGGATGCCTTTTCCAGATAGGATCTTGGAAATTTATGAGCTTTAGCGTTGCCCTCTATAGCCATCTTTTCGATTTTGGGCCCACCGGGATATTTATGCCCCAGCATTTTGGCAACCTTGTCAAAAGATTCTCCTGCTGCATCATCTCGGGTTCGACCCAACAGTTGGTATTGGCCAAAGTTATTTACACGGTATAAATCGGTGTGCCCCCCTGAAACAACCAGAGAAATAAAGGGAAATTCAATTTGTTTTTGTAGGAAAATTGCCAGAAGATGGCCTTCGAGGTGATTTACTCCTACCAACGGGGTATCCAAGCCATAGCAGATTCCTTTTGCAGCATTCAAACCAACCAGTAATGAGCCTATTAACCCAGGCCCCACAGTGACTGCCAGCAAATCAATATCTTTTAACTTAACCTGTGCCGATTCCAGTGCACACCCGATTACTTTATGGACTTGGTCGATATGTGAGCGACCCGCAAGCTCAGGCACAATTCCTCCATACTTGGAGTGAATGCTTGTCTGATCATTTATTATATTCGATAAAAGCTTTTTTCCATCTTGCAGAACTGCTGCCGCAGTATCATCACACGATGTTTCTAATCCAAGGACAAGCATATTATTTCATACTTATTCTGCTATCAGGATCAGGCGCCTGAATTTTTAAATTTTTGAACATCTTCTTCATAACCTCCCAGCCCGACAGTAACGAAACCGCTTGCTGGAGTTGATTGTCCTTTTTCAAATCTTCGTGTAATTCTTTAGCTATTGACTCTTCAATCTTGTTAGAAGTCTCTTCATCTGTCTCATCTTCTTCATCAACACCTTCGATACTGCTTTTTCCTTTAAGATGTTTTTTTAAATCTTTTTCTCTTAGAAAACGGCGAAGTCGGGTCTTTTCTTCAGGCTCCTCCTTTTTACCCTCCTTTTTATCAAGCTCATTGCGTGGTTTCATTTCCACAATAATATCCGGCTCAATACCATTTTCTTGTATCACACGCCCACTAGGCGTGTAGTATCTCGCAGTCGTTAATCTTAGGGCTGAACCATCACTTAAAGGAATAATCGTCTGCACTGATCCTTTACCAAAGGTTTGTGTCCCTAGAATGACAGCGCGGCCAAGGTCTTGCAATGCACCAGCAACAATCTCTGAAGCACTCGCGCTACCGCCATTTACAAGAACGATCATTGGGTATGAAACTCCAGCAACCTTATCATGACTGGTAAAGCGCATATTCTGTTCATCGGATCGACCTTTGGTATATACAATAAGATTCTCCCTATTCAAGAACCGATCAGTAACTTCAACAGCCTGGTTTAATAATCCGCCAGGATTATTTCTGACATCAAGAATCAGTTTAGTTATACCTTTTCCGCGCAACTCCTCCAAAGCTTTGTCCAAGCCACTGCTGGTATTTTTAGAGAAACTTCTTATTTTTATGTAACCAATATTGTTTTGATAAAGTTTGCTTACTACACTACGCACCTTGATAATATCGCGGACAATTGTGAATTCCTTAGGTGCCTTAAAAGTCTTTCTAAATATGGTGATCGTTACTGGCGAACCCGTTTCACCTCGCAAGCGAGACACAGCATCCTGAAGTGTCATATCAAGAGTGGATTCATCTTCAATTTTAATAATTTTATCTCCAGGCTCGATTCCCACTTTAAAAGCAGGTGTATCTTCAATCGGGGAAACAACGGTGAGAACTCCATCTCGAACACTGATTTCAATCCCCAATCCGCCAAACTTTCCGGTGGTTTCCACCTGCATTTCTTTATAAGAAACAGGTGGCATATAACTGGTGTGCGGATCCAAAGATTTGACCATCCCGCTAATTGCACCTTCGATCATGGAATCTTTTTCAATGGGTTCGACATAGTTTGATTCAATAAGAGAAAGAACTTCAGAAAATACTTTGAGCTTGTTATAAGCGTTTTGCTTGTTTTTTTCCTCTTCTGCGAACAGGTTTATAGTCGAAAAAAGACTACAAACAAAAACAGTGCTGCATATAGCGGCTTTAATATGGGTACTTAACAAATTCAAAATAGGATCTCCCAAAATTATTTCAGATTATCTAAATTATAGGGGTTGAGAAGTTTATTTTTTAGCCACTCTGAACCAACGAACGGGTTCAATGGGCTTGCCATTTTTTCTCAATTCAAAATAAAGGGTCTCCCCCTCCAGTGAACCCGAATCCCCACTAAGAGCAATCACTTCACCCGTTTTAACAACTTTATTAGCTGCGACCTTTATACTGTCCAAATGCCCATACAAGGAATGGTACTCCTTACCATGACCGACAATCACAAGGTTGCCATACCCCTCGAGTTCTCCAGTATACAAAACCTTCCCATCAAAAACAGCTTGTACCGGGGTACCTCTTCGTGCTCTAACATTGATACCATTATAAACAATATAAGACTCATATTCCTTAACTCTTTTTCGGCCAAATTTATTAAGTATTCGTCCTTTCAAGGGTAGCTTGAGCCGTCCTTTTTTATCAGAAATATCAAGGCCCTCACCTGAAACAAGCTTCATCAGTAATTTATCTATCAGGCTATTCAAGTTGTTTGAGGCCGCCAGCAATTCCTTCTTAACTTTCACACTTAGATTTTTCTTTCTTTTTATTTTCTTTAAATATACAGATTTTTCCTTTTTTGTCTTTTCAATTTCTCTCTTCTTGGATACCGTGTTCTTCTTCAGACTTACCAGTTTTGCACGAACCTTATATAAAGAGGATTTATCCTGCTTAATTTTTTCCAGCTTCGTTAAATACTCTTGAAGCATCTGGGAGTCTTGTTGAGCAATCAAATCCATATATTTGAGCCCTTGCATCAAATCCGTAACATTATTAGAGGAAAATACGACTCGCAAAGGAAAAATGGGCCCTTCTTTATATATAGACCGAAGGCGAAGTCCTAAAATCTTTTTATGCGACTTAATTTTTTGTTCCGCTTTTTTGAGGCGCGGCTCCAAACTGAAAATTTTCTTTTGATTATTCTTAAAATTCCACTTATAAATTTCCAGCTCTCTTTTCTTAAGCTTTAGCTGACTGCCAATTTTTTGAAGATTCTTTAGCACGGCAGATTCCTTTTTCCCCACCTTAGAAATCGCATTTTCCTGCTGTGCAATTTTTCTACGCAAAATCTTCAATTCGGCTTGTTCATCTTTTAGAAGCGTATCAATTTTTCCAGCAACTTTTTTACCAGCCAATGCAGGTGAAACAACGCTCACCAAACTCAAAATAGAAAAAAATGTAATTACTGCTGCAAAATCGTTTTTCATTTTTTATTTAACAAATATAGAAATTGAAAAGTCGATATATAACTGGCCATTAAACCAACCAAAACACTCAACCCAATCAGTCCAAACAAAAATGGCTCAGCAATAAATTGAAAATCCATGCCCATGGCATCTATTGAAGATTGGAATTCACTCTTCAAATAGTAATGAACACCCCCTATTAGAAAAAGTGCCAGAACAGAACCTGCCAATCCTTGGATCATCCCTTCCAGCAGAAAAGGAATCTTTACAAACCTTGGAGTTGCACCAATTAACAGCATCAATTCAATTTCATCTTGCCGTGAATAAATCGACAATCGAATGGTGTTAGAAATTATTAAAATAAGGCCCAAAGATAAAAGTCCACCTATAGCAAAAAGAAAAATTTTGGAGAAAACTATAAATTTTTCGAATCGAGAAATCCATTCCTCACCGTATTCAATCGATTCAACCCCCTGCTGAGTTTCAAGTATTTTTGAAAATTCGCGTATATGAGATAACCGGTTGTCGCTACTACGAAAACGAATTTTGTAAGATGCGGGTAGAGGGTTAAATTCTAGGCTTAACAGTGGCTTTAAATTATCAGAAACATTTGATTGGAATTCTGCCCATGCTGTTTCTCGAGAAACTTCTGTGGTCGATTCTACTTGCTGATTGTTAGAAAAAACATCTTCAAGATTCTCTTTTTGTGAAGCCGAGATATCGTCATCCAGGTAGACAATGAGTTGCACATCTCTATTCCAACTTGACAAAAGCCCATTCAGGTTAAAAAACAATAACAAGAATAAACCAAATATCGAAATGGCCATAGTAATGGTCGCGACGCACAACATAAAGGTTTGCTTGTTACTCAGGATGTTTGAAAGCGTTATTCTAAATCCACTTATTAAGGTTTGCTTGTTGCTCAGGATGTTTGAAAGCGTTGTTCTAAACCCACTTATTAATGTTTGCATAAAAATCTCAAGATGCGACCACTTTGCCACGATTGAGGCTTATGACCCGGTGATTTCCAGCCTTCATGATTTCCTGACTATGGGTTGCAAAAATTATTGTCGATCCTTTTTGATTTAATTCTTCGAACAATTTTAATATTTCAATCGCTATATCAGGGTCCAGGTTGCCCGTGGGCTCATCGGCAAGGATTATTGCCGGTGAATTTACCATGGCGCGGGCAATGGCTATTCTTTGCTGCTCACCCCCAGACAAGTATGCAGGGTAAGCATCCTTTTTAGGAGTCAGCCCCACATTCTTCAATGCTTCCCATGTTTTAAATCGGATTGTTTTTCGGTCATGTCCAATTACTTCTTGCGCAAACGATACATTTTCAAAAACTGTTTTATTCGGCAATAGCTTATAATCTTGAAAAACGACACCCATCGACCTTCTAAGGGTATATACGTTTCGGTGGGTCAGTTTCCCTACATTTATTCCCTGCACCAATACCTGCCCTTTTTCAAAACTTTCCCAGCCAAACAGTATTTTTAAAATTGTAGTCTTACCTGCACCGCTGGGACCTGTCAGAAAAACGAATTCTCCTTTAGGAATCTCCAAAGAGATATTATCCAAAACCGGATTGGACCCGTCATACATTTTCACGACATTAAAAACCTGGATCATTTAGTGGAATTAAAGTTCAACATGGTAAAAAAAACACCGAGGTTTTCTTATAACTGTTCCTGTGGTTTTTCGTAAAGGAGTGATTGTTCATCTTCGATTATAAAGTCCGCGGCGGAAATATTTTCGGTGGTATATTCAACTGGGAGCATAGAGATCATGCCTGAACCATAAAATTGTTTGACCTGGTCATCGCTCAGTAATTCAAAATTCAAATAGGTTTTTATGACTAGCCTGCCATTATCAAATTCATAGGCAAAAACCCCATCCGAACAAGCTAAAAATCCTTCATTTTCTCCGAAAGACAAGATTGCTTCATTCAAGTAAGTGTCCAATTGAATAATACAGTTATCTTGAGCATTCATTCTCTCGCTAAAACGGTCGATGCAATGCGAGGTATATAAAACTTGTGGATGGGAGAAGGACTGGTTCAATTTCCCTTTATCTGTGGACTCGGTATGAACCGGAGACATGACAGCAGAAAATCCCGCTTTTGAAAAATCAATCAAAAATAGAATATCTTTTCCGAATCGTTTGCTGACTTTTTGAGTCATTTCAGCAATGAATTTCTGCCGTTTTCTAATAGAAATTTTTGCTGACGAACGAAACTTTTTCTTAAATTCCGACTTCAAAAAGTTTTCAATTTGGGATTTTTTATAACTAAAATATCGATCTTGAGTCATGGTATATTTGAGGTTTTTTAAGCTAGCGTGTATAAATTATACAATAAAGCAGGGCCAGCACCATTAAAATTATTATGCTGTGATAAACTGAATCTTATGAATCCAACTCCAAAAATATTTCTGATGCTTTTAGCGGCAACCCTTATATTCCATACGACATTGGACTATATGATCGATAGCATTGAGGAGTTTGAAACCGTACCGCTCCCCCCAAAGAAAATTAAGATTATCAGCACTCATAACCCAATAATTCAGGTCGATGCCAAGGACAAAGAATCCTGGATGCTAGTCAATTTTTCATCAGGTAAAACCTACAAGATTCCGGAAGCCGATGCTGAAAAAAGTGCCCTTGGTAATTACGAGTGGGATCTAGGTTTCAGTCGAACTAAAATTATCACTAATGGAGGGGCTACGAATCCTCTTGGCAAAACGGGAGTTATCAACCTCGGGCCAGTGGACTTCGAAGAAATCAGCACGGCTCCAAACAAAGGTTATGTTGAAGATAAAGTTTCTTTCGGAAACCTTATTAACCAAGAATTTTCAGGTTGGTACAACTACCGCACTCGAACCCACAATATTGAATCTAAAAACAACGTTTATATAGTTAAGCTTGCCAACAAAGGCTTCATGAAAATGAGGATTTTAAATTATTACTGTGGAAAAAAAGATCAGGACTGCCGGTCCATGATGTGCTCAAGGCAAGAAGCAGCCTGCTTGACACTGGAGTATGTTCTTGCAGAAAATGGACAGTTTCCATCGAACATTCCCGAATCTGCTAAAAAAATTTCCCCCAATATTAATTGATTAAATATCTCTCCATACTATCCATTATTTTTATTTTGTCGGCCTGCGATGAAAACAAATATCCTGAAATGGTAGAAATCCCAGCGGGAGAATTTAATCTGGGGTTTGACCCCGCATCAGAGCTTATTCCCTTCATGTCAGACAAAACAGCCGGTCTCAATGCCCAACCCAGGCAATCCCTCTATCTTAAAACTTTCTATATCGATCGCTATGAAACTACCTATGAAGAGTTTATAAAGTTCAAGCCACTGGCCAAATATTCAACCCATATACCCAATGAGCCTATACGTGGAGTTAGCTGGTTTGAAGCCGACTCTTACTGCTCCTCAAAGGGGAAAAGGTTGCCAACGGAATTTGAATGGGAAAAAGCCGCCAGAGGATCAGATAAACGTTTGTTTGTTTGGGGTAACGATTTTAATAAAGATAACGCCAATTTCTCAAAAAGGGTTACCTCAATTAAAATGCAGAATAAAGACCAAAGCCCCTATGGCGTTTGGGGAATGAATGGCAATGTTTCTGAATGGACCAGCAGTTGGTACCAACCTTATCCACATTCCACTCATACTGATGAAAATTATGGAGAAAAAGTTAAGGTGACCCGCGGCGGGTCATTCGCCAAAAGAGACCATGGATTTATGAAAGAATTCGTTATGATACCTTACAGAAACATTTCCCCTGTAGGCGCACGGTTCTGGGATACTGGATTCCGCTGTGCGCTTTCTAAATAAAAACTACCCCTTCACATTTCCATCTGGAGCAGAGTCTGTTTCCGGCCTTACGAAGGGTAATGGCAAAGGAATAATGGGAGCCTCTACTTCACTCGGCAATCGATTGAACTGCTCGCCATCTGTTTTGACAGGATCAGCTGTAGCCGGTTGCCCCTCTCCTGCAGTATTAGGATTTTCTGCATCTGGTTTCTTTCGCGAGTTATAAGGTCTTCTTCCTCTTCCGCGTGTCTGCCCACCTCTTTGATTTGGTTTTCTTTTAGAATATCTGCGCTTCGTCTGCGTTGGGCTTTTTTCAGCGTCTGTTTTTTCTGCGTCATCCGTTTTCGCTGCCGGCTGAGCCCGCTCTGATTTTGCAGACTCTTTGTCTATTTTTCTGTCTGACGTTTTTCCATCGAGCGTTTTTGTATCTGACACTTTGGAATCTATTTCAGGTTCCTCTTCTTTAGTTTTCTCGACATCGAACTTATAATTTTCATACGCTAAACCGGGTATGCTGGTGAAATTGAAATCCAACTGATACTTACTCTTCAGATCAGATAAAATTTCCATTTTTTGACTTAGCAGGTAAGTAGCAACCTCTGAAGAAATTTCCAGCGAAATCACCTTTACTTTTCCAATGGCTATAAGCTCCTGAATTTTCCTTAAAACCAACAGAGCTATTGAATTAATCGATCGTACAAAGCCAGAACCCGAGCAATGTTTGCAATCTTCAAAAATCCCCTCCTTAACAGGCGGTGAGATTCTCTGCCGTGACATTTCAAGCAAACCAAACTTTGAAATACGCGAAAGATTGATTCTCGCTTTATCCGATTTACAAGCAAGCTTAAGTTGTTTTTCCACCGCGGCTTTGTTCTTTTTTTGGTACATGTCTATAAAATCTATGACAACCAACCCACCCAAGTCTCTCAATCGAAGTTGTCTGGCAACTTCTTTTGCCGCTTCCAAATTTGTAGTCACCGCTGTTTCTTCTAAATCCAGCCCTCCTTTTGTCTTACCCGAGTTGACATCAATCGCAGCCATGGCCTCACCAATATCGATGACAATAGATCCCCCTGAAGGCAAATTAACTTTCCTGTCATAAAAAGACTCAATTTGTTCTTCAACCTTGTACTCAGAGAAAAGAGGTTTGGTTTCTTTGTATAGCTTTACGAGGTTTCGACTTCGCGGCATCACCAATCGCGCAAAATCCTTTAGGGCTTTGTATGCCTCGGTACTATCTACAATAATTTGTGATGTGTCGCTGGAATAATGGTCGCGCACTGTTCTCACAACTAAATCCGGTTCCTGATAAATCAGGTACGGTGCGGCGGTAGATTCATCTTTCAAAGAACTTTGGATTTTCTCCCAAATTTTAAGAAGCATTTGCAGATCTTTCTGCAATTCAATTTTATTTCTTCCAACTCCTGCCGTTCGAATTATTAAACCGAGGTTCTCAGGAAGGTCGAAATCGGCAACAATTTCTTTTAACTTCTTCCTTTCAGATTCATCCTCGATCTTTCTTGAGACAGCACTTCCCTGTCCTTGCATCAAAACCAAAAAACGCCCGGGAATACTCAGAGCATTATTTAATGATGGTCCCTTTGCATCCCGACTCTCCTTTGTAACCTGAACCAAAATCTTTTGACCATTCATCAAAACATCTTGAATCCTAACTTTGGCCTTTTTTTCGCCTGTATGGCAATAAGACTCTCTCAAAACATCTTTGAAAGGCAGAAAACCAAATTTTTTGCCGCCAAAATCAACAAAAGCAGCCTCAATAGAGGGTTCCACACGGTTAATCACGGCCAAGTAAACATTACCTTTGATTTGCTCTCTGGAGGAATGTTCAACAATATAGTCGTCGATAACATTGTTATTCAAAATGACAGCACGGCATTCTTCATCATGCTGCGCATTTATCAGCATTACTTTTTTTCCACTTTTAGTCTTAGTCGCAGCACTTTTAGTCTTAGTCGCAGCACTTTTAGTCTTAATCATAGATGTCTTCCTGTTTCTCTTTTTCGCATCCTCTATAGAAATTATTTTTGGGGTCAACAAAGGGCAGGAATTTCAAAATCTTGCTAAAAAAGAAATAAAGCCTTATAATTCAATGTTTTGTGAATATTACTGAATTGCATTGTTGGCCGGAACCATAATTTATGGTCTGAGGAAAGGAAAGTGTTTTAGTTTAGTTAACTTTCAGTTTGAAAGCCTTAAAAAATATAGGTAATAAATGTCCTCAATCAATTTTCTTTTAGTTTGTTTAAATAACTTTTTATATAGAAAGCTGCAAAGCTTAATAACCTTTTATTTTATGAAATTTTACTAATTCCGATTGCATCATAGCACTGTAAACAATTATAGTGAAATTTTATTCGAGCCTTTAAAAAGCCACGTTAAAAAAACAAAACCAAAGCGGAATTTTAATGGTACACTCTATCTATCTCATTGTTTCTATTGTGAATAAAAGGAAATGACCATGGAAAGCACAGAAACATCTAATCTGATCGGCATGGATCAATTAGCTCACTTAAAACCTGCTGACCTGCGCGGAAAAACCATATTCATTCGCTGCGATTTCAATGTCCCTTTACGAAGCACAACTAAGGGGTTGTATCGAGTTGCAGATGATACTCGTATTCGTCGTTTTCTGGATCTTACATTCAAAAAAATTCATGAACTTACAGAAGGCGACTGTCGAATTGTAATTGGCTCGCATTTGGGTCGCCCACATAAGAAAAAAGACCATACGGGTTGGGATGGGGTTTTCAATATTCAGTTCGTGTGTTCCCATTTCGACACCTTGATTCGCAGAGTCTATGGAGATACCTATACCATTTTTCCACCGGAGACTATTGATTCCCACATGAAACATTCCCTGGAAATAGTGTCTCACAGGAGGTTGCCTCCTGGAGGAATCAAATTTCTTCCGAATTTACGTTACCTTCTTGACCCAAAAAATACCGACCTTTATCGCAAAGAATTTATCGCCAAATTAGCAGATATCGCTGATGTCTACATAAACTGCGCTTTTGGTTGCAGTCATCGAGTATCAAGAAGTATAAAACTTTTACCGCAAATAATGCGAGCTAATGAAAAGAAAGTGGTCTCCGGTGTCTTGCTCTATGAAGAGATAAACCGTTTGGGTACATTTGCTGGAAAAGTTTTGGCAAATCCGAAAAAGACCATGGTTATTGCTGGTGGTGCAAAAATTTCAGACAAAATATCAATACTTAAGCAGTTTGTAAAAACCGGAGTAAATAGTATTTTTATTGGTGGAAAAATGGCCAATTGTTTTCTCATGGCCAGACAACAAAAAGAGCTTCTTAAACCCTTCAGCATTGAAACCCTTCCTAGCAAACTGACAACTCAGGATAAAAACGAAAACCAGGAATTTTTAAACGAGGTTATGCTCGCAGAGCAAATTATCGATCTCGCCGAAGAGAAAAAGGTTTCGATACTTTTACCTGAGGATTTCAAAGTTGTTTCAGAATTTAAAAGCACTTCGTTTGAAAACAAAACATCACCCGATTTTTCTAAAGAGCTTCAACTTGACCTCGGTGAAAAAACCATCGCTCAATTTGGAGAAAAATTTAAAGGAATCGAAAATGTTTTTTGGAATGGCCCTTTAGGGGCTTACGATCATGCACTATGCACCAGTTATGCAGAAGGCTCTTTGGAACTCGCAAAACTTTTATTCAGAAAGGCTTTGCTCAACCCAAATTTCTCCGTTGTCATTGGAGGTGGTGATTCAGCAGCAATACTCGATAAAATTGGCGGGAACGAACTGAAAAAAATGATTAAAAGCCAAATCGAAAAAATCATACCGTCGACAGTCAACCGAAACCAGATATCTATCGATTTCCTAGAAAATGACTCGTATCAATTGTGGAATTATTTTGCCAGCAACTTTTTCGTATCCACAGGCGGTGGAGCCTCTTTGGAGTTTATGCAAGGCTATCTTGCAGGAGAAGCACAAGGTGATATGGCCTCTTATCTCCCAGGAACAGCAACCCTAATGGAGTTGTGTGTGCTGTAGGGTATGCCAACAGGTCCAACTGAAAGAATCTCTATCATCCGCCGAGATTCATTTCTTAGCAACGCATAACATTTTCGACTTTTAATCCCCAGTCCGATTATATCGCTTCCCATCAGATTTTCTTTTCTTTTAGTGAACATATCCGTTATTGGTTTCAATTCTGGATGAGTCATTCCGGCCAGCTCAATCTTCTCATCTATCCTTTGAATGTCTTCTCCAAACCTGACTAGCTTGACAGGTAAAGCATCTGTGGCACTTTTCACTATACCTTCACATAACCGCACTCCTTCATTCCCTAGCACCTCAACCGTTTTCAGCAATTCAGTTTTATTTTTCAACAATTCCCCAATGGTTATCGAATCTGAATTTTTATATTCTCCCAGCAATTCCTGCAATCCTTTTAAACTTGTGTTCGTTCCTTCGACTAAAGTCTCCCGCCATAAAACAGAGTATGCTAAACGAAACATATCTTCCAATCCAAGGTCATGCTTGATCACAGGTTTTAAACGAATTAGGCCTTGGGCTGACGTTACGGTTTCATAGACATTTAATTCTGATGCATTTATTAAATCGGGTGGCAATTGCCATATCTTATGTTCAATATGATTCTCAACAAATGTCAGGATATGTTCAGGCAAAACTTTTTCGATACATACGATGTTGCTACAATGAACTCCATAGCTGCATGGAGCACAAGAAATACGCGCCTGAAAGATCAGATGCCCAGAAGAAAAAGGGGCTGTCTCGAAGGGATGAGCATGGGCAAAAAACAATCCAATTATCTTTGTATTCAATGCTGCCGCTAAATGCATCGTCCCGGTATCATTTGTAACTAGATAATCACAATCCTTTAATAAACCCGTCAACTGTTTTAAGTCCGTCTTTCCCGTTAAATCAGTAACTCGATCCTTATTGTTTGTTAGCTGAATCATTTCTGCGGCCGATTTGCTTTCCGATGCTACACCAAAAAGTAAAATTCGTGCATTCAACTTTTCAACCAATAAGTCTGCCAACTTTGCAAAAGATGCTGTTGACCATCTTCTGTTTTCCAGACTAGAACCAATTTGAAACCCAATAACCAGATCATCGCCAGACTTAGAAAGACTGGATAGCTCTCCTTCATAACTACTGAAACCAGTGCGGTTTTCAAGGACTTGAATCTCTCTTCCAGCCATATCGATATCGGCACTTCTGGAAAAAATCTCCACAAGATTAAATTCGTTTAAATTACGATTAAAAGGTTCTGTGCCAAAATATTGCATCCACGGATGACCCGTCATCCGGTCCCCAGTAGCACTGCAATGAAATCCAATAACATTTGGCACCTTAAGATAATGGACCATCAATGCACTGAAACGGGAATGACTCAGGTTCACTAACAAATCATAATCTTTATTACGGATGCTATTTAATTTTGATTCGATATATCGGTATATTTTCACCCAAGACTCATCTTCCCATTTATCCGAATCCTTGAATTGCCTGAGATTGAAAACAATGGAATCATCGACATCAGGTATTAGCGAAACGGCATCCTCAAAATCACTTGAGACCATCAAAGTTATTCTGGCATTGGGGTATTTATCTTTAAGTCCCTGAATCAGGGGAGTCGTCTGAATCAAATCCCCCATTCGAGTTAAACTGAGAATCAATATATTTTGAGCCACGGTTAAGCTTTCTCCTGCATCAATTGGTCCAGCATCATTAACAATGTCTCAGTGTCATTCAAATCACCTTCACCATTATGAATGTGGGTGGCCAGGGTTTTTAGTGAAAAATTCTTTGTCCCTTCAAATTCTTCCAGGTATTCTCCCAAGGTTGTATCTCTTCCCGCCTTTTCAATGAAGTAAGACAAAGGATCTAGTCTACTCGCTTCGTTTTTTTGGAGAGAATCAACTCTATTGATGAAGACATGAATCAATAACTCCTGCATCCGATGCTCGATAGTATGTTCTGCTAAAACCCTATGATAAGAACGATTGGCTATTTCATTTCTCATATCCGGATTTGCAATATAGAAAATGATCTGATCCTTTAACTCATCAAGAGAATTAAAAACCACTAGTTCTTCATCGACATTAAAAAGGTTTAGCAGGTCAGAGCGGTTATCCAATAATTGGAATCCCTTACAGGATGCGATCTCAAAGGTTCTTGGATTAACAAAATCACCATCCGGATTTATCCCGTAATGGTACAAAGAAGAGTGAAGGTTCAGATTAATTTTTGCCGCATTGTAAATATTTACTGTTTCATCTGTACTTACCCTCTTATTATCATTTTGAACTCGTTTTCCTAAAGGCGAGTCCAAATCCCAACCCGTTCCCCATATTTTAAAATCCATATCCAGCAGTCGCGGAAAAGATTGCACTCTGTTGTGATAGGCCGCACCCATAAAAGAAAGATCCGCTTTATATAATTTCTTCTGCTCAAAAGACAATTCCAAAGGTCGGTGAGCATCAGAATGTGCAGCCTGTGGCAGGTAGTAACAATCTTTTACCCCGGCAGAAATTAACTCTGGATGAAACTCATCCTTTTGTATTGTAAAAAAGTGATCGTATGCCGATGCTACCTCTTTCCAATATGGTAAAGTTCGAAAATCCTCGACAAACCAAAAAGTAACGGGAATATCCAGTTCTTTCAATCGATGGATGGCCTCAGGTGTTAAGGGAGCCTGCGCCAATGCGAGGATCATATCTGGCCTGAACTCAGCAGCCTTTGCAGCTGTGACCTCACCCATTAAGTTTAGGAACTTCTGTGACAAAAATTCTGCATTGGTCTTTATTTTTGTGGTTTCTTTAAGAGAGAAAAATCCGTCGGCAAACTTATCGCAATCCACCGTCTCCACTTCATGGCCTAGATTTTTTAATGCATCTACGCAATAGTTTGCCGTAGGCAGAGAACCTCCATAAATGGGTTTAACAACCAGCACCTTTAAGCTTTTGTTGGAAATAAATTTCCGCGCTTCTAGCCCTTTTTCCAACTGTTTGTAATATGCTTCCCCAATTCGGATGGAGGGGATATGTTTGAAGATGTTCCAACACTTAGGTTCGTATCGAGCTAACAGACTAGCCGGGGTTTCTGCAATTCTAAACCTCACTCCAGGTAAAAAAGGTTTGAGGTCAACCGAAGACATAAAAGCCCTGAAGATCGTCATCAAGGGTTCTATGACCGTTACCTCACCCTTCTCTAGTAAAGGCAAAACATGATATCCAAATCCTAAACCAAATACGACAGTTCGGGAATTCTCATCATATTCAAACCCACGAGTCAGTTGCTCCGCTTCCTTTACAGGATGATATTGGCTATGAAGACTGGTACCCGCGATCTGCGGCACCGGCAACCCCTCTTTTGACAATCTGACCCTTACATTTTCAGGAGGGCCATGACGATTAACCCTATTAGCAAGTGCGGGATCATGCTTTTGAAGGAGTTTTAAATTTTTTTCAAATAAATCCATCAGCACCCCTATTCAACAGAAACCGTTCGCACACTGTTCTGAAAATCCAATGCATACTGGTGTTTTGGATCAAGAACCAAAACCGTATCCAGAGTCTGTAACGAATCTTCAATCTCACCTCTTTTGAACTGAATACCTGCCATAGCAAATAACATATTTATATTGGCAGGATAAACTACCAAAAAAAGTTTTAAATAGTTCTGCGCTCTATCAAAATCTTCTGTCTTATACGAAATCTCGATCAATGATTTAAGCGCCAAAAGGTTATCAATATTCGCATCCAATGCACGGCAAAAATATTCCTTGGCTTCTTTGAGATCGTTAGCATTTGTTTTCAAAATGCCCAAAGCACAAAAGGCCTTATCACTTTGAGGGTTTATTTTTATAGTTTTTCTTAAGTAAATTTCAGCCTGTTTTGCATTCTCTTTATAAAGCTCCAGCAGTCCCAGCCCTAACCAAGCCTTTTGACATTCTGCATCATAGGTCTTTGCTTTAATAAAGTTTGCCTCAGCTTTTTGTGGATTTTGTAATCTCATACAACAATTTCCAACACCCACCAAGGCTTCAGGCGAAGTAGAATCTACCTCCAAAGCCTCCTCATATTTGCCAATTGCCGCTTCATATTCAGCTTTATCAAAATGGTTTAATGCATCAGTTAATAACTTTTCCATAACCATATTTTCATCCGGGGTTTCATTATGAATATCAACCATTGCCTTCCCAGCAACAATTTTGTATTGAAAAACAAAAAACCTACGAATCTCCTCGGGAGTCAAACCATCTATCGAAAGTCGCCCAAACTTTAAAGCCGTATGATTTTCATTTGAAAACTTTTCATATTGCGGATCAAGCGTTTCCTCAACCTGTTGAATAGAAAGTCCGGCTTCTTTAACAAGTTTTTCAATTTCCTTAAAAGTAAAGAATCGGAGATGAGTTTCATCGAGAATGCCTTCCTTCTGATAAGTCCAGTTCCCTTCAATCAATTGGTGCACCACTCCATAGAACTGCACATTGGGAATACTCATTATTACCGTGCCATCCTTTTTTAAAAGTTTGCTCATCTTCTTTAAAACATCAAGTGGGTTCACCAGATGCTCCAGAACATCAGCAAAAATGATGCAATCGAATACTGAAGGACTATAAGGAATATCCATGCTTTCAATATCACCCGTAATCACATCATCGAGTACTTTTCGTGCCATCTCGGCGGCCGTTTCATTAGTCTCAATCCCAGCTACAAAAACGCCCGGCCTCTTTTTAAGCTCATTGCCGGTCATGCCTTCTGCACAACCTACTTCGAGAATGCAATTAGCATCTTCTGGAACTAGAGGAATTAAGTCGTGGCGAATATTTTTGTAATAGTTCTCCGGTTTCTCCATATCATTTGAATCCTTAGCATATCTCTGAACTTCACGGTTGAGCACGTTCATTAGATCGTCAGCGCGATGCGCATAAGTATGATTTTTTAAAACCTCCTGCCTTCCTTGCTCAGCGATGAGTTCTCTTTCCTTGGCATCGTCTAGATAGTGGGCAATCAAGTTCTCAATATTTTCATCCTCGTAGATAATTAGATGCTTTCTATTTTCAAACATATCCTCAAGTCCACTTCCACTTGCACCGTCTGTAAGTAGTAAACTTCCTGAACACAAAGCTTCAAAAACTCGCATATTCAGATCATTATTAATGGCATTGTTGAAAACTATTTTTGATCTGGAATAATGTTCAGCCATTTCGTCCATAAACTTACGTTCACAGCTTAAATTGAATCGTGATCCAATTTTTTCTAGAAGGGTTTTTCTGCGGTTCCGAGTTTCCGGAATCGTACCTACAAAACCCACTTCCCATTTTTTTTCGTGCTCAACTTTGCCATGTATATCAGGATCACAAGCCAGTGGTAGCCAGAAAACATTTTTGATCCCCGCATCTGTCATTTTTTTCACATAATCTTTTTGAGCCAGGAAAGTAAAATCGAAATGGCTCGCTATATTCACATGTTTTTCATAATTGATATGGGTGTCTATGAGATAGCAAACTTTTGGAAGATCGTATTCCTGTAAATCCGTTGGTAAGCTACTTAGGCCTGTTTCTAGCCAGAAATAAAAGTCGGGCTTCCAACCATGCGGTAGCTGATCCAGCACTTGCTTTAATGGAGTGGCGTTTTCTCGAGGAATATCCTGGGGAGTGACTTCCCAGTTTAGTGCTTCCAGATTCCAGCATTTTTTTATCTCATCATTGATTTGCGCACCACAAGTCATAACATTATGGTGTTGCCGTAATGCCCTTTCCATATAATGAGCCGTTGTCGCTGGATAAGAGAAGAAATCCATCAGGATATTTTTTCTGGATTTCTCCGCGAAAGGAGTTACATCCCCTTGCAAATCAATTCCGGTTCGTTTGAGAAAATCATTGATGGCCAATTCAACTCCCCTGCTCCAGGATTGAATGAATTTATTTATCGGGAATTTCTCTACAACCGTTTTTCTAGCGTTTTCACCCATCTCTTTTGCCAGCACGGGATCTTGCATAAGATTTCCAATACAGCGATTTAAATGGTCAGGATCGTTGGAACTGAAACCGTTTATTCCATCACAAATGGGAGAAGTCTTATTTTCTGAAGTTACAACTGGCATTCCTGTTGCCATCGCTTCCAGCATCGCCAAATTATAGCCATCTTCAAATCCATCCACTGTGGTATTGATATAAACCCGATTACTTTGGAATTGATTGAGCAGATCACTAAATCCATCTGAAATTCTCGACTCAGAGATTCCCGGATTCATCCCAAGGGTAAGCAGGGGATGATTTTTTAAAACTTTTTCACTAAAAGAATAACCCATCATCAAGTCGCGCTCTTTTAACAAGTTGCCGACACGCAAAACCACTTTTTCGCTTCCCGTATAACCGCCATATTCAGAAACATCTAATCCAGGCAAAATGATCTCTCCCTGCATTTCCCAATTTGCCCTTTTCATTTCTGAAATAAATATTTTGGTCACACCCTCAAACAGTGGGGTAATTTTTTTCAGATAATCTTTTCTGTTCACCTTGTCATTACCGAGCTTTATTTCTGTGGTAAGACAATTATGAAAAACCATTATTTTGGGGAGAGAATAAACCCTTACCTCTATGAGGTCCTTTACGTTGTGTGCAATAATGCAATCGATTTCACCTTGTTCTAGGTTTTCTCGGGCCTGTTCCATGGAGATCAAGCAGACATTATCTGGAACAGGACGCATATTCTGGTCCCACTTCCTGTAATGATCCGGTGCGATTTCAGGCTCTACAACCAGAAATTCGTGGTTCATTCGAGATAATAGACAAAGATAAGGCTCATGCCAGTTGAATGTGAGGATTTTCAATTTCATAAAAGAAAGGCTACGTATTAATATCAACAGTCCTTTATATTTTCGGAAAAAACGTCGAATCACTTAACCTCAATTATTTTGGGCATTTTCAGAACAATCCCAGTCAAGAAAACGGGTAAGATTTCTTCACAATTTTTGAGTCGCAACAGACCTTTTTTCATCTAAGATAAAGATGCGAAAGCATCAACCTTATTAACGTTTTTTAAATTTTTAATCATTTAATTACAATTACTTAACGATACTTCCCTATAAATCATGTCATTCGATTCAGAATCAAGAAAAATTAAAAGCAGAGAAAAGCTGATCCAATATCGCCGTACCTTTAAAGAAAAGCAGGCTGCGTCAGACGAAATCCCTCAGGGAAGTGGCGAGCCAAATAGGGATGGGAATCCTAAAACGCCACCGGGGCAAAAAGTAGTGGAAAGCTGGCCGGTTCTGGATTTAGGGGTCACTCCGGAGTTGGATGAGTTTAATTGGAACCTGACAGTTTCAGGCTTGGTAAAAAATGTAAAAACTTTCGATTGGGATGCTTTTCAGGAATTACCGCAAACGACCGATGTTTCCGATTTTCACTGTGTGACCTCATGGAGCCGAATGGATAACCGCTGGGAAGGAGTAAAATTCTCAGATAT
>ENA-OREN01001239-OREN01001239.1-marine-metagenome-genome-assembly--contig:-NODE-1239-length-30773-cov-3.220582_pt1 | contig 30773 bp, 22 predicted proteins | sample MGYA00248624_ERZ508555 | MGnify/ENA primary metagenome ERZ508555 (study PRJEB26222, sample SAMN06267773) | marine metagenome | isolation source: Saanich Inlet, British Columbia, Canada | place...
ATTAGGTCATTTAAAAAAAATAAATCAGTTAATCGCAAAACATTCACATCACGAGGTGGAAACTGAATACAAAAATCTTCTTAAGATAAGGCCATTTCATCCCGAGGCAACACTGCAATTAATCGACTATTACCTCGAAAATAACACATTAGACAAAGCGGAGCAATATACCTCTGAACTTTGTAAAATGACACCCGCTTGGCCATTGGTAAAAAAGTTGGTGGCATCTTTCGATCACAGTTTATTGGTTAACATTAAACACAACAACAGAGAAAATGAAAAGATATCCTTTTGTTTGATAACTAAAGACGAACAGGTAAACATTGAAAGATGTCTGAAATCATTAAATAAAGTTAAAAACAAGCAAATAATAATTGTTGATACGGGTTCTTCGGATAATACAATTAAAATAGCTAAAACATTTGGAGCCGAAATATACCATCATGAATGGAATAATGATTTTTCTGAAGCGCGGAACCAATCTTTGGAGTATGCTCGTGGTGATTGGGTTATGTTCCTGGATGCGGATGAGGAACTCACATCTGATGCGGTACAGACATTGAAAGAGGATATGGCAAAACCCAATATTTTGGGATATCGGCTACCACTTGAAAATGTGGGCTCGCCATTGCACGGTTGTAATTATGTTCCTCGGTTGGTCCGCAATGCTCCCGGGTTACATTTTATTGGTAAAATTCATGAAACCATCCACGCTTCCGTTTTAGTTGTGATGAAACAATGGAACATGGATCAAGTCATCGGAAAGACCAAGATTCTGCATCATGGATACAAACCTGAAGAATTAGAAAGGAAGAACAAAGTTAAACGAAATCTGGCGCTTTATGAGGAAGCATTGGAGGAACTACCGGATGAAGCTTCCATCATGATGAATTATGCCCATGACTTGAATCATGACGGGCAAGATGAGAGGGCGTACAAAATCTACAGAGACATCCTGGAAATATTTGAGGAGAATAAAAAAGAAGACATAACGCCCGAAGTACGTGAACAGTTTATACACAACTATGGCGTGTTTTTGGCCCAGCATCTGAAGATGAAGGAGCTGAGCGAAGTGATGGATACCCGGACAGCGAGAGAAACCGGGCCGGTTGCCAATGTCCATTACATGGCCGGTTTGGGATTAATGAACTGCAACAAGTTCCGTGAGGCAATTACCGAACTGGAGGCGTCCATTGAGAAGGCTTACGATGATACTCTTGCTCCGAGTGTGCCAGATATCCAGACTTGGAAACCAAAGCATCTGTTGGCCAACTGCCACGCTTCAGTTGGAAACGAATTGGAAGCCATAATGCTTTGGGATGAAGTGATCGCTGATTGTACTGACTCCGTAGATCCTTTTCATGATTACGCACGTTTTATGTCAACCTTGAATCGTAACAAGGAAGCTATGGAGGTTCTCTTGAAGGGGTTGAAGGTTGCTGGGGACACCCAGAAGATTTGGGAACTGGGCTGCGGGATTGTGAACAAGGATCCTGAACTTGCCGAAATGTCACTTGAGTGGACCGAGGAAGCGTTGAAGCATTATCCAGACTCTGATGTGACCAATGTGCGTCGGGGGGAATCTCTAATGAAGAATGGACGGTTTGCCGAAGCCACAGATTATTTCAGCCGCTTATCTGACAGGGGAGAGAAGACTGCAACGGCCGCTCAATTGGTTTGCCGACAACTTAGCGGCCAAGGGAATGAACAAGATGCAGAGAGCGCACGGAGTTGTCCAAATGAAGTCAACGGGTGGTTTGATGTATTAGAAAAGGCTCCGTGTAAATTTGACCGAGAACAGGCTGAGAAATTAATTCAGTAACATTGTTTAACAGAGGTTTGTTAGCGCGGGTAACCGCGCTTTTTTTTGTGCCTTAGCGCCATGTGGGGCTTGGCCAAGTGCCGGGGTGTGTTTATGATGCGGCTTTCCGATTTTGTCTAGGCGCTTGGCCAAGCAGCGATTAATGAAGATTTCGAAAGCTGAGGCGTTCCTGGTCTCGTGCCCTTTAACGGAGCCTTTGGTTTTACCTTTTTATGGCGGGGTGCGGACGGTGCTGAAGCGGGACGCGATGTATATTCGGGTCACTGCCGATAATGGCCTTTGCGGTTTTGCCCCAGGGCCGGCTCACGAAAGGGCCGAGCGGGAGATTCGTGAGATTATCTCTCCGTTCCTGGAGGGACGCAAACCAAGCGCTTGGCCAAGCTTTGATTTTCAGGGCGATCTTGAACTGACCAAGACTTATCGCGCGGTTGAGATTGCCGTGATGGACTTGGTGGCTCGGTTCGAGGGGTGTCCGCTGAGTGACATCGCGGGTGGGGCCAAGCGGGATCGGATCAAGCTTTACGGGAGTGCCGGGATGTATATGGAGCCGGGGCGATTTGCCGAGGAAGCGGCAGCGATCGCAGGCATGGGTTTTCCGGCTTATAAAATGCGTCCCTCCCGCGGCCCGGATACCGACTTGGAGACCGTTCGTCAAATGCGTGCCGCCGTTGGCCCGGATGTGGGTTTGATGATCGACGCGCATTCGTGGTGGCGCATGGGTGATAAGACATATTCGCCGGAGACGATTTTGGACTTGGCTAACTCGATGGCAGAGTTTGCTCCGACTTGGCTGGAGGAGCCGTTGCCGCCGGAGGATCACGAGGCGTATGTGCGATTGAAGGAGGCTGCGAAGTTCCCGATTGCCACCGGAGAGCATGAGCCGGACGAGGCTGGGTTCATGGACTTGTTCGACAAGGGTTGCGCCGATTTTGTCCAGATGGATGTTTGTTGCCAGGGCGGTTTTGCGATGGGGAACCGTATCTTCGAAAAGGTGAAGGAACACGGCCTCCGGTTTGCGTTTCACAGTTGGGGCACCAATTTGGAAGTGTTGGCAGCGGCGCATCTTGGCGTTTGTTGGGACGAGGATGTGGTTGAGTGGTTGGAGTTTCCCTGCTACTCGAACGACGGTCGACCTGGGATGTATCCCTTTTCAGCGGCGGATGAAATACTCAAGGAGCCGCTTGCGATGGAAGACGGTTATCTGATCTTGCCGGACGGGCCGGGGCTAGGTATCGAAGTAGACGAGAGTATCGTCGGAAAATACCCGTTTATTCCCGGGCCGTGGTCTTATTTCAAAATCGACTCGCCGCCGGAGACGGTGGCGGTGACGGGCGACCACAGCGTGAAGTGGGTAGAAGGCGAGCAACCAAGTTAAGCCAAAAATGGATCCGTTGATTATTTTGTTGATTGGGATGGCCGTCGTGATCAGCGGGGTGCTGTGGCTTCGACTGCATGCGTTCGTGGCTTTGATCGTTGGAGCGTTGGTGGTGGGAGTACTGGCGACACCAGGGGCGATCGAGCAGTCGGTGATGAATGATAAGCGGATCGAAAAAGACATCCGTAAGCAGGCAACCAATCGGCTTGGCCAAGGCGATCCAAACTTAACCAACTTGGTTCAGGAATTGCACGAAACACAGGCGAAACACACGGCGGCGCAGTCTGTGATTTCCCGGGTGACGGGTGCGTTTGGGAAGGCATGCGGCAGCTTGGGGATCCTCATCGCGATGGCGGCGATCATTGGCAAATGCCTGCTGGAGAGCGGCGGAGCGGAGCGGATCATTCGGTCGGCGTTGGGGCTGCTCGGCGTGAAACGGGCGCCGTTGGTTTTCACCGGAAGTGGCTTTCTGCTCGGTACACCGGTTTTCTTCGACACCGTTTTTTATTTGATGATCCCGCTTGGCAAAGCGCTGGCGATGCGGTTTCGCGAAAACTACGGGCTATACATCATGACAATCGTGGCCGGTGCAACTATGGCGCATTCGCTGGTGCCGCCGACACCGGGGCCTCTGTTCGTGGCCGTTCAACTCGACGTCGATCTAGGGCTGATGATCATGATGGGGCTGGTGGTCGGTTCGGTGGCGTGCGCGACTGGCTATGTTTATGCTAAGTTCGTCAACGGGCACGACAAGTGGCGGGTGCCCTTGCGCGACTCGGCCGATTCGCCCTTGGCCAAACTGGAGGAGATAGCACAGCGCGACAACAAATCGCTGCCGCCGCTTGGCCTGTCATTGTTGCCGGTGCTACTGCCGATCGTGCTAATCGCCGGCAATACCATTCTTCAAAAGCTCATCGCCGACCCGCCTGCCGGCTTGGCCAGTTTTTTGAGCCTGGTTGGCGACAAAAACATCGCGCTGATCATTTCGGCCGCGGTGGCACTTGGTCTGTTGGCATTGCAAAAGCGAGGTGACAAACAGGTGCTGTTCGACTCGGTGCAGGCGGCGTTGGCCAGCGGCGGGGTGGTGATTTTGATCACGGCGGCCGGCGCGTCGTTCGGGGCGATGCTGCAGCAGACGAACATCGCTACGCGCATTGGCGGTTTGGCGGCGGATTTTGAAATCACCGGACTGCTTGTTTTGCCGCTGGCGTTTTTTGTGACGGCGGTGGTGCGCACGGCGCAAGGCTCGGCGACGGTTTCGATGATCACCTCGGTGGGCATTTTCGCTGGGATGGCGGCGACACTGCCGTTCCATCCGGTCTATTTGGCGATGGCGATAGGCTGCGGCTCGAAGCCGTTTCCGTGGATGAACGACAGCGGTTTTTGGGTGATCAACCGAATGAGCGGGATGACAATCGGCGAAACGATCCGCAGCGTGTCGTTTTTAATGACGGTGATGGCGATTGACGGCTTGGTCGCCGTGATGCTGCTCGCGTGGCTTTTCCCGATGTCAGGGTAACGCTTTGGCCAAACGCTTGGCTTACACCGTGAGATCCAAAAAATTCTGCATCATTGTGTGGCCGTGCTCGGTGAGGATGCTTTCGGGGTGGAACTGCACGCCCCAAACTGGCAACTCCTTGTGACGTAGACCCATAATTTCTCCCTCTTCAGTTTCGGCGGTGATGGCTAGGCAATCCGGTAGCGTGTCGCGTTTGACAACGAGCGAGTGGTAGCGCGTGGTGACGAAGGGGGAGGGGATGTTATCGAAAAGGTCGTTGCTGTTGTGCGTCACGGGGGAGGTTTTGCCGTGCATCATCCGGTAGTTGACGATGACTTCGCCGCCGAAAGCCTCCCCGATACATTGGTGCCCGAGGCAAACGCCCATGATTGGCAACTTGCCGCTGAAGTGTTTAATGATGTCGATGGATAAACCGGCATCACGCGGGGTGCATGGGCCGGGGGAGACGAGAATGCGCTCGGGGTTGTCGGCTTCGATTTGCTCGATCGTGACTTCGTCGTTTCGATGCACGAGCACGTCGGCCTTCAACTCACCCAAGTATTGGACAAGATTGAAAGTGAACGAGTCGTAGTTGTCGAGGACGAGAACCATCGGCGGGCAAAGTACAATTCAAAAGTCGCTTGGCCAAGCGCAGAGCGGAATCAAAATTCGAATTTAACATCGCCTAGGCGGGAGGCGATTTCGTTGATGACGCGATCCTCGTCGGCTTCGTCTTTGGCGGCGAAGGTGACGCTGAAGCGGATCGCCGACTCGGCGTCGTCCCACGGCACGGTGGAGATGAATTTTTCGCGGATGAGCCATTGCGAAAGTGCCTCGCCATTTTCGAATTCCACCCGTTCACCGTCGGCCTTGACCGCCGCCTTGGCCGCGCTCATGTAGAGGAAGAATGAGCCGCCGGATTTGCTGATTTTGAAGCCGACGTTTTGCAGCACGCCTACGAGTTTGTCCATGCGGCGCGAGTACTTCGCGGCGATGGCTTCGGTGATTTCGGGATGATCGTAGCAGTAGGCGGCGGCGTTTTGGATGGCGAGGAACTGGCCGGAATCGGTGTTGTCCTTCACATCGCCGTAAGCCTTGACGAGCAACGGGTTGCCGACCACGAAGCCGCAGCGCCAGCCGGTCATGTTGAAATTCTTGCTGGTCGAGTGCAACTCGATGCCGACGTCTTTCGCGCCCGGCGTGGCGAGGAAGCTCAGCGGTTTGTTGCCGTCGTAAACCAAGCCGATGTAGGCAGCGTCGTGGATGACGATGAGGTTGTTCCCTTTGGCGAAGTCGACGACCTTGGCGAAGAACTCCGGTGTGGCACTCGCGCCGGTCGGGTTGTTCGGATAGTTCAGCACGATCACCTTGGCCTTGGCCAACACGTCGGTCGGGATGCTGTCGAGGTCTGGCAGATAATTGTTATCCGCCGTCAATCCGAGGTTGTGCACTTGGCCACCGTAATATTTTGCGTGCGTGCCAAACACCGGATAGCCGGGGGTGGTCATGATGACGGTGTCGCCGGGATTGATGAAGGCAGCCGGCAAAATGGAGAGCGCCGCCTTGCTGCCAATGGAGTGGAGCACTTCCGTGTTGGGGTCGATGCCGCTGACGCCGCAGACTTTGTCGAGGAACCGGGCGGCGGCTTCCTTGAGCGCTTGGCCGCCGTTATCGGCGTAACCGCGGTTGGCCGGGTTTTGGGCCTCCTCGTGGAGTTTGGCGACGACCTCCGGAAAAGCCATTTCGTCCGGCTCGCCGACGCCCATGTCGATGATCTCGGCGCCGGGGTTGGCCTCAAGCACGGCGTTTTTGGCGCGCTTGATCTTCTCGAATTTGTAGATGGCGGTGTCTTTGCCGTAGTTGACGCCGCCGATACGTTCCGCGAATAGATTTTGAATGTAGCTTTCGGACATTTTTATTTTGGGAAATAGCGCTTGGCCAAGCGGGGCCAAGCCGCGCAAAGCTTATTCGCGAACAAAGATTGTGCAAGCCAGTGTGAGTTTAGTTTGTCAAATTGTGTACTTAAATGACACGAAACAAGTTGGTTAAGAGGAAAATGTCGTGATTAAACAACAGGGAGGTGGGACATTTTGACCTAGTTTTGTGGTTTTGAGTTGCTTTGTGATTAAGTGTAGGTAAGATCGCGCCAGTTTGTCTCTATTGGGGCTTGGATTTGAACGCTAAAGAACAGCAGGCTTATGGTGAGGTCATTCGCATTTACGACCGAAGGCAAGTTGCACAGCAAGGACATAGAGTTGTTCTTGATGCCGACGCTGTTGGCGGACACCAAGCTGTTTCTGTGGGTTGACCTCGAGGATTCCACGCCTCAGGAAACCGATTTTCTCCTCAAAAACGTCTTCCATTTTCACCCCTTGTCCATCGAGGACAGTGTGACGGAGAGTCCGTCGCCGAAGGTCGAGGAATATCTGCCAAAGGAGAAGGACGAGTTTTCGCCATACCTGTTCATGGTGATTCACGCGGTGGATTACAGCCGCAAGGACGGGGTGTTTGCGACGTCGGAGTTGAGTTTTTATCTTGGCGAAAATTTTCTGGTGACGTTCCACAGCAAGCCGATGCGGCCGGTTGAGTTGGCCGGGGAGATGTGCCTGCGCAACACGGCGGATATTGCCACGGAACCGGGCCGCGTGGCTCACACGCTGCTGGATTTGATCGTCGAGAACTACAAGCCGGCCCTCGACGAGCTGGAGATGGAAGTGGCGGAGGTGGAGCAAAAGGCGTTGACTGACCCAGGCAAGGAGACTCTCAACACGATTTTGCAGATCAAGAAAGAGGTGCTGCAACTGCGGCAGATCATCGGCCCGCAGAAGGAAGTGCTCAACCGGTTCGTCCGTGGCGAGTTCAAGCTCATTCAATCCCACCTCATCCCGTACTACCGCGACGTTTACGACGGGCTTTACAACATCGGCGAGTTGGCGGCGCGCTACGCGGAGTCGCTGACTGGTGTGCTGCAGGTTTACCTCAACATGTCGTCGAACAAGACCGGCGAAATCGTGAAGCTGCTGACGGTGTTCACTGTGATCACGACGCCGATGATGCTGGTGGGCACGTGGTACGGGATGAACTTTCACGACATGCCTGAGATTGCGTCGGGCAAGACCGGGTATCTTGTGGCGTTGGTGGTGACAGGTTTGTCCACGCTGGCCACCATTGTGTATTTCAAAATCAAAAAGTGGCTTTAGCCCGCATGCCCTCGACCAAGTCCAGTTTTATCGAAAAAGTTCTCGGGCGCATTGATGCTCTCAACTCGGAGAACTTGCAGTCGTTTGTCGAGCAGCTCGCCCGGGATCGGTCGTTTCTGGAGACGCTGTTCAACACGATCGAGGACGGTGTGCTCGTCGCCGACCGGGAGGGGAAGGTCACTTACCTCAACGCCGCCGCGAGTCAGTTGACTGGCTTTGAAGAGGACGCGGCGATGGATCAGCCGGTGACGCGGTTGCTTCCTGAGCTCGACTGGGCATCCCTGCAGGCGGCGGATCACGAAGGCGGCCGGAGTGTCGTGCGGCGGGAGTTCGAGCTGGACTACCCGCGCAAACGCTTCATCCGGCTTTACGCCGCGCCGCTCGACGGCGAGGCCAAGGGCAGCACCGGTATGGCGCTGATTTTGCACGACGCTACCGAGGCGCGGGAGCAGACCCACGAGGCGATCGAGAGCGAGCGCATCCAGGCCCTGACCCTGCTGGCGGCCAGCGTGGCGCACGAGTTGGGCAACCCTCTGAACGCCCTGAGCATTCATCTGCAACTGATGGAGCGCGAAATTCGCAAGCTTGGCCAACCGGCAGCGAGCGTCGAGGGCCGCTTGGCCAAGCGTGAGGGCGACTCCGACGAAGTGAGCGACATCGCGGCCAAGCTGGAAAAATACATCGGCGTGGCCAAGGGTGAGGTCAACCGGCTCGACTACATCGTGACCCAGTTCTTGCAGGCCATCCGCCCGAGCAAACCGAAGCTCAAAAAAAGCCCGCTCAACGACACGGTCCAGGAGACGATCGAGCTGCTGCGCCCTGAGTTCGACAACCGAGGCCAAGCGATCAAGCTGGAGTTCGCGAAGTCGCTGCCGTTGGCCGTGTTCGACGCCGCGCAGATCAAGCAGTCGCTGATCAACCTGATGAAAAACTCAATGCACGCGATGAGCACCAGCGGTGAGTTGACCATCAAGACCGGCGAAACCGGCGGCGGAGTCTGGGTGAGTTTGACCGACACCGGTGGCGGGATTCCGCAGGAACAGATCAAGCGGATTTTCGAACCGTACTACACGACGAAGGAAAAAGGCTCCGGGCTTGGCCTGATGATCGTGCAGCGAATCGTGCGCGACCACGACGGGCGGCTGGAGCTTGTGAGCCACGGCGGCAGGGGGACGACCTTCCGGATTTGGCTGCCGATCGATGAGCGTCGGCAGCACTTGCTCGAGACTGCAGCCAACGAGGCATGAACCCGAACCTGCTCATTGTTGACGACGAGAAGCCGACCCGCGACGGACTGCGGGCCGCGCTGGAGGATCGTTACGAGGTGTACGTGGCCGAGGATGCCGCCTCGGCGGCGAACCTGCTCGAGGCGGAGTCGTTCGAGGTGTTGCTGACTGACTTTCGGCTGCCGAACAACGAGGACGGGATGAAGCTGATCGCCCGGGCCAAGTCGCTGGCCAAGCCGCCGATCTGCATTTTGATGACCGCCTACGGCTCGGAGGAACTGGCGGTCGATGCGCTCAAGCAGGGTGCCGACGACTACTTGGCCAAGGGCCGGATGCAGATTGACGAGCTCGAGACTCGCATCGCCCGCGCGCTCAAGCTGCGCACCCTCGAGAGCGAAAACAAAACGCTCAAGCAACAACTCAACAAAAAGTTCGGGCTCGAGAATATCATCGGCGAGTCAGAGCCGATGCAAAAGGTGATGGACATCGTCCGGCAGGTGGCGCCGTCGCGGGCGACTGTCTTGATCCAAGGCGAGAGCGGCACCGGCAAGGAGCTTTTGGCCAAGGCGATCCACCAGCTTAGCCCGCGATCGCGGCATCCCATGGTGACGGTGCACTGCGCTGCACTGTCGCCGACGCTGCTCGAGAGCGAGTTGTTCGGCCACGAGAAGGGGGCATTCACCGGCGCGCACGAGCGGCGAGTCGGGCGGTTCGAGCAGGCCGAGGGCGGCACGTTGTTCCTCGACGAGATCGGCGAGATCGACGAGACGACGCAGGTCAAGCTGCTGCGGTTTCTCGGCGAGCGCACCTTCGAGCGGGTCGGCGGCAACAAGACGTTGACGGCGGACGTGCGAGTCGTCGCGGCGACGAACAAAAACCTGAAGGAGATGGTTGGCAAGGGCGAGTTTCGGGAGGATCTTTTTTTTCGCTTGGGCGTGGTGGAGCTTTGGGCGCCGCCGCTGCGGGAGCGCGCCTCGGACATCCCGATGTTGGCACTGAGTTTTCTGCGCGAGTTCGCCGAGGAAAACGCCAAGCCGGTGAGCGACTTCACCGCCGAGGCTCTGGAGGCGATCATCCGTTACGCCTGGCCGGGGAACGTGCGGGAGCTGCGCACAGCCGTGGAGCACGCTGTGGTCCTGGCCAAGGGCGACATGATCGAGTTGGCCGGCCTCCCGCAGTCAGTGCAAAGCCGTGGCGTCATCCATCACGAAAAGCAATTGACCCAACCGCTCGTCGACAAGGGCGTGACGCTGGAGGAGGCGGAGAAGCAGTTGATCATCCGCACGCTCAAGGAATGCCGCGGCAACCGGACGACGGCGGCCCGGAAAATCGGCATCAGCCGGCGGACGCTTCATCGCAAGCTCAACCGCTACGGCTTGGAGGGAATTTGAACGCGACGGGGCATCAGCGCATCCAAGGATGACCAAGCGTCGGCGTATAAACGGATGATCCGAGTTCAGGAAATTATACACAGCCTCGAGGAGGGCAAATGGGCCAAGCGCATTCGCGGCTTGGTTTTGCTGTTGCTGATCGGGAGCCTGGGGCTGGTTTACTACCTGAACCTGACGCGCAACTTCACTGCACCCGAGGCGATGGACGCCGCGCAACTCGCTCGCAACATCGCCGATGGACGCGGCTACACTACGCAGTTCATCCGGCCGCTGAGCCTCGATATTTTGCGGCAGCAAGGCGCTGTCTCCGATGAGGAGCTTCGCAGCGAATTCCCCGACATCACCAACCCGCCGGTGTACCCGATGCTGTTGGCCGGGTTGATGAAAGTGCTGCCGTTTGAGTTTGAAATCGATCTCCAAAAGGCGAACGAGTTTAAGCGATATCAACCGGAATTTCTCATCTGGCTGCTAAACCAAGTGCTGTTTTTTGTGGCGCTGATTCAAGTCTTCCGGCTGGGTGAAAAGCTGTTCGACCCGTCGGTGGCCTGGTGCGCGGCACTGGTGTTTTTAGGGACGGAACTTTACTGGAGATTCAGCACATCCGGACTCTCGACGATGCTGCTGCTGGTGCTATTTCTTGCCTTGGCCAAGACGCTCGTGAGACTGGAGGAGCGGGGGAATGACGGGGCGCCACAAGGCGGCGGTTGGTTTGCCGGGATGGCGCTTTGGGCCGGGGCGCTGGCTGGCTTGGGCGGGTTGACCCGCTACGGCTTCACCTGGGTGATCCTGCCGGTGCTGGTTTATCTCGGCTGGTTTATGGGCCGGCACCGGGGCCGGACGGTGGCGATGGCGCTGATTGGGTTTTTGCTCGTGATGTCGCCTTGGCTCGTGCGGAACGCGCAACTGAGCGGCAACCTGTTCGGCACGGCCGGCTTGGCCCTGTACTCGCAGACCGATGCCTTCCCCGGGGACACGCTTGAGCGAACCTTGTTTTACGAGCCAAGCGATGCACCGGTGAATGGGCAGGATGAAATCAAGGTGAGAGTGGCGGATCATGTCGGGTTGTGGGACATCGCGAACAAGCTGAAACGCAACCTTCGCCATCTGCTGGTTCATGAGTTGCCACAGTTCTCCGGCAGTTGGTTCGCGGTGGTTTGCTTCGTCGGCTTGGTCGTGCCGTTTCGGAACCGCTCGTTACGTCGGTTGCGTGTTTTTGTATTGATGACGTTCGCGGTGTTTGCGCTTGGCCAAGCGCTTGGCCGCACACACCTCTCGGCAGCCAACGGCACGCTGGTTGAGTTGCTGGCGAGGTCGTTTGGCCAAGGTGCACCGGTGACCGCTGCGTCGGGCGTGAATGGCGAAAACCTTTTGGCCATTCTTGGGCCGGTCTCTTTCCTGTTTGGCGCGGGGTTGTTTTTCTCGCTGCTGGACCGGTGGAAAGTGGACCTGCCGGAAATGCGTCTGGCCGCTTCCACCGGCTTGGTCGTGGCCGCCACGCTTCCGATGGCCTTGAGCTTCCTGCTGCCGCATCCGTATCCCGTGGCTGATCCTCCGTACCATCCGGCGCGCTTGCAGTACCTTCGCTCCGTTCCGGCTGAGCATGGCTTGGTTGAGATCAAACAGAACGACTTGTTGATGAGTGACATCCCTTGGGCCGTGGCGTGGTATGGCAATCAGAATTGCGTGTGGCTGACCCGAACCGTCAAGCCGGATTTTTACACCCTCTACGAGCAGTTTCAGCCTGTCAGTGCCTTGTATTTTACTGAGGCCACTACTGATCAGCGGTACATTTCCCGGGTACTAAATGCAAATGAGTTGAACTGGGAGCGATTTATGCTGGACATGCAGATGAAGGGGGATGTGCCCGATGGATTCCCTTTACAGGCTGTTTCGGACATTTTCGCACCGGGCCAATGGCTGTTTTTTGCTGTCCCGGAAGAAAATCCATAGGCGTTTGATGGCGACAAGGTTGAGACAATAAAAAAAACAAAAAATCTCTAACTATTGGGGTTGACAGGACCGAATGATCATCGATAATCCCCACCCATTCAGTCCTGCTGACCGTTCAGGATGCTGAGTCTGGATTTTTAAATAAGATTATGAACAGAAAAATTGTTACCTTGGGAGTCGCCGCGTTCAGCGCAGCTGGATTGCAGGCTGCTGACGCCGGTAAAGTCTGGGAAGTGACGGCTTCGCTGCGAGGCTTTTACGACGACAACTACACGACTTCGCCAGAGGAACTAGCCGAGGAGAGCTGGGGCATCGAGGTCAGTCCCGGGATCAACCTTACCATCGGGGAAGGGACGGATATGGAATTGAGCGTCGGTTACGCGTTCGGTCTGCGGTACTACGATGATCGTGGCGGCGATCAGGAGGATTATGGCCATGAGTTGGGCGTCAGCCTCAACAAGGCATTCTCCGATACATCAATCCTGCAGTTGAGTGATAGTTTCGTGATCGCCCAGGAACCAGAAATTCTTCAAGGGGGCACGCCGTTGCGAACCGAGGGTGACAACATACGCAACACGTTTTCAGCCGGTTACCGCCGGGTTCTCTCGGGGAACATCGGGGCAGAACTCGGATACGGGAACTCCATCTTTGATTATGAAGAGGCGTTCCACTCCGCGCTGCTGGATCGATCCCAAAACGAAGTGAACCTCGATGTGATTTATAACATGGGGCAGACTGAATACTTCGTGGGTTACAAGTTTGCCTCGACCGATTTTGACGGTGGCGAGTTGAACGTGCCCGGTTTGGATTTCAAGTCGGATGCTCGCGACAACGACTCGCATTACGGGTATGTTGGGGTTCGCCACCAGTTGAACAAAGAGTTCACCGCCAATGCCCAGGTGGGTGCCCAGTACGTCGATTATTATAATTTTGACTTGATGCCCGGTTTGATTCCTGAAGATGAGACTAGCCCGTATGTGAATGCCGCCATGGAGTGGGGGTATGCTGAGGGGAGCAAGCTTGTGGCGGGAGCCAGCTTAGCGCGCGGTGCCACCGACCTGCAGGCTGCTGATCAGGAAATCACTGCGGTTTATGCCCAGTTACTGCACAAGCTCACGGCCAGGGTTCACGGGACTTTGACCGCTCGCTATCAGGAATCAGAGATTAACGGAGGTGGTGAGAAGGTGGACGGCAAAGAGGAGTCCCTCCTGTTGATGGGAGCCAGCCTCACCTATGCCATTGCCGATAACATCTGGGCCGAGGCGGCCTACAACTACGACGAGCTCGACTCGGATATCCCGCACCGCAGCTTCGAGCGGAACTATGTGTCCATCGGCATCGGCACAAGTTATTGATTTTCTCGAACTAAAACTTTTCTTGGGAGGCCAGAAGTGTTTATCTGGCCTCCCTTTTTTTTTCTGGGTTGTAGAAAATGGATAAAATCCCAAGCACAGATCAGTCTTCCGACAAGCTCCACGTTCTGGATTATTGGCGGATCATTCGCGTCCGGTTCGTAACCATCCTGCTCGTCTTTTTGCTTACCGCAGTGACGACGACCGTGGTGACGTTCCTAATACCTCCGACCTACATGAGCCTCTCCCGGATATCCATCGAGAAGGATACATCGGATATTGCCCCGTTGCTTGGCATGCAATCCGGGCCTTCGGCGTTTGACCCCTACTTCATCCAGACTGAGTTCGAGAAAATTCAATCACAAAAGGTCCTGGACAAGGTGGTTACCAGATGCGAGTTGAAGGAAGATTGGAAACACCTCAATGGCGGTACGTCGTTGACGGATATCGAGGCCCGGAAAATCCTCAAAAAAGTAATAGATATTCGCCAGTTCCGGAACACCAGCATCATTGAGCTTCGGGCGTATGATAAAAAACCGAGTAAGGCTCAAGAAATCGCCCAAGCCCTCGCGGTGGAATACCAAAGCCACAGGACAGAAGCGCAGAAGAAACGAGTGGGTGATGGAATTAAGGCGCTCACAGGCAAGATGGATAAATATAACGAAGAAATTGCCGAAATGCAGAAGGAGGTCGATAAACTGCGGGTAGACTTGGGGATTTCCGATGCCGCTGGCGAGGAAAGTTACTCGATCATCGAGCCGGAAATCGTACGTCGTTATGAATCCGGGTTGATCGACGCAAGGACGGTTCACACATCAATGTCCACATTACTGGATGGGCTTAAGTTACAGTCCTTAGAGGAACTGCGGAATTCCATATCGACGGCCTACCCCGACGCCCAGTTGGATGTCTTGATCCGTGAATTACATACCGGCGAGCAAACGTTGGCAAATCAAAGCACTGACCTTGGGGCTCAGCACCCGAGGATAAAAGGACTTGAAAAGGTGGTGGCCACGCTTGAGCAACAGATTGGTGATCGAATCCAAGGGGTTCTAGCTGGACTGGAATTGAAGGTCAGCTCTGCTTTCGCTCAGGTGGAACAGCTACAGAGGGATGTAGCCGATGCAAAAAAAAGGGAGTCTGACATGAGGGAGACAGGTCGGGAGTACTTTGACAAAAAGCGAGAGTTATCGAATACAACGCGCATTCGTGACACCATCTTGTTCCGGATCATGCAGGAGCAAGTGGACTTGGCGCTACCCAAGGAATCCACCGTGGAAATCACCGACAATGCAGACAGACCTTTGAAGGCAGTCCGACCGAATATACCACTGAACATTGGGCTGGGAGTTGTGGTCGGCCTGATTCTTGGCGTCGGATTGGCGTTCTTTATCGAGTATCTTGATACTAGCGTGAAGACTATTGACGACGTCGAGCGCGCCCTTGGAGCGGCCGTCCTTGGTGTCATTCCCCAAAACGTCGGATCACTTTTGGCCGAAGGTGACGAAAGCCCCCACGCGGAGGCGTACCGGGTGTTGCGTACCAATATTCTTTTTGCCGGGCGCAAGAGCGAGACCCAAACAACGTTCACCGTGGTAAGCGGTGGCGCGGGTGAGGGCAAGACAACGACCATGTTCAACTTGGCAGTGGTCTTCGCACAGATGGGCGATCGAATCCTGATTGTGGACTCCGATCTACGGCGGCCCTCGATGCACCGTTACATGAACGTGTCCAACAACATCGGCCTGACCAATTACCTCCTGGGACAGGTCACCATCGACGAGGTCATCCAGACCACGGAAATACCGTCGCTCCATTTCATTCCCAGCGGCAAGCTCCCCAGTAGTTCCATGGGCATCCTTAGTTCGGCCAAGATGAAGGAGTTCGTAATCGACATGAAGAGCCGGTACGACTACGTCTTCCTGGACGCTCCACCCATCATGGGCGTGAGCGATGCCTCAGTCTTAGCCAGCATGGTGGACATGTGCGTGCTGGTGGTGCAGTACCGCAAGTACCCGCAAATGATGACCCAGCGGGCAAAGGAAATGGTGACCAAGGTTGGCGGCGACCTCGTCGGAGTTGTGCTCAACAACATCAATATATCCCAAGATTCTTACTACTACTATTACAGCGGTTATTATTACGATAACTACTACAAGAGCCTCGACAAGGAGGGGTTCGCCGAGGATGACGCCAAGAGCAAAAAGGAAACCAAGCTACTGGCGAGTGCTAAAACCGGCGGGGAGGACGAGAAGCCCAAGTATTGATTGGGCAGGAAAACTCAATTCGAGAGTTAATTTAAAATGAGTTTGGATGATAGCTTAATGAAATTTATTTGCAGAGGTATATTGATTGCGACTGTGCTGATCGTCACTGGTTGCGAGACAACGCGTCCACAGCCCGTGAATCCGGTCGCCGGGACGGTTGATGTGCCCCTCCACGTAAACTCCACGGACAGCCTTGAGCCCGGAAATCAAATCACCATCACTTTTAGCGGCCTGAGCACGATTCCGATTCCGTACAGTTGCCGCATTCGGGAGGATGGCACCATGAGTCCGCCATACCTGAAGGAACCCGTTGTAGCCGCCGGCAAAACCGTTGGAGAACTTGAGCTCGAACTTGAGCAGAAGTACGTGCCCGACATCTACAAGACCATCAACGTCACGATCAAGACAGCCGATCGGTTTTTTTACGTCGGGGGGGAGGTTCGGCAGCCCAGTCGCCAGATTTTCATCGGTCGGATCACCGTTACCCAAGCGATCCAATCCGCAGGCGACTTCACCGATTTTGGGAATCAACGTGAAGTCCGAGTCATAAGGGCCAACGGCAAAGTGGATATCATCGACTGCAAAGCGGCCTTGGATGACCCAACGAGGGATCTTCCGGTGTACCCGGGCGATAATATTGTCGTGGCACGAAGCCTTTTTTGAAGATTCGACTGGAGAGAGTTGACGACACCACGGCGGGCGACCCAATCGAGGCCCGTCGTTTTCCTTTTACGCTTGGCCAAGCGAAAAGTTCCGATCTCCGGATCGTGGCCAAGGGTGTTTGGGACAAACATCTGATTCTGCAAGACGAAGGTGAAAAGGGAATTACAGCCACCCCTTGCTCCGGTGCGTTGGTGAGCATCAACGGCGTCTCTCAAGGCAGAACAGTTCGATTGAAACACGGTGATTTGATGGGACTGGGCGCGGCCAAGCTTCGATTTTGGTTCGCGCCGCTTGGCCAAGCCGATCGATCCGCGTTTGAAGCATTGGTTTGGGCCGCCTTGCTCCTGCTGGGCCTGAGCCAAGTGGCGGTGATTGGCTGGCTCCTGAAATAAGAACCTCCAAGCCATTGGCTTTCATTTGGTTAGGCCTTGTTAAAAACGAGAAAGCGACGGCGTTTCACGTTAAAAGATGAATAGTCAATTGACAGGCCAGATAATTTGTGAAACGATTCAGGGCTGTCCTGCGTACCGTGCAGGACTTCTTCCTGGGTCATAGGGTGGGGCGCGTCTTCAACTGATCGAGATAAACGGAATGGCAAAAGCACAAACCAAAAAAAACGTAGCGAAAAAAACAGCCACAAAAAAGGCATCGGCCAAAAAGGCCAAAACTCCCGCGCAATCCAAGGCGATTGGCGCGAAGAAAAAAACACCAAAGCCACCGTCCAAAAAACCGGTCGAGAAAGCAGCCAAAAAACCAGCGGCCAAAAGGGCATCGCCGAAGAAAACCGCTGCAAAACCGGCCACAAAAAAGAAGGCACCCGCCAAGAAATCGGTAGCCAAGAAATCGGCCAAATCAGCTTCCGCAGCTCCCGAGAAAAAAACAGCCGCAAAACCGGCGGCAAAAAAAACTGCGCCCAAGAAAGCGGCCAGGAAACCCACGCCCAAGGAAACCAAGGCCAAGAAAAAGGTAACCTCGCCGCCCGCTGATAAAAAGAAGAGGGATGCTGGGGGAGTGAACTCGGTGGACTTGCCGCCGCAAGAGCCTGATTTCTCCAAGGACGAGGAATTTAACCTGAAGGAAAAAATCAAGGAACTGGTGCACTTGGCCCAGGACCAGGGTCACCTGACCATTTCCGACGTCAACGAGGCTCTTCCTAAGGACTTGGTGACTCCCGAGAAACTGGATGAGGTTTTCGCCAAGTTGAAGAGCCTCGATGTGGAGATCGTCGAACAACTGGACTCGGCACCCCGCCAAAAGCCGGTTGAGTCGGCGAGCGAGACCGAAAAAAGCCGGTTGGACATTCTCGACGATCCGGTTCGCATGTACCTCAAGCAGATGGGTCAGGTGCCTCTGTTGACCCGTGAGCAAGAGGTGGAAATTTCCAAGCGCATCGAGGCCGCCGAACTTGAGGTCAAGCGCATCCTGTACAGTTTGGGCTTTACCGCCAAGGAGCACATCGCCCTCGCCGAGAAGTTGACGGCCGATCCCCCGAAGGAGCGGTTCGACCGGGTGACCATCGATAAGGTCATTGAGACCCGCGAGAAACACATCAAGGCGCTTCATCGCCTCATCAAAAAGGTGAGGGAGGAAGACACCGATGTGGACAAAAAATATCTGGATTGGCGGCGCGCCGCCAAGGCCAAGGCGAAGAAGGCCTGCGATGCCTATGAGAACCTGAACGGCAAGCTGCAAAAAAACTTCCCGAAGTTCAAATTCAAACAAAAGGTCATCGAGGAAATGGGTCTGGTCGCGGACAACATCCACGACAAGATGCAGCAGAACCTCCGAGCCATCGAGCAGTTGCAGAAGGCTTCAAAGTCGTCCCAAACCGAGATGATGCTCCGGGGCGAGGAAGGAAAGCTCACCGCCCTCGAGGCCTTTGTCCGGAAACCGGCCGAGGACTACCTCACGACCTACGAGGAACTCCAGCACTTCGCTCGTAAGGCGCATCAAGCCAAGAGCGAAATGATCGAGGCCAACCTGCGCCTCGTCATTTCCATCGCAAAGAAATACACGAACCGCGGACTGTCTTTCCTCGATCTCATTCAGGAGGGCAACGTGGGCTTGATGAAGGCGGTCGAGAAATTTGAATATCGCCGTGGCTACAAGTTCTCCACCTACGCCACTTGGTGGATCCGGCAGGCGATCACCCGATCAATCGCCGATCAGGCGCGCACCATCCGCATCCCGGTGCATATGATCGAGACGATAAACAAGCTGATGCGCGTGCAGAAGCAGCTCGTGCAGAAATTTGGCCGCGAATCCACCCCGGAGGAAATCGCCGATGAGATGGAACTGACGGTTGATCGTGTGCGCCAGATCATGAAAATGGCGCAGCAGCCCATCTCGCTGCAGGCACCGGTCGGCGACAGCGATGACACGAGCTTCGGCGACTTCATCGAAGACAAGAGTGCCGAGAACCCGACCGACATGGCGAGCTACGCCTTGCTGAAAGATCGGCTGGGCGACGTGCTGACTTCGCTCACCGAGCGCGAGCGCAAAGTGCTCGAGTTGCGTTTCGGCCTGGCCGATGGCTATTCCCGCACCCTTGAGGAGGTGGGCAAACAGTTCAAGGTTACCCGCGAGCGCATTCGGCAAATCGAGGCCAAGGCCCTCCGCAAGATGCGCCACCCCACGCGTATCCGGCAATTGTCCGGATTTCTTGAGCGCGAGGAGTTCCTTGCCACATAGGCTGAAATTACAAAAAGCCCTTCCCCCGGAAGGGCTTTTTTGTTTCCCCTTGGCCAAGCGCACGTGGAGAACGCAACCGACATCCCCCAAACCGAAGACCTGTTTGATCTCGTCCAAACGGAGCACGCGAGCCTGTTCGACTCGCTTGGCCAACCGTGGGAAGTGCTCCCCCGGCTCGCCGATTATTTGCGCGATAACCTACACCCACAACAGCTCGGCCAAGCGCACGGCCAAGCGGTGATCGAGGGCGACGTGTTCATCGGCGAAGGCACGGTGGTCGAGCCCGGCGCGCTGATCCGCGGCCCGGTTTGGATCGGGCGCAACTGCCGTATCGGCCACGGCGCAACGCTGCGCGCCAACGTCATCGTCGGCGACCACTGCGTTCTCGGCCACGCCGCCGAATTAAAAAACTCGTTGCTCTTCAACGGCTGCGACGTGCCGCACTTCAACTACGTCGGCGACTCGGTGCTGGGCCACCGCGTCCATCTCGGTGCCGGTGCGATGCTGTCCAACTACCGGCTCATCCGGGGCAACGTCAACGTCCGCCTGGCCTCCGGGTCGATGGATAGCGGCTTGGCCAAGTTCGGCGCATTGATCGGCGACCGAACGGAGATTGGCTGCAACACGGTACTCAACCCCGGCGCGATCATCGGCCGCGACTGCGTGCTGTACCCCAACGTCAACTTCACCGGCGTGCTGCCGGCCAAGCGCTTGGTCAAAAACAAAACCGAGTTAGCCGTCACCGAAAAGAGGGAGGCCGATGAGTGATTGGCAGCCAAGCGATCAAACAGTGAACGGTTCAAAAAACAGCCATAGTTTCACCCTCATCCGGCCTGCGGCCACCTTCTCCCTGAGGGAGAAGGAATGAGGAGAGGGAGGAAACTGAAAATACAATGACACACGGCGCACTGATAAATCACCGAAATGATTAGTTTCACCGATGAAGAGCAGGGTGGTGGGTTGGATTTGATCGTCGTGATCGAGAAGTTTTTTTCCGCAAGCGGCCTGCTGTCGAAGTCGAAGAATTTTGAGTTTCGCCCGGAACAACAGCAGATGGCCATCGCCGTGGCCAAGGCGCTGAAAGGCAGCGAGCACCTCATCGTCGAGGCCGGCACAGGCGTCGGCAAAAGCCTGGCCTACCTCGTCCCGGCCATCTTTCACGCTGTCAGTCAAAACAAAAAAGCCGTCATCTCGACACACACGATCAACCTACAGGAGCAGCTCACTGAGAAGGATCTACCGATGCTTAAGCAGGTGTTGCCGGTCGAGTTTTCGTTCACAATGCTCAAAGGCCGTGGCAACTACCTTTGCACGCGGCGACTTCAGCGCGCGCGGCAACAGGCTGCGACGCTGTTGACCTCCTCCGAGATGGAGGAACTCAAGCGCATCACCGAGTGGGCGAAGGAGACGACCGACGGCAGCCTTTCGGATTTCGACATCACGCCCGACCCGAAGGTGTGGGATTTGGTCAACTCGGAGCGGGGGCTTTGCTCGACGAAGCTCTGCGGCCATAGCTCCGACATCGCCAAGATGGGCCAGACCTGTTTTTTCCAGCGTGCCCGAAGCCGGGTTCTTTCCGCCGATGTGCTGGTGCTGAATCACTCCCTGTTTTTCAGTTTGCTCGAAGACGACGGCGGTGATGACGATGAACCGAACAAGGACGAGGGCGTGCTGTTCAAAAACGACTTTGTGATTCTCGATGAGGCGCACAACATTGGACCGGTGGCGTCGAGGCATATGGGCTTGAGCGTTTCGAGTGGCCAGGTGCAGTTCAACCTGCAGCGGCTTTGGAATCCAAAAACAGGGAAAGGATTGCTCGGCCTGCTGCGCGAAGGCAAGGCGACCCGGAACGTGGAGGAAGCCTCGGCGGCGATGGAGCAATTCTTCGGCGAACTCGAGGTGGCCTGTGACGAACTCAACGAAGAGCAGGCCAAAACGAAGAGATTCGGCGGGAACAAAGTCCGCGCTTGGAAGGAACTGAGGGTGCGCAACGCCGGCCTGATCGACGACACGCTGACACTGCCGCTACAGCGTGTGCGCGAGGCGCTGGTGCAGGTGCGCGACGACACCGACGATGCTGACACCGGGCAGGAGTTGGCGGAGTTCAACCGGCGCGTCGGCGAGCTTCGCGAGGGGGTGAAGCTGTTCCTCTCGCAGGAGTCGGACGACCATGTTTACTGGGTGGAGAAGTCAGGCAAAGCCGGGAGGATCCTGTCGTTGAACGCCGCGCCGGTGGACGTCGCGGTGCATTTGCGTCGGCGTTTGTTCCGCTGCAACTCGCCGGTGGCGCTCACCAGCGCCACGCTCGCCTTGAGCGATTCGACCTCGGCCAAGGCCAAGGGCGGGCTCGACTATTTCGCCACCCAAGTCGGTGCGGAAAAAGTGAACGCGTTGCAGGTTGGTTCGCCGTTCGATTACGAACGGCAGATGAAACTGTTCATCGCCGGCAAGATGCCCGACCCGCGCGAGCCGGAGTACCGCGACGCCTTAGCCAAGCAGCTACGACACTTTATCGAGTTGAGCGAAGGCCGCGCCTTTGTGCTGTTCACCAACTTCAAACTGATGCGCGAGGTGGCGGAGGAGCTCGAGGGCTTCTTCGCCGGTCACGGCTGGGACTGTTTGGTACAGGGCGCCGGTGTGCCGCGCTCGACGATGCTTGAGCGGTTCAAGCGCGACGAGCATTCGGTGTTGTTCGGCACTGACAGCTTTTGGCAGGGCGTCGATGTGCCGGGCGACGCGCTGCAAAATGTCATCATCACGCGGCTGCCGTTTGCCGTGCCGGATCATCCGCTGGTCGAGGCGAAAATCGAGGCGATCGAGGCCCGAAACGGCAATGCGTTCATGGAGTTTTCCCTGCCGGTGGCGGTGCTGAAATTTCGGCAAGGCGTCGGCCGACTCATCCGCACCAAGAGCGACGAGGGCATCGTCGTGGTACTCGACAGCCGAGTAATGAGCAAGCGCTACGGCCAAATCTTCATTGATTCCCTCCCCAATTGCCCAACTGAAATCATGTGATTTTTCCAGATTGGCTAGTTCGGGAATTGAACAGACCGAAGGCCGGAGGCATCTTAAACCGCGATGAGGGTTTGTTTTCTTGGTTTTATTTTTTTGCTGACATTTGTCGACGACCTCACCGCGCAGTTTGACGATCCGTTCGCCGGTGGCCAAGCGGGTGTGGCCAAGCCGGCGACTACGGTCAAGTTGCTGTTGTCACACGATGCGGCCAAGCCGGGCACGACGGTGATGGCCGGGCTGGAGTTGACGATGGCCGATGGCTGGCACACGTACTGGATCAACCCCGGCGCGGCCGGCATCCCAACCGCAGTCGAGTGGACGCTGCCCAAGGGCGTGAGCGCCGGGCCGATCCAGTGGCCGGTGCCGGATAAGTTTACCGCGCTTGGCTCGATCGGCTACGGCTATCACGACAAAACAATCCTGCTCGTGCCGCTGGCAATTGCGGCCGACGCCGCGCTTGGCCAAGCGACGATCTCCGGCAAAGTCAGTTGGCTCGAGTGCAAGGAAAGCTGCATCCCGCGCGACCAGCAAGTGAGCGCAATACTGACGATCGCCGGGACGGACACGCCCTCGGCGAATGCAGCCAAGCTCGACGCCGCCAAAACGGAACTGCCAAAAACTGATGCCAACTTGGCCGTCAAGGCGTGGTGGGATGGCGTGGCCAAGGCAGACAAGCGGACGCTGTTGATCGAGTTTGACGCCGGCCAATCGGGCACCGACGCCGACTTTTTCGCGCTGCTGTTCGAGTCGTTTGAAGTCTCGCCGGAGAGCGAAGTGACGGCCTCTGGCACTGCAAAAGTTCGTATCAAAAAAACGGTGATGAAGTTTGAGGGCGCTTGGCCAAGCGAGCTCGCCGGCTTGGCCGTCCGAAACTTGAAAGATCACGGCAAGACGGAAGCGTACAGGGTCAAGTTCCCGATTTTGGCTTCCTCATCGGGTGCGGCCGGAACGACGATGTCTCAAACCTCACCGCCCGCCACCGCCGACAAGTCGCTCTGGCGGATGTTGCTGTACGCGTTCATCGGCGGTCTGATTTTGAACGTCATGCCGTGTGTGCTGCCGGTGATCTCGCTGAAGATTTTGGGGTTCGTGAATCAAAGCAAGGAGTCACCAGCGCGCGTGCGGCTGCTGGGGATGCTTTACGGCGCGGGGGTGGTCGTTTCGTTCTTGGTGCTGGCCGGTGTGGTGATCGGCGTGAAAAGCGCGGGCGAACTGGCAAGCTGGGGTATGCAGATGTCCAACCCGCAGTTCGTCGTTTTGCTGACCGTTCTCATCATGCTGGTGGCGTTGAATCTGTTCGGGCTGTTTGAGGTGACGCTTGGCTCGGTGGGCGCTGCGGCCGGTTCGGTGGCGACGCGGGAGGGTGCTGGTGGCGCTTTTTTCAACGGCGTGCTGGCGACGGTTTTGGCGACGCCCTGCACGGCACCGTTCCTCGCGCCGGCGCTTGGCTTTGCCTTCACGCAAACAGCCGCCGTGATCGTGCTGATGTTTGCTACCGTCGCGATTGGCCTCGCGTTTCCATATGTCGTGCTAAGCTGGAATCCGAAGCTGCTGCGTTTCCTACCCAAGCCGGGGCTGTGGATGGAGAAATTCAAAGTGGCGATGGGCTTCCCGATGTTGGCCACGGCCGTGTGGCTATTCAGCGTGAGCATCGAATATTACGGCGGCCGGGTTTTGTGGTTCGGCATTTTTTTGATCGTGATCGCCATGGCAGTCTGGGTGTTCGGCGAGTTTTTTCAGCGTGGAACCGGGCGGCGCGGTTTGGCCCTGGGCATCGCCGGGGCGCTGACGCTTGGCGGGGTGGTGTTCGGGCTTGAGGGGCAGATGCAATGGCGCACCCCGACCGAACCGTTGGCGGCCAAGGCCGGCGTGGTTCAGGATTTCCCCGGCGGAATCCGCTGGCACCGCTGGTCGCCGGAAGCGGTGGCCAAGGCGCGAGAGGCGGGTCAACCTGTGCTGGTGGACTTCACGGCCAAGTGGTGCATCACCTGTATCGCCAACAAAAAAACGAGCATAGATATCGAGTCAGTTCGCGCCGTAATGGCCGATAAAAACTTCAAGGCGTTCCGGGCTGACTACACGCGGCGGGCGGATTACATCACCGAGGAATTGCGCGACCGGGGTAGGGCGGGCGTGCCGCTCGTGCTGGTTTTCCCCGCCGACAAAACCAAGCAACCGGAGATGCTGCCGGAGTTACTCACCGCCGGCACCGTCCTCACCGCACTAAACGGAGCCGTCGACTGAGCCGCTTGGCCAAGCGCTATTCATCCAGGATGCCGAGGTCTTGCAGGAATGGCGTGAGCGAGCGGGGGCGGCCGAGGAATTTCTCGATCGACTCGCTGACGTCGCGCGAGTCGCCCACCTCGTAAATCTCCCGCCGCAGTCGCTGCCCCGCCGTGCTGTCGAAGTAGCGGTCGGGCGCGTTCTCAAAAACCGTGGCCATGTCGGCGGAGATCGAGTCGGCCCAGGCGTAGCCGTAGTAGCCCGCGTCGTAGCCCATGAGGTGACCGAAGTAGCCGACGAACGATGTGTTCTCCTGCGGCTTGAGATAGACCGCCTCGGTGATTTGGTTGGACAGCGCAATCGGGTCGACGATCCGGGCCTCGTCCACCGTCAGTGAGTGCAGGGTTAGGTCAACAAGCCCGTACGAAAGTTGGCCTCGATAGTGCCGGGCGATCGTGGCTTTCTTCGCCTCCTTGAGTTTTGCGATGACGGCTTCCGGGATTTTTTTCGACGAGTCGCGATAGTCGGCGGCGAACGTGTCGAGTACGGTCTTGTCCCAAATCCAATTCTCGAGCATCTGCGACGGTGCCTCGACGAAGTCGCGCGGCACGCTTGTGCCGGCGAAACGGGTGTATTTGGTTTGCGTGAGGATACCGTGCAGCGCGTGGCCAAACTCGTGGAAGAGTGTCTCGACGTTGTCATGCGAGAGCAGCGATGGCTTGTCATTCCCCGGCGTGGGGAAGTTGCAGATCAGCGCGACGGTGGGCCGCTGATAGGCGCCGTCCGGCAGCCGTTTGCCGGAGATCAGCGGGAACATCGCGAAGTGGTTGAACTTGCCGTCGCGCGGGAACATATCGAGGTACAACGCGCCCAGCGGGTTGCCGGTGACCGCGTCGTAAACGAGGTGGAGCGTCACTTGGTCGTTCCATTTATACGGTGCGGTGGAGGCCACGATCTTCAGGCCGAAGATGCTCTCGTACACGCGGAACATCCCGTGCAGCGTCTGTTCGTACGGGAAAAACACGCGAAGCTGCTCGGTGTCCACGGAGTACTTTTCCTTCTTCAGCAGGTTCATGTAGTAGAAGGCATCCCACATTTTGAGGGTGGCGTCGGGGTCGCCGGTCTCGCGACGTTTCAGCGTGTTGAACTGCCCAAGCTCGGACTGCCACTTCGGCTCTAGGCCGCGCTTGAGATTCATCAAAAACTCGCGCGCGGTGGTGCCGTCGCCGGCCATCTTGACTTCGCACTTGTAGTCAGCCCATGTCTTGTAGCCGAGTTTGGCGGCGATGTTGGCGCGGAGTTGCAGGACGGTTTTTAGCAGCGGGATGTTTTTTTCGCGGGCAAGCCGTTTTCGCTCGCCGGAGATGCGTTTGCGTGTGGCTTCCGGTTTGGCGCTGCGCATGACGTTGAGGTAGTGAAACGTCACATTGGCCTGGAGCGTGTACTCGTCGTCGCCGGTCTTGACCTGCTCGAGGAAACTTTCCGGCAACCCCTCGAGTTGCGCTGCGGTGAACTTTAACTCCTTCTTTGCGTTGGTGATGTTCGTGCCGAACTCGGTGGTCGCGGCGGAGAGTTGCTTGCGGAGCTGCTCGACCTCGTCGCGCTCGGCCTTGGCCAGGTGAAGTCCGGCCCGGCGATAATCGCGCAGCGTCTGCTCGAGCAACCGCTTGGCCTCGCCGCTCAGCCTTGGCGATGAGTCGGCGTACGCCTTGACCACGCGGTAAACATCCTCTCGATAGTCCAGGCCGACGGCCCACTCGTCGAACTGCTTGATCGCCTCTGTGGCCTGCGCGCGGTGCTCGGCGTTCTCGCTGGTTTCCTTGAGCATGTACGTGCGGTTGGCCACGAGTGACAGGTCAAACGCCAAGTCGTCGAGCGCGCCGATTGTGTTATCGAAGGTCGCCTCGCTTGGCTTGATCTTGCCAATGGCATCGAGCCGTTCGTCGGCAACTGCGATCGCTGCGTTGACGGCGTCGAGCGAGGCCTGCGGCGTGGTCTCAAACGGTGGCAGCGCGACGCGCGTGCGGTTGCGCTTGGCCAAGCGCTCGAACTCCGCCCAGTCGCCGGAGAACCCGGCCTTGGGGGCGCGGCTTGTTTTTGGGGAGGAGCAGGCGGCGAGAATGCCTGCGGTGACGATCAGTGCTATGCGAAAAAACATGGGCGACAAGCTACCGTTGGCTGGCGGTGCGGCTCAAGCAGATTCACGGAATGACGATGCCAGCCGTCGCCGCTTGGCCAAGCGGCGGGGTGGCGATGCGCCGCGCCTTGATGGCGACGTACGGCGGGATGTATTGGCTCCGGTGCCGGAATGTCCCCGGCTCGGCGGCGGGATCGCCGTGCTTCGGCTCGGCGAGATCCTCGATCACGAAGCCGCTGCGGCACAGTCCGCCGACGATCTCCTCCCAGCGATGCACGAACTCGAGCGCGCCTTTTTCCCGATGCTCGAACTCACCGTGCATCGGCGGCACCGGCCCCTTGGCATAATAATTCTCGGTGACGGCGTAGCCGCTGGGGAAGGGGGTCGGCGCGGCCTGGAGATTGGCTGGCTGTTTGTGCTGGCTGAGGTACTGCCCGCCGACACGCAGCACGCGGGCGATCTCGTCGTAAACCTTGGCGAGGCTCGGCACGTAGCATGTGCTGACCGGCTGGGTGACGAGATCGAACGACGCGTTGGCGAGCATCGGCAAATCGTCCATCGACGCGGCGACGGTTTGCAGCTCGAGGCCGCGCTCGAGGGCGACGCAGCGATCCTGCTCGAGCATCTCCGGGCTGATGTCCACCACGGTGACCTTGGCTCCGGCGGCGGCGTAGAGCGGCGCCTGCAATCCGCCGCCGCCGGCGAGGCAGAGGACGTGTTTGCCGTCGAGCGCGCCGTCGATCCAGCCCCGGCCGTTGATGGTTTTCAGCGGGTCATCGAACTCGTCGTCGCGGGCGGTGCGAGTGTGCAGGAGGCCTTGGCGCGCGCGCTCATCCCACACGCGGCGGTTGTGATCCTGGGCAATTTCCACGCCGTTGTTTTAGCCTTGGCCAAGCGCTTGGCCAAGCGCGATCTGCGATTTGCATTTCCCATTGGCTGCGTTTCTGCTACACCCCCCGTCGATGTCTTTCAGTTCACTGGGGCTTTCCGATAACATTCTCAAGGGGATTCGCGCGATGGGTTACGAAGATCCGACGCCGATTCAGCTCCGGGGCATCCCGCTGTTTCTCGAGGGCCGCGACTTGATCGGCAGCGCCCAAACCGGCACCGGCAAGACGGCGGCGTTCGGCCTGCCGATCCTCACGAAGCTCGACAAGCCGCAGAACAACCCGCGCGCATTGATCGTCGAGCCGACTCGCGAACTGGCCTCGCAGGTCGAGACGGCGTTCCGGGATTTTTCACGGTACTCCGATCTGCGAACAACCGTTCTTTACGGCGGCGTGAAGTACGGCAAGCAGAATGATGAGTTGGAACGAGGAACCGACATCATCGTCGCCACGCCCGGGCGATTGCTCGATCACGTCTCCCAGAAAAATTTGACGCTAAAAAACATCGAGTATCTCGTGCTCGACGAGGCCGATCGGATGCTCGACATGGGCTTCATGCCGGATGTCAAAAAAATCATCCAGCATTGCCCGGAGAAAAGGCACACCTCCCTCTTCTCAGCGACCATCCCACCGATTATCGAGACGATCATCCAGTGGGCGATGACCGACCCGGAGACGGTGGAAATCGGGATGCGCCGCTCGGTCGCTGAAACAGTTTCGCACGCGGTTTACCCGGTCGCATTCGACCAGAAAAACGACCTCGTACTCGCGCTGCTCGACAAGGTGGACTACGATTCAGTGATTGTTTTTTGTCGAACCAAGGTGGGCGCCGACAGATTGGGTACCCTGCTGAAACGAAAGAATCACTCCGTGGCAATCCTTCATTCAAACCGAACCCAGGCCGAGAGGGAGCGCTCGCTCAATGGCTTCCGGGACGGTAAGTTTGAGGTGCTAGTCGCTACCGACATCGCCTCGCGCGGACTCGACGTCGCCAACGTCAGCCACGTCGTCAATTTCGATGTGCCACAGCATCCCGAGGATTACGTGCATCGTATCGGCCGGACCGGCCGCGCAGCTGCATCCGGGGACGCCTTCACAATGATGGTGGCCGAGGATCGCCAACACATGGAGGCGATCGAGCGGTTCATCGGCAAGAAAATCAACCGGGAAAAAATGGAGGGCTTCGATTACAAATATACGTCGCTGTTTGACGACGGTAAGCACGCATCGCCGCCACGCTTCCGGGGTGGCTCAGTGGGTCGCGGCTACTCCTTCGGCATGTCTTCCCGCAAAGGCGGCGGTCGCCGAAAACGACGCTAATTCTCGCGGGAGGGACGAGTTCCGCCTCGTCCCAGATTAACGTTGAAATGGGGCAAGGTGGAACTTGCCCTCTCGTGCCCAAGGCGGCACGCGGGCGCTCCCCGCTTGGCTCCCTCTCTCAGCGGGAGAGGGTCGGGGAGAGGTAGAGAGCGTTCCATGATTTTTAAGGCGAGCCAAAACCTGTTCCGCTAAAATTGGTCTTTCTTGAAACTTGAAACTCTGCGTTCACCCTCATCCGGCCTGCGGCCACCTTCTCCCTGAGGGAGAAGGAATCAAACGCCGCCGCTGATAGCTAGCGCTTGGCCTAAATCCAGCCGCGCAGCCGGTAATAAAGCCACCCCAACTGTTCGTGCCCGTACATTGCCAAGGTGCGAAATCCGGAATACCACGGCACGGGATAAAAACTCCAATGCGTTTCCAGCGCTGAAGTCCCGACAAAATCCGTCCCGACTGGCACCACCTCCAAGCCGACTTTTTCAAACAATGCCACCGAGCGGCGCATATGCCATGCGGACGTCACGAGGATGATCTTTTTCCAGCCCTGCTCCTTGGCCAAGGCGGCGGTGTTCGTCGCTTCGTCCCGCGTGTGCAGGTTCGCGCTCATGTCGAAAATCGGCTGCTCAAACGGCTTCCAAGTCTCGAGCCAGTTTTTCAGCAAGGCTCCTTCGCCATTGCCTCCTCCGATGAGCAGCGCCTGCCCCTTTCCTAGTCTTACCAACTCGGCTGCCATCACAATCCGATCCGCTGCATCGTGAAACTCGATGTTGAACGGCGCGCTCGAAACGTAACTGTGCCCGCCGCCGAGTACGACCACCGCATCGCACCCGGGCAGTGCGCCCAAGTCCTCGACGGCGTACGGCTTCTCGAGGCCGGCCAGCAGATAAGCGGGGAGTTTCGTGCTGCCGATGAGGGTGATGAACAGGGCTAGAGCGCCGGTAAAAATTGCCTGCCGCCTCTCTTTTTTGATCACGGCACGAACGCAGGCAATAAGCAGCACCAGCCAGATGAAACCGATCGGCTCGATCAGTCGCCCCACGGTTTTTGACAAAAAATACATCACGCGCTGCGCATGCTTCGATGAATTGGCCGCGATTGCCCAGCACAAAACGCCGGATTGAGTTTTCCGGGCCAAGCGAGCAACCTTCGCGGCAGCATGAAAGGGGGGTCGTTTGCTTTACTCACAGCTCTGTTGGCCGGTGCCGCGCTTGGCCAAGCGGCGAGCCAAGTGCCGTTGTCGATCGACTTACTGGTGGCCAAGGCCGACGCGGTGGTGCATGGCAAAGTCGTCCGCATGACCTGCCAGCGCGACGACGAAGGCCGCATGTTCACCAAGGTGCATTTTCAGATTATCGAGCAGGTGAAGGGGCGGCAGCGCGGCGGGACGCTGGTGGTTGTCCAAGGCGGCGGTGTGCTGGGCCGCCGGATTGCCCGCTCGCCAATCGAACCGACGTACCGGGTTGGAGCGGAGGTGGTTGTGTTTGTGATGTTCAACAGCCGCGACGAGGCAGCGACGCTTGGGCTGAACCAGGGCAAGTTTGACGTCGCCAGGCAGCCGAAGACCGGCTTGGCCGACCCCTTCGGTCCCTCAGGCTCTCAGTTACCGACCGCTGCAATCTTCGCTGCGACTACTGCATGCCGGACGGGCCGAGTGGTTGGCTGCCGAAGTCCCTGCTGCTTGACTTCGACGCGTTGGAGATGCTGGCCCGTTGCTTCGCGACGCTTGGTGTCTCGCGCATTCGCTTAACCGGCGGAGAGC
>ENA-OREN01001241-OREN01001241.1-marine-metagenome-genome-assembly--contig:-NODE-1241-length-30761-cov-4.980413_pt1 | contig 30761 bp, 46 predicted proteins | sample MGYA00248624_ERZ508555 | MGnify/ENA primary metagenome ERZ508555 (study PRJEB26222, sample SAMN06267773) | marine metagenome | isolation source: Saanich Inlet, British Columbia, Canada | place...
ATGTCCTTCTCAACCTTCTTGAAGGTTGATTGCACCCAACGAACCAGATCGGGTGACACCTGCCAACGACGGTCTGAACCAGCGATGGCGTCAGGGAATTTCTCGGAGTACATCTTCCGTTTGTTGGAGCGACCGCCAAACACACCGGGTCCGTGCCACGACATAAGCACATCAACATCGAACGAGTTTTCATCAGATCCACGAAGCCTCGCTGTAAGCCCCACCCCATAACGATTCGGGTAGCGAGTACCGACATCGAATTTCTTTTCCCACACGGCATCGAGTCCTGACCTATTGATGGTGGGGGTGTTCCAGAAGTCTTCGTCGGCCAACACCCATCCGGGAAAACGGAGTTGTTTGAGGAGCGTGTTCCAGAGGCTCTTACTCCCACCGAAAGCGGACTTGCTCAGTCCAGCAAGGATGGCCTTCCTCTCAGGAGAGCCAGCGGGAAGCGTCGAAGCAAGGCGAATCAGCGCAGAGCGGTCAGCAGCAGTAAGGGTGCGGGACATAATGGATCTCCTAAAATCAAAGTGCGTTGCGAACGGCAAGCCTGCCCTTGGAGTCCGCTATGCCGGTGGCGTCTACTCAGAAGCCGACCGCCGCCAAGTAAACGTCACTTACGATCTTTCCAGCGGGGACATTCCATGAGTAATCTTTGCTGTAAATTGGATCATCTGACCCGAACTCATAGACAACAATGCCAACCTTAGTGCCAACACGCACGGAAACAATGACCTCTTCCTTATCAAGGGTGATGTTCATGGAATCCGCTTCACTGACGCGCATTCTTGCCTTGTCGAACGCTTTGGACAAAGCCAACATGACGGTGAGATCAAGGGGATCCCTCGGGGTGGCATCCCACTTACCCGCTACCCGTTTTCGGGTAGCTTTCTCGATGTCAGCAACAGTGCGAGAGGCACTACTGACATCGAGGATCACGTCCATAGCAAGGATCGCTTTGCGTTCGTCAGACCCCTTCGGAAGTGTGGAGGCCAACTTGATCAGAGCTTTACGGTCAGATGCGGTGAGGGTACGGGACATAAGGACTCCGTTTAGGCTCTTTTGGCCTTGGAAAGCGGTGCAGGACGGAAATACAAATCCCGTTCAACCAGCGGAAGACCGCCTTTGTGAAGATTATCGAGTTCGGAAAGGCTGATGTATCCAAGCTCACCCATACCGTATCCGAGATCAGCCCAACCAAACATGGTATCAGCGCCGTCATACTCGGTGACCAACCACAGGGCGTTTGTGTAAGGAGAAAAGAACTTGGCATACACCATTGGATCTTTCTCGTTTTCTTGAGCGTAGAGCTTCGGGATTTTTGATTTCAAAGCACCCGGCATCAACTTATGTCCACGAACTCCGTCAAGACGACCAGCCGTTCGTGCCATCCTTTCCGAGTGACCGCCTTTCGCTACTTGCTCCACCAACCACTCAACGGCAGCGTCCGAACTACGGCCCGCGTTCCCCCAGAGAAGATGGCTCCTACCGCTCTGACCCTCAAACTTCTTGCCACGCATCCGGTCGAAATCCACGCGACCTCTTGGCGTCTCGGCATAGAACTCACCAAACCCCATATGATGCACCGTGACTCCAGAGACACGTTGGCACTTATTGATGAACGCGGTGTCCACATACCACTCACCATCAGATCCTAGATGATGACCAGCAAAACGCTTTGATGCTTTCCGGTTCTTTGCCCAACGGAGATGTGGGTTGGAGTTGTCCCAGAGCCAGCGTTCCACATCTGACCAGAGGGTTTCTTGATTCTTGACGCGCTTCAAGGCGTTCTGGATCTGAGTCGGAAGTCCACCAAACTCCATTACGGGGTTTGATGATGCGTCGAGGTACTGGCGAAGGATCTTCTCTTGTCGCTTCATCAGGCGAGCGGTTCGCTTTGTCGCCGCGCTTGCTAATCGGTATCCTTTCCCTTTCGACGTGAGCATCAACCCGCGACCTTTGGATAGCGCAGCTTTTTTCTTGTTTTGGTCCGCAATCCACCGCTTGGCTGCCGGGAGATCCGAAAAACCCTCAGCCGCAACCTTCCCCGAAGCATCAACGACGATCCAGGTGCCCGCCCCGGACATCTGTGCCTTGAGTTTCGAGGCTTTCTTCTTGGCCTTGAACTTCTCCAGCAACTCGGCTGGCATCTTGTCACCCTTGGACTTCGACTTCGACTTCGACTTCGACTTGCCCTTACCGGGTTGAACACCGTCCTTCTTGGACTTCTCGCAGTTCTCACGCATCGCGGGAACCTTCAGCTTCTCGCATCCGGCCAAGATCACGCGCCGCTCCGGTGATCCCACAGGGAGAGTCGATGCCAAACGCAACAATGCCTTCTTCGTCTGGGAATCAAAAGGAGTGTTCCAGTTGATGATCCCTTTGTTCAAAGCCTGTGACGTAGCAGGAAGATCCTTCTCGTTGATCACGGGCATATCCACCCGATCAGGTGCCCACGAAGGCACAGCCTTGCTCACGGCACCGATGTTCTCCGACATCTGTTTGATCCCATCCTCAACGGAACCACCAAGACGAGTCAACGCCTGTTGTACTGCCTCGGGAGAGATCGGGTGCTTACCCGGCAACCCCTCTTCAACAGCTTTACGGAGCATCTTCTCCGCGTTCGCCGGAGTATACGCCTTGATATTGCCGCTTCCGGGATTGCCTTTGGAACGACCGAACAACCCTTTAGTGACGATGTTCAGCACCTTGAGCAGATCGGCTCCTTTCTGCTTTGCTTTGTAGCCGCCCACAGAGACACCAGGACCGCCAGCCGCAATAGCTGCCGACCAACGATGGTGTCCATCAAGGATGTGGTTGTCTGCCGAGATGATTGCGCCGAGATCACCGCCAAGAGGCATCTTGCCAAGAAGCATGGCAATCGCCATGCCGATGGTCTTCGGAAGCTGCATCGTGGTCTGGGAAGGCTTCAGCTTACCCGCAGCCACGTTGGCCTTACCCATCGGGATCTTGTCATCTTTCGGGTCGCCGTCCTTGAGTCCTGTTTCGACGATGTGTTTGGCCAACGCCGGGTCCACACCGCTCAACGTCTTGGCCTTGTCGATGTCCCTCTCTGTGACCTTGTAATCAAGAGCCGTGCGAAGGATCGCCTTCCGTTCGTCAGACCCCTTTGGCATCGAAGAGGCCAATCTGATCAGGGCTTTGTGGGTTGATGCGGTAACCATCAAGTCTCCTATTCTTGTCCCTGCCGAACCAATAGGGAAGCTACCGACCTAAAGGGGGGCACTGCAAAAACACTTCCGGTAGTGAGTGAACATGGAGACATCAATGAGTGATATGAGCGACTACGAGGACGGAGAGGACGAGAACGGAGAGGACGATGAACCGGCAACTACTTGAGAAGATGGAGCGCCTGACCCGTGAACAGCGGGAACGGGATGAACGTCGGAACCGGGCGAAGGCCAAGCGCGAAGCGCGGGAAGCCCGGTTGTCCGAGAAGCTGACGTGTGCCCTCTGTGGGAAGCAGGTCGAGCGACGAGCTACCGCTGACACCCCTGTCGGACCTGCGTGCAAGTCCCATCCCGGCGTCACCACCGCCACGAGGGAGATGGGTGATGAGTGAGAAGATAGACGAATGGGTTGAGGGTCTGACACCGGCTGCACGCGAAACACTTTCACGGAACGATATAGCAGCACTCAAAATCCTCTTTGAGGATGCAGCCTCAGTGACAGTCCGGCCCCGAAACGACTTCCCGCTCGGCAAGACCATGCGTTTGGTGGTGGATTCGATGGAAGTGGGTGTTGTGTACGGCACTTACGACATCGCAAAGAAAATAGACCGAACCGCTGGCCAAATCACCACCACGCTAGGACGCCTCGCAGATAGGGGCGTCATCACCTGCATCAAACGAGGTAAGTGGTGCAAGGAGGTTGACTATGACGGCCTCAAATAAGTTCGATGCCCCTTGGCTCATAGACATATGAATGGATGGGACCTGCTCTCTCCGTGCGAGAGGCAACCAGAACACAGACCTGCCCAACGCACTCCCAGCGATGGGTGTGGAATCAGAAGAGGAGGGCAAACTCCTTCTCGTCTTGGCGTGTGTTCGTGGGTACGGGCCGTTTGAGGGCCGGTACGTCCTATCTGGGTTTTACGATCCCGATCTCCCTACCCATAAGCAGGTGAACCGGATTTGGGAGGCAGAGAAATACCTGACGGATCTCCAAGCCTGGACCAACACACCCCACCCACGGGGGACACCACCACAGAACCCTTGGCCGACGTGATCGTGATCGAAGACGCACAAAGCAAGGTACGTCCTTGCTGAACGAATCCATGAGCAGGAGGAGAACAATGCCTGAGTGCCCCCACGACCGATTCTTGTCGGTCCAAGTCGGCGTCACTGACAACCTCACCGTGCTGTGGCCCAACGGCAAGCACACGGGCGGCAGAACGACTCCCCGCATCGGTGGGGTCATTGATCAGTTCGGTGATGTCGGGATGAAGGTCTGTATCGACTGCCACAAAGTCCTCGGGATGATCCCGTCAGGGTACCTGCTGGCGAAGATGCCCCAACATGAGATCAGAAGTGTGGAGGTGAGTGATGCGTAGCACTGTCTTGCACCGGCCTCACACCGAAGAAGAAACAATGGGCCTTATCGCGGAAACGCTGGAAGCCCTCGTGGATGCGCGGGGAGATGGGATCATCTACGGCGCTCTCCACCAGTGGGGTTGGGAGCCGCTCCCCGAAGGAGGCCAGTCCAAGTACGACGCCAAGTACGACGTGAACACCCTGCGGTCTGCGCTCCGACACCTGCTGCCCTGCGATGGGTTCGGGGAGCCTCGTTTTCGTATTGACTACGGGTGGACGACCGACGAGATCGCCAAGGTCATCGTGCTGCTCCGCATGTTGGCAGAGTCGATGCGCGGTGCTGCGGCCTACGCCCTCAAGATGCCGTTCAACCCACCGGGGAGCTTGATGCTTGCGGGGACCGCTCAGACCTTGATGCGGGACGCGGACAAGATCGACCGCCTCGTAGAACGCTGGTCGATAGGAGTCGTTTTGCCCGGTGGCAAAGCCCTCCAGCCCGAGGTGACGCACCGGATCAAGCTGAACGGTGACCCACTCGGTCTGGGAAAACCTGCCGTGTCCCGACGTGAGCGGGAATCGCAGGACGGAGGTGAGCCATGAAACTACACATCAATCCAATCCTGCACTTTGATTCTAATGAACGAGAAATCGTTACGGAAGCCCTACGCCCGTACCGGGTATTGACCGGGGAATCCCGTGTGGGTAACGAGGACGCAAAGGAGTACACAAAAGCAATAAACCGAGCATCCGGGGAATTACGGTTGGAGTGGTTGATGGACATCCACAGGAAACTCTTGGAACTTCAAAAGGCTCTCCGTGAAGACGGGGAGCACTGGGCCAAGGAACAGGACACTGCCCCAGAGGATGCTTCAGGGTTGATTGCTAAACCTCGTCAAGTCTGTCAGATGCTTACAGAGATTCGGCACCGTCAAGCAGACCTCGCAGAACGGGCTGTGTTCATTGTCCGAAATGCAATGGGCATTTTGCAATCCGTGACTCTTGACTGCAAGCAAATGGCTGGAACGGTCCAAAGGAACGACTCAACGACTAGCAGGGCTGCACTCGGTGAGTGGGGCAGCTCCGAGTCTCCCTGGACTCGTCCTCCTTCCCTCACCTCTCCGGTATCGTGGCCGGTGCCATTGCCGCTTCTCGTAGGTGTTGTCAGCGGTCACTGATGACAGGGTAGTTCCCCCTGTTCGGGTGAACCCCGGAGTTAGGCAGGGAGATCCCCAGCCCAGGTAAGAGCGGAAACAGCGCTTGGCGGCAGCGAGAGCCGCAAGTAGTCCTCGTCGGAGCTGCAACTTCGGCGGGGCCTGCGCCTTTTTACGCACACATTTCAATAGAGCAGGAGGAAGAGAAGATGCCATGTGATTCATGCCACCCAGATGTGGTGGACTACGGATTCGAGATGTCAGACGTCCGGGAGACCCGGTACGTAAACGACTCGACCGGGAGAATGACAGCTAATCTGCCTATCGCCTCTTTAAGTTAGGAGGGACGTTGGCTGATCAGTTGACACCGGATGTTCTACGGAAGCTCGCTCGTGTGAATAAAGGTCGAACCGAGGGAGCATTGCTAGAACGCGCTAGTGTCCTCGATTTCTTATACATGTCTGCACGCATTCCAGATCAAGAACCGTTGGTTACAGATTCGATCTTGAAACTGGCTCAAGCCATAGCACAAGGCGAGCATGTGGGGTAAAAGCCAACGAACCAAATGGAGGCATGTATGTTCACAATACTTCGTTATATCGGAAACGCATCTCTACGCTACCTCGATACACGCCAAAAACGACGCGAAAGGTACCAACGGATTGTAATTCACCACACAAGGAAGCCCTGATGAAAAGCCAAGGGAAACAACTGAACCTGGATCTGAAGACGAAACAAGAAGACCCATTCTCAAAACACCAAAAGGCATGTGTGCTGGCATTGGCTACCTCTCTGGATCTAGCACAACTAATTCGTTCGGTAGAAAGCACACTCCACCCTGATCTGGTGGAAGTCCTCTACCGATCTCTATCCTCTAACCAAAAGATCAGCGACCTCCTTACACCAGAGGAAGATCAGTAAGGGGGGTCTGATATATCCCTATCCGGTATAGGGAGACGTTCCCTTTTATACAAGGAGCCGGAACAATGGAAATGACCGTTACATTCGATAGCCTGAGCGAAGCCCGTGACTGGGCGGCTGAATTGCTCGGATACCCTATCAAAACCATCACCGGAGAACGACCCAACGACGAAGTGCATCTTGAGTACGCCAACACCCCGGACGAGTCTACCGGAACTGTGATCAAGGTGAGCCTGGAAAACGATGACCGCACAAAGGGACTCGGAAAGCGACAGAAGGAAGTGCTGGATCTGCTCGTGCTCAAGGCAGGCACCGAAATGAGCACCGGAGAAATCGCTGCTTCCGTGGGGATCGCATCCCCTGCGGTTTCTGGCGTGCTGTCCAAGCTCGCTACAAAGGGGCTGGCCATCAGCCCGAAACGAGGCAAGTGGGCCTACTTGAGCGGTGATGTCACGCTGGACGTGACGAATGAAGAACCGGTCGCGGTGGCAGAGGTGACCGTTGAGGTCGAAGACGAGACACTGCCCCCCGAACCTTCTTCGGTACTCCCGAGTGAAAACGTCAACGACCTCCTAGATCAGTTGGAAATCTGATGACAGAGAGAAGTAAAGGTGAGTTGGCCTTCATTGACCAATTCACCCGCAAACTCATGGTCGAATGGGGTCGCCAATGCCTTGCTCACGGGTCGCTCAACGAACCCACCAAAGCTGATCTCGGCAATGATTTGACGATGGCGTGTGTTGAACACGCACTGACGAAAGGCTGGTTGACGAAGCGAGAGCCGCGAAAGCTCACCGCAAAAGGCTGGGCTGTCGCCGTGTCTTTCCTCAAGCGATGACCTTTGAGTCACATACCCCTCCGGTGCCCCCTAAAGCACCGGAGGGGTATTTTTTATTTGGAGGACAGAATGAAGTACCTGCTGGAATTTGAGTCTGAACGCGAGATGGATGATTGGGCCAAAGCCCGTGTCCAAGCAATCAAGAATCGTAGCCGTAAGACAAAACCACCTGTCAGCACAGAAGAGTTAGGCCCACGACAACAAGCTGTCTTGAAGCTCCTGTCGGATGGAAAGGACTACCAAACCAAAGAGATCAGTGAAGCCGTGAAAATCCCAGGACCAAACGTGTCTTCCGTTTTACGGAGCCTGGAATCCCGGCTGCTTGTCCAAAAGGTGCGGTGGGGAGTTTGGCGGGTTCACGAGAGCGTAAATCTGTAGGCCAACCGACACGGCGATTCTCTGACATCATTTCGCCGCCCTCAAAAGCGAGCCTTCATGTCCTCATACTTGGCGGGGGCTACTCGTCGTAGACGGCTCGGCTCCATCTCTAAAGCCTGAAACGTCTCGGCAAAATCCTCCTCCGCGTTCGTGTCCGCGTATGCTGAAATGTATGGAGGCTGGCCGTATGGGGTGTCGTCGTGTGAGCCAAGAACCAGATTGAGTTTGTCTCCCAGTGCGTGTCCAAGTTCGTGGACAATGCGCCAACGCCAGATAGGAACTCTGGTTGACTTACCCAAAACTAAAGACATCACGCCACCCGGCTCCCACGACGCATCCTCGGTGCCTTTGCTCCGGCCCCGGAGCCTGACTTTCTTGACCTCCGATTGCCAGAGGCGGGCAGCCCGCTTGGGCAACTTGGCAACGGCCTTGGTCACCGCCTGTAGCGCCGGGGCCAAGTGGTGGTCTGTGTCCAAGTCGATGTTGGCCAAGATCGTATGCTTCCCCGTTGCCTGCTCAAAGTCGCGGTACGCTTCGTAGAATGTCGGACCCACCTTCCTTTTCCGTGCTCGTGGGGGTCGAACTTTCTTCAACACCGCGATCTCGTCGGAGTCCACATCGCGTGAGGTCAGGTAGTCCCACAGTTCTCCCACCGGGAACGGGTCAAGGTTCCCGAACCCAGTGGACTTGATCATCTGTCGCAGGACGCTGGCGGCAGGACTACTCCCCCCCCACCCTGTGGGGTCATTCACGACTGTCTCGATGAGTTTTTCCAGATAGGGCAGCGTCCAGTTGGCTTGGGCTTTCGCCCAACGAGCAGCGACACGTTGGCTTGAAGGAGTCATCCCCATCTCACAGTACGAACTGAAGGCTTACGTCCTCACCCGACACCGGGCGAGGCACCTGCACCCCAAGACGATCCACCGTCACCGTGTACGCCTGTCCTGTGGCGGCTGACGGCATACGACGCGCCAAGACAAGTGTGCTTCGACTGACTCGGACCTGAGTACCGCTGACCCCGACCGTACCGATGGGGCCACCAGTCGGACCAAGGACCGTATCAAGCCGGTACGTCCCCGCGTTCGGCCCTTCCGTAATCGTGATCTGAGTGTCAACGGGGAAGGCTCCCCAGTCTTGCGTGGCATCTTCGACCGTCTCCTCGTCCAACGCCGTCAGCGTACCGCCACCACCCAACGACAACGTGTACGCACGAGCCGTGGCATCGGCTCCCGACAGAAGCGACCGCGTTCCCGTGACCCGGTATCTGCCAGCGTTCACCCCAGACTCAAGGATCAAGACACAACCAAGGCCAGGGCGAACGCTGGCAAAAGACACATCAGGGTCCGTGAACAACGTCCTCAAAGAGAGCGTGTCACCCGTACCGGTGATCTGCTGTGCCCCAAGACACCACTTCCGCAAGTCGTCGTAGTAGTACGAGTCGAGATCAAAACTGAACCCGCCGTCATCGGATGCGATTTGATCGAACGCATCCGTGAACAGGTACGAGTAGCCGTAGAGGACGTGGGCAGGCTTGAGCGCCGCCAGCACGATCTCCGCGTTCCGCTGGAGCACGAACGGGTCGATGGGGAAACCGTCAATGAAGATGTCCACGAGGAACTGATCCTCGATGGTGAACGCTCCGTCAGGGTCACGCGGTGGCGACTCCAAGTACCGCTCGGTGATGGTCGCCACGACGTTCGGATCGAGGGCTTCCAGCCCTGACTCCATGCTCGCCTTGGTCGCCCCATCGAGAAGCAGGAGCACCATCTTGTGCAGGAACTCCCGGTACGCCGTGTCACCGTCGATCTGTGGAATGCCTGACTGGTCGGACGCACCGGGGAACACCAATGACCCGAGGACTTGCCAGAGGAAGTCGGTGCGGGTGAAATCGAAGGTGCTGTCCTTGTAGATTTCCGTGGTCGTGATCTGGATCTCGGCCAACTGCTCGGCCATCGCTTGAAACTGCAAGCTGTACCAGGGGCCGTTCGTCTGCGCGACGTAGTTGCTCGGCAGCACCGACCGGAACGCAGCCATGATCTTCTGGACCAATGCCGCTTTGTCCGTCAGATACGCCTGACCACTGACCGGGTTCGGCGCGGGGTTCTGCGCCAACGCGAATGGGGCCGCGTTCTCTCCGATTTTAGGTGCGTCGTCGTCGTGCGCCATCTACAACTCCTACTTCGGGGTGGGCCGATAGTCACCCTACCGTTCATGGGTGCTCATGTGGGATGGGAGGAGGAAGTCTTCAAAGGCAGCAAGAGATTCAATAGGCGTCAGCACGCCATCTGGGATGAGTTGATCAGTATTGGATCACATGATCCTCAAGAAACAACCATTCACCGGGCTGTAAAAATGGACCCATCTCATCTTGCAACTCAGCAACTCGTTCATGACCGTCACCGTCACCATGATCCGCATAATGAGTCACCATGTGTTTTTCGCCTCCCACCGTCCGAAGCATCAAAGCCACCACTCGCACAGGTGTCCGTTCCCGACGAGCACTCTCCAAAAGTAGATCAACCATCACTTACCTCCACTCTTGATACGATACTGCCAGATCCCTGTGTGAAGGGAATCCAATCGACGAAGATCAGTGTCACGAGACTTTGCACTTATATACGTCCGTATGACCTTCCAACCCTTCCACGGAGCCACACCCTCACCTATGAACTTCGCCTCAACAGCATACCTTTTCTTCGGTCGCACAAATCGCCCCAAACTACAAATCAAAAGTACCCAGGCGATGTCGTGTCTTACTCCAGGGCTTCGATACCTTACACCGATACCGAGACTATAAACCCCAGGGAAGGAAACAGGACTACACCAATGCCTAAACGATCCCAAATGATCCGACTCGCAGCCTCTTTGCCGAAAGGCCACCAAAAACGACGATCAATCCTGGCTGCCTTGAAGCGGGGGGGTCGGTCTGACCCGCCATCCCCCGAGATCCAGAAACTCAATGCCGAGTTCTACAAGAAACTCGTCAAAGAGGTCCACGATGCAGCAAAGTGGACCTACCTCGATGACCCCAAGGACGGTTTAGCCCTCTGGATCGAGGAACATGGTAACGACCAGAAAGGACTCCGCGCACTCCGCGAGGAGATCATCAGCAACCTCGACTCCGCATTGAAGAAACTCGCGCCCATCGCCAGGGACATCGACGATGCCCTCAATAAGTAAGATGGCCACTCGCGTAGCCCAGAGGTGGCTCGACGCCACCGCACTAACTGACACGACGGCTCACCACCCTCTGATGCTCCGTGATTTCTCTGGCTGGGGGTGGGGGTCGTCTTCCTCCAGATCCGCTTCCCGCCAGTCGAACAGAAGGTCAATGGCGTCACTGGGCATGTCAAATACCGATACTGTCGAGGATTTCATCGACCGAACGCCCCTTTGACGGGTCATACGGCGGCTCAAGTGCTGACGCATAGTTGTACAACTCGTGCTCTACGGTTGCGGCTCCAGCGGCCATCAACAGCCGCTCGACAAAGCACTTCACATTCTCCGTGGGCAGGTTCGCACCCTTGTCCTGACCCGGCTGCACGGTGATGTCCCACTCCAACACCAAGTTCTCGGTGTCGTTCGGCTCAAAGCGAATCCCAAACCCCCAAGGGGCATCGCACAGATGGTGGCGCAACTCCATCGGATCAACCTCCGACTTGCAGGCACCCCGCCACCCCACCTCGTACCGAAGCAGGAGCAGGAAGTCATGACGAAACCGCTCCGGTCCATCCGGGTTCTCGCGGTGGCACTCGCCGCTTCGGTTGTCGATAAGATGAATCTTGAAGGGGCCGTAGTACCAAGGGTCTGGGGTGCGCTCAAAGGTGAAGTCGAAGTCGCTCATGGGAACACGCTCCTGTCGGTTGAGGTTCACCCCACCCCTTACCGGGTACGGAAAACGATAACCCCCCCGCCTGTGCGCCGCAACGGCTGAACTACAACCGCACGAAGCCGCGAGCAGGCGTCACTGGGCATCCGACGACTCTCTGCTATCACGGCAAGTCTCCAAACCGTTCCGCACCGCCTCCTCCATGCGAAGCGCCCATGCCTCCGCAGCCATGACGAGTTGAACGATGACTTCCTGCTTCGATGCCCCCGGCTCTATCTTGACGTAGCCGTCCGGTGGCCCGAAGTCGCCGTGACCCCACGCCCTGTCATACGTCCGAACCCACAGTCGGTTGTTGGGCCAGATGCCCGACCACGGACGGTCGGCCTCCACACACTCATCGAAGTCGAAGTCATTGTCTACAACCCAACTCCACCCATCGGGAAGACGAGGTGGCAAAGCCCTCTCCAGAACGTCCATGAGAGTGCCTACCAAGGACCGGAGACTGTCCGCATCCCAATCCTCCAACTCAGGAGGGCGGGGGATGACCCCTTCCCGAATGAGGTCAATCCCGTTCTCCGAAAGGTGATCCATCGTCACATCAACGATCTGACCCTCCGGGGTCGCGTTGACGACAAGTTCGTAGCCGGTGTCTGGGACCTTGTGGAAAGTCGTGACAAGGTTCGGTTGATCACCCATTGACGCCCCCCACCACCCACGCGAAACCCGTGCTCAACATCTCACCACGCCAACCCCGACCCTCAAAGGGATCACTCTGGCGGACAACCTCAAAACGCGACTTGTCTGCACCACGATACTCACCCGTACCGCGCAGTTCGACCACACGACGGCCTACAGCCCACCAACCCTTGTCCTCCGTACCCAACAGGAGAACACGACCCTCATCCCGGTTGTGAACCACGATCGGGAAACACGGCGCATGAGCAAGACCCCCATCGTTGTTCACCCACTTCATCAAACGGACATCCCATCCCTCATCCCTTGAGCAAAGTTCTTGCTTGAAGACCCTGAAGGCGGCGTCTGTCAACACCGAAGTCCGACGCCCCCCACCAGACTCCTCCTTGATCCAACCCTGAAAGTCATTCGGGGAGGGAACACCAAAGCCATCCTCCAGAACAGGGGGCATCCTCAACTCACCTCCCAGACGCAGAAGAAGAACATGAACCTCCTTCTCAAAGTCATGGACCCTCCCCCATACCTTGAACCCAAGGGCCTCCCAGTGAGGAACAAGACCCTCCGCACAGGAAGCAGTCAGCACATAAGGCACAATCTCACCATTAACGAAGGACTCGATGAACTCGATGAAGCCTGACACTATCCGGTGCGACATACGCTGACCTTGGTGCTCCTCCTTCACCTCCACCTCCCCCAAATGGACCCACGGAGGCTTACCGCAGACGTAAAACTCATGGGAGTAAACTTCACGAACATTGGCTATGACCGCGTTGAAGGCGCAGGCTGACATCTCCGCGTCTAACGACACCATGTCGCCACACTCGATGTAAGTCTCGGGGGATCGGTGAGAACCACCCGGAATCATGAACGCCCGGTCAATGGTCGCGATGCCCTCGACCTCGACACCATCCACGGTTACCCCGTCCAAGACCCCTTGTATCCACCAACCCCCACTCTCACGATTGGATTGAACAGTGAACTTCGGATCATCCGTAAACTCGATCTCACGTAATAGTACAACTTTAGACATCACAACCTCCTTTCTGGATTCACCTCCCCATACCGGAACCACACAAGGTTGGACCCCCCCTAAATTGGTGCCCGTGCGGTCAACCGAAGCCTTTCTGAGTCCCACCGCGCCCTACCGAGTCCCACTGCGACGTAAACCTTGACACCCCCTTCACACCCCATCCTGGAGGAAGGGGGGTTGGGTTCACGGTTCAGAACCAGAACCGAAACCATATTGAGGTCGGGGAGTCATCCCGTGGACGTACAAGATCACGCCTCCCCAGAAGACCCCCCTCTGAGAGAGGCTACTCGTCACCCACGGTACGAGAGACGGTCCTCATACTCCGAGGCTTGGTCCTCGTAAGCGTCCGCCACGATGCCGCTGACCACACGCTCCGACAACCCCGTCAACCGAAGAAACTCCCGCACAGAGGCATCCCAGCATGGGCTGACTCATCAGGACCATCCGGGTCCATCACCCAATCAACCGTCAGGATCATGGTCCTGACCCGTGGGGTCAAACATCCCCTTCGGGTCGGGAATGATCTCAACCTCCTCGATGTGGACCCAACCGCGTGGATCCTTGACCTCGTGCGAGTCAAATCCGATGTCGAGATGCTGACCTCACAGAAGGAAGGCTGAAGCTGTAGTCGTCAGACTCCAACTGCCCCCGGCTCGCCAGTTGACGCATGAAACGGTTCCCTGTGGTCTTCCGGTAAGAGTACGAAAGAGGAGAACCAGACTCGTACCGATCCAGACGTGTCCGAACGTGACCCGCACCACCAAGCTCCAACACCGACTCTGGAAGAGGCGTGGCCTCAACATCAGACCGACGGTTGAGGTAGTGATCCCAAACAGCCCGAGCCTCACGCGACACCATAGAACGGTCAGGCATCAACCCTTCGTCGTCAAACTCGTTCGCAACCTCCAAAGCAAGGTCGTAGAGCATAGGCCCCCAACCTTGCCGAGCCTGAATCTCGTTGATCTGGAGGAAGTCACCTGTCCGATGGATGTCCAGACTCCCCACCGTGTTGTCGAGGTCGTCCATCAGGTAGATGCCCACGCTCGACAACGAACCCGAAATCTCGATGTACCAGCCTTCAGGCAAGTCCGAGGGGGTCTTCATCCCCGCACACTTCGCAGCGTACAGGGAAGCAACTCGCTTCACGGATGGGTGGGTTCGGGACACGGCGGCTCCATTCATGGTGCCCCTTACAGGATGGATAGACAAAGTACCGTTCTCCGAAACTTAGGCAAAGCTATGCAGCCCTGCTGTTCGGTTCCTGCTTCAACGAGGCTGCGTCACCTACCCCAAGGGGCGGGTTCGGTCTCACGTCCTCTCCACAGGCTGTCACCGTGGAACTCACGGCCAAAGCTCTAAGATTGAGGGCAGCATTCAGATCCCTGCCGATCACCAAACCACATGACTCGCACCTGTAGGTGCGGTCCCCGAGCGTGAGGTCGGATTTCACCGACCCACAGCCCGAACAGGTCTTGCTCGACGGGTAGAACCGATCTGCCTTGACCACGACGGCACCACGCCACCGGGCCTTGTACTCGATCTGCCGAAGGAACTCCGACAACGATGCGTCGGACAACGCTTTCGACAACCTCCTGTTCTGCATCATGCCCTTGACGTTCAACGTCTCGATTCCGATGGCCGACGCCGACTTGGTAATCGCTGACGTGGCCTTGTGGATGGAATCGCGGCGGATGCAGGTGACTCGGTAGTGCTGACGGCGTAGCTGCTCGACGGCTTTCTTCCTGTTGTTGGAACCTCTCTGCTTGCGGCTGACGGCCTTCTGGAGCCGACGCAGCCGTGCCTCTGCCCCACGGAGGGACTTCGGGTTGTCGAATGTCCTGCCGTCGCTCACGGTCGCCAGGGTCTTGATCCCGACATCAACACCCACGGTGTCTCCGGTCGGGCGTTGCTCCGCATCAGCGATCTCTTGCTCGACAGCCAGGGAGACGAACCAGTGGCCCGCCTGCTCGGTCACGGTGGCGGACAGGATGCGAACGCCATCCCCGTCGGGTCCAGGTAGGTATCCTCGCTCCTTGACCCGGAGCAGCCCGAGCTTCGGAAGCTGGACGTGCCGCCCGTCTTCGGTGACCTTAATGGTGCCGGTCAGGCGGAAGCCGCCGATGCCTCGCTTGCGGGACTTGAACCGGGGGAAGCCTTTTCGCTTGTCGCCCTGTTTGCATCGACGGAAGAAGTGCTGGAAGGCTCGGTCCAGATCCCGCAGAGCTTCCTGTGGGGCACACTTGGACACCTCGTACATCCAGGGCACGCCCCCGTCCTCGGTGGCGGTCTTCTTCAAGGCGTTGAGATCCCGGTGCAGGGCCATCGCACCAGGGCTTTTGCCGTGGGTTTCGTACTCCTCGATCTTGCGGCGGAGGCCCCAGTTGTAGGCCCACCGAGCACACCCAGCGTGGCGGAGCAGGGCCGTCCGCTGCACGTTGTTCGGGTCAAGCTCGACCCTGTAGGCCCGGTTGATCTTCACTTCGCAGCCTTCCAGTCTTGAAGCATGGCAAGCACGTCCTCCGGGTGGACGCCATCGAGGATGGAGAGATCCACTTCGGTTTCCCGATTCCCTGGCCCTCGGGGTTCCGGGTCAGCGAAGTCCTCACGGGACGGCAGGCCGAGGCGGTCCAGCGTCTCGCGGAGCCACCTCTTGTCCACATCTCCCACCAAGGCCCGACGCCCCGACATCACCGCTGCCTCGGCAGTTGAACCCGACCCGCAGAACGGGTCCACCACCAGGGCGTCCTTGTCGGTGAACGACTCGATGGCCCTCTGGAGCAGAGGGACGGGCTTCTCGGCGGGGTGCCGTTGTTTACCGGAAGGAACCCAAGCGAAATACCACACGTTGGAGTGCCTGAGCCCCCTTCGTAGCGGACGCCCTTTCACAAGGAGCATGATGCCCTCCCACTTCGCCCCGAAGTCGCCTTTGAGATCGCCTGCCGTGTGGTTGTCCTTCTCCCACACGATCAGGTTCTTCACCCCAAGGCCAGAGGGGACCGCCCGGAACCAGTCGGGGTACACGTCCCACCGGGTGAACAGGAATGCCGCCGTGTCGGGGGCCATGACCCGCTCGATCTCCTCCATGAACACGGCGGGTTCAAACTCGTAGTCCGAAGCGATGGGGGCCGACTTCCCCACTTTCCTTCGGTTGCTCTGGTAGCTGATCCCGTAGGGAGGGTCGGTCAGAACCAGATCAACGGAACTCGCATCCAGCGAACGAAGCAGGGCAAGAGCGTCCTGGCGACGGACTTCGACTCGGTTCTCGGCGTCCATAAACATGCTCATCAGGTCTCCCATCACTTTGCCTCCGATTCCTTCTTCCGCTTGCGGTTCTCGGCTGACCGCTTGCCGTAGATGCGAGCCGAGAACGACGCCATCAGCGAGAGAATGTCCTCAACAAGCTCCTCCTCGTAGGACTTTCCGAGCACTTCATCCGTCCACTCGACCTCGACGCCGTGACTGTTGAAGTAGGCTTCCAGCAAGCCGAAGCCGAACCGCGAAAGTCGGTCTTTGTGTTCGACCACCACCCGGTCGATCTTGTGCTCGTTGATCAGCTTGAACAGCTTGCGGAGGCGGGGCCGGTTCTCGGACATACCAGAACCCACGTCCTCCAGCACATCGACCAGGGTGTAGCCTTGCTTGACGCAGTGGGTCGTGACCCGACCGACCTGACGTTCCAGATCACCTTTGGCCTTCTGATCGTGGCTGCTGACCCGGCAGTAAGCGGCGGCTCGGACCTCGGCATCCCCACCATCATCGGTGACACCCTGGCCCTGTAGAGCCTCGATGACCGAGAGCTTGTAGCGACGGTGATTCCCGAGCGTTCGTTCGGCCACCAGACGGCCCTCGTCGTCCCAACGCCGGAGGGTGTAGGGGTGGACACCGAGCATAGCTGCGGCATCGCGGAGGCTGAGGAGCCGGTCAGCCTTTGACATCTGGCGTCTCCGGCTCGGAGAGAATGCCCTGTGCCTGGAAGACCGCGTGCCAGTGGTCGTACCACTTCTGGAACTCCTCGACGGAAGGCACATCATCCTTGTTGAAGGGGACGGGGTGGGGGACGGTTCGGCCATCCTCGGTCTGGAACTCGGTTTCGGTGACGCGGGTGATCACTGTGCGGGGCATCCTCTACTCCTATGGGCGAGCTATAGGCGATCTACCGAAGATCACCCCACTCTACCCAAGATACCCGCTACTGCTCACCAACCCCATCACAGAAACGACCCCCTCTCGGGGAGTCGCCCCCATACAGCACAGGAAAGGGGGGCCTTCCAGAAGACCCCCCTCCGCTGAGACAAGAAAACCCTCCCTTTCGCAAGGGAGGGTTAGGATTACGTTTCGATTTTGGACGCGGTTTGGATGGGGCTGTCCGGGATGGGCCGACCCCCCCGGCAAGTTATGTCGTCGGTTCTGACCATTTTGCACAGGACTGTATTTATTGCATACTATACAGTTCAAAACAAACTACAAAACCCTATGCAATATAAGGGGTCAGTGAACCGGGCCGGTCGCCACGGCATACCGATAGGCCAAGAGGATAGGGAGTGCCGGTGTTCTCAGGTACTCTGCCTCCCCTCGTTCGGCCCCCAGCAAGGCATGGAGCGTGACCCGTGCCCAGATGTTTGCAGCGTCGAGGTCGTCCTGGTTGCCTCTGATGGCTCGGACCCGTCCAGTAGTCATAGGCTTGTCGTGCATAAAGCACCTCCTGACTATCTGTACCCGATACAACAAAAGCCCTGCCCCCCTTGCTCCACGAGAGGGGCAAGGGGGGCAGGGCTTGTAGGCGAAAGGCCGTCAGGGACGGGAGCAGACCCCTTCCTCGATGAGTCGAGTGGCCATGCGACCGAAGGAACCTTGCAGTGTCCACGCGAGGCCAGTGTCAATGAGATGCTGCCATGCTTCAATGGTAGCATCTTGACGCTCCTCTGGCGTGTCGCCGGGTGGGTCTTGTACCCCTTCACAGATCATCGTGGCTTCGTAATCAGTCATCATGCAACCTCGCTGCGGATGTGGTCAGCAACCTCGTTGATCCAGAACTCGGTCACGACCTCGGTGATGTCATCCCACCCACAGGATGCACATCTCAGGATGCGTCCATCGGACAGGATGATCAGGTCACCAACGCTCGTGGAGCGGGTGCCTTTGATCCCCTTGACCTCACGGAAGGTCAAAGCCTCCGTGTGAGCGGTGACCTCGGCGTTATCCCACCAACCACACTCGATGGAGTTGGTTAGACGGAAGACCTCGTAGTGCAGATCATCCGACACATCTACTGTAGCGACGTGGGCGAATTCAGCCGGAAAAGTTGGATGGGTGCCGTGGCCCCAAGTGGGTTTGATGGCGTGATAAACACGAATGGACATGGTTGATCTCCTTGATTCAGCAGTAGTATGGGGTTTCCGTTGGCCACGAAGCGGCCAAATGGTCTTCGGTATAGACCCCGATTCTCACTCCACCGTTGACGGAGTAGGTGTCACCTTCGGCGTGGTCTGCGAAGATGGATTGGAGCCGGGTCCGTTCGGCCTCGATTTGGTCATCGGTCGGGTTGGCTAGGGGTATGGATGCGAGGGGTTCACCCGCATTGAACCACCAGCCTCCTTCCTCTGGCCCTCCGTAATGTCGGGTGACGGCGTAGACGTTGAGGTAGATGAGATCAGCCATGAAAAGCTCCTGTGTAACACAATAGCTATGTACAAGGTGTACACAGTACAGCCGTTTCCGGTTGTGGGGTTGAGAACGCTACCTCCCGTTTTAGGTGTCCTGAGTGGGGGTGGCACTACAGGGAGAGAACCCCTTGACCACGGCTGATCTAGGGGTCCATACTCTACAGTGTAGAGTATCAGCGAAGGTAGGCTGCGCCGTAAGGTCCGAGGCCCTTGAGAGGGTCATCCGCGTAGATGTTGCCACGAGCACCCTTCGCCGGAGCCTTCCATGAGGCCGACTTGAGGATGTTTCCGTTTGTTCGGTCCACGAAGCAGTAGACTGAACTGCCGTTGACGATCTTGGCGTACTTGCGTCCCCAATCAATGGTGCGAGAACCACCGAACTTGGCGTCCACCTTCTCGACCCACGCCTCGATGTCCGCATCCGTGCCCACCCGAGCCTTGGGTGCCTTGGCCTTGGGGCCGGTGCCCTCGCTGACCACCGCCACTTCCTTGCGGTAGGCGTACCATTCGGTGCCGTCCGTGTGGCGTAGGAGGCAACAGCCGCTCACGGTGTACCAGCCTTGTGAAGCACTGCATCGTGCCCTCACGACGGTCCAATCACCAGTCGTGTCACGTCGATAGGTGGTGCGTGATGCGAGTCGAGACTCACCCGCACAGTCCATATAGATGTCGAAGGTGTCCTCACCGCGAGCCTTGCGTTCGGCGGCTTCCTCATCGAGGCCAACACGCCATGCGAGGTGTTCCTCCTCCGTGGTGGGACGCCAGAGATCAGCTTTCGCTTTGATTACGACCTTATTTCCTTTGTACATATGTGCTCTCCCTTGACCCCTCATTGGGGTGTGGTTTGTTCTCTCTCTCACCTTTATTGGGAGAGACTTGATCGTTTTGGCGCACTTTCTTCGGATTTTTCTGTGGTCCACGAACGAGGTTCTATCTGCTGGTCTGTTTCGTCGGCATGATGCCAAACAAATCATGCCGACGAGTGTGGGTCGGCAGCCCGTACTTGCTCAGCTTTTGCTGGAGTTCGGGACACTCCTCGTCGATCGTGATGGTGGTGGTCACCGCTCGTTCCTCGACACCGTGCGCGGCCCCATGAACAACCCAGCCTCGATCAAAGATAGGGGTCATGTCGTCGTAAGACAATATGGTAAGTCATCATGCTGGACTCCATTGGCAAGGGGTCATGTGGGGTTTAGTCAATGTAGATGTGGTGGCCGACGTAGCCGGGGATAGCTCGGTCTTCATATTGTCTCCTCGATTTGGATCTGCTCTAAGATGGCTTCCAGCTTCGTCGTGAGTTTCGCGATTTTGCTAATTCCCTTCCGGCTTGCAACGGTGCCACGTAGCCAGAGTTTTGGGTGGTCTCTGTAGACCTCTTCGCTATCGCCATCTGCCCAGCCAAAAGGCAGGCGCTCTACAGCTTCTAGTGCCTTTTTGAGCCTCGCGGATGTTTCGAGTCTCAGGTCTTCGGATGCTTTGGGGGTGCGGGGTGTCATGGTGGCTCCTAAATCATGTCAGCGTAAAGGGAAAGCATCGCCGGAAGCACGTCATCAGCAGGCGATAGCGTACCGCTAATCCTCCGAGTGTAGTCGCCTTCTGCGGATCTGACAGCGGCGATGGCCACCGATTTCGTGACCTTGAGCGACCCCCATAGTTCGGTATGCATGTGGATTTCAAGACCCTTCGTGGAGCGGATGGCGCGAATGATGTCTTTGAGGGTTCCGAGTCGGGTCTTCATGTTGTCTCCTTCTTGGGTCCAGTGTTGGCTGTCCCTCCCTCTCAGGTCGTGTTGCCAGCCTTCAGGCTCGACGGGATCTTCGTCGCCCTCACCTTTATTGGGAGAGACTTGATCATTTTGGCGCACTTTCTTCGGATTCCGCTGCGGTCCAGTATGCGATGACCTTCTCTGCATCCCAGCCCATTGGCCCGAGCAGTAGCTCGGCAGGTTCGGTGATCCCCTTGCCGTGGAGCCATTGGAGAATCTGATACATCTCTCCAAGATCATCCTCCCCAGGGCCGTAGTAGGGTCGTCCGGTATGTGGATGTCGAGAAGACGCATCCACATACCAAGGCGGTGGGGTCAGTGTGTCGAAGAACAGGTCTGCAACGCGCTTGGGGGTGTCCCAAACGTCGTCCTCTGTCTCGTCCATCATCTGGACGATTCTTTCGTTTGGAAGGGTCGCGAGGATCGCCACTCCCTTTTGGATGTTTGTGTTGGGCATAGGTGTCTCCAGGTTAGGCTCCGGCGTAGCAAGCGTAGTAGGCTTTCGGGAGCTTCTTCACGCACTCGGGTCCGACGGGGTAGCAGCCCATGTCTTCCTCAATGTCCTCAAGAAGCTCAGCGGGGAGTTCCTCATCATAAGGCCATGCGTCATCCCCGTTGGGCAAGCGCACCCATCCTGTGGTCTTACGAGTCGTGTTGAGCGGTTTGCCACAGAGTTGGCAGTTCCAATCGCACCCGTCTCTGATGATCTCTTCGTTTCTGGCGAACTGGTCGTCTGACACCTTGAACGGTGTCAGGTCCAACCAACGTGGGTCTTGTGTAGTCATAAATCTCTCCCCTCCTCACCCCTATTGGGAGAGAGTTGATCGTTTTGGCCCCCTTTTTTCAGGTTTTTCCACGAACGCTATCGGGAACTCCATCGAAAATGATGCCGAATGTTATCGAAAAGATACACGTTTTATATCAAAATATATCAAACGTGTATTCACTGAACATATGAACACTGAACACTGAACATCTGTTTATACTGAACACGAAAAACCACCTCTCGAAAGTCGGCGTTCTATCGTGGCGCTACTTTACATAATGCACGTTATCGGACATAACGAAATACACGATTGATATATCAAATAGGGTGTGAAAATGATTTCGGAAGAAAGGGGGCCAAAATGCCCGACTCTCTCCCAATAAGAGTGGAGGACCGATCTCCACACATGAGGATCAACAAAATGCCGAAGACCAGGAAAACGATTGTCACCATAGGTGACGAGTACATCGAGTCGATCAGACTCTCCACCGGGGAGGTCATCCCCTACCCCTCTGTAGTGCCTCACAGCGGCCTTGACGCTGAGGCCAGGGAGATACTCACCAAGAGAGGGTGGGAGCGAGTGCTCGACCTCTGGTACTGCTATCGTCACGAGCGCAGCGGGCTACTCGATAGAGCACGGAGGAAGAAAGCCGCACTTGACGCCAAGGCCAAGACCATCTCGGCTGAAAAGAGGGCTGAAAGGGAGGCTTTGAAGGAGGCTGGAGAAAAAACCTAGAAAGTGCGCCAAAACACCCGACTCTCTCCCAATAAAGGTGAGGGATGATGTCCCTACCACTTTCCAACGCTCCGATGAGGAGCCAAAACGGAGCTTTCATGTACAACAAACGACTTTGGGAGTCCAGCCACCAAGCGTCTGTTGACTCCATTCTCGGAGCCAACAAACGACGTGTGGTGGCGAAGGGCACCGGCTTCTACAACCGGGACCGATGGACGGCACGGACCCTCTGGGTCAGCCTGATCAACTCGGTGAAGCGATATGGTAACGACATCAGCCGCTACACCATTCAGGATGCGGTGCGTCACGCCAACTACAGCGGCGTCACCGATCCGCATCTGGTGGTTGCGGCATCTCCTGACCGCATCCCAGCATGGCTCGCAAGAGCCAGTGTAGGTGGCAACTACCACGAGGCATGGCATACCCGGTACTCGTGCCGTCGTGACCTCACTGTAGATGAGGTCTGGGAACCGCTGATGGAGCGGTGGGGTCTGCTTGACGATTGGGCACCCTACATCGGAGCAGTGCTGACCTGGGGCAATGTCATCGAAGACATCCGCATTGAGCGATGGGGTTGTAAGGAGTACCCTGGATCGCCACCCAAGATGCGTGACCTACAGGATCTCATCCTCAAGATGGAGGCTGAGGGCCGTGAGGCATCTGCTCACCGAGGCGTGGCGGCTACCAATGACACTCTGAGTGTCGTGATGGGCACTTTCCGTGATCTCGGACTCGGATACATGTCTGTGACTCAGGCTGCGACTCTGGCGGGCTACCGGGAACGGTCGCCCGAGGGATACGCACTGGTCACCGAAGGTGCGTTGGCTCCGCTGTTGGAGCGGGCGATTCACCTGGGCAAGAAGGATGATCTCGGTCACTTCTGGTTGGCGATGGAGGTTGTAGCTGCGTTGGTCACGACCGGTACAGCAACCCCTCCCCCACCGGCTCCCCCCAAGGGTCCGAGTGGCGATTCTCCTCCCCCTCCCCCGCCTCCGGCTGAGGGAGAAGAGGAGTTCTTGCCGAACCAGGGTGACGATGATGACGAAGAGGTGGAACCCACTGAGGCTCCTCCGTCGAAGCTGCCCAACGTCGCTATCTATAGGGTAGGAGATCGGGCACTCTACGCTGGAATCGAGGTTGAGATCACCTTTGCTGGTCTGCCACATCCCCAGACCGGGGAGCAGGAGATCACCTTCGCTCCCGTCGTGAAGAGGGAGGTCTAAATGTACGTTGGTGACGGCGTTCGACAACTCCGAAGGGCTTTCCGTGTTGGCACTCGTGTCAACACGGTTTTTGGGCCTGGCACGATGACCAAAGCGAAACGTACATCTCGGCGTAACCAAGGTCCAGTGTGCGCCGACAAGGGCTTTGCTGTCCTTGTGGTCATGCTGGACAATCCTCGTCCATGTTCGTGGTGTTTCGGAGGCCATGTCAGCCTCGATCCCCACACGTATACCTGTAGCTATTGTGATGATCCTACCGAGACTTTGGAGCCAAATCAGGTTTGGCTTGTCTGATTTATCAAAAAAGAGGGCCAAAACACCTCACTCTCTCCCAATAAAGGTGAGAGAGGGTGAGTCTTCTATCGCAGCTTTTATCAAATCAACACCCCAACCAGCTTGGAGCGGGCCATGACCGAAAAAACCATCACCACCACTCTGGGAGGCACCCTTACCGGGACCAACTTCGAGTTGACTTCGCTGGTGGACCACAAAAACTTCCTCGATGACATTGATCTCGGTGACATTGATGAAGATTGGCTCAACGATTTGGACGATTCCGATAGCGAGTCTGACGATTCCGATAACGAGCCTGATGATTCCGATAGCGAAGGTGACGGAACCGATGACGAAGGTGACGAAGCCGATAGCGAAGGTGACGAAGGTGACGGAACCGGTGACGAAGGTGACGATTCCGATACGGAGTCTGATGATTCCGATACGGAGTCTGATGATTCCGATAGCGAAGGTGATGATTCCGATAGCGAAGGTGATGATTCCGATAGCGAAGGTGATGATTCCGATAGCGAAGGTGACGATTCCGATAGCGAAGGTGACGATTCCGATACGGAGTCTGATGAAGCCGATAGCGAGTCTGACGAAACCGGTGACGAAGGTGACGAAGCCGATAGCGAAGGTGATGACGGGTCTGATGAAGCCGATAGCGAAGGTGATGATTCCGATAGCGAGTCTGATTCCGACGAAGCCGGTGGACATAACGATGATGTCGCTGATGATGACGGGAACGTCTTCGATGATCTGATCGACTCTCTTCGCGCTGATGCTGATACCGATCTCAAGGATAACAACGAGGCGTTGAAGGAAGCCGTTTGGGGTGAGACTGATAACGAGTGCCTCGAAAATGAGCAGGTGTGGCGTCCGTATCATCCCGAACTCGATAAGGTCGTGCGACCCCGTGGAGACTACACGAGAGCATCGGCGATGCGTGATGAGGTTCGGACCCTGACCGCAGCGATTCGAGCGCAGTTCAGAGCGAAGTTCTTGGCTGCCCGTCGTCCCGTGGCGTTCCACGGCGTCAGGCGCGGTCGGGATCTCTCCGAGCGGCGTCTTGTGGACACCATGATTGAGATCAAGTCTGGTGTGCGTCCAACCCGACCCGACTACAAGATCAAGCATGGTGACGATTGCTCTCTGGCCGTCGCCGTTGTCGGTGATCAGAGCGGGTCGATGTGGGGCAGGGAAGCCAAATACGCAGGCATGGCGATGATGGCTGTGGCTGATGCTTTCGATAGCCTCGGCTCCCCGGTCATGTGCTGCGGTGTCCGAGACGGAAGCCGTCCGCAGTGGGGTAGCGGGCACGTTGATCTGACCTCACCTGATGGTCAGAGCATCGACTCACATCGTGATTACCCCGTGAAGTACGACGTGTTCAAGGATTGGCACGAATCAATGAGGACCAAGAAAGTCGTAAGTCGGTTCTCGGCATACAAGGCTACTGGGTCCACACCTCTCTCCGATGGTGTGGCGTTCGCACTGGAATCGCTCTCAGAGCGTCCAGAACGTCACCGAGTCGTACTGGTCCTGACGGATGGGTGCCCAAACAACTCCGAAGTGATGAACCGCCTTGTGCGGCTCGCACGGGAAGCGGGCATCTGGGTTATCGGTGTCGGTATCGGCTACGGCATGGGCAGCGTAAGGACGCTGTACCCAGACAAGAGCATCGTGTGTGAGGACTTCACCACGATGCCTCGGGATCTGGTCGATGTGCTCGAAACCATCGTCTTCCCCAAGAGAGGTGGCCAGAAGGTCGCTCTCGATGGGAAGGTTGCAGCGGGCTAATCCTCTAGCCCCCCCTTTGGGGGGCTATCTTTCTGCACTTTTTTCAAAAAAGAGGGCCAAAACACCTCACTCTCTCCCAATAAAGGTGAGAGGGAAAGACCCTCACCACTTTCACGAACCCAACCGCGCTTCATTGAGAAGCCAAATAGGAGTCACCTATGACCGTCGCTTGCGCCTTGTGCGAACACACTGGATATGACCTTACCGGGCATGTCTCTGAGGTCCATGACCTCACACCAGCCAAATACGAGGTCATCCACGGTGGCCTCTCCTCTCCAGAGGTCTTGGCTGAACTAGAAGCCGTAGCACCACGACGGGTAGCTGCACCGGCACCGACTGATCTCACCACCAAGATGCTCGGTGTGACGTTCCCTGTCGATCCCTACGTCGAGGCAGGTAAGTGCCTTCCCAAGCCCGAAGGCTACATGTGGCCTACTAAAGGCCGCGCCAAGAAAGAGCATAAGCGAGTGCTGATCTCGCTGGCTCGTGGCCGTAGCGTCTTCGTCTGGGGTGGACCCGGTACCGGAAAGGACGCGATCTTCCATGCGTTCTCTGAGGACACCGGAACCCCGGCTCTGATCTTCACGTTCACGCCCGGTGCCGACATCCGAAAGTGGTTCTTTTCTCGGGCGATCTCCGAATCGGGAACCTCCTGGGAATATGGTGCGTTGTGGAGAGCGCTCACCGAAGGCGTCGTCGGATCAGACGGCGTGGCTCGCCCCGCGCTGATCCTGTTCTCCGATGTTGACCGTGGCACCCCTGAGCAGCTTGAAGAGTTCCGGCTGGTGCTTGATACGACTTCCAAGCGTATCGTCGGACCTACCGGCGAAGTGAGCACGATCCTCCCCGGAACCAAGTTCGCTTTCACGGCGAATAGCTGTGGAACCGGTGATGACACCGGGCGTATGTCGTCGCAGGCGATGGACGCCTCTCTCCTCGACCGTATGGGCCGATTCGTCGAATTCGTCCACATGGCGTGGGAAGATGAGTGCAGAATTCTCCGGGGTAAGTATCCGACTCTGTTGGAGCGGTGCCCTGAGCTTCTCGATGAGCTTGGCTTCGCCACCAACGCGATCCGCGAAGGGATCAAGAACCGGACTCTCTATGCCGAGTTCACCCACCGTGGGCTGTGCGAGGTACTCAGCGAGTGTGATGATCTCCTGTGGATTGCACGAGGCGATAAGGTCCCGTCCACCCTCTTGAAGAACGGCTTCAAAGCATGGTTGCATCGGCTTGATCCTGATCAGAGGCTCGTTGCCAAGCGTCTGATTGACGCAGGCATCGCGGGTGGTGTCATCGCTACCGAGGATGAAGACGAAGACGACGACATCTAGGTGAAAGGCTCCCTTTTCAAAAGAAAGGGGGCCAAAACAACTGACTCTCTCCCAATAAAGGTGAAGGGGGGAACCCCTTACCGCTTTACGAACCCCCTATGCGCTTCATTGAGAAGCCAAAACGGAGCTAAAAACATGACCTACCCTGCCACTGACTGCCGTAAAGACGACTGGAAGCCAGTTGTTCTTACTGCCTTGACCGATCTCGGACCCGATGGGTCTGATGTAAGGTTCCGTGATGTGCTCTCGCACGTCGAAACTGATGCCGAGTTCCCCGGTTGGGATACCTGGGGCACCAAAATGAAGAAGGGTAAGCCCTATCCGGTGGGTCACCGAATGATCACCTTGGCTGCCCTGGCACTCAAAGGTGAGGGTGTCATCACCTCTGATAGGCGAGGCTATTACCGGCTCGTCTGCGAAGCTGCTGCCGAAGTTGTCGAAGCTACCGAAGTTGTCGAAGCTGTCGAAATCCCTGACCCCACCGTTCTGGAGTCCGTCACCCTGCGTGTGGTGCCTGATCTTGAACCTGTGGTCACCGAACCTGTGGTCACCGAACCTGAGCCTGTCGTCGAAGGTCCGGTAACGCATCCGCTCTACGCGGCGTGTGAACGGGCACGACGGGTGGCTATCGAGGCAACCCGATGCTTCGGATTCTACGCTCCGAAGTCCAAGGCATGTGCAACCTGTCCTTTGGCCGGACTCTGCCACTCTGCCAAGGGTGTCAAGCTGGCTGAGGCTGCCGAACGGCTCGACGCCAAAGCAGCCAAGGCTGCTGTCGAAGCTACCGAAGCTGTCGAGGGTCCGTATGAGGGAGCAGGAGATCACCTTCGCTCCCGTCGTGACGCGATGCGCCCGACCTTCCAGACGTTGGGCTGGGACGTGACCTGCTCGGGCTGCTCCGAGGTAATCCATAAGGGCACCCCGTATCGGCATATTGACACTCGTGGAGCCTTCCACCCGGCATGTGTCTGATCTCTTGCCTCGCAGGGGGGTAGGGTCCTACCCCCTAAAGGACATTTCAAATGACTGAGCTATCTGACCTGCTCACCAAAGCCAAACTCTACGCTCGTGACGATGGAGCGTGGGCCGAAGACCCACAAGACATCGCAGAGACAGCGTGCCGTCTGGCAGCCATCGTCTCCGCAGCCCAAAAGGGACTCGACGCCTTGAAGCCTGTGCTACGCACAGCGGCACAGAAAGAACGAAAAGGCACACATGTGAACTGGGAGACACCAGCGGGAAAGGTGAGTGTGACCTTCCCTCACCCGAAGTACGTTCCGCGTAAAGGTATACATTGGGATAAGGCAAAAGCTGATCTCGGTGTAGACTTTGAGACATACTTTATAATGCGTATCTCATACAGTGTCCGAAAGGACATCGCAGACCGCATCAAAAACCGGCTCTCGTATATCAAGACTGCCGGGGATGGTGTCGAGAGTTCCGAGATCCCGAAGCTCATGGAAACCCTTGAGCGGGATGAGCCAACACCCCGAGTCGGCTTCAAACCCACATCAGACTGATACCGAACACCCACAAACATGATGTTTCGTGGGTGTTCCGCATATCACGTTCCGACTACTGAACACCTCCGCTCCGTGAGGGGTTCCCGCCCTGTAGGGCTACCCCCACTCAGGACACCTAGAACGGGAGGTAGCGATCTCAACCCACCACTGAACACGCTGTCCAACGTGAAATCATATCCACTATCAAAACGTCTGGGTCTGCCATCAAAACAGTGAGATGCTGACATCACGTTCAGAGCGAAACACTGATGTCAAAATCACGAACTCGACGTTTGTGTACAGATTGCATTGTATACTGTGTGGTGTACTCACTACAGTACAGTGCAAAATACCAAATGAGGATTTATTGGGTGGAACCCCCCCCAGATTTTTTTTGGCCGCCCCTTTGATGGGTTCTCCCGTTTTAGGGGTGTTCCTTTGGGGTACTCACCTGTGCTTGACCCCCACATCTGCGTGTTTTGGGTGTTCTTGCAACGGTGAGGAACCCCGTTTTTTACCTCTACTTGATGTCGTCTTTATCGGCTCTTGTGAGGTCTATTCGGCTTTACTTTATAGTCTTCCTGACCTCTAGGGGGGTCAGCTTATTTGTCCATCGGGTTCATCTACACATCAGGAGAACAAACATGACGAAGCTCCAAGCCAGCCTCATCGACGCGATGGAGTGGGGCATCCGCTACACCACTGCCGAACTGGCAGAAAAGGTTGGCAAGACCCCTCGTGGTGTTTCCAACAGCCTGTGCTTCCTCCGAGGCGAAGGTCTCGTGAAGTCCGTCAACGAAGACGGCACCTGCCACTTGATGGGTAGCGGTCCCATCTATTGGGAGCGGTCCAAACCTACTGCCGCACAGTGGCCGGTCAAGGTCATTCCCACGTCTGACCTAGCCTAATTTCCACGTCTAAAGGAGACATATCCATGACTACGCAAGACATCTACAGCATCCAGACGACCGGCTTTGCCGCTGGCCGTCATTTCGACCCCGACTTCGCGGGTACGAAGATCGGCTCGCACAGTGCCGAGACTTTTGACCTCGCGCTACGCGATGCCGAGATCATCGACGTGGCCACCGAAGGCTTCGTCAAGCACGTCCTCGTGCGGAACTTCACCGATGCGATGTCGGGCGTCGTGCAGATCACCGACGAGAACCGTCACCTGTTGGTGAGCGAGTACAAGGCTCGCCGCGAGAGTGAACTGCCCGTTCTGACCCGTTGGTTCCCTGCCGGGTCGGTCGAGGTCAAGGAAGCCGAGTGGCTTCACCTCGTACTGTACAGCGCACCGCATTGCGCGAAGGAAGGCATCGAGATCGATGCTGATTGGGGCATCGTCAGCATCAACGCTGGCCCCACCGCCGAGGTCACTCCCCTTGGACCCGCATCGCAGATGCGGAACGCTATGGGCATCGAGCAGGGCGGCAACGGCAAGCCCCTCGACCCGGTGGAGTACGCTCGCGGAGTGGCCTACTGGAACGATTGGGCCACGGTCGGCTGATCACAACGGGGCAAGGAGGTGAGTGATGAGTGGGTCGCTTTCCTCTCCAAGATGAATCGCTAAGAACCACCCACCACCCACCGAGGACACAACCAATGACCTACACATCGAAATCCATGGCCGAAGAATTCGCACCACGACTCTTCGATTCCGCCACCCTGAAAGACCGCGAGAGCGCGTTCGTTGAATGGATGAACATCGCCGCTTCCGAGTTGGAATACGGAGATGATATCGGCACCGAGATCGGCGAAGCCGTGATCGAGACATACGACAACTGGCGACCAGAGGACAACCCCGCACGGTGGGTCATTGAGAAGGCGAAGACGCTCCACCTCCTCCTCCGGGAACTGCGGACGGTCGCACCTGGAATCGTCGACCCGAACCAGAAATACGCCGAGTGGAGAGGCGACAGCCATGAGGTCTTGCTGAACTTCCTCGGATTGCTGATGAAGTTCGCGCCGCAGTCACTGCTCGCAGACAGCGAGGACTTCTGGACGTTCTGCCCAGAGAACGCTCGCGCCGATGGCGTGCATTCGGTCGCCAAAGGACGAGGTGAGTGATGTGGAGAGATTCACAGTACCGTCGATTGTCGACGGTAACGATTCGCAGAGATGGTTGCGATCTCACGGTCTGTTTCGTGCAGCGTGGGGGGCAGTGGTTTCTGGATCAGGTACTTGATGAGAACGGTCGGGAGGTCTTCCTCACCGATTCCGAATTGCAGCAAGCCCTACATTTGGTAGTGGCGGGCGTTGATGAAACTGGAGTGTGAGAGATGAAGTATCCTTTTGAGGATCTT